>Ga0187776_10000266_pt1 | contig 25217 bp, 25 predicted proteins | sample 0216_BV02_MP12_2_FD_132426 | JGI IMG/M metagenome (GOLD analysis project Ga0187776, IMG submission 132426) | Tropical peat soil microbial communities from peatlands in Department of Meta, Colombia - 0216_BV02_MP12_20_MG | ecosystem: Environmental > Terrestrial > Soil > Wetlands > Peat | place...
CTGGCTGGCGATCCCAAGCAGCCGGCGCCTCCTGCGGAACGCAATCAAGGTCGCAACAGTCGCTGGCAGCACCTGCACTGTCGCGACGTCCTTTCTGTTCCCGATAAGTGGGAATTCCCGTGGTTTGCTGCGTGGGACCACGCTTTTCATCTCGTCACTTTGGCGGAGATAGATCCTGAGCTCGCCAAACAACAGGCGATCCTGTTCCTGCGCGAGTGGTAAATGCATCCAAACGGGCAACTTCCTGCCTACGAGTACGCGTTTGACGATGTCAATCCACCAGTCCACGCGTGGGCCTGCTGGCGGATTTATAAGATGACTGGCTCTGGCCAGCAACGCGATCATCTCTTTCTTGAGCGCGCTCTACAGAAGCTCCTGCTTAACTTCACCTGGTGGGTCAACTGTGAAGACCATACAGGAAAGAGTCTTTTCTCCGGTGGCTTTCTCGGGCTGGATAACATCGGCATCTTTGACCGCTCCGCGGCTCTACCGCCAGGTGTCACTTATGCCCAGGCCGACGGCACCGCATGGATGGCCTTCTACTGCCTCACCATGCTCGCCATGTCGCTCGAATTGGCACTTCACAATCCAGCGTACGAGGACATTGCTTCCAAGTTCTTCGAACACTTTGTCGCCATCGCTGATGCTACAAACAATTTTCGCGGGACCGGGCTGTGGGACGCAGCGGATGGCTTCTACTACGACGGCCTCGACATTGGCGGCCAGGGGCTGCGAATTCGGGCCCGTTCCATGGTCGGTCTGGTTCCGCTTTTCGCCGTTGCGGTTCTGGACGACAGAGTCATCGACCAGTTGAGCGGCTTCAAGCAGCGCCTGAACTGGTTCCTCAAGAACCGGCCCGATCTCGGAGACCAGATCGCCTATGCGACACCTGGAGAAGACCACGGCCGGGGGCGCAGATTGCTCGCCATTCCGTCGCGCCAACGGCTGGAACGCGTGCTGCAATACGTCTTCGACGAGCACGAATTCCTGTCGCCTTATGGAATCAGGTCTCTTTCGGCGGTTCATCGCGAGCATCCCTTGATCATGCACACTGCCAACGCCGAGCTCCGCGTTGATTACACTCCGGGAGAATCCACCACTTCTATTTTTGGTGGCAACTCGAATTGGCGCGGCCCGGTGTGGTTTCCAGTCAACTATCTGCTGGTCGAAGCCCTTCAACGGTACCACCATTTTTATGGTGACAGTCTTACTGTGGAAGTCCCTGCCGGCTCCGGCATCCGAATGAATCTCGCTCAAGCTGCGTCCGAGCTTTCCGGGCGCCTGGTTCAGCTCTTCCTTCCCGACCGCCACGGCTATCGCCCATGCCACGGCGGGCAGGCGCGCTTTGCCACCGACCCGCATTGGCGCGACCTCATCCTCTTCAATGAATACTTCCACGGAGACACCGGCCGGGGATGCGGTGCCAGCCACCAGACCGGGTGGACCGCGTTGGTCGCCCGGCTTCTCCGGGAATTCGGTTCTGGTCGCTCGCTCTCAGTTGCTGAAGCGATGCAATCTGCTATGGCAGGGGCAACCTGAAGATCGGTGAACATATGCCAAGGAGGCAGTCATGAGTACCGCGCTAGCCATTGTTGACAATTTGAGCCCTGCACAGCTCGATCAGCTATGCGTCAACACGATTCGCACGCTCTCAATGGATGCTGTGCAGCAGGCCAACTCGGGACATCCCGGCACGCCCATGGCACTTGCGCCGCTCGTATATACGATCTGGAATCGCGTTCTCCGCTTCGATCCACAGAATCCGATCTGGCCCAACCGTGATCGTTTCGTACTGTCAAATGGTCATGCGTCGATGTTGCTGTGGTCTGTTCTCCATCTCACTGATGTCCAGGCTCTCAATGAGAACTATGAGACGGTGGGCAAGGCTTCGGTTACGCTCGACGATATCCGTCGTTTCCGCCAGCTTGACAGCAAGGCTCCGGGCCACCCCGAATACCATTGGGTGTCCGGTGTGGAGACCACGACCGGTCCCCTCGGTCAGGGTGTAGCCACAAGCGTTGGCATGGCGATCGCAGAGAAGTGGCTCGCCCAGCACTTCAACCGCCCAGGCTTTGAGATCTTCGACTACAACATTTATGCCGTTTGCGGCGATGGCTGCTTGATGGAGGGCGTTTCGTCAGAAGCTGCATCGCTGGCCGGGCACCTCGGCCTCGACAATCTCTGCTGGGTCTACGATAACAATCACATCACGATCGAAGGCAGCACGCGCCTGGCGTTCACTGAGGACGTGGAGACACGATTCCTGGGGTACGGGTGGAACGTCCTGCGCGTCGGCGATGCCAATGATCTCGAGCGCATTGAAAACGCCCTCGGCATTTTCCGGAAGACGAAGGGTCGTCCGACATTCATTGTTCTGGACAGCCATATCGGGTACGGTGCGCCACACAAGCAGGACACTGCCGCTGCTCACGGAGAGCCGCTGGGAGATGAGGAGATCCGGCTGGCCAAACGCAGCTACGGGTGGCCCGAGCAGGCAAAGTTTTTCGTTCCCGAAGGAGTGTACGAGCACTTCGCAGCAGGCATTGGCACCCGCGGCGCCGATACCCGGCGCCAGTGGCTGCAGCTTTTCGACGCCTACCGGGCGAAGTACCCTGACCTGGCCACAGAAATCGACCTGCTGCAGCGGCGCGAGCTTCCAGCAGGGTGGGATCGTAACCTTCCTGTATTTCCGGCCGACCCGAAAGGACTTGCGGGCCGGGATGCCTCGAGCAAGGTGTTAAACGTACTTGCACAGAACATACCGTGGTTTCTGGGTGGGTCCGCGGATCTCGGTCCATCGAACAAGACCACCCTTACCTTCCCTGGCGCGGGGGACTTTCAAGCCGACAGTCCGGCAGGGAAAAACCTGCACTTCGGTATTCGCGAGCACGCGATGGCGGCCATCGTCAACGGACTCTCGCTATCGAAGCTTCGGGCTTTTGGGGCGACTTTCTTCATATTCAGCGATTACGCCCGGCCGGCGATCCGGTTAGCCGCGCTCATGGAGTTGCCCTCTCTTTTCGTCTTCACCCATGACGCGATGGGTGATGGCGAGGACGGTCCTACCCACCAACCGGTCGAGCAGCTTGCATCCTTGCGTGCGATTCCGGGGCTGGTCACCTTGCGCCCCGGCGATGCTAACGAGGTAGTAGAGGCATACCGCTATGTCATTCAACTGCGCCATCAGCCCGCGGTACTGGCGCTGTCGCGGCAACCCCTGCCCACACTCGATCGCAGTAAATATGCGCCCGCATCAGGCGTCGCGCTGGGGGCCTATGTGCTCGCAGATTGCCCCGGCGGAAACCCCGAGGTGATCATTATCGCTTCGGGCAGCGAGGTCAGTCTTGCAGTGCAGGCCCACGAGAATCTGCTCGCCGAAGGCATTCGTTCACGCGTGGTATCGATGCCCTCATGGGACATTTTCGAACACCAACCCCAAGCCTACCGGGAAAGCGTGTTGCCACCGAATGTCACAGCGCGCGTGGCCGTGGAGCAGGCGTCCACCTTCGGCTGGGAACGATACGTTGGCAACTCTGGTCGTGTGATTGGCATGCACACCTTCGGAGCTTCGGCGCCGCTCAAGGAATTACAAAGGAAGTTCGGGTTTGAGCCGGAACATGTGGTTGGTGCTGCCAAAGAGCAACTGGCAAGGAAGTAAGCGCGCGCGGTGTGTCCAACACCGCTGGCGCCGAAGGTTGCGTAAGCGCGGTAGAGGAGGTTGCGACTATGGGAGAGGCTAGAGTCATCATCGTAGGCGGGGGTTTCGCAGGCTTGACTCTGGCGGAGAACCTCAATCGTCGGGTTGGGCGTGAGGTCGAAGTGGTAGTCATCAGCAGTGAAAACCACATGGTCTTTACTCCGCTGCTTGCGGAGGTGGCAGGCCGCTCTCTTTCCGGGCTCGACGTGGTAGTGCCAGGCCGGCAGGTGGCTCCCCGGGCCAACTGGTTAACGGCCACCGTAACCAGCGTCGATCTGAAGAATAACGAGGTCGAGTACATCCGCCCGGATGGCAAGAGTTCGAGGCTCTCCTACGCTCACCTGGTCCTCGCCTGTGGCTCAGACGTAAATCTCGACATTATTCCCGGCATGGCGGCTCATGCTTACACGCTCAGGACAGTGAGCGACGGTATGGTTTTGGGCAACGAAGTCATCGCGCGTTTTGAGCAGGCAGCAGTGGAACCCGAAGACGCCGAGAGACAACGACTGCTCACGATTGTGGTGGTCGGCGGGGGCTTCACGGGAGTGGAAGCGGCGGGTCATCTGTTCGACCTGATGCGCAATGTCAAGTCCTATTATCCGGATTTGCGCCACATTGAGCCACGGATGGTGCTTGTGCAACGCGGGGCGCGAATTGTCCCAGAATTTCAACACGATTCTCTTTCGGAGTTTGCCTTGCGAAAAGTCCGCCAAAATGGCCTCGACGTGAGACTGAATACGGACGTGAAAGAGGTTACGGCGCGATATGTCACGTTGGGGACAGGAGAGCGGATAGAAGCGGGCCTAACCATTTGCGCAGTGGGGACGACGCCGGTCGCCCTCATCAAGAAAATCGGCCTTCCGCTGGAGCGGGGCAGGTTGAAGACCGAGCCCGACATGCGGGTAACCGGCACGGGCAACGTGTGGGCGTTTGGCGACTGTGCGGCGGTTCCCAATGCGTGGAATGCACAGATCTCTCCCCCTACAGCGCAATTTGCACTGCGCCAAGCGAAGCAACTGGCCGCCAACCTGGTTCGGGTCCAACGCAGAGGGGCAACGAGGCCGTTCCACTTCCGCCCGCAAGGGCTATTGGCTACTATCGGCCACCATAACGGAGTGGCTGAAGTCTATGGGCTGAAATTCTCCGGTCTGGTCGCCTGGTTGTTGTGGAGAACCGTGTACCTGATGAAGATTCCCACATTGAGCCGCAAGCTCAACGTGGTCTTGGATTGGACCTGGGGTCTGTTTTTCAAGCCCAACATCGTGCAAGTGCCGGTAATGCAACAGCAGCGATTCAAGCAGGTCCACTATGCCGCAGGCGATTTTGTTTTTCGCAAAGGTGACCCGGGCACGGCCTTTTTTGTGGTCAAAGCCGGCAGTGCCGGGCTTTACATGGATGAGGCTGCCGGAACTCCTCTTGTCACCTGGACTAAGGGAGACCATTTCGGGGAGATGGCGTTTCTTGAAGGCGTGGACCACCCCACACAGCCAGCGTCGGTCAAAGCGGAAACGCCATTGGACTTGGTTGTTCTCGACCGCGCGGATTTCACCGACCTCGCTGAGTCTCTTGGAGCGCTGCAGAAAGACCTGGAGGAGTCGTTGTTCGCCAGCCGGGCCTACGGACGGTTCACAACCATGGTGGCCAGCAACCCCGCCCTGGGGGCTCTCACTGTTGCCGACGTCATGACTAGTTCCGTTCAGACCTTGCCGCTCGAGCTCCCATTGGCCAAGACCGTGGAGAAATTTCAGGGCGGGGAGGCAGCATTCCCAGTGACAGAAGGTGAAATCTTGAAGGGATACTGCAGCCGCCGGGAGCTTTTCCGCGCGCTGGGCCGAGGTTTACCCTTTGACACGCCAGTTCGCGATTTCATGCGGCAAGCACCACCCAATGTCAGGGAAACCGACGCCGTGCTTGCCGCATTCGCAGAGTTTCTCCGCAGCAACATGGACATCATGCCGGTAGTCGCAGCCGATGGCAGCGCCAGAGTTGTGGGGATCTTCAGTGGCCTCGATGCCGCTCGTAGGGTGGCGGAAATCGCGGGCCACGGGTTGGGGTCTCGTTCTTCTGCGGCGTGAATCGCAGCTGCCATCGGCGGACACCTGGAAAGGCGGCCCGCGTAGAGCCGCATAGCACGCGAACCAGGAGGAACCAGTGAGCGCAACACAAACATTACCAAGACCCGTCGCAACTGACCGACTGGCAGGCAAGGTTGCCATCATCACCGGCGGTGACCAGGGGATCGGGCGTGCCATCGTGCTGCGCTTAGCGGCTGAAGGCGCCGACATCGCTTTCTGTTATCGCAGTAATCGCAGTGGCGCCGAAGAAGTCATCACCGCTATCACCGGCGATGCTGGCGGAGCGGCGCCCGGACGCAAACTGCTGGCGTTGCAGGCTGATGTCAGTGACACCGCGCAAATACAGAACTTCGTTGCTACGGTCCTCGAGCGCTTCGGAACGGCCGATATCCTGGTGAACAACGCCGGCCTGGAACGACGTGCCGACTTCTGGGACGTGACGGAGCAGGACTATGACCTGGTGCTCAACGTGAACCTTAAAGGGGTATTCTTCACGACGCAAGCGGTGGTGCGGCATTGGATGGCCGCGAGGAAGCCGGGGAAGATCATCAATATCAGTTCAGTACACGAAGAGTTGCCGTTTCCGCATTTCGCAACCTACTGCGCGAGCAAGGGCGGGCTGAAAATGCTGACCCGCGATCTGGCAATCGAGCTGGCGCCATACGGCATTACGATCAACAACATTGCACCCGGTGCGATTGAAACGCCGATCAACAGGGCGCTGCTAAACGATCCGGCGAAGCTGAAGCCGCTGCTCGAAAATATTCCGCTGAAGCGGCTCGGGAGTCCCGGAGACGTGGCTGGCGTCGCTGCGTTCTTGGCTTCCTCCGACTCGGATTACATGACCGGCACGACGCTTGTTGTCGATGGCGGGCTGCTCTGGTCATACGAGGAGCAGTGAAAGGCATTTTGTGTTGCACTACACTGCCGCCGAATTGGGCGGTAGAGTTGAACTGCTGAGCGGCCCCCAAGATCGGCCGATCGAAATAAAGAAAGCTTCCGCCGCTGCTCACAAGCTGCTCACAAAACGTTCGACACGACTGAAGCCCAGCAAGTTCACATGCGCCCGATGGGGCTTCGCCCCGATGCCGTGAGCGTATACCAGCCGGCAATCCCGGTGCATTTGCTCACTAAACAGCATTTGCTCAAAACCGAGCATCGTCGGCACGTCTAAGTACCACCTTTTCAGCTAATTCTGAGTGGGCATTGTCTTGCATTCCCATGGCTGCACTTGGGAGTCGCAATTCATGACGCTCAAGATTGAACGGGCCCGAGCGCGGATTCGATTGAGTGGAAAGTTTCGGTCCGAGCATCTGGATCAGGTCAGCGCCGAAATCGACCTCTGCGAATCACCAAAAGTTTTGGATTTGGAGGAATTGGACCTCATAGATGTGGAAGCCGTTCGCTTCCTCAACGCGTGTGAAGCGAAGGGCATCATGGTGGTGCGTTGTTCACCTTACATCAGGAAATGGATGTTGCGGGAACGAAGTCGGCCGGAGATGCAAGTACAAACGCGGAAGAGAGGGAACGGGGCAGACGGCTTTGGAAACTGACCTTGTGGAGCAGGAGTAGAGCGGCGGGTACTTCCGCAGTGAAATTTGAGGAGAACGGAAGAAGAAGAGAAAGGTTGATGCCAAGCATGCAATCGCCGAAGCTAGGGATGGTTGCGGGGACGGTTCTTCTTCTGTTGTGGTCTGCTACAGCGGGGTGGGCAAGCTGGTCAACAGGTTCGTCTGCGACCGGCACCAATATCTTCGCTCCCGCCTCAAGCCCAGCCAAATCAATCAGTGACTTCTCTGTCTTTGTGCTTGTCATTACCGGAATCATTTTTGCCGTCGTTTTTGGGTTACTGGTCTACTCGATCGTTAAGTTTCGTGGACGCAAGACGGATCCCAGCCGCGAGCCGGCCCAGGTGTACGGAAGCAACCAGATTGAGCTCGCCTGGACAGTCATTCCCATTTTGATTGTGGTCGTTCTGTTTCTAGCTACGGCGCGTGTCATCCACGCGATTCAGGATGCTCCAGAACCGCCGGGCGCGGTAGACGTCACCGTGATCGGCCATCAATACTGGTGGGAGTTTCGCTATCCCAAGCTCGGGATCGTCACGGCGAACGAGTTGCACATTCCGGTGAGCGACCCCAGTCATCCCACGCCAACGTTTCTGCAGATGCTTTCGGCCGATACCGACCACAGCTTCTGGGTGCCGGAACTTGCCGGCAAAACGGACCTCATTCCCAACCACCCCAACAGAACTTGGATGGATCCGCAGCGCACAGGCGTCTTTCTTGGCCAGTGTGCGCAGTACTGCGGAACACAGCATGCCAAGATGCTGCTGCGGGTCTCGGTGGATGGACCGGCGGATTTTGACGCCTGGGTGCGCGCCCAGCAGAAACCCGCAATCGAAGACGCAGGCGCCATCGCCGGCAGGCGGGTATTTGAAAGCAATGCCTGCATGAATTGCCATGCCGTGGCCGGCACTTCAGCGGACGGACGCTTTGGCCCTGATCTGACCCATTTGATGAGCCGCGCCACGATTGCAGCGGGCGCCGCGGAAAACACTCACAACAATCTCCGTCTTTGGATCCAGAACCCCCGTGCAATCAAACCAGGCTCGCTGATGCCCGCCATGAGGCTGAGCGATGCGGATCTGGATGCGGTCGTGCGTTACATGGAGACGCTGCGCTAAAAGGCTCCGGTAAATAACTATGTCCTCGGACGCGATCACCATTTCCGCCCCGATCGAAGGCAGACCCTGGGTCGACGAGCTTCATCAGTGGCTGACCACGGTCGATCACAAGCGGCTGGGAATTCTCTACATCCTCTCCTCTCTGATGTTTCTCGCATTCGGTGGACTCGAAGCCATCATTATTCGCATTCAGCTGACGCATTCGCACAACAACTTCGTTTCGCCACAAGTTTTCAACCGAATGTTCACCATGCATGGGACAACGATGATCTTCTTTTTCGCTATGCCCATCCTGTTCGGATTTGGAAACTATCTGGTCCCGCTGATGATTGGCGCACGCGACATGGCGTTCCCCCGCCTGAATGCTTTCAGTTTCTGGCTGTCGTTCCTGGGTGGACTGCTTCTGTACTTCAGTTTTCTTGGGGGAAGCGGTCTATACGGCGCAGGAAATGCACCGGATGTGGGCTGGTGGGCGTACGCACCTTTGACCGCACGAGCGTTTTCACTGGGGCATAGCTCAGACTATTGGACTGTGGCGCTCCTGGTTTCCGGCTTTGGAAGCATTGGAACGGCAATCAATATCATCGCAACCGTTCTCTGTATGCGATGCCCGGGCATGAAACTCGGCCGTATGCCGCTGCTGGCATGGCTCTACCTGGTCATGTCGGGCATGGTTCTACTGGCGATTTCACCGCTGACGGCGGCACAGATCATGCTGCTCATCGATCGTTACCTGGGAGCCCATTTCTTCGATGCCCAGGCTGGCGGATCGGCCGTGCTCTGGATGCACTTCTTCTGGATCTTCGGCCACCCGGAGGTTTACGTTCTCGTCATTCCCGCTTTTGCTTTCTTGTCGGAAATCATTCCGGTCTTTTCACGTAAACCTATCTTTGGATATCCGGTGATGGTGGCCGCAACCGTGTGCATCGCCTTCGTAAGCATGAGTGTCTGGGCGCACCATATGTTTACGGTCGGAATGAACTCCTATGCCAATAGCTTCTTCGCGATCACGACCATGGCTGTCGGCATTCCCACCGGAATTAAGATCTTCAACTGGATTGGCACGATGTGGGGCGGAAGGATTCAGTTCAAGGTACCAATGCTGTTCTGCCTGGCCTTTCTGTTTCAGTTCTTAATCGCCGGTCTGACCGGCATTATGCAAGCGGCTGTGCCCTTCGATTGGCAGCTGAGCCTGTCCTATTTCGTCGTAGCGCACTTTCATTACGTGATCGTGGGCGGAATTCTGTTTGCTGTCTTCGGTGCGTGCTATTACTGGTACCCGAAAATGACGGGCCGGATGCTGAGTGAACGGCTGGGCAAATGGCATTTCTGGCTTTTCCTGATTGGGTTTCACCTGACATTTACGGTTATGCACATCCCGGGACTCCTTGGCATGCCACGCCGGATCTACACCTACGAGCCAGGCCGAGGTTGGGACACCTTGAACCTCGTCATTTCGATCGGCGCGTTCATTCAGGCAGTCGCGATTCTCGTCTTTGTAGCAAACCTCGTAATTTCCTATTTCAAGGGCGCCCAGGCCGGTAACGACCCGTGGGACGCATGGACACTGGAATGGTCCACCAGTTCACCGCCCCCTGCGTATAACTTTGCGACGGTTCCTACCGTCGCCAGCCGCCGTCCCTTGTGGGACCGAAAGCATCCTGAAGATCCCGATAGTCGCTATGAGTAGAGGATCAAAGCAATGAGCGCGGTGACGACTGCATTTCCCGAAACCCCGGCAACCTGGCGACTTCCGGATCGGGGGAAGGTGGCGATGGCCAGTCTCATCATCGCCGAATCCGCGATCTTCACCATCTTCGTGGTTGCCTATCTCTTCTACCTGGGAAAAAGTTTGACGGGGCCGACACCGCGAGAGGTTCTGGAGACGCCGATCTTCTACACAATTTGCCTGTTGTCCAGCAGCTTGACTATTCACTTGGCCGCGAAGTTTCTGGCACGCGGCATTGGATTCGCATTCCTTGGATTATGGCTGCTCACCATTACACTCGGCGGATTGTTCCTCTATGGCACGGCGCACGAATGGCACCGATTGATCTATGAACACGGACTGACGATTTCGACCAATCTGTTTGGAACGACTTACTATTCGCTCGTCGGTTTGCATGCTTTTCACGTCACCGTGGGTCTGATCATGCTCTTGATTGTCGCGGTCTTTGGGTTCGCTGGCCGTGTGGGGATTAAGCAATCTGGCCGCGTCGAAGTGCTCTCGATGTACTGGCATTTCGTCGATGCCGTATGGGTTGTGGTTTTCACCGTAGTTTACGTAGTCGGACGCTGAGTAGAGATGGCGACGCTATTGCCAACAGAGGAACTGAACGATACTCCCGGGACTCCCCGCATGATCGAGGTGCCGGCGCCAACAGCCTGGCCTTTTATGTTGGCTGTCGGCGCGGCCTTGCTATTCGCAGGCCTGGTGACCAGCGTATCAGTCAGCATTCTCGGCGCAGTGCTGGCGCTGGCGGGCTGCATCGGATGGTTTCGCGCGGTCTTTCCGCATCAGCAGGAAGAAACTGTCAAAGTGCTTCCAGAAGATATTCGCCTGACCACCGATCGGCAGGTCGTGGAACGGATTCCAGTTGTGCCGGATCAAGTGCGAGCCTGGCTTCCAGTCCACACCTATCCGGTTTCGGCGGGTGTTAAAGGAGGCATCGCAGGCAGCGTCGCGATGGCGGTATTGGCCTGTGCTTACGGCGTTTTTAAGGCCGGCAGTATCTGGTATCCCATAAATCTGCTAGCCGCCGTTGTGTATCGGCAATCCCTCAGGCTCGGGCCTGCACAGCTCTATTCCTTTCATGCCGATGCTTTCGCGATTGCTTTTGTTCTGCACGGCCTGGTCTCTATTCTTGTCGGCTTGCTGTACGGCGCGATGCTTCCCATGTTCCCGCGCCGTCCCATTGTCCTTGGGGGATTGCTCGGCCCGGTGTTGTGGTCGGGTCTGCTTTACTCCATCCTCGGACTGCTGAATCCGTTGCTCGCGAGCCATATTGATTGGTTCTGGTTCGTGGCCTCGCAAATGGCCTTCGGAATCGTGGCCGGCCTGGTAGTTATGCGCCAGAAGAGCATTCCTACCGCCGAGAATGTGTCGTTTGCTCTACGCGCCGGAATCGAAGCTCCCGGAATCATTGCACCACGTGAAGGCGGGGAGGAGCGCCGATGAAGCGGATCCGATATTTATCTCGATTCGCAGTCCTGCCCCTCATTCTGCTCTCGGCTTGCAGCACTCCACATGGCCAACCGCAGAAGGGTTCGGAGCCGCTGGCGCCCAACGAGGTTCTGGATTTCGGCACTCTCTATGCAGAGAACTGTGCCGGCTGCCACGGCGCGGACGGACGGGGAGGAGCCTCACTCGCACTTGCCGATCCTGTGTACCTCGGCATCATCGACGAAAACGAACTGCGTAAAACTGTTGCTAATGGAGTTCGTGGAACTTCTATGCCCGCGTTTGCCCAGCGTTCTGGAGGCATGCTGACCGACCCACAGATTGATGTGATTACGAGGGGAATATTTTCGCGCTGGGGGCGCAAAGGAGTTCTCACCGGAGCCAATCCACCCTCATACGCGGCAAAAACCGCGGGCAATATCGAACGCGGCAAACTCGTTTTTGGAACCTATTGCGCATCTTGCCATGGCCCTGAGGGCGGAGGCACGCCTAAAGGGAGCGCCATTACGAATGATTCATTCCTGGCGCTGGTCAGCGATCAGGGACTGCGCACGATCGTGATCACGGGCAGACCGGAATTGGGCGCGCCCGACTGGCGAAGAAATGTTCCCGGTAGGCCCATGACCGATCCGGAAATCACGGATGTGGTTGCCTGGCTGGCATCCCGGCGCGTGCAGAATCCTGGGCAGCCATATTCCGCTTCGAACTATGCGCCGCGCGAGGAGAACTGAACATGTCAGTTGCGCCTGTGATGGCCCCCTCCCCTGAACCTCCCGTTTCCCGGCGCGGGTTTCTTATGAAACTGGGAATCCTGTTCAACGGACTCGCTGCGATAGTCCTGGCTGTGCCAGTTGTGCGCTTTCTTTTTTCTTCCGTTACTGGTAGTCGCGCAAATGGGTATCTCTCGTGGGTGCCGCTCGGACAGGTCAGCAACTTTCCGGAAGGAGAGACGCGGTTTGCCGCTTTTCGCAATCCCTTCGTCATGCCGACCGATGGAAAGACGGTAAACACCGCGTGCTGGGTGCGGCGTATCGCGGGCGAGCGATTCCAGGTGTTTGCGATCAACTGCGCTCATCTCGGTTGTCCGGTCCGCTGGTTTCCTCAATCCGGCCTGTTCATGTGTCCTTGCCATGGCGGCGCCTACTATCGCGACGGCTCGCGTGCGTCAGGCCCGCCGGAGCGTGGCCTCTTCCAGTATCCGTACAGAATCGAAAACGGCGTGCTCACGATTCAGGCCGGGCAGTTACCGACCCCCGGGGAGCCGTTGGCGAGTGGCTCCAGGGAGAAGGCAACATGCGCGTGATCAGGAAAATTGGCGAATGGTTCGAGCACCGCTTGCAGCTCGCGGCCCCGATTCGCGAAGCCGCCGAACATCCTGTGCCACGAAGTACGGCCAGCTGGTTCTACGTCTTTGGCAGCGCAGCGTTCACCGTGTTCATTGTGCAAATCGTGACTGGGATTCTGCTTGCGCTGGTATATGTGCCCTCGGGCAGCGAAGCATGGAGCAGCCTGCAGGCCCTGAATCATCAGGTTGCGCTTGGCTGGTTTATCCGCGCCATACATGGATGGGGCTCCAACTTCATGGTGGCGATTGTCCTCATTCATATGGTGCAGGTGTTTCTCTTCGGAGCCCACAAATATCCCCGCGAACTGACCTGGATCATCGGAGTCTTTCTCTTATTGATGACTCTCGGCATGGCGTTCACGGGTCAAGTTATGCGCTTCGATCAGGACGCTTACTGGGGCTTGGGGATTGGAGCCTCGATCGCCAGCCGCGTTCCAATTATCGGTCCTGCAACTGTGAAACTGATGTTGGGCGGGCCGATTATCGCCGGCGCGACCCTCTCCCGATTCTTTACGATGCACGTCTTCGTACTTCCCGGATTACTGATCGCGTTCGTCAGTCTTCATCTCCTGCTGGTTCTGAAGCTGGGCATAAACGAATGGCCAATGCCTGGACGCATCGTAAGGCGAGCCACCTATGATGCCCAATATCATGCGCTGACCCACAAGGATGGCGCGCCCTTCGTTCCCTACGCCATCTGGAAGGATATGTTTTTCGCGGCGTTTATTATCCTGGCAATCGCCGTTTGCGCTTTCTACTTTGGCCCATTCGGACCGACTGGGCAGCCCGATCCGACAATCATCCAGACCGCGCCCAAACCGGATTACTTTTTCCTGTGGCTTTACGCTCTGCTTTCTCTCCTTCCGCCATCGCTTGAGACGCCTTTTCTTCTTATCGGCCCGGTCTTAGTAATCATCGGATTGATTCTTTTGCCGTTCCTTTCCGGAGAGGGAGAAAAAAGCTGGAAACGCCGGCCGATTGCGGTTGTTACCGTGCTGATGACCGCTATTACGCTCGGCACCTTTACTCGCCTGGCTCAGTTCACGCCCTGGAGTCCGCACATGAGTGCCTGGAGCGGTGATCCGGTACCCGACCGGTACATACATCACACAACTGCGCTCGAGCGGCAGGGTGCGCTCGTGTTTCAGGTTAAGCAATGCCGCAACTGCCACTCTCTCGGCAATATCGGCGGAGAAAGGGGACCGGCTCTGGATAGTGTTGCGGTCCGCCTCACTCAGGACCAACTCATTCGTCAGGTGATTCAAGGCGGCGGCAATATGCCGGCCTACGGAAACAATTTGAGTCCGGCAGAGACTACGGCCCTGGTGGCGTTCCTCGAGACCTTGCATCCGGCGACGCAGGCTCCCGCGCGCGATGCATCAAGACAACTGGTGATAGGAGAAGAGCGTCAGAACCGCCCTGTCGCTCAAAAGTAGGGTTGCGAGTCTATGGCGCATGCCCATCACGTCGCGTCTCAGCCATACGGGATCTTGTTGATCCTCGTTCTCACGGCAGCACTGTACGCGCGTGGCTGGCTGCAGCTTCGTTCCGTCGTTATTCCGGCATGGCGCGCTGCGAGTTTTCTCCTTGGGCTTATCCTGATCTGGGTTGCGGTTGCTTCACCCGTGGCGGGCTTCGTTCATAAATTGCTGACAGCCCACATGATTCAGCACCTCCTGTTGATGACCTTCGCCGCCCCCCTTATCTGGCTCGGTGAACCTCTGATGGCTTTTGTGCAAGGCCTGCCGAGAAGTGTTCGGGAGGGCATGGCTGCACTGCTCCTCCGGCCCTCGATGCAACGATTTGGAAAGGCGATTACCCATCCGGCAGTTTGCTGGCTGGGCGCCACTGGGACACTAGTTGGTTGGCACATTCCCGCATTGCTTGCAGTGGGAATGGAATCGCCAACCTGGCATGCCATCATGAAAGCATCGTTCCTGGTAACTGGCTTGCTTTTCTGGTGGCCTGTCGTGCAGCCCTGGCCAACTCTTAAAGAGCCAAAGTGGTGGGTGGTGGTGTATCTCTTCCTCGCTACATTGCCGTGCGACACTCTTTCCGGTTTTCTCGTGTTCTGCGATCGCGTGGTGTACCCCGGTTACCAATCCGCTTCACACCCGTTCGGACTTTTCCCGCTCGAGGATCAGCAATTCGCAGGCGCACTCATGTGGACTGTAGTTACGGTCATCTACTTCATCGTCGGCGGAATTATCACAGCACGTTTGCTTTCGCCCCAGAGATCGCAACAGAACTGGATCGCCCAGCAGCGTCCGGTTGGCAGTGCGGCGCCACTCACCGCTCGGCAGAGGATGGAGACTGTCTGAATGTCCAGCGAGCCTCTTGTTACGGCGCTCGACCAGCCTGTAGTCGCAGGCCGTCATTTTTCCTCTCTCCTGTCTGACTACTGGGCACTCACGAAACCAGAAGTCAATTTCCTGATCTTGATTACGACCGGTGTCGGCTTCTTTCTGGGTTGCGGAAGCGTAGCACGACCGTTTGCATTCCCAGCGTTGTTCAACACTCTGTTTGGAACGTTGCTGGTGGCAAGTGGGACAGGGACACTAAACCAATACATCGAACGAAAGTATGACGCGCAAATGCGCCGCACTGCGCGGCGCCCGGCCGCAGCCGGCCGTCTCACACCCGCGGCCGTCCTGGCCTTCGGAACTGCATTGGCATTGGCTGGCGGCATCTATCTCGCCACAGCCGTTAACCTGCTCGCTAGCGTGCTGGCGGTGCTCACGTTGCTGACCTATCTGTTCGTGTACACGCCGCTGAAACGAAAGACACCGTTGTGCGTTCTCGTCGGCGCGTTTCCAGGCGCCATGCCCCCGCTGATCGGTTGGGCCGCGGCGTCGGGTCGATTGACTACCGAGGCATGGACACTCTACGCGATGCTCTTCCTGTGGCAGTTCCCGCACTTCATGGCAATTGCATGGATGTACCGCGAGGACTACGACCGGGCAGGATATTTGGTTCTGCCCAGGGGAAATGGGAGAGTTCCTTTCGTGATGCTGCAAACTTTATTGCCACTCCTTGCCCTCGTGCCTATCAGCATCCTGCAATCCCCAACACGGCATGCGACGATCTTTTATTGTGCAGCAGTGCTGCTAAGTGAAGGCTTCCTGTACTTTGGATTGGAATTCGGGATTCAGCGGTCAAGGACCGCCGCACGCCGCCTGCTCACAGCCTCGATTGTCTATCTCCCATTGTGGTGCGGACTGAGCGCGGCATTTTGCAGTCGGGCCATAAGGTGATTGGGACAGTCAGCAGGCGAACTGCTGGTCCCTCGTCGGGCTTCGCCCTTCTGGTGATGCCAAAGCAAAACGAAAGGTCCTTCGGTAGCTCTCACGTCGTTGCAGTCCTCGGAATTTCGCCAGCAGAAATCCCGCTATTACTACCCAACCTTCCCAAATCGGGCTGAATACCGCATCTGCTGTGACAGGCTGTGAAAAACATCACGAGCAGATTGCGTCGAGAGGGCTATGGTGGAAGCGTAGCCAGAGTTCCCATTTGTGACCGCGATCACCAGCGTGATCGTGCGGTGGCAGCGGTAGCTTGGGAACTGTGTCTGGTCGAGATTCGTAGCCAGGGTTATGAGACGATTTGCGGACACCTTCAGCCAGGTGCTGCGTGCCATCTCGGCACACAAACTGCGCGCCTTTCTCACCATGTTTGGGATTGCCTGGGGCGTTGGCTCGCTGCTGCTGCTGGTTGGACTGGGAGAAGGTTTTCGCGCCGGAACCAAGAAGAACCTGGCGAATTTTGGCGAAGACTACATGCACATCTATAACGGGCGAGTGCCGGCGGTCGCCGGCAGCCAGCTTTCGTCCCGCCAGTACTACCTGAACTACCAGGATTATGTGGACATTCGCAATTCGCCGCACGTGCGGAATGCCGCGCCCATCATTTATCGCGGCGACCTGCGGCTGGTGAGCGAGTATGGCAACAGCAACGGTTACGTGGATGGGTCGGAGCCGCAGTTCTATGACATTCGCCGGCAAACGATCGATCAGGGGCGCTGGCTCAATTGGGACGACGAGCGCCAGCATCACAACGTGTGCGTGATCGGCAGCGAATTCGTGCGCATACTGTTCCCCGGCCACCCGGCGGTAGGCAGCCGGATCCTTATTAATGGCGTGCCGTTTGAAGTGATTGGCACCATCCAGAAGCTCGGCCATGGAAACAACGCCGATCTGAACATGCGCCTGATCATGCCTTACAGCACTATGTTGATGTACTTCCCCATGCAGGGAGCGGGCAACGAGAACGCGGTGAAGTACGTCGTCTACCAGCCGATTACACGCGAGCGCCACGACGAGGCCAAGAGAGCTGTGCGCCGCATCGTCGCCAAAAATCACAACTTCGATCCCGAGATGCCGGATGCGTTCGATGATTGGGACTCCATCGCCACCGTGGAAATGATCGGCAAAATCTCCGATGCCATGGATACGTTTCTAGGGGCGGTCGGTCTGGTGACGCTCGCCCTTGGCGCGCTGGGAGTGGTCAACATCATGCTGGTGTCGGTCGCCGAGCGGACGCGCGAGATCGGGTTGCGCAAGGCATTGGGCGCCACCCGCCGCAGCATCCTGTTTCAGTTCTTCTTTGAAGGGCTGATGCTTACCGCGATCAGCGGCGCCATCGGCGTGCTTGCGGCTTATGGCGCGACCAGGCTGTTTGGCCTTGCGCCACCGATCGATGGATTCGAATTGCCGCATATTTATCCGGCGACTGCTGCGCTGGCCATGGTGAGCCTGGCGACGGCGGGGATTGTCGCCGGACTCTATCCCGCCCGCCGCGCAGCTTTTCTCACGCCGGTAGAGGCGCTTCGTCAGGAGTAAGCGATGATCCAGGCGAAAGACCTGGCCACGGAAGTCTACGGATCGCTCCGGCAAAACCGGCGGCGAAGTGCGATCACCATGTTGGGCATGGCCTGGGGAATCGCCACCGTGGTGCTGCTGCTGGCTTACGGCACAGGTTTTTCTACCGCCATCATCAGCATCTTCAAGGCATACGCCAGCATGCAGGCGATGGGCATCGCGGGTGGACGCACGTCCATGCAGGCGGGAGGAAATAAGGCGGGAACGAGAATTCGCTTGACCAAGGACGACATTGATCGTGTGGTGGCCAATGTGCCGCAGGTCATCCGTATTACTCCGGAGTCGTTCTATAACGCTTTGGTCAGCTACGAAGGACGCTCTTACAGCTGGGAGGTCCACGGAGGGAATCCTCATCTGCAACAAATTCAGAATCTGCAGATGGATCTCGGCCGCTTTTACGGCCCCGAGGATATGCAGCTGCGCGCGCGTGTGTGCGTGCTGAGCTCAGAAGCGAAGGAGAAGCTGTTTTCCGGACGCTTCGCGCTCGAAGAAAAGATTCGCATCAACGGCATCCCTTACGAAGTGATCGGGGTGCTGAAGCCCAGGCCGCAGGAGGGCGATAACAACATCAACCGCGTGGTGTACATCCCGTTTCCAACGCTGAGCGACTTTCGCGATACCCACTACATAGACATGATCTGGCTCGACTTTCTCGGCTACGACTACGGAGCTGTGGAGACGTCGGTTCGCAAAACGCTGGCGGAGCAATACAAGTTCCGTCCTGACGACAAGCGCGCGCTGCAAATCTTCACGCTGATGGAGCAGCTCTCGCAATTTCACATCATCACCATGGCTCTGCAAGTGCTGCTGGCCTTCATTGGCGCGCTGACGCTGGGAATCGGCGGAGTGGGTCTGATGAACATCATGTTGGTGAGCGTGACCCAGCGCACGCGCGAGATCGGTATGGAAAAGGCTTTGGGGGCGCGCCGCTTCGACATCCTGGTGCAGTTCCTGTGCGAAGCGCTGGCCATCACCTTTCTGGGCGGAGTTTTGGGGATTGCGCTCGCCTACGTCATTTCGTTCTCCGTGGGGAATCTCACTTTTTACAGCGCGCTGGCCCAGCATGGAGAAATGGGGGACATTCGACTGATCATTTCACCATCCACGGTGGCGGTCTCTACCACCATCCTGGCGCTGGTAGGACTAGTCAGCGGCATGATTCCGGCTGTTCGCGCAGCCCGGCTCGATCCCATTGAGGCGCTGCGGTATGAGTGAGGCGGCGGCGGCTTACATGTTGACCACGGATGTTCCTCTGGCGTTCAGGAACCAAGTTCGTCATTTAGTTGGTTGGTTTCACGCGAGCCGCCTCGTTGAGTACGGCGCGACAAAAGTCCCGGGCTACCGGCGGACAGTTCTGTGTCGCATTCCTCTCGATTATCTTGAATCGATCTTGCGGAAAGTCTTTGTCCTTAATCCGTTCAAAGACGAATGACCTAAACCGTTCATCTCTCCTGGTGAGACTTACCATTTTCGGCAACTCCGGCCACCGCTTAGACCAAAGGTCATCAATAGTTAGCCACCCTCCCGCATCTCCTCAACTCAGAAAAACTGGAGTAATTCCGTTATGAGATCCTGAGCTCTCGCTTCCTGTAGAAAGTGGCCGCAAGCCGAATGCTGTCATGACTGTTGATACTGCCACTCCCCATCCCAGCTTCAGATAGGGAGTGGTGAATCCCTGGTGGGTCGCCCCTGGTGGCCGGGTTTTGTCAGCGTGGCAACGGCTCTGCTTTGATCGCGGGCCTAATCAGCTTGGGAAAGAGCAGTCCGGTTCGACTTTTGTATGCCGCGAAGCCGGCATGCCGGGAGAGACTCTTGTCTTTTGTCAACATATTGCGGACAAAGAACCCGGATATCCATGCGCCAAGGACAACGAATGGAATCCAGTGCATGGACATGAGTGCGTAGGAGAAGTAGATCAGAATCTCGCCGAGATAATTGGGATTGCGGGTGCGGGTGAAGAGTCCGTCCTCGATCAAGCCCTTCCTCGCGCGCAAGGTGAAGAACTTCTGTGCGTCACTGACATAGTGGAAGAAGATTCCCACGATGTAAATGAAGAGCACCATTGCGAAGAAGTACGGTGGCCAAGTCACGTGACGGCTGATCAGAAGGTAGGGAGCCAGGTAGTAGCCTCCCAGGGGCAGGAAGATGAACAGCAAGCCGACCCAAAAAGGCACCCTTTGAGAAAAGCGCGAGTCGGGGTAGTACCTCTGTTTGAGCAACCACAAAAGCGAGTAGGTGCCGTGCAAAGCGAGATACACAAAAGCTTCCGCGCTCCAATTGTGGAAGTACCACATCAGAGCGAGAACAACGGGGGCTACGAGAATCTTGTGTGCATTGATGCTGGAGTTGACCGAGACCATATTCTGCTCCTCTTGCTGTTTCGATGTAGACAGTGTCTAGATTGATGCGCAATTTTTTGCTATGCTGGGAATGGATGAAGAGTGTTTTTCGGCCAGGATCAACGGCAACCACGAGGAATGGCTATCACCACGGAAATCTCCGTGCCGCGCTATTGAGGGCTGCGGAGGAGATCATCCGAGAGTCCGGCGTGGAAGGGCTGACGCTGCGCGCCTGTGCGCGGAGGGCAGGCGTTTCGCACGGTGCGCCCGCTCACCACTTCGAGAACATAACTGGATTGCTGACGGAAGTCGCTGCCGAAGGTTTCGAACGGCTTACGGAAGCCATGAACTGGAAGAACGTTAAGGAGGCAGACGATGACCTCCAGGCGGCCGGGCTGGGGTATATACAATTTGCGATGCGTTGGCCGGAACACTTCCAAGTGATGTGGCGTAGCGAGTTGCTGAATGAGAAATCGCCTCGCCTGCGGAAGGCACGACAAATGGCCCAGCAACGACTGCGCGACGCCTTGATACAGACGAATGCACATCGGCGCACACTGACAGAGGCCGATCTTGCAGCGCGCTTCCAATTGGCGTCATGCTGCGTTCACGGGTACGCCTCTTTGTGGGTGGAAGGAAATCGCAAATCGCGGTCGCTGGACGGCGCAAAGCGCATGCTCCGCCTCTTGAGAACCTCTTTGGTCGCGCCATGAGTCCCTCTTCCGCCTGGACCTTTTCCTATGCGCACGATCCCGTGGGTGGCCCACCCTTTCGCCCGCTTTTGGCGAAGGGTGGGATACGTGCAATGTCACTGACAGACCCGCACGAACAAAGCTAGCCTGTCCCGTCATGTCTGCCGGACTGCTCCGTTATCAACACACGCGTCACCTGCACTACATCACCTTCACCTGCTTTCATCGCGCGTCCTACTTGGCCACAGCGTCGGCGCGGGAACTGTTTGAGAAGACCCTGGAGCGGGTAAGGCACTGGTACGGCTTCTACCTGAATGCCTATGTGGTCATGCCCGAGCACGTGCATCTGCTGATCAGCGAACCCGAGCGTGACCGGGCGGCCCTCCTCAGTGAGAAGCACACACACACACATGAAAACGAGGACGACATCACATGAAGCGCAAACTGATGTTAACCAGCACGTCGCTGCTTTCGATCCTGTTGATGACGTTTCACCTGACGCAGGACACCCTTCACGCCAGCTACGCCAGGGCTGGCACGGCCGAGGCAAGGGGCACGGCGCTCATCGTCGGCGTGCCGATCCTCGTCGGCTGGCTGTGGGGAACGCTACTGCTCGCCGAACGGCGATCGGGACACATCATCATGCTGGTCGGCTCGGCCATTGCCTTGGCGATGCCCGTCATCCACGTAATATTGGGATGGGGACGGGGAAGCATTGTCCGAAGCGACTTCGCGAGGACCGGGTGGGCCTTCTTCTTTGTCTGGACGCTGTTTGCTCTCGGCATGACTGGCCTGTTCTCGCTCATCCTCGCGGTGCGCGGATTGCGGAGCGCGCAGTGGGTACCGGCGGAGAACACGCGACTCCATAGTGATGAATCCGCATAGAGCTGGTTCGTCCCACTTAACGTTCTCGAAATGAAAACAGCCGCCCGAAGGCGGCTGCTTTAGAACGTACAACCCGCTCTACACTTTCAGCTTGCGGCGAATCATCCCCGCCGCCCCAAGCAAGCCGCTGCCTAGCAGCAGCAGGCTGGAGGGTTCGGGGACGGCCGCCGTCGGCTCGAACGCAGCGACGTTGGCACTACTTCCATCAATGATGCTTGCGATGCCACTAGTGAAGTTTGTGGCGTCCGTCTCGATTACCAGCACGGCGGAAGTGTCTCCCGGTGGGATCGCACTTGAAAACGGGGTACTGGAAAACTGGAACCCAACCGTACCCGGAGTATTCCGGTCCACGAATCCAGGTGCATCCGTTCCGGTGGGGAAGGCCGTGCCACCTCCGTCAGGTTCGCCAGCACTTGAATAACCGGCATCCACCTGCCAGCCGCTCGGGTTTGCGAAGTTGAATGCCGTTACGCGCCCTACATTGTCTGTCGAGGTATTACTGTTAATCACCTGGTACACGAAGTCCAGGCAACCGGCACAAAATGTGTTCCCCGGGTCCGTGTACACTGCGGTGTTCAATGTGAAGTTGAGCCCACTCCACCCGCCGGTCGCCAACTAGACGGTGAACCTCGCCGGTGATGGTCAGCGACGCAATCAGAAGAGTCCAAGTCTAGGGAGCGTTCTGCAGGTTCCCCAGCGTAGCTGTTAGCTGCCCGATATTTGTAAGCGGATAACTCGCGTTGCGCACCTGGACCGCTGTGCCAAAGCTGCCAAACTGGAGAAAGTTCGGCGTAGAAAAATACTCCGAGGTGATGCTCCCCCCAAGACTAGTATCCAAGTACGAGAGAAGAGCCATCCACTCTTTCAGTTCCTGCACGCCTGAAGCCCCGGGTGCCGCGTCAATGCGATTGGCCAGCAACCCGGGTAAATCAGCGCTCGACAGTACGGCCGTGCCGGTCGCCGAAGCGTAGGGTGTGATATCGGTGCCAAATTGTTGTTTCAGCGCGCCGAGAAGCAGCAGCGCGGACAGGTCCACGGCAACGCGCACCCGCGAGGCGCCACTCAGCGCGGTGGCGACTCCAACATTGGCGAAGTCGGATGGGGCGAAGCCGCCGACGGTTCCGATGGCGGCGACGGCCTTGGAAACAATCAGAGCGCTCAACGTATTTGTGCCGGCGGCAGCATCCGCCGCGGCTGCCGCTGCTACCTGCCCCAGGGCGAAAAGCGCACGCGTCTACGCTCAGAGATGCGCCGTGTGCCACGGACCTGACGGGCGCGGGAACGGACCCGCAGCCCCGTCCCTGATTCCTAGGCCGCGCGATTTCACGCTCGGGTTGTTCAAATACAAATCGACTCCAGCCGGGCAGCCGCCGACCGACGACGACCTGAGGCAGGTCATCGCGAACGGCCTTCCAGCCAGTGCAATGCCTTACTTCCACGACCTGTTGAGCGACAGTGAGATCGATGCGGTCGTCGCACAGATCAAGCAATTCTCCAAGGCATTCAGTGGAGTATCGCCTCAAGCGATAGTCGTTCCGCCGCGCCCGGCACCGACAGCAGCCAGTACGGAGCGCGGCCGCGCACTCTATATCTCCCGAGACTGCGCCGGTTGCCATGGCCCTGACGGCCGAAAGGCGGGGTTCCTCGTGGATGCAAGTACGAATCATCCGACGCCAATTCGCGATCTCTCCGCACCGTGGACATTCCACGGAGGCAGTGACCCGAATCAGATATGGCTCCGTCTGACGACAGGGATCGAAAGGGTGGGCCACCCGCCGTCTCAGGCTACCCTTCCTGGGGGATCAAGTAGCTCTTCAGCGGATGCATCCGTTTGCACAGGAACCAAAGTTTTCAGCCATCGCCCCGACTCGCAAACGCCTGTTAACGACACCCGACTGTCTTCCCGCATTTGCCTCTCTGGCCTGGGCACGGCACGCCCGTCCGGCGCCATTTCTTTGTCATGTGACGGCACAAGCGAACTCAGATGACATCTCACCGTCCACTTGGACGCTGCTCGAACTCATGGCATCTCTTGTTTTCTCAAGGCTTTGAAACAAATCGCGCCAGATGACCTCGATTTGGACAGCGTATTGCATTTTCTGTGGCGAGGAGGAGCAGCCATGCGTGCGTTGATTGGGATCTCCGATTCCCCAGCGAAGGTGCGGGCTCGATCGAGCAAACCCGAATGGCTCGCCATAAAGGAGGCGATATGAGCGGAATGTATAGAGCAATTCAAGTAACGAAACCGGGAGAATTCGAAGCCGTAATGAAACCGCTGGTCGATCCTGGCCCCGGTCAAGTGCGCATTCGTATCGAGGCGTGCGGTGTCTGCCACTCGGATTCCGGCACGGTGGAAGCCTCCTTTCCAATCAGCTGGCCGCGCGTCCCAGGGCACGAAGTGGTCGGACGGATCGATGCCCTTGGCTCTGGCGTCCAGGGCTGGGCGGTCGGTCAGCGCGTCGGTGTCGGCTTCCTTGGAGGCCCTTGCGGTTATTGCGAATTCTGTCGAAATGGCGATCTCGTGAACTGTCGCAACCAGGAATATACGGGTATTCATTCGGATGGCGGATACGCCGAGGTGATGATCGCGAAAGCCACCGGGCTTGTGCATATCCCTGACGATCTGTCGTCGGCAGATGCTGCGCCGCTGCTTTGCGCGGGACTCACGACGTTCAACGCCCTGCGAAACGCGCCAGCAAAGGCAGGTGATCTTGTCGCTGTGCTCGGTATCGGCGGCCTTGGTCACCTGGCTGTGCAATACGCCCGGCATATGGGGTTCGAAGTGGCGGCGATTGCCCGCGGCAGCGGCACTGCGGAGCTCGCCAAGAAGCTCGGGGCTCACCACTACATTGACAGTGCCGCTACTGACCCCGCAGCCGCTTTGCAGGCGCTTGGCGGCGCCAAGGTCATCGTCATAACGGCGTCAGGAGGCAAAACGATCGCTGAGACCTTCAAGGGCCTTCGACCCGGCGGTGTCTCCATTGACCTCGGCGTCGGACCGGAGCCGATCGAGGTCAAGAGCGTGGATCTCATATTTGGAGAGCGCAAGGTAGCAGGCTCGCTGACGGGAAACCCCGCCACTGCTGACACAACGCTTCGTTTCAGTGCCCTGAGTGGGGTGTCGGCGATGATCGAGACCGTCCCACTCGATCAAGCAGCCGCTGCCTACGCGAAGATGATGGCTGGGCAGGCGCGTTTTCGGATAGTGCTGGTCACAAAAAACGGCAATGGCCAACCTGGACAACCGAAGTGAAGCATTCAGGCTGTGGGAAAGAAACTAGGAAGCCATTGGTCAAAATGCTGAAAACTCCCCATCACACGCAATATAAAAAGGCGCCCACCTTTGCGATAGGTTGTGATTGTTCGCATCACCAACCTAGCAAAAAGGAGCGCCTTTAATGAGTCAAGAGAAGTATATCGGCTTAGACGTTCATCAGGCC
>Ga0187776_10000267_pt1 | contig 25193 bp, 23 predicted proteins | sample 0216_BV02_MP12_2_FD_132426 | JGI IMG/M metagenome (GOLD analysis project Ga0187776, IMG submission 132426) | Tropical peat soil microbial communities from peatlands in Department of Meta, Colombia - 0216_BV02_MP12_20_MG | ecosystem: Environmental > Terrestrial > Soil > Wetlands > Peat | place...
GACCGTAGAAGTTATAGCATATCTAAAGAATAGAATGCAAGCATGAATTATCCGGGCAACCATCTCCCATTATCGGCATTTTCTTTCAATATCTGATGATCGCGGGAAAGTCATTTGACGGAAGAACAGCCTTTATTGTACGTCGGACGAAAATATGCGCCGAATTTGAAAGCTATTTGCATTTCACGCATAATTTGTTATGCTGTCTCGACGGTCTTTTGGGGGCTAAGACGATATTCGGTTCTTCTTCAGCATGCGCCGCGGACAAATGAGGATGCCGGAAGGACTTTCAAAAATAGAGGCAACAGCAATTGATTCCTTATAAAGATGATAACCCCTCATATGCATTTCCTATTGTCACGGTTTGTATCATAGCATTAAACATAATCGTTTTCTTCTTTGAGATCACGGCACAGTCAGGAATGAGAGAAATCACTTATGCCTACGGCGCGATTCCACATAATCTGATGACCCTCGAGAAGACTCAGCCAATCCCTCCCGCCGCAACAGTTCTTTCTTCAATGTTCATGCACGGCGGATTCCTGCATATAGCCGGGAATATGCTGTACCTCTGGATATTCGGCGATAATATAGAAGACAAACTGGGGCATGCACGGTTCGCCGTGTTTTATCTGTTCTGCGGTATCTTCGCAGCATATTCGTATGCCGTAACAAGTCCGGACTCGACCACGCCGATGATCGGGGCCAGCGGAGCAATTTCGGGCATCCTGGGAGCTTACGTCTTGCTTTTTCCGAAAGCGAGCGTACACACGCTCATATTCCTCGGCTTTTTTGTCACTACAGTGAGGATTCCCGCCTTGATAGTTATAGGGTTTTGGGCTATTATACAATTCGGAAGCGGTTTGATAAGTTCAGGGCTTCATGAGCACGGCGGGGTTGCATGGTTCGCCCATGTCGGCGGGTTCGTCATAGGTCTCCTGACAATAAAACTGTGGATGCCAAGGAGGACAAAGAGGTGGTTGTAATATGCCCGAAATGCAAGACAAAACTCAAGGTCGATGAAGGAAGACTTACTGCGGGAGGCTCAAGGTTTAAATGTCCGAGATGCGCCACAATCCTTCTTGTAAAGAAACCTCTCCCCGTTCCTGAAAAACCTGTTGACAATGTCAAGGTACTCGTTGCACATTCAAATCCTGCACGGACAGAAGAGATAACTTCTTTGCTGAAAAAGAGCGGTTACCTGACGATTGCCGCGACTGACGGGATTGAAGCCATGGTAAAAGCCATCAAAGAACTTCCATTCCTTGCAATATTCGAGGTTGCCCTTCCGAAGATCTACGGCTTCGAAGTATGCAAGAGGTTGAAGTTACGGCCTGAAACAAAGAATATTAAAGTCATACTCGTAAGTTCGCCATATGACAGGGCAAAGTACAAAAGAGAGCCTGAGTCGCTATATGACGCTGATGAATACATTGAGGAGCACCGTATAACCGAACTTCTGACGGATACCGTCGAAGCGCTGAGGGGCCCGGCACACAAGGAGCCTGAAGAGAAGGTTGAAAGACCACCCGAAACGCCCAGACAACAAAGTGTCAGCCACGAGGCGGAACAGCAGGTGAAGCAAGTGAGGCCCGTCGGAACAACAGTGGCGCCCGCTGACGAAGAAAAGGTGGAGCGTGCCAGGAGACTTGCGCGTACTATAGTGTCTGACATATACCTCTACAACACGGCAAAGGCGGAGGAATCCATCAAGGCAGACACTTTTTTTCGGGTCTTTTCCGCTGAAATAAAAGAAGGCAGAAAACTCTATGAAAACAGAATCCCGCCGGAAGTGCGGTCTCAGCGCGATCATTTCATGGATGTCTTAAGAGACTTCATTGAGAGCAAGAAGAAAATTTCTTAATCATTAGAAAATAGTCATTTTTCTGCAAAAATAGAAGATAAACGCATTTTATTGGCCTATCTTGACAATAAGAAAACTTGCCTTGAGTCATCGTGAACTATTATATTAGCACTCATTGACTTCGAGTGCTAACAAACAAAACCTACAATTCTGAAAGAAAGGAGAGAAGCGTTATGAAGTTCAAACCGTTAAGAGACAGAGTGTTCGTCAAATTTTCTTCGGAGGAGGAAAAAACAGCAGGAGGACTCTATATCCCCGACACTGCAAAAGAGAAACCCCAGAGAGGTACTGTAGTTGCAGTAGGCCCGGGCAGGGTCACCGACGATGGAAAACGTCAGCCGATGGACGTGAAGGTCGGCGATACGATACTCTTTGACAAGTATTCTGGCTCAAAGATCAAGATTGACGATGAGGAATACCTCATCATCAGGGAAGAGGACATCCTGGGAATAGTTGAATAAGAATAATATCTAACATATAAAAGGAGGATGAATTAATGGCTAAACAGCTACTTTTCAATGAAGAAGCAAGAAGCGCTATACTGAAAGGCGTCAGCCTTCTCACGGACGCGGTGAAGGCCACATTAGGCCCCAAGGGGAGAAACGCGATCCTGGACAAGAAATACGGTGCACCGACGATAACAAAGGACGGCGTTACCGTTGCAAAAGAGATCGAGCTGAAAGACCCGTGGGAGAATATGGGCGCCCAGCTCGTGAGAGAGGTTGCCTCAAAGACATCCGATACCGCGGGTGACGGCACTACAACCGCCACCGTCCTTGCACATGCAATCTACAGGGAAGGCATGAAGAACGTGGTTGCCGGCGCGAACCCGATGGACATCAAAAGGGGGATCGAGAAGGCGGTCGAAATTGTCATTGAGGAGCTCAAGAAACTCAGCAAGACGGTCCAGGACAAGAAAGAGATAGCCCAAGTCGGTACAATATCTGCCAATAATGATTCTTCGATCGGCGAATTGATTGCAGAGGCAATGGACAAAGTCGGCAAGGATGGCGTCATCACGGTTGAGGAAGCGAAGAGCATGGCTACAACTCTTGACGTTGTTGAAGGCATGCAGTTCGACAGAGGATATATATCACCTTATTTCATAACCGACCCCGAGAGAATGGAATGCGTGCTCGAAGATGCGTTTATCCTCATCCATGAAAAGAAGATTTCGAGCATGAAGGACCTTCTGCCGATCCTCGAGCAAACCGCCAAGATGGGTAAACCCTTACTCATCCTTGCAGAAGAAGTGGAAGGCGAAGCCCTTGCGACGCTTGTCGTAAACAAACTGCGCGGGACCATACAGGTATGTGCAGTTAAAGCGCCTGGATTTGGTGAGAGGCGCAAGGCTATGCTCGAGGACATCGCGGTACTCACGGGCGGAACGATGATATCGGAGGATCTCGGGATAAAGCGTGAGAGCATAAAGATATCCGACCTCGGAAGGGCAAAGAAGATAAATGTGGACAAAGAAAATACGACAATAGTTGAAGGTGCCGGAGACCCCCAGAAGATTCAGGGAAGAGTCAAGCAGTTAAAGACGCAGATAGACGAAACAACATCTGATTATGACAGGGAGAAGCTCCAGGAAAGGCTTGCAAAGCTTGTTGGCGGCGTTGCAGTGATTAACGTCGGCGCAGCAACTGAGACAGAGATGAAGGAGAAGAAAGCGAGGGTGGAAGACGCCCTCAATGCAACGAGAGCGGCGGTCGAGGAAGGCATTATTCCCGGTGGAGGTGTTGCACTGCTAAGATGCCTTTCCGTGCTCAAGGCACTTAAATTGGAAGGTGACAGACAGATAGGAGTTGAGATAGTAAGAAGGTCACTCGAAGAACCGATCAGACAGATCGTGAACAATTGCGGAATCGAAGGGTCAGTGGTAGTCGAGAAGGTGAAACATTCGAAAGAGGCTAATTTCGGCTTTGATGCAGATAAAGAAGAATATGTCGACATGATAAAGGCCGGCATTATTGACCCTACCAAGGTTACGCGGTATGCTCTGCAGAATGCAGCATCAGTTGCGGCATTGATGCTCACAACCTCGGTTATGATCACCGATATCCCTGAGGAAAAGCCTGAACCCGCGATGCCTCCGGGTGGCGGAATGGGCGGAATGTATTAGGATATCAATCGCAAAGAGAGACGATAACGGGGTAACTTCACCTTCATGTGGAGTTACCCCGCATTTTTTGAGAAAGGTATTTTGCCTGCCGTTTTCAATAAGGATGGTTTGACTATCATCTGTTTATTCTGTCATCCTAAGACCATGAAAAGAAATATTACATTTATAGCAGCCGGCGTTGTAATACTCTGCGGCCTCTATATTCTCATCCAGTTGCTGACTCCGCTGCCGGTAGGCAACAAGAATATAGAGATCGAGATACCTAAGGGGACTACATTCAGGCAGGCGGCGGAAATCTTTTCTAAAGAAGGTGTAATAAACGATAAGAATCTCTTCCTCTTTGTCGGAAGAATAAGCCGCATCGACAGGAAGATCAGGGCAGGATATTATTCCATTTACAGTTCAATGAACACCCTTGATCTCCTGAGGGTGCTGAGGAAGGGACAAATTATCGAGTACGAGATAACTGTTGTAGAAGGTGACTCACTGAGGGAGATAGCCGACAAATTAGCGGAAAAGGGCATAGTTGACAGAGAGGATTTCCGCGATCTTTCTTCCGACGCCGACTTCCTGTCATCATATCATATTGCAGCTCCTACCCTTGAAGGTTATCTTTTCCCGGATACATATAAGATACCTAAAGGCATGGACCCGGAAGATGCGATAGGCATGATGATAAACAGGATGAGGGAAAAATATTCCGGAAAACTCGCGCAAAGGGCAGCCGAAATCGGTTTTTCAGAAAGAGAGGTATTGACCCTCGCTTCGATTATTGAAAAGGAAGCCATAACTGATGAGGAGAGGCCTTTGATCTCGGCGGTTTATTACAACAGACTGAAGAAGAAAATGCCTCTGCAGGCGGACCCTACCGCGATTTACGGGGTAAAAAGCTCCAGAGAAAAGATAACCGCGGCAGATGTGAGGCGTAAAACCCCGTATAATACTTACATGATTAAAGGTCTTCCGCCGGGACCGATAGCGTCCCCCGGCACGAAATCGATTATGGCCGCGCTTTATCCTGCAAACGTCCCGTATCTGTATTTTGTTTCGAACAATGACGGCACTCACCGCTTCTCGGTCACGGCAGAAGAACACGAAAAAGCGGTGAAGTCATACAGGCAGAAGAAACTGGAAGAAAAAGAGGAGGCCGACATCTGGAAAGGAACATAAAAGAATGAAGCCACGTAAAAAAACGAGGACAATCCACGTAGGCAAAGTGCCTGTCGGGGGCACGAATCCGATCGCGGTTCAGTCTATGACCAAGACGGATACCGCGGACGTAAGATCAACGGTAAGACAGATTCGGTCCCTTGAGTCGGCTGGCTGCGAAATAATAAGACTTGCAGTCCCCGATATGGACGCGGCGAAAGCCCTCGGTAAAATAACGAAATCTGTGAACATCCCTGTGATAGCTGATATACACTTTGACTGGAGGCTGGCACTCGAGGCGGTCAGACAGGGTGTAAACGGACTCAGGATAAATCCCGGCAACATCGGTGCGAAGTGGAAAGTTGAGGAGGTCGTGAACGCCGCCAGGGACAGCGGAATCCCTATCCGCATAGGGGTAAACGCAGGATCACTTGAAAAAGATCTGCTCCGGAAATACGGACACCCAAAACCGGAAGCCCTTGTAGAAAGTGCCGGCAGACATTTGCAAATTCTGGAAGGACTCAATTTTACGGACATCAAGGTCTCGCTGAAGGCATCGGATGTGGTGAAAACGGTCGATGCTTATAGACTATTTTCTGATAAATACGATTACCCCCTTCATATAGGCATATCAGAGGCGGGTCCTCCTTCGGTGGGGACAATCAAGAGCTCGGTCGGACTTGGCATATTGCTTTCCGAGGGAATCGGAGATACCATCAGGGTATCTCTCACCGCACCGCCCGGGGAAGAGGTGAGAGTGGCTTATGCGATACTCGGTTCGCTCGGCCTGAGGAAACGGGGCGTGAACATCATATCATGCCCGACTTGCGGCAGAACCAGGATAGACCTCAGACAGCTCGCCGCAAGAGTCGAAAGGAAAGTGAGAAATCTCGATAAACCTATTACAGTTGCGGTCATGGGATGCGTCGTGAACGGCCCCGGGGAAGCGAGAGAAGCGGATTTTGGAATAGCAGGAGGCAGAGGCAGAGGAATCGTGTTCAGGAAAGGGAAGGTAGTAAAAACGGTTGACGAGGGTGAACTTCTCGATGCCCTCTTTGAGGAAATAGAAAGCTGTGCCTGAACAAATGCCTTAGTTGGACCGGGCGAAAGCGATTCAACTCTCTTCTCTGAGTAGCTTGTATTCTATACTGTCCACCAGAGCCTGATAAGAAGCTTCGATAATATTCTCCGAGACTCCGACAGTACCCCAACGTTTCTGTTCGTCTCCTGACTCAATAAGTACCCTCACCTTTGCAAAAGTACCCTTGCCTGCCGCAAGAACCCGGACTTTATAGTCGTGAAGCTTCATATCCTTAAGTGCCGGATAGAACTTGTCAAGCGCCTTTCTCAACGCATTGTCGATTGCGTTCACAGGACCATTCCCGGTCGCTGCAGTGTGCTCCACACGACCTCCGACCTTCACCATAATCGTCGCCTCACTCATAGGTTCTTCACCCTCTCTTCTCTTTTCGACAATAATCCGGAAACCTATCAGGTCAAAAAATCTCTTATGGAGACCAAGGGCCTTCTTCATGAGGAGCTCGAACGACGCCTCTGCAGCCTCAAACTGGAAGCCCTCGTTTTCAAGGTTCTTCAGGGTAGTGACGATATCCTGCAACTGGGGAGAATCAGGATCAAGATGGATGCCGAATTCGTCCGCCTTTCTCAATATGTTGCTCCTGCCCGCGAGATCCGATATTAAAACCCTCTGGGAATTCCCAACAAGATCGGGTGTTATATGTTCGTAGGTCTCAGGCTTTTTTCTTACGGCACTCACATGGATGCCGGCCTTGTGGGCGAAAGCGCTGTCCCCCACAAAAGGCTGTCTCTTAAAATGTCTCAGGTTGGCCATCTCGTTCACAAACCTTGACACGTCCCTGAGCCTCCTGAGTTGTTCCGCACTGATACATTTCATCCCGAGCTTGATCTGCAGGTTGGGTATTACCGAACAAAGGTTCGCATTGCCGCATCTCTCCCCCAGGCCGTTGATCGTCCCCTGCACATGTGATGCTCCGCTTTCGACTGCAACAACCGAATTCGCAACAGCGCACTCGGAATCATTATGTGCGTGCATTCCGAGCTGAGTATGCACATCTTTTTTTATTTCGGAGATAATTCTTTTCACCTCTTCCGGAAGGGTACCGCCGTTCGTATCACAGAGCACGAGGCAATCTGCACCGGCATCCTGCGCGGCAAGAAGACATTTCAGGGCGTACTTCGGGTTGTCCTTATAACCATCAAAAAAATGCTCCGCATCGTAAAAGAGTGTTTCGACGTTCTTTTTGATGTAGAAGATGGAATCATATATGAGATCAAGGTTTTCACTCAGAGATATCTTAAGAGCCTCTTTCACATGAAAATCCCATGACTTTCCGAAGATAGTAATGGCTTTGGTCTTCGCATCCAGGAGCGCTTTTATCATCGCATCTTCTTGGACTTTGTGCTTCGGCCTACGGGTGCTGCCAAAAGCGACGACATGGGAATTCTTCAGCTTCAGTTTTTTTGCCTTCTTGAAATACTCGATATCTTTCGGGTTGGAGCCGGGCCAGCCGCCTTCCACATAGCGCACGCCGAGTTCATCCAGTTTTTCCGTAATACGCAGTTTATCCTCGACAGAGAAGGAAATATCTTCTGATTGGGCCCCGTCCCTCAATGTCGTGTCGTAGATTTCTATCTGTCGCATATCATTTGCCGGGCAAGGCTTTCCCCTTTTTGGCCTTTTCCTTCTTTGTTTCTGCGAGACCGAACGCGGCATGCAGCACCCTTACCGCAAGCTCGGTATATTTTGCATCGATGATGCAGGATACCTTTATCTCCGAAGTGCTGATCATCATGATATTGATGTTATGTTTCGCAAGTGTTTCGAACATCTTCGCTGCAACACCCGAATGGGTTCTCATCCCGACACCCACGATGGAAACCTTGGCTATGTCGTTACGCAATTTGACATCTTTCGCACCAAGCCTGGAAGCAATGTCTTCCGTGATTTTTATCGTCCTTTTGCTGTCGGATTTCGGAACGGTGAAAGATATATCAGTCGCTTTTCCGTCACTGCTTATATTCTGGACGATCATATCGACAACTATATTGCTGACTGCGATCACATTGAAGAGCCGCGCTGCCACGCCGGGCTTATCGGGGACACCAATTACCGTTATCTTCACCTGATTCTTGTCATAAGCAACGCCCGATACCGCAACCTGTTCCATCTCCCTATCCTCCTTTACAACAAGTGTACCAGGATTATTGTTGAAACTCGATCTGACCACAACAGGGACTCCATATTTCTTCGCAAATTCAACCGACCTCGTCTGGAGTACCTTTGCACCGAGGCTTGCGAGTTCAAGCATCTCTTCGTAGGAAATCCTGTCAAGTTTCCGAGCCTCGGGTACAATATTAGGGTCTGTAGTGTAAACACCGTCGACGTCCGTGTATATCTCGCAACGGTCCGCGCCAAGAGCAGCAGCAACCGCCACGGCCGTCAGGTCCGAACCGCCTCTTCCGAGGGTTGTAACTTCAGAAGCCTCTGTTACTCCCTGGAAGCCTGCAATAATAGGCGTAATGCCCTTTCTTAATGCCTTCCTCACCGCCTCCCCGGTTATCCTTTCTATCTTTGCTTCCGTGTGGGCCGCATTCGTGATGATTCCAACCTGCCTGCCTGTGAATGACATGGACTTAAGACCGAGTTCATTTACTGCAATCGCTGTAAGGGCAGCGCTGATGCGTTCGCCCGATGAAAGCAGAAGGTCCATCTCGCGCCCGTCTGGACTTGAAGAAAGGTGGTTTGCAAGACTGACGAGTTTGTCCGTCTCTCCCGACATCGCAGAGACAATAACAACAACATCGTTGCCCCCTTTCTTTGTCTCAGCGACACGTTCCGCCACCGCCCGTATCCTCTCAAGGCTACCGACGGAAGTCCCCCCGTATTTCTGAACAATAAGCTTTATATCGGCCTCCTTTTGTGTTTTGTAATATAACATGTCAAATTAACAAACTCAAACATACGGCAAGCTGAAGCCGCGAGACGATTATCATTCCGTAAGTACGACCTATGTGTGATAGAATATGGGCAGAAAAAATGTCTATTAAACTGTCGACAGGTGAAACACTCGAAATCTCGGAAGGAGAGAGTCTCTTAAAAGCGCTGAGGCGACAAGGCGTATATCTGGTTTCATCATGCGGCGGAAAAGGAACATGCGGCAAATGTCGTGTGAAGATACCAGAGGGCAGATATAGGACCGAATCAACCGGCAAACTTGAACCTCCAGCGATTCGGTCCGGCACCGTGCTCGCATGCCAGACATTTCCCGAAGAAGACATCACCGTAGACATCCCCAAAGAATCGAGACTGGTCGTAGGTGACGTAATAGAGATATCGAGGTCCAGAGACCTCTTTGACCTCCTTCAATCTCTTGATGGAGAAATTTCCCCTATCCTTAGGTGGCTCCCACTTGACATTCCTCCTCCCACGATAAATAACAACATCGGCGACCTTGAACGGTTCAGGAAACATCTTGAAGAGAAGGGCCTTAAGGAAATGAGATTCTCTCACAGCTTTGTCTCATCTCTCGCCCGATCACTGAGGGATGCAGAGTGGAAAGTCTATCTCGGCTACACCGCCAGTCCGGAAGCTGTTCTTCTCCTCCCTCTGAAAGGCAGGAAAAGATACGGTATGGCAGTAGATGTCGGGACGACTACGATCGTAGTATACCTGGTTGACCTCGCAGATGGGAGACTTATAGACGTAGGCTCAACATACAATTCACAGATACGCCACGGAGACGACGTCATCACCAGAATAATCTATGCAACCGAAGGCGGCGGCCTCGAAGAATTGAGAGACACGGTCGTGCAGGACATTAACGACCTGCTGAGTCCCATAATTGAAAAACATAGTATCAACACTGATGATATAGAATCTGCTGTAATAGCCGGCAATACGACGATGGCCCATATATTCTGGGGGCTTGACCCCGGATACATCAGGGAAGAACCGTATACTCCGACACTGAATTTCTTCCCTTTGTGGAGCGCCCGCACAGCAAAGCTGGATATTAACCCGCAGGCTCCTGTTTTTACCATACCGTGTGTCGCAAGCTATGTGGGAGGTGACATCGTCGCAGGGGTCCTCGCGTCAAAGATGCACAGAAGAAGCGGCACATCTCTCTTCATGGACATCGGTACGAATGGGGAGATTGTGCTGGGCAATAATGAATGGCTTGTGACTGCGGCATGTTCGGCCGGTCCGTGTTTTGAGGGGAGCGGGATCCGGCACGGCATGAGGGCGACGGAGGGGGCCATAGAATCCGTAAGGATTGATCCGAAAACATTTGAACCTTCTCTTGGGGTGATAGGCAAAGGCAGACCGGCAGGCATATGCGGCTCCGGAATGATCGACGCAATTACAGAAATGTTTCTTGCGGGTGTGATCGATCAGAAAGGCACATTTATCAAAGGCACCGCTTCAGACAGGGTCCGCGACGGGTTTGAAGGACCTGAATTCCTGTTCTACAGCGACAGCCATGGAGAAATTGTCCTCACAGAGGTTGACATCGAAAATATAATGAGGGCAAAGGCTGCAATCTATGCGGGGATTTCACTGCTTCTTAAGAAAGTCGATTTTATGCTCGATGACATGGAGCGTATATACATCGCCGGCGGCTTTGGCAATTATCTCAATATCGAGAAGGCAATTATCATCGGAATGCTGCCTGACCTGCCGAAGGACAAATTTGTACTCCTCGGCAATACTTCCATTGCAGGTTCATATCTGTGTCTCCTGTCGGATCATATGAGAAAGGAGGCGGAAGATATCGCGCAAAAGATGACCAATATTGAACTTTCTGTGTCAAGAAGATTTATGGACGAATATATATCCGCCCTCTTCCTACCTCATACAAATATAACGCTGTTCCCGACAGTAAAGAAACTGCTGAAAGAACGCAACAAGTGATTAGTGATTCGTAAGCCATCACCGGTCACCGCCTTGAGTGGTTTCTCCTGATTACGAATCACGAATTGCGAATTGCGGCCTTTCCCGATCACTGTTTACTAACCACTAATCACTGTCTTCTAATGGATTGGACCCGAGGAAAGGAGTTTTTCTACTTCTCTCTTAATAACTGAAGCAGGTATACCACCGTGTATCTTCAGGATCCCGTTTATGAGTACGACGGGAGTATTCAGCGCACCCAGTCTCAAGAGTTCTTTGATATCCTCAAACTCTTCTTCTCCGTCCATAAAGAGATCAATATACTCGACATACACAACGGAAGGGAAGAAGTAATTCATTTCCTTTGAGAGTTCGTCCGTAAGCACTCTATTCGTGCCCGTCGATTCCGAGGTATTGTCATCAAAGAGTACGATTTCCGTCGGGTTATCTAGTATCTGTATGTGGACTCTCTGCAGCATTCAGGTTACCCTCCCTCCCTTCACATGCACTAGCATGTTATCTATCAGTCTTGTATTTCCGATCCTGACCGCGACGGCGAGCAGCACATTGCCGCTTATTCCGGGAGGTTCATCAAGAGTTTCAGGGTCATAAACTCCGGCATAATCAATCTTTGCGACCAATGGTTCATTCAACAGCCTTTCCTGCATTTTTCCTTTAATATCGCTAATGTTTATTATACCAAATTTCGTGAGGTCCGCCGCCTCAGCAAGACACTTGTATATAACCGATGCCGCCTCTCTCTCTCTTTCCTTAAGATAGGCATTCCGCGAGCTCATCGCAAGTCCATCTCTTTCCCTTACCGTCGGACATACAACTATATCGATGTCCATATCCAAGTCTTTCACTACCCTTTTTATCACGATCGTCTGCTGATAATCCTTCTGCCCGAAATACGCCCTTCCGGGTCTTACGATATGAAAGAGTTTCGTCACAACGGTTGTCACCCCCTTGAAGTGACCAGGTCTGAATACACCGCAAAGCCTTTCTGACAGCTTCTCCACTTGAACGTAGGTTGAAAAACCCCGCGGATACAGATGTAACACATCGGGCACGAAAAGGATATCCACTTCCTCTCTCCGCAGCTTCTCCGCATCTGTCTCAAAATCTCTCGGATATTTATCAAAATCTTCGGAGGGGCCAAACTGGACTGGATTAACAAATATACTGGCCACCACGATATCGTTTTCCTGCCTTGCCCTCCTGACCAGACTTAGATGACCTTCATGGAGAGCCCCCATTGTCGGTACAAATCCTATTTTTCTACCGTAGAGGATATGTCCTCCCGAAGTATCCTGCATTATCTGCGGTACGCGTATTATTTCCACGAAGACTTTACCAACTTCCTTTCAATTCTTCGATATAGCTGATTTTTGCGTATACCGTATATGATGACATATATTTTTGTCAAACGCCTTTGCAGAGATTTCGTTCAAGAAGCGACAGGGCACTTCCTCGGATCCCGTTGAACGAAATCGCTATTTCCGAAATAGAAGAATTTGGCAACACCGGTGAAGTGTGTTAACCTCCTTCACGCTTGCGGTTTCGTTTGATATCATAAGTAAATTATCTAAACACAGAAGGAGGTAATGATGCTGAAAAAGAAAGTTGCGAAACGGGTTGTGAAAAAAGTGAAAGCGGTTAAAAAGAAGGTCGCCAAAAAAGTGAAGGCTGTAAAGAAACAAGTCGCCAAAAGAGTAAAAGCTGTAAGAAAGAAAGTCTGATCAGAAAGTAATACTCACCGCGCGCAATAAAAATGGGCGGGAAATTCTTTCCCGCCCATCGATCTCTCGCAACCTCATTAGACTCTTTCCTGAGAAACCGGACAAGTCTTCCTGAAACGCTAACCTTTATTCACAGACTTATCGGCAGATATGGCATTCAAGCGGATTCAAAGTCTTTCGCAGAAAGAATTTGCCCTCGCAAGCCCGACTAAAAAAAATCGGGCAGAGAATGAGCGAGGATACCATATCTGCTGAATTCATGAATTAAGCGCGCTAAATGGGCAAACCGAGCTTCTTTCTCTTATCAACAATATGATTCTTCATAAGATCGGCTGCCTTTATCGGGTCGGGCTCGACCGCAAAACATGCCCCAAGAACGTTGTTCAATCCGGATGTGGCAAGCTCAGCGACTTTCTTGCTTCCCAGGATGGGCGGCATGACGCCCAGCACCGTGAAAATCCCGCTGGCCACGGCATAAAAAGCGATTGTTGCCGCTTTCTCCGAATACCATTCAGGCGCGGCTGCCGCAAGAGGCAGCTGGGCGATATCAACTCCGATAGCATTCGCCAGCGCGCAGGCTATAACCACAATTCGGGAATTATCGACACACGACCCTACGTGAAGTGAAGGCGGAATGCCCAGGAGGCCGCATATCTCTTTAAGTCCGGGACCGGCCATTTCTTTTGCCTCCGGCACCTGCAATCCTGCCTTGCCGGCAGCCACATTTGCACACCCCGTGGTGAGCACAAGGATGTCATTCGCTATCAGTCGTTTAATAAGTTCGACATGACCGTAATCCTGTTTTATCTTCGGGTTATTGCAACCGACTACTCCGGCAGCGCCTTTGATCTTTCCGGCCTTAATGGCATCGATTAAGGGAGTGAGGCTGCCGCCGAGCGCTCCCACGATAGCTTCTACGGAAAAACCAGACATCGTCTTCACCGGCGCAACAGGTATGTAAACCTTCAATTTGTTCCTACGTGTAAAGTTCTCTATAGATTCTTTTACAATCCTGTAAGCCTGCGCCTTCGCGTTCTCCGGCGTAAATTCGACATGTTCCATAAACGGGAATTTGGCCTTGTCCGAAGTCGAATAGAGCTTCGTGTGATAGCACTGGGCCACCTGCCCGAGAGAAGGCATGATACACTGATAATCAACTATGATAGATTCTACCGCCCCGGTAACAATTGTCAGCTCCGTCATAAGGTGGTTTCCGGCCATCGGTATCTTCCAGCGCATCATCAATTCATTGCCGGTGCAGCATAGTCCGGCGAGATTTATTCCCGCAGCACCTTTTGATTTCGCAAGTGCTACCATTTCCTTATCATTCACCGCCAGACCTACCATCTCCGATACAACCGGACTGTGGCCGTGAACCATGATATTGACCTGATCTTCTTTTAATACCCCAAGGTTGACTTCAGACATGCCCGGTTTGGGAGTTCCGAAAATTATATCTGAAAGTTCGGTACCGACCATCGAGCCGCCGTAACCGTCCGAAAGACTGTTTCTGACCGCAGCAAGCAACAAGGAAACATAGTCATTATCTACTCCCATATGTGTACGGTGCATAATCTCGGAAGTCTCCCTGTCTATCCCTCTCGGGATGACCCTCAGCTTCTCCCATAGTTCAATGCGCTGTCTCGGAGCCCTGCTGATGAAGGTAATCCTTTCCTTCTTCATCCCGTAGTCTTCCATAATCGCTTCTGCAAGCCGCTTCGCGATTTCCTCATTGCTCAGATCCGCCGTAGGAACTCCATACTCCGTTGCTATCCTTTTCAGCTTTTCAGGGTCTTTTATTGTGTAACCCGGCGCCTTGCCCAGCCCCACTTTATATAAGACTTCCACAAGATCACGGCCGTGGTCGGAATGAGAAGCAGCGCCTGATGCGATCATGCGGGCCAGATTCCGCGCGACAATTATATCGGCATCCGCACCGCAGACCCCGCGCTGGGGACCTTCACCGAACGGGTCGATCCTGCACGGACCCATGACGCATATCCGGCATGACACGCCTAATTCACAGTAGCCGCATTGCGGCTCCTGCTTCTTCAGCCTGTCCCACGCGGTCTCCACGCCGTCTTCGTGCGCCTTCTTTAGGGTCAGCTGAGCATCCTTACATATGGAATATTCCTTATAGTCACTCATAACTACCTCCTCTTTATTTCCTGTAACTTATTCTTGTGCGAAAGAAGAGCAGGATAAGGACTTTTTCCATGCTCCTTTTCGCGGATACCGAGATACACCAGCGAAGCCAGCTGATTGGTGGCATGATCCATATCCTCATTGTATTCCTCGAATACGAGTGCGCCGACTTTGCACACTTCAACGCAGGCCGGAATCTTATCCTTTTTCAGTCTCAGAATGCACTGGTCACATTTGTGGGCCGACGTCCTCCGGTCCACAAAGAAATGATACCTTATCACACCGAAAGGACATGCCATCGCGCACATGCCGCAGTTAATGCACCGCTCGGGATTAATCAGCACAATACCGGTTTCCTCATTTCTGAATATCGCCCTCGTGATGCAGGCCATTTCGCATGGCGCAGGATTGCAGTGCCTGCACTTGTTCGGAAACGGTTCTTTTTCTTTTGTGAGTCCTATGTGAATCCTCGGCTTCGAAACAACAGTTTCGAAAGGAGCTGTGAATTGAGACTCACTCACTGAATGTGCGACAGAACAGGCGAAACGGCATTGGAGACACCCGACACACCGTTCCGGTTTCACCACTACTACTTTCATAAACACCTCCTTACAGCGGTTTAAGAATATCCATCATACTCAATTCGTTGCTCACGATTCTTGCGGGATCGACGTTGAGCGGCGTCCCTTTTTTTATAAGATTCGTCATAACCCCTGCGTCTTCAGGATTATTATAAAAAGCCATTCCCACGGGGACATTATCCCTGACAGCCAGTTTTCTGAACTGATTTGTTGAAGATATATATTTTTCAAAAATCGAGACCCCATCTCCCGCCTTCAGGACGCCCGCAACAATGAGATGGAAAGCCCTGGTTTTCAGACTGTTCATGCCCACACTTCCGGGATAAGGGGCCTTCATGCCTAACATATTGAGAGCGGCGCAGTAACCCTGCTCAACAGCAACTGGCCAGATGGCATTCACCCAGATCTTATTTCGAGCGATATCCATAGTCTCGCAGCAATCGCCCGCGGCATACACTCCTTCTGCAGAAGTCTCGAGGAACTCATTGACAGTGATACCCATATCCGTCTTGATGCCAGCTTCTTTTGCGAGATCAATCCTGGGTTTCACGCCTTTTCCGACAATAATGACATCGCTGTCCAGATCAAAGCCTGATGAAAGTGAAACACGCATAGAACCATTTCCAGCCTTAATGTCGGCGATATCTACCTCTGTACGTATATCGACGCCCATTCCCTTGAGGTCCCTCTCGACGAAGCGACTCGTCTTCTCATCCGCAATCATGGAAAGGGGATATCCGGAGCCAATTACGACTGTTGTCTTGATATCACGCTCGACCAGGCCTGAGGCAGCCTTTATTCCCACAAAGCCGCCGCCGAGAACGATTGCTTTATTCCTGAGATGTGGCTCGATCTTTTTTGCATCGTTCATATACCGGAGTGTAAAGATCTTCTTATCTTCATCATAGTATTTCGGTTTTGAGGGATTTGACCCTGTAGAGATCAGGAGTTTGTCATAGGCAATTTCGCTGCCCTTGCTGAGGACAACCGTCTTTCTAACGGTATCTATCTTTTCGACTCTCTCGCCGAAGAGAAAATGCGCGTTAGGAGGATAAGAGGTTGTATCCCTGATAGCCATCTGTTCTTCTTTGAGCATTCCTCCGAGATAATATGTAAGAAGGCACCGGCAGTACGGCGAATACGGCTCTTCGGATACCACGGTGATATCTGATCCAAGAGAAAATCTGAGAAGTGTATCGAGGCATGTTAAACCAGCGGCACTTGCACCTACAATTACGATTTTCATGCAGAAGCTCCTTTATTATTAATTAGCAGATATAACATGTTATGTCAATCCGACATTCTGTCTTTTTGAAGGTTACGTTAGATGCCAATTCTCGCGGCGTTCGGCGGAAAGGGTAAAATTCTGAGCAAACATTGATGAAGATTTCACTTATGGATCAACATGGTAGCATTCTGTTCTCACAGTTATCTTCAGCAAAAAGAAAAGCCGCTATCCGAAATCTCAATTTCGAATAGCGGCCCGACTATTCACATCCAAAAACCTCCGGAACTACCCAACCGTTTCCGGACCCTTACGCCGAATGTCAAGGGAACTGAGGGGTGCAACGATGCGAAGCAGCGCCTCACCATTATCTGCCCCGGTGTCTAGCTTATGTTCTTGAATAAACTCCGAATGCGGAATCTTATGCTTTTACTACAAGTACTGCGCTCTTGGAATGCCCGATGACCCTCTCTGTCACGCTTCCCATCAGTAGTCTCTTCACACCCGTTCGTCCATGACTGCCCACAACTATAAGGCCTGCACCCTTCTGGTCCGCGGTTTTAACTATAACCTCGTAAGGTATGCCGCCCAGCGCAAGGCTCTCCACCTTTATGCCTTCCTTCTCGGCAATCTGCTTGACTCTTTCAACACTTTCTTTCGCCGCCCCAAGGTTTGCATCTCTTGCGGCAACAGAAAGAGCGATTAATTCGCCCCCACAGCGTTTTGCTATGCTGATCGCCTCCAATGCGGCAACGTCGCTATCTCTTGATCCGTCTGTAGCAACAATCATTTTTCTATAGGAAACTTTCGCAGCGCCGGGCACTACCATTACCTTGCAGGGCGAATGTCCTATGGTCTTTGCCGTCACGCTTCCCATCAGTAGTCTGTCGAAACCGGTCCTGCCGTATCTTCCCATGACTATCATCTCTGCCTGTTTCTCCGCCGCTTCATCAACTATGTACTGGAAAGGTTCCTCACCTTCATGGATAATTATCTCGCAGTCTATATTCTCCTTCGCGGCCCTTGCCTTGACAGACTCCAGATGCTGCCTTATCTGCTTTTCATATTTCTCGAAAAAACCTGGGGCGCTTGCCATAAACTCAGCATTCGCTTCTATCACCGATATGGCGTATATCTTGCTCGAGCAGACCTTCGCAAGGTTGATCGTCTCTCTGACAGCTCCCTCGCTCTGCTCAGATCCGTCCGTGGCCAAAAGCAGTTTTTCCAGTCTCGCCGTCGGGCAACATATCTGTTCACTCATGTTAGTGCCCTCCTGACTTCAGGATTCCGCTTGCCGCAAGAGCCAAAACAAGTACTTCTATTATCGCGATGGCTACATATGCCGTGTCCTTCTTCCGCATCAGGATCGGCAATATCACGAGATAACATAACATGGTAAGGCCCGCCAGAAGCGCTATCCCAACAAAATTCAGATAATCCCCTTTGTTTGTCAGGGCTAACCATGCCCAGCCGGTAGGCGCATGGAAGGTATGGATAAAGTTGCTCGACTTCATGCCCCAGTATTTCGGAATATCCTGCGGCGGGATGAAGGACGGCAATATCCCGGAGAGATATATGATAAAGGTCACCACCAAGATTATAAGTCCAAAAGACATAACAACATTCAATACCTTTGCATATGCTATCTGTTCTTCGGTTGCCTGTGTTCTTTTTTCCTCTGCCATTTTTAACCTCCTATTTCCAGATTTCAAGCCCTTTAAGCAGAGATCTCAACCCTGCAAAGAGCAGAAGGCCGATTACCATCCATTTGATCGCCTTTGGTTTCGTCTTGGCAAGTATTTTGACTCCCACAATGGAGCCAAGCATTATCCCTATGACCGATGGGATGACGATCATGGGTAGCACAGCACCTGAATTAAGATAAATCCATGCAGCCGATGTATCGGTTATGGAAAGCAGAAACTTACTCGTCGCCACGGATATTTTCAGCGGCGCTCCCATCAGCAGATTCAGAACCGGAACATTCGCCCATCCTGCGCCGAGACCGAACATACCGGCCATTACTCCGATAACTATGAAAAGTATCAGCCCGGGAAGGGTACGATGGATATTCCATTCAACGTCTTTTCCAATAGATTCTTCCCTGTAAATTCCCATTATCCCGAGGGATTGAGACAAAGCATCCGCCTTCGGGACAACCGGGAAATCGGATTTTTTCGCCGTGGCCATAATTACAACGATGCCTATGATAGTTGCTCCGAGCAGGATATTTACCAATTTAGCGGAAAGAGCCAGACCTATCATGGCCCCCACTATTGCTGCTGCAGATGCAATAAGTGCCACCGGGAAGGCAAGCCGGAGATTTGCGAGGTTTCTCTTGAGAAGGCCCGGGCCCGCCGCGAGTGCCCCGGATAAGGCTACTATGAGACCTGCACCCCTGACAAAATCAATATGAAAAGGGAAAAACCCTCCCACCAGAGGGACATACAGAACACCGCCTCCCACGCCTCCGAGCACCGCGAGTATACCCAATATAAACGTGAAGACTAACAAGATAATAGACCAGGCCCACCACGGGATCTTTGAAGCCGATGCCGCTGCCGGGACTTGTGCCCCGGGTGCCTCCGGAGTATGTGTGCCCGGCGCTGTGACCGCCTGGGTCTGTGACCCCGGCGCTGCCGCCGGTACCGCGGACGACGGTTCAGCGGAAGCGAAAACAGTAACAACCAAGAGAGCCAATATCAAAGGCACCGCTGTAACTACCAAACATTTTGACAATCGCTTTGACAGAGTCACTCCTTTTCCCTCCTTTTTATATTTTGCTCAGATTTTTTCGTTATCCCGGAATACCCGCAATCCGGTTGGAATATTGTGTTTTTATTTGCAACAGACCGGATGTATTTAGCAACAAAATTGCACGGAGTATCATAAATTCAGCGACCCAGAGAAGTCAAGAGCTCAACCTACCTCCTTTCTTATATAACTTTCCTTTCAAGCTCTACCAAGAATCTAAACTTGTCGGTTCTGTTGATCAGACGAGCGTACATGATCGGGGTCTCACCGGAATAGAAAAATTGGGTCAGCAATACAGCTGATGAACCTTCCGGGGCCCCGATAAACCTTGCCTCATTTGAATTAAGACAGGTAATCCCCGTATAGTTCTTAACCTTCGTAATCTTAATGCCGTATTTCTTCTCAATGAGCGCGAACAAGAAATTGTGCTCTATGTCATCTTCCAGCAGGGTGGGACAGACATGATAAGGAATATATATTTCCTGCAGCACCACCGGCTCGTTATCGATGAGATTCAGTCTCTTTATATATATGACGTGCCTGTCCCTGGAAATGTCGAGTTTAGACCTGAGGTCGCTTGTAGGCTTCATAACGGTGCGCGCAAGGATATTTGAGGTAAAAGACAACCCATCTTCAAAAGGAAGTTCACTTAAATTTACCGCCATACTGATTCCCTCGGATATAACATTTCTGAATACGAATGTCCCTTTCCCCTGCCGGCGTACCAGATAACCTTGCCTCACAGACTCAAGAACAGCGGTTCTTACGGTAGCCCTGCTCACATTGAACATCTTGCAGAGTTCTTCTTCCGTGGGAATGCGCGAACCAGCCGGCCACTCATTGCTCTCTATCTTCTTCTTCAAAATATCGTAAAGCTGGAGATAGAGTTTCTGATGGTCCTGCCTGTCAATTAGTTCCATATTTATAACATCATAACATTATAAATAAGGACATTCCAATAAATTGATCTTATTTACTTATTTGAGAAATTGAGGGAGGTTACGGGGAAGAATCGTGCTCTCAGTTCAGGCTCTGCCCACCTTCTTCCTGAGTGTTTCAAGCAGCGATTCAGGTGTCTTGTCCGCCAGGATCTCCCTGAACTGGGACCGGTAATTATTGATGAGACTCACCCCTTCAATGACAACATCATAAACCTTCCATACCCCATCCTTTAATGTCACCCTGTAATAAATAGGTATATCCTCATTCTTCCGCTGGACTATACTCTGAACCTCTGCCGTCTTCTCGGTAAGAATAACCTCTTTACTGAAAACGATCTTTTCATCCGTAAATGACATAATCTTGTTGGCGTAAGCGTCTTCGAGGAGAGACTTGTAAAGACCAACAAATTCTTTCTGTTGTGTAGGGTCGAACCTGCTCCAGTTTTGAGCAAGTGTCCTTTTTGAGAGTTCGGTAAAGTCAAACATCTGCTCCGAGATAACACGGATCTTCTCTTTCCTCGCCTTCCTCGCAGATTGTGCCTTCAGGGACGGGTCACGTAACACATCCAGCACCTTATCGACATTGCTCTTCACAGCTTCCAGAGGTGCTCCTGCAAAAGCGTAGAGCGGAAAGGTCAGACAGATTATAAATATTATTCTCGCAAGGCAACGATTCATGCTTTCCTCCTGAAGCTTCATTTAGCTTCCTTTTTATTTATATCTCCGAATACGTATTTACTAACAAGGTCTTCTATATCGACTGCCGATGTCGTCTCGGTCACAGTGCCTCCCTGCTTCAGGAGGTCGCCGCCTCCTCCCGGATCAATCTTGATGAACTTGTCGCCGATGAGGCCTGCAGTCTTGATTGAGGCGCTGGCGTCGTCGTAAATCTTGACGCCTTTTTCGATCTTAAGTTCCACCAATGCCATTTGTCTCGCAGCGTCTATAGACAGGCTTTCTACTCTTCCGATCTGGATGCCGTCAATTTCCACCGGACTGCCTACCCTCAGGCCTGATACCGACGTAAAGCGTGCATAGATCGGATAGTAATCGTCACCAAACCATGAGACTTTGCCCAGTTTGATGGTCATGTAGGCCACGCTAATGAGTCCGATGACAACAAAAATACCGACAACAGATTCCACCGAGTACTTTTTCATCCCGACGTGCCCCCCTTCCCGAAATTATATCTTGCTATTACCTTCTGCTGTGTCTCAGCCTTTTCTATTATCTGTTCGATGTCATCGGCAGAGGTACCCTCGGCCATCCCTACGCTGACGGATACTTCAAAGTATTCCCCCTTCCCGATCCTGCCTCCGGCAACCGTCTTAATCCTTGGGAAGACTTTTTGGCGTAGCCCCTGAACAAAATCATGCACTAATTGCCTGGTTTCTTCAAGGTCAATATGCGGAAGTATTGTGATAATCTTGCCTCTGCTGTGACGTGCCGAAAATCCGCCAAGCGGACCGAAATATTCATTGATATTTTCGGCGAAGGTCTTGAGCACTTCAATGGCAGCCTGGGGGCCGAGCATCTCACCCAGCAGGTTAAAACGGAAGCTGAAGAGCGCCGCTGTAATCTTGGTGTCCACACTTCCGCGGCTCAGCGTAAGAAGGTACCGGGATCTGAAAATCTCCTTTGACAGAAGACCCGTTAGCTCATCCCTGAGACCATCGAGACTCTTTAGAAACTCTGCGATCAGCGGATGTTCAAACTTTGTGAGCTCGGCATAAGTGCCATGAAAAGCGATCTTTCCCTCCCAGAGGAGGAGTATCCGGTCGGAGATGAAGAAGACATCCGGGATATCGTGACTTATGAGTACGGCGGTAAAACCGAACTTCTTTCTGTAATGCGCAATCATACTGAGGATAACATTTCTCCGGATAGGGTCCTGGCCGGTTGTCGGCTCATCAAAAAGCACGATGCTCGGATCTGTCACAAGTGAACGGGCCAGAGCTACACGCTTCTGCATACCGCCTGATAGTTCCGAAGGATATTTGTGCATGGCATCCGTAAGTTCCATCTGTTCAATACGCGACATCGCCCTCTGTTCGATCTCCTTCTTTCTCAAATTCGTCGTCTGCCTGAGCGGAAGTGCAATATTTTCGAAGACCGACATAGAATCGAACAATGCATTGTTCTGAAACATGTAGCTAATCTGGCTCCGGTATCTGTCCCATTCACTCCTTTTCATTTCACCGAGCGGCCTCCCCCTGAAGAGGATGCTCCCTTCATCAGGAGAAAGGAGGCCGATTATATGCTTAAGCAAAACGCTCTTGCCGCTGCCGCTCTTTCCAATTACGGTGGTAACCTGGTTCTCATAAATTGCAAGGTTCGCCTTTTCGAGGACAGATTTCCCGTTGAAGCTCTTGGTGACATCCCTGAATTCTATAAGTGGTGTTTCCATAAGCGCCTACATAAGAAAAGATGTAACAACATAATCAGAGACTAAGATCATCACACACGAAAACACGACAGCCGACGTAGTCGAAAGACTGACGCTCTTCGCCCCATAACTGTCGGTACGGAGATGTGTAAAATATCCATGGTAGCAACATATTGTTGATACGAGCACGGCGAAGACAAGTGACTTGACGAATCCGCCACTGATGTCTACCATGTCTACGTATGTATGGATCCTATAAAAATAAGCACCCCGATTCACGCCGAGAAGCACAACCCCCGTCAGATACCCTCCAAAGATGCCAACTAGATCAAAGAAAGCGGTCAAAAGAGGGAAGCTTATAATCGAGGCGGCAATGCGCGGGCTGATCAGATAACGCAGAGGGTCGATACGCATTGTGTAAAGGGCGTCAATCTGCTCGGAGATGCGGAGAATGCCGATTTCGGCTGTCATCGCAGAGCCGGACCGTGCGGTGATCATTATAGCAGTCAGCACAGGACCGAGTTCCCTGATGAGCGTAAGCGCAACCACCGAACCCAAAACTCCCTCCGAGCCGAATTTTGTGAGCGTATAATAAAGCTGGAGACCGAGGACCATGCCGGTGAAGAGACCAACAAGCATCACTATATTTGACGACCTGGCGCCTATGTGAAAGACCTGCTGGACAATTTCACGTATCTGTTTTGACCGGAAAATCTTCACAAAAGCGAGCGCAAAGAAGATAACTATAGCGCCAAGATTGTCGACGACGCTGATGGTTCTCCTGCCGACATAATTAAAAAAGAGCAGGACAGGGTTGTCCTTGACCGCCGTTTCCATCCTCCTATTTTATCCTTTCTTAATATTTACGACAATACGGGAAAAAGCGTTTCAGCCAGCCTTATGGCGTCATTATACACCGCCAGGAATATCCAAATTTATTGTTTGCGGACGTGCACGAACCTATTAATCAAGCAGAATGGAATCTACAGAATCGCCGCGGGGACGGAGAGTCCGTATTTCTTCATCTTGTAGCCTATCTGTCTGGGGGTGAGGCCGATCATCCGGGCAGCCTTCGCCTGGACCCATCCTGTCTTCTCAAGCGCATCAAGAATGCTCGATTTCTCTATGTCCTCTATCCCGGCTTTCAGCGATTCCTTCTGCAGAACCTCTTCCGGCGCAGGAAGCTTCAAGTTCAACGGCAGGTCAGCAGGACTGATAGTCTTTCGGCCCGACATCACCACAAGCCTTTCTATTGTATTTTCGAGTTCCCTCACATTTCCCGGCCAGTTGTAATCAACCAGTACTCGTAGAGACTCGGCTGACACCGAAACATCTTTGTTGTTCTCCTCGTTGAACCGCTTAAGAAAGAATTCTACCAGGAGCGGGATGTCCTCTTTTCTCTCGCGGATAGGCGGCAGGAAAAGCGGCACGACGTTCAACCTGTAAAATAAGTCTTCTCTGAATTTGCCTCTCGATACGAGCTCCTCAAGATTCCTGCTCGTCGCCGCAATGAGCCTCACATCAACCTTTATCGTCCTTTCTCCACCCACGCGCTCGAACTCCCTCTCCTGAAGCACGCGCAGTATCTTCGGCTGCAGGTTTAGGGGGAGGTCGCCTACCTCATCCAGAAGGATTGTCCCTTGATTGGCAAGCTCGAATCTGCCTTTTCGGGCGGATATCGCGCCGGTAAATGCGCCCTTCTCGTGTCCGAAGAGTTCCGACTCGAGCAATCCCTCAGGTATGGAGGCACAATTGAATTTTACGAACGGCCCCTTTGCCCTGGGGCTCATATAATGAATCGCCTTTGCAATCAACTCCTTGCCTGTCCCGCTCTCTCCATACAAGATGACGGTCGCCTTGGAGTCGGCGACACGGTATACCGCTTCGAAGACCTCCTGCATCCTGTCCGAGTTGCCGATGATATTCGGAAGGCTGTATCTGCCTTTCAGCTGGAGCTTCAGAATCTCTTTCTCGTTCTCGGTATCCTTATAATGCTTCCAGAGGATCACATACTGCGCGATGATCGATGCAATTATTTCCAAAACCCTGATGTCTTCATCAACCGTTATCGCCCTGTCTTTGAATATTCTGTCGACGCTCAGCACACCTATCGACTCACCCTTGAACGAGATGGGAACACAAAGGAATGAAATCCCCCCTTTCCTGATTCTCGAACCGGTCTTGTTGAGGAAGAGGGGCTCTTCACCGACATTTGGTATCACCACAGGAGATCCTTTTTCAATGACCCTTCCGACAATTCCTTCACCTATCTTGTACTTGCCTCTGTCAATCTGCTCTCTTGTAAGTCCGTGAGCAGCGACTATTCTTAATTCTTTGGTGTGCTGATCA
>Ga0187776_10000268_pt1 | contig 25183 bp, 25 predicted proteins | sample 0216_BV02_MP12_2_FD_132426 | JGI IMG/M metagenome (GOLD analysis project Ga0187776, IMG submission 132426) | Tropical peat soil microbial communities from peatlands in Department of Meta, Colombia - 0216_BV02_MP12_20_MG | ecosystem: Environmental > Terrestrial > Soil > Wetlands > Peat | place...
ATCGCGCTGGCCTACCGCAAGAGCTTTCCCCGGCCCGCGGCGGTGGCGGCGATTCGCGAGGCAGTGGCCGCCTGCCGTGGAGCGGGCGGCGCTCCGGCCGAGATCAGCCGAGAAAGCGATGCGGTATCCACGCCGCGAGCTGGGGCAAGAAGACCACCAGGGCCAGCACCGTCACTTCGGCGAGAATGAAGGCCCAGCAGTAGCGGATCGTCTCGTTGTACCTGCAGCCGGCGATGCTGGTGGCGACGAACAGTAGCACCGCCACCGGCGGCGTGGTCGAGCCGATCTGGGTCGCCATGACCATTAGCAGCCCGAGCTGGAACTCGTCGATGCCGAAGCTTCGGCCGATCACCACGGCGACCGGTATCAGGATGATCAGGATCGCCATGGAATCGACGAACATGGTCAGCACCAGCATGACCGCCATCAGCATGAGCAGCACGCTGATCCGGGCTCCCGTGATGTGGGTGATGGCGGCGAGCACGGCGTCGTTGAAGTTGAGATACGACAGCAGCCACCCCAGCGCGCCGGCCACCCCGATGATCCCCGACACCATCGCGGTGGTGATGGCGGCGCGCACGAAGATCCTGGGAAGATCCTTGAGCTTGAGCTTGCGGTACACGAAGAAGCCCACCAGGAAGCCGTAGAAGCACACCACCACGCCGGCTTCGGTGGCAGTGAAGGCGCCGCTCAGGATTCCGCCGATCACGAGCACGGGGGCGAGCAGCGCCGGCCACACGTTCCACAGCGCCTGACCGACTCGCTGCAGGTCGAAACGGCCGGTCGTCAGCCGCAGCTCGGGATACGCCGGCCGCAGCGAGTAGGCGTAGATCACGATCATTAGGCCGACGCCGATGAGGATTCCCGGCACGATGCCGCCCAGGAACAAGCCCCCGATCGACACGTTGGCCATCGACCCGTAGACAATCATCGTCATGCTCGGCGGAATGATCGCGCCGATCGTGCCGGCGCAGGCGACCAGCGCCGCGGCGAATCCCGGCTTGTAGCCGTGGTCCTTCATCGCGGGGACGAGGATCGAGCCGATCGCGGAAGTGTCCGCGACCGACGAGCCGGAGACTCCCGCGAACACCATGCTGGAGACCACCGAGGCGTGGGCGAGGCCGCCGCGCCAGTGGCCGACCACCGTCTGCCCGAAGGCGACCAGCCGCTTCGAGATGCCGCCGGCCGAGATCAGCTCGCCGGCGAGGATGAAGTACGGCAGCGCGAGCAGGCTGAAGTTGTCGAGCATCGCGAACATCTTCTGCGGAAAGAGCGCCGGGACAAGCGTCGGGGTGGCGAGGATGCCGGCGAGACCGACGATGCCCATGACCAGCACGATCGGCACGCCGAGCGAGATCAGTCCGAGCAGCAGGACGAAAAGCGCGATCAGCATGGCTAGGCGCCCAGATCGTGCGGCGGCGGCTCGCGCCAGCCGAACAGCGTCGCGAATCGCCGGACCGCCACGAGGGCCAGATAGGCGCTCCCGATCACCATCCCGGCGTAGACCCAGTGCATCGGCAGGCCGAGTCCTGGGCTCTCCTGGTGACGCGCGACGGCCATGATCACCAGCGTGTAGCGCCCGATCGCCACGGCGAGGACCAGCCACAGGAGCTCGGTCAGAATCGCGACCAGGCGCTGCGCGAGCACGGGCAGGAGCCGCAGCAGCATGTCCATGCCCAAGTGGGCGCCGCGCCGGTAGGCGACCGGGATCGCGAGCATCACCATCCAGATGTGGCCGAACTTCTGGAACTCCTCGCTCCACGACAGGGGCAGGCCGAGCACGAAGCGGTTGAACACCTGCAGGCCACCCACGAGCGTGAAGGCCAGGAAGATCGCGAACAGCGCGAACTCGACCGTGCGGTCGACCGCGCGAAGCAGGGGAATCAGCATGGCCGCGGGCAGGGCGGGCGGCCGGCGCTCGGCGACCGCCCGCGCCGTCCTAGGACTTGGTTTCGCGCACGAGCTTGAGCAGGTCTTCGGCGCCGAGCGTCTTGGCGAGCTGATCCTGCAGCGGCAGCGCGGCGTTGACGAACGGCGTCTTGTCGATCGGATCCACCACCATGCCCTTGGTCTTGAGCTTCTCGAGCGCCTCGCGGTCGCGTTGCACGGAGAGGCTGCGGTTCACGTCCTGCGCGAGCCGGCCCGCAGCGGCGACGACTTCCTTCTCCTTGTCGGTGTAGCCGTCCCATTCCTTCTTCGACATCGCGGTGCAGGTCGGGCCGAAGAGATGCCCGGTGAGCGTCACGTACTTGCACACTTCGTAGTACTTGCCGGTGTAAACCACGGCCGAGGCGTGCTCGAAGCCGTCGATCACGCCGGTCTGCAGGGCGGTATAGACCTCGCCGAAGGCCATCGGCGTGGCGTTGGCGCCCATCGCGTTCAGGGCCGCGACATAGGTCGGCGCCTGGATGGTGCGGATCTTGAGTCCCTTCAGATCGTCGGGCTTCTTGATCTCCTTCTTGGTCGTGACCACGTTCCGGTAGCCCCAGCTGTCCTGCCAGCCGAGGATGCGCAGCCCCAGCTTCTCGTGCTCGGCCGCCAGCACCTGCCCCACCTTGCCGTCGAGCACGTGGTGCGCGTGCTCATAATCGCGCCAGAGGAAGGGAAGGTCGAGCACGCCTATGCGCTTGTTGAAGTTGCTGTGGATCGCGGTGCCGCCGATGTGCATCGTGGCGCCGGCGCCGAGTTGCATGCCTTCGACCACGGCGCGCTCCTCGCCCAGGGCGTTGGCGGCGTAGATGCGCGCCTCTAGCGTATCGGAGTAGGTGTTGATGTAATTGGCGATGATCCACGCCGTCATGTGGTTGTCGTTGCCCAGGTCGGGGGCGGTCGCGTGGGAGATCTTGACCTGCTTCTTGCCCTGGGCGAGCGCCTTCGGTACGACGCCTGCCGAGCCGACGGCGACGCCGGCGGCGGCCAGGGTGCGGAACAGCGTTCTGCGGTTCATCGTGCTCCTCCTTTCATTGCGTTGCCGGTATGGCCCGGTCATCAGCCGCGCGCCGCACGGGGCATCGCGCCGCCGCGGCCACGCGCGGATCTCTTGGCGCGCGGATTCGCCGCGTACGCGGGCGCGAGGTCGCGCGCGGTGCCGGCGAGCAGTTGCCGCATCGCTCGCTCGGCGCCGTCCGGATCGCGACGGCGGATCGCCGCCGCCACCGCCCAGTGCTCGGCGAGCGAGTTCTCGTACGATTCGCGGGCGTTGCTCGAGAGCCGGAACGCCGCCAGCAGCGCGGTCCGGATCGCCGCCGCGATGCGGATCAGCAGTCGATTGCCAGTCGCCGCGATGATCAGCTCGTGGAAGGCGAGGTCGTGCTTGCAGCATCCCTCGACGTCTGCCGGCAGCGCCGCCGCCATGGCTTTGAAGGCGGTCTCGATGGCGAAGATCTGCGGGGCCGTGGCACGCGCGGCCGCGAGGTGCGCAGCCGCCGGCTCGATGATCACGCGCAGATCGAGCAGCTCCATCAGGAAGGCCGGATCCGGCGGCGCCGCGGCGACCCAGCGGAGGACGTCGGAATCGAGAACGTTCCAGGCGGGCTTGTCGTTCACCAGCGTGCCGCGACGGGTGCGCGCATCAACCAATCCCTTGCGCGCGAGGGCGCGCAGCCCTTCGCGCAGCGAGGGGCGACTCAAGCCGAGCGCACGCGCGAGCGTCGTCTCGGCGGGAAGCAGGGCTCCGGCGGCCAGCTCGCCGGACACGATCTTCAAGCCCAGCGTGTCGAGGACCTCTTCGGACTTGAAGCGCCGCCCATGGGCGGCCGCCGCGGAGCGGCGCGCGGCGGCGCGCTGGGGGCTGCTGACGCGAGGGGGCGTGGCGGGCATGATTTGTCCGACAGAATGTCACTAAGGTCAGACAAATTCAAGTACACTAGCGCTGTGGCCGCGCGGGCCCGGTCCGCGCTTCCCCTCGTCTCGCCTGTTCCGGAGCAAGCCATGGTTTCCGATCTCAAGGACAAAGTCGTTCTCATCACCGGCGCGTCGACCGGCATCGGCGCGGCGGCGGCCCGCGCCTTCGGCAAGGAGGGCGCGAAGGTCGCCGTCCACTACAACGCCAGCCGCGAGGCGGCGGAGAAGGTCGCCGCGGACGTCCGCGGCTCGGGCGGCGACGCACGGCTCGTCGCGGGGGACGTCACTCGCGCCGACGACGTGCGGCGCATCGTCGCGCAGGCCCTGGACGCCTTCGGACGGATCGACGTGCTGATCAACAACGCCGGCGGCCTCGTGGCCCGCACCCGCATCGAGGATTACACCGAGGCCTTTCTGCACCAGGTTCTCGCGCTCAACGTGGTGCAGGTCGCGCTGTTCATGCGCGAGGTGATTCCGAGCATGCGGCGGCAGAAGCACGGCAACGTGATCAACGTCACCTCGATCGCCGCCCGTCACGGCGGCGGCGCCGGGGCGATCGTGTACGCCGGCGCCAAGGGCTTCATCTCCGCGGCGACCCACGGCTGGGCAAAGGAGGTCGTGGGCGACGGCATCCGCGTGAACGCCGTGTCGCCCGGCGTCATCACGACGCCGTTCCACGAGCGCTACTCCACGGCCGAGCAGCTCAAGGCGATGCAGGCGATGATTCCCATGAACCGCCTCGGCACGGCGGAGGAATGCGCCGGAACGTTCGTCTTCCTCGCCTCCGACGCGCTCTCGGGCTACGTCACCGGGCAAGTGATCGAGGTCAACGGCGGCCAGTACATGCCCTAGGGCCGAATTCATTCGGCCATGCACGACGTCGGGATGAATCCCGACCTACGCGTTGACCAGCTCCGGCAGCTCGGCCAGCGAGGCGATGATGTGGTCGGGCTTCGGTCCGTGGCGCTCGACCGGGGCACCGGCCCGGCTCACCCAGAAAGTCGTCAGGCCGAATGCCCTCGCGCCCGTCACGTCCCAGCCGTTCGACGACACGAAGCCGATGCGCTCCGCGGGCAGCTCGAGGTGATCGACCGCGAGCTTATAGACGCGCGGGCTCGGCTTGTAGATCCCGGCGGCATCCACCGAGAGCACCGCGTCGAGATGCAGTGCGAGGCCGGTGGCCGCCGCGAGCGGCTCCAGCATGGCGCGCGTGCCGTTGGACAGGATGATCCTTGGCATCGGCGCCAGCGCTGCGAGCGCCGGCGCCGCATCGGGATACGGCGACAGATCGAGATAGGCGTCGAGGAGACGATGCCGGGGCGTGGCGCCGAGCGGCAGCCGCAGCGCCTCGGCCGCGTAGTCGAGGGCATGCGCGGTGAGCGCCGCGAAATCTTCCCGCCGCTGCATGGAACCGAGCATGAGGCTCTGCAGCCACGAATACTCGAGTTGCTTCGTGCGCCACAACTGCGACAGCGCGTTTCCCTGACCCGGGAACAGTCGCTCGGTTACCGCGGCCACGGACTGGACGTCGAACAGCGTCCCGTAAGCATCGAAGACCAGCGCGTCGACCAACCCGCCCGACGACCTCGCAATCATCGCGGCGTCTCCGGCTTGAATTCTTCAGTCATCGTATGCAAGAACTCCGCCGATGTCGTGCATCGGCGCGAACGCGGGCAAAAAAATAGGGGTTACACTTCGCGTGCAACCCCTTGGTTCCATGGTGGGCGATACTGGGATCGAACCAGTGACCCCTGCCGTGTGAAGGCAATGCTCTACCGCTGAGCTAACCGCCCGCGCGAACCCAGACAGGAGCGGGTATTTAAGCACAGCGCCAAAACCAGGGTCAAACCGGCGCGGATCGTTGTATATGGGTGTCCTGGACAAAACCGGTAGCGGTAGAGCGCTCGGATGAGACCCCTTCGCCTCCCCTCCCGACTCGTGGTGGCACGTCGATTTCCGTAAGTTAACGGCGGCACGAGCAAAAAAATTACTGGCTCGACTCTTGCTCAAAGCTCCGGGATTGACGGAGCGACGCTCAATGTCCCGTCCCTTTTGACGATGAGATGACCAACGACGCGCCCGATCCAGCCGTTTCCCGGGCTCCGTCGAGCGCTTGGCCACCGTGCCCTGCGCCATTGGGGCCGCTGAATGGTCCATGTTTGAGCCTGGACTCAGCCAGAGGAGGAGGCGAGAGCTCCGTGTGCGTGCTTCTCCACGACCTCGATCGCCACATACAACGTAGGCGACGCTGCGGGGAGGATATCTGCCGGGGCGCCGCTCCACTCGTGCACGGACTTCAGCGAGGTTCCGCCAGGCGATCCGGTAGAATCGACGCGATCTGCCGAACGCTCACCATGATCCATTGCGTCGCCATGTCGCTCGACGCGGAAGTGTCGGTCGGCTCGACGATGCGCTCCGACGTCTCGGTCGGCCTGCCCAGCGATCCCGGGGTCCACGAGGCCAACGCACTCACGGTCCGCCCGGAGCGGCGCATCGATGCGTCGTCGGCCCCGTATCTGCGGACGATCGACAGCCCGTCCGGAGAAGGCGCGCGCGGGGTGTTCGCCGGGCTCCCGCATGCGGAGGGGTGACGCGGTGGCTTCGGTGCGCACCCGCTTCGCCCCGAGCCCGACGGGTTACCTGCATCTCGGCGGCGCGCGCACCGCGCTGTTCGCCTGGGCCTTCGCACGGCACCACGCCGGCAGGTTCATCCTGCGCATCGAGGACACCGACCGCGAGCGCTCCACACGCGAGGCGATCCAGGCGATCCTCGACGGCATGGCGTGGCTGGGCCTCGACTACGACGAAGGCCCGTATTACCAGATGCAGCGGCTCGACCGCTATCAAGCCGTGCTGCAGGACCTGCTGCGCCGCGGGTTCGCCTATCCCTGCTACACGACGCCTGGGGAGCTCGAGGGGCTGCGCGCCGAGCAGATGGCGCGCGGCGAGAAGCCCCGCTACGACGGCCGCTGGCGGCCCGAGAACCTGCGGCCCGGGCAGAGTCCTCCGCCGGGGATCGAGCCGGTGTTCCGGTTCAAGAATCCACCGGAAGGCAGCGTCGCCTGGGACGATCAGGTGAAGGGACGCATCGAGATCGCCAACGCCGAGCTCGACGATCTCGTGATCGTGCGCCGCGACGGCGTCCCGACCTACAACTTCGGGGTGGTGGTCGACGATCTGGACATGGCCATCACGCACGTCATCCGCGGCGACGACCACGTGAACAACACGCCGCGGCAGATCAACATCTTCCGCGCGCTCGGAGCCGAGCCGCCGGTCTTCGGCCACCTGCCGACGGTGCTCGGCGCCGACGGCACGAAGCTCTCCAAGCGCCACGGTGCGGTGAGCGTCATCGAATACGGGAAGCAGGGGTTCCTTCCCGAGGCGATGATCAATGCGCTGGCCCGCGTGGGCTGGGCGCACGGCGACGACGAGATCTTCAGCCGCGATCAGTTCATCCAATGGTTCGACGTCGCCGACGTGCACCCGTCGGCGGCACGCTTCGACGTCGAGAAGCTGCAGTGGGTCAACCACGAGCACATCAAGCGGCTGTCCGACAGCGCGCTGGCCGAGCGCCTGCTGCCCTTCATCGGGAGCGAAGGCGTCGACGTGTCGGCCGGGCCGCCGCTCGCCGCGGTGGCGGCGCTGCTGCGCGATCGGTCGCCGACGCTGCTGAAGATGGCCGGGGAAGCGGCGTACTTCTACGGCGAGACACCGGGCATGAAGGACACGCGGAAGACGTTCGCCCTGAAGCTCGATCCATCGGTCCGGCCGGCGCTCGACGACCTGGTGCGGGCCTTCGCGGACATCGACTGGACCCACGAGACGATCGGCGCCACGCTGCGCACGGCGGCCGCCAGGCACAACCTCAAGCCGCCTCAGGTGATGATGGCCGTGCGCACGCTGGTCACTGGGACCGCGCAGACGCCGGCGATCGACGCCGTGCTCGCGCTCGTGGGCCGCGAGCGCACGCTCGAGCGGCTGCAGCGTGCCTTGTGGTCGTAGGACCGGATTCATTCGGTCCGCAAGCGCGAGTGAATTCGCACTACCGATGTTTCACGACGTGGAACACCGGTTTGTAACGCGAGAGGGCTTCATGTAGACTGTGAATTTCCAGAACTTCTCGCCCATGACGAAGTTCGTGTTTGTAACGGGCGGTGTGGTTTCCTCGCTGGGGAAGGGCATCGCCGCCGCGTCGCTCGCCGCCATCCTCGCCTCCCGCGGCATCCGCGTCACCAATCTCAAGCTCGACCCGTACATCAACGTCGACCCTGGAACGATGAGCCCGTTCCAGCACGGCGAGGTGTTCGTCACCGAGGACGGCGCCGAGACCGACCTCGACCTCGGCCACTACGAGCGCTTCGTCGACGTGAGGATGGGCAAGCGAAACAACTTCACCACCGGCCAGATCTACGAGAGCGTGATCCGCAAGGAACGCCGGGGCGATTACCTGGGCGGAACGGTGCAGGTCATTCCGCACATCACCGACGAGATCAAGAGCTGGATCGTCGCCGGCGCGGGGGACGCGGACGTCGCGGTGGTGGAAGTCGGCGGCACGGTGGGCGACATCGAATCGCTGCCGTTCCTGGAAGCGATCCGCCAGATGGGCATCACGATGGGCCGGGACAACGTCTGCTACATCCACCTGACGCTCGTGCCGTTCATCGCCACCGCGGGCGAGATGAAGACCAAGCCGACCCAGCACTCGGTGAAGGAGCTGCGCGAGATCGGTATCCAGCCGGACATCGTCATGTGTCGCGCGGACCGGCCGCTGCCCGACGGCGACCGGCGCAAGATCGCTCTGTTCACCAACGTAACGCCCGAAGCGGTCATCCCGGCGCTCGACACCGACTCGATCTACAAGATCCCCGCGGCGCTGCACGCCGAGGGTCTGGACGAGATCGTCTGCCGGAAGCTCAACCTGAGCCCGAAGCCGGCGGATCTCACGGTCTGGCACAGGATCGTCGAGTCGCTGGTTCATCCCGAGCATGAGGCGCACATCGCCATGGTCGGCAAGTACGTCGACCTCACCGAATCGTACAAGTCGCTCTCCGAGGCGCTGGTCCACGCAGGCATGCAGACCCGCACCCGCGTGCGCATCCATTACGTCGACTCGGAAGCGATCGAGCGCGACGGCGTCGGCGCGCTCGAGCGCATGGACGCGATCCTCGTCCCGGGCGGCTTCGGCAAGCGCGGCGTCGAAGGCAAGATCGCGGCGATCCGCTACGCGCGCGAGAACGGCATCCCCTATCTCGGCATCTGCCTCGGCATGCAGCTCGCGGTGATCGAGTACGCCCGGCACATGGCGGGGCTCGCGAACGCCAACAGCACCGAGTTCGACCCCGAGACGCCGCACCCGGTCGTGGCGCTGGTCACCGAATGGCAGAACCGCGAGGGCACGGTCGAGCGGCGCAGCGCCCAGTCGAGTCTCGGCGGCACGATGCGCCTCGGCGCGCAGCCCTGCGAGGTGGTCCCGGGATCGCTCGCGCACCGCATCTACGGCTCGACCACGGTTGCCGAGCGCCACCGGCACCGCTACGAGGTCAACAACCATTACCTCCCGCGGCTCGAGGCGGCGGGGCTCGTTGTCGGAGCGTGGGCGAAGAGCGCGCTCGCCGGGGATCTCTGCGAGATGATCGAGCTGTCCGGCCACCCGTGGTTCTTCGGCTGCCAGTATCACCCGGAATTCACGTCCAGCCCGCGGCGCGGGCATCCGCTGTTCATTGCCTATATCGAAGCGGCCCTCGCGCGGGCGCGCGCGATGCGCGACGAGCCGGCGCGCGTCCGGCCGCAGCTCGTCGCCTGACCGGAAGCCATGGACCTGTGTGGATTCGAGGCCGGGCTCACCCGGCCTCTTTTCCTCATCGCCGGTCCGTGCGTGGTCGAATCCGAAGGCCTGCAGGTCGACGTCGCGGGTCAGCTCAAGGAGACCTGCGCCCGCTTGCGCCTGCCGTTCGTCTTCAAGTCCTCCTACGACAAGGCGAATCGCAGCTCGTCCCGCTCGTTCCGCGGTCTGGGCATGGAAGAGGGCCTGAGGATCCTCGCGGAAGTGAAGCGGCAGGTGGGCGTTCCGGTGCTGACCGACGTGCACACCGAGGAGGACGTGCCCGCGGTCGCGGCCGTCGTCGACGTGCTGCAGACCCCGGCCTTCCTCTGCCGGCAGACCGATTTCATCCGCGCGGTGGCTTCCGCCGGCAAGCCGGTGAACATCAAGAAGGGCCAGTTCCTCGCCCCCGAGGACATGGTGAACGTGGTCGCCAAGGCGCGCGAGGCGAGCGGCCGCGACAACGTGCTCGTGTGCGAGCGGGGTGCGTCGTTCGGCTACCACAACCTCGTCTCCGACATGCGCTCGCTCGCGATCATGCGGGCGACCGGCTGCCCGGTGGTGTTCGATGCGACGCACTCGGTGCAGCTTCCGGGCGGGCAGGGCAGCTCGAGCGGCGGCCAGCGCGAATTCGTTCCGGTGCTCGCGCGCGCGGCAGTGGCCGCGGGCGTCGCGGGCCTTTTCATGGAGACGCACCCGGATCCCGAGCGCGCGCTCTCGGACGGGCCGAACGCCTGGCCGCTCTCGCGAATGCGCGAGTTGCTCGAGACGCTGCTCGAGCTGGACCGGACGGTCAAGCGCTCCGGATTTCCGGAGAACCAGCTGATGACGGCGACCGCCGTCCGATAACCAACGGAGAACAAGCGAGTGAGCGCCATCGTCGACGTCATCGCCCGGGAGATCCTCGATTCGCGCGGCAACCCCACGATCGAAGCGGACGTCGTGCTCGAGTCGGGGACGAGCGGCAGAGCGGCCGTGCCCTCAGGCGCGTCGACCGGCTCGAAGGAGGCGATCGAGCTTCGCGACGGCGATCCGGCGCGCTACGGCGGGAAGGGCGTGCAGAAGGCGGTCGAGCACGTCAACACCGAGATCTGCGAGGCGATCATCGGCCTGGACGCTTCCGAACAGGCGTTCATCGACCGGACGCTGATCGAGCTGGACGGAACCCACAACAAGGGCAGGCTCGGCGCGAATGCGATCCTGGCGGTGTCGTGCGCGGTCGCCAAGGCCGCCGCCGAGGAATCCTCGCTGCCGCTGGACCGCTACCTCGGCGGGGCCGGCGAGATGGTGCTGCCCGTCCCGCAGATGAACGTCATCAACGGCGGCGCCCACGCCAACAACTCGATCGACATGCAGGAGTTCATGCTGGTGCCGGTCGGCGCCCCCAGCTTCCGCGAGGCGCTGCGCTACGGCGTGGAAACGTTTCAGGCGCTCAAGAAGCTGATCGACGGCAGGGGCATGGCCACCACCGTCGGCGACGAAGGCGGCTTCGCCCCCAATCTCGAATCGAACGAAGCCGCGCTCCAGCTCCTGCTCGAGGCGATCGGCAAGGCCGGCTACCAGCCGGGCGCCGACATCGCCATCGCGCTCGATCCTGCCGCGTCGGAGTACTACAAGGACGGGATGTACGAGCTCGAGGGCGAAGCCAAGCGGCTCACGCGCTCACAGATGGTCGACTACCTCGCGAGCTGGGTCGACAAGTACCCCATCGTGTCCATCGAGGACGGAATGGCCGAGGACGACTGGGACGGCTGGAAGCTGCTCACCGAGCGCCTGGGCGGCAAGGTGCAGCTCGTCGGCGACGACATCTTCGTCACCGACACGAAGATACTTGAGGAAGGCATCGCCAAGGGCGTGGCGAATTCGATCCTCATCAAGGTCAACCAGATCGGCACGCTCACCGAGACGCTCGCTGCGATCAACATGGCGATCCGCGCGGGATACACGACCGTGATATCGCATCGCTCGGGCGAGACCGAGGACAGCATGATCGCCGACATCGCGGTAGGCACCAACGCCGGGCAGATCAAGACCGGATCGCTGTCGCGCTCCGACCGCATCGCTAAATACAACCAGCTGCTCCGGATCGAGGAAGATCTGGGCGACGTCGCCCGGTACGCCGGACGCGGAGCGTTCCGGCGATTGAAGTAAACGCCGATGCGCTGGCTCGCCCTGCTTTTCCTCGCGCTTGTCCTGGCCCTGCAGTATCCGATGTGGCTGGGCAAGGGCGGCTGGCTCAACGTGCGGGAATTGAGCGCCAGGCTCGTGGCACAGCGCGACCGCAACGCCGAGCTCAAGGCCCGCAACGCCGCGCTCGACGCCGAAGTGCGCGATCTCAAGCAGGGCGTCGAAGCGGTGGAGGAGCGCGCTCGCTCGGAGCTCGGCATGGTCCGCCAGGACGAGGTGTTCTTCCAGCTTCCCGGAGAGCCGAAGGGCAGCAACGCCGTCCCCGCGAAAGGGGGGATGTAGGCGCGACTTCATTCGCGCACGCCGCCGGCCGGATGGATCCGGCCCTGCCGCAGAATGACCTCCTGATGCCGCACATCACCTCGCGAGACAACCCGCGGCTCGCCGAAGCCGCGCGCCTGATCGCCTCCTCGCGCGAGCGGCGCAAGGCGGGCCGCTGCGTGCTCGAAGGCGAGCATCTCGTCGGAGCGTACTGCGCCCGCGTGGGTCAACCGGAGAGCCTGATCGTGGGCGAAGCAGCGCAGCAGCGGCCGGCCGTGCGGTCGTTGCTCTCCGGAGTTTCCGCGGCGCGCTCGCTTATCGTCGCCGACAGGGCCTGGAGCGCGCTCGGGCCGGTGTCCGCGTCCGCGGGCGTGCTGGCGGTCGTTCCCACGCCCCGTCCTGCGCTGTCGCGTGCGGCCGATTTCTGCCTTCTCCTCGAGGACGTTCAGGACCCTGGCAACGTGGGCTCGATGCTGCGCAGCGCCGCGGCTGCCGGCGTCGCGCAGGTCTTCCTTTCGCCCGGGTGCGCGTTCGCCTGGTCGCCCAAGGTGCTGCGCGCCGCGCAGGGCGCGCACTTCCACCTCGAGATCCACGAGGACGTCGAGCTTGCCGGGTGGGCGCGCGGCTACCGCGGCCGCGTGATCGCGACCGATGCCGCGGCGGGGCAATCGATCTACCGAGCGGATCTCAAAGGCGCGATCGCGCTCGCCATCGGCAACGAGGGCAGCGGGCTGTCCGCCGCGCTGCGCGCCGCGACGCCATTGACGGTGACGGTCCCGATGCCGGGCCGATTCGAGTCGCTCAACGCGGCGGCCGCCGCGGCGGTGTGCCTGTTCGAGTGCGTGCGGCAGCGTAGCGGCGGCAAGACCTGATCGGCGGCGGCTTGGCCGCTCGTCACTGCAGGTTCACGCCCGAGAACGTGGCGTCCTCGCGGCAGCCGCCGCCCACACCCGAGGCGCCGAAGCGCCCTTCGATGCCTTGCGAAGTCAGCTTGATCTCCGACATGCTGGCCGTGGTGTTGGTGCCGTCGTCGCAGACGTAGCTCGCCGATGGGACTTGGAAGAGCTGGCCTTCCTGCACCAGCGCGCCCGAGAACGTGCAGTTGAGCGACGGATACGCGAACGTGAACGTGACGTTGCTTCCCGTCTGCATCACGGAGAGGTCGAAGGTGTCCTTGTACAGGAAATCGTCGCTGGCGTCGGTGCACCCCGAATAACCTCCCGCCTGGCCGCCGGTGAAGTTGCCGGTGAGATCGATGGCCGTCAGCGTCTGGCGCTCGATCGACTTCACCACCGTCGGGCCGCCGTTCAAGGTGTAGGTGAGCGTGCCGTGCGACGCGTCGGTCGGCGCGAACGACGCCGTGCCGGCGGCCGTGGCGGTATCGCCGCCCCAGGGTGCGCCGAAATACGTGCCGGTGGTCGAGTAGAGCGTGCCGGAGAAGTTGCCGTTCGCGTCCTCATAGGCGATCGCCACGTACCACACCGGGTTGTTGTCGGTACCGTAGACAAAGAACGTCATGAAGATCACGCCGTCGTTCTGCGTGAAGTTGACGCCCCACCCGCTCTCCGCGGGCAGGTACCACATGTCGGAGTAGTCGGTGGCGAAGGCGGGGGAAGCCAGACCGGCGAAGAGCACTGCGAGCAACAAACGCTTGAGCATGGTTGCAACCTTTCCCGCAGAAGAGCGCGCGAATTCTAGCAGCGCCGTGCTCGAGCGTCTGTAACGAGCGGTAACAGCGTTTCGATCCGGGCGCGGGCGTGCACGACGCAGCCGTACGCCGCGAGCCTCTCCCGGCCCCGGGAAACCGGGGCACGCAATCGACGGTCCATCGAGACAATCCCGTCGCTGCGCTTACCCGCGCGCCGCGAGTCCTGCGTCGATCACGCCTTTGACCAGAAGGATATTGCCGTAGGGCCGCAGCTCTCCGGTCTGCACGACGGCGAACGCGGCGCGCGCGCGCTCATAGAAGGCGTTGCGCGCGAGATGCCCGATCTCCGCGTCGGCGAGCCCATGGCGGGTGAACGCGGCGGCGAACTCGCGCACCGGCTCGGGCAGCGCTTCCGGGTCGCCGACAATCTCCATGGTGAACGCCGCGGGCGCGACCGAGATATCGAGCGGAAAGACCGTCAGCACCGCGTCGAGCGTCTCGGACGCCGACGCGCCCGCGACCGGAACCACGCGCCGGCCGACGCTTGCCGCCGGAAAGTTGGCATCGACTATCGCCAGCTCGTCGCCGTGGCCCATCGCCGCGAGCGCGTGCAGCAAGTCGGCGTGCAGAAGCGGATGAATTCCCTTGAGCATCGTATCGTCTCTATGTCCGGTTCCCGCGCCGGGCGGGGATCAGAAAATGTGCCGCTGCAACCCGCCCCGATGCATGATCGTGGTGGCGATCTCCTCGATCGAGCGGCTGGTCGTGTCGATCGACGAGATGCGCTCGCGGTGCATGAGCGCCTCCGCCTCGCGCACTTCGTAGCGGCAGTTCTCGAGCGCGGCGTACTTGCTGTCGGGACGGCGCGCCTGGCGGATCTGCTGCAGGCGATCGGGGTCGATGGTCAATCCGAACAGCCGGCCCTTGTATGGAAGCACCGACGCGGGCAGCTCACCGTCGGCGAAGTCGTCCGGGGTGAGCGGGAAGTTCGCGGCCAGGACGCCGAACTGCAACGCGAGGTAGAGAGCAGTTGGCGTCTTGCCGCAACGCGAGACACCGATCAGGATCACCTGTGCCTTGCCGAGGTCGCGCGTGGTCGCGCCGTCGTCGTGCGCCTGGGCGAAATTGATCGCCTCGATGCGCGCGAAGTACTCGTGGATGTTGGCGATGCCGTGCGAGCGGCCGGCCGCGTGGGAGGACTTCGCGGCGAGCTCGGTCTCGAGCGGGGCGATGAACACCTGGAACAAGTCGAGGAACAGCGCATTCGCGTGCCCGAGCTGGGCGCTCATCGCCTCGTCGACGATCGAGCTGAACACCAGCGGGCGCTTGCCGTCGGCCGCGCCGGTGGCGTCGATCGTGCGCACGACCTCGGCGATCTTCTCCGGCGTATCGACGAAGGGGATCGTGCGGCGCTGGAACTCGAAGGTCTCGAACTGCGACAGCAGGCTGTTGCCCAGCATCTCCGCCGTGATGCCGGTGCGGTCGGAGACGAAGAAGACCGTGCGGTGCCGGTCCGGGCCTTCCTGGGCGTCGTTCACCAGTCGTGCCAGACCGGCGTGACGCCGGAAGGTAGCTCGGGCATGTCGCCGAGATCGACATAGCTCTCGCCGGGACCGTGGTAATCCGAGCCCGAAGACGCGAACAGGCCGAGCCTGCGCGCATGGGCGGCGAAGTCGGCCACCTGATCCGCACGGTGCGAAGGCGACAGGATCTCGAGGCCATCGCCGCCGACGTCGCGGAATTCGGCCAGCAGCTCGCGCAGCGCGTCGGTCGAGAGCTTGTAACGCCCCGGATGCGCGAGCACCGCGCGGCCGCCGGCGGCATGAATCCAGCCGATCGAGTCGGGGAGCGCGGCCCATGCGTGCTCGACGTACCCGGGCTTGCCGCGGGCGAGGTAGCGCTTGAACACCTCCTTGACTTCGCGCACGTGGCCCGTCTCGACCAGGAAGCGGGCGAAGTGCGTGCGGCTCACCAGCCGCTCGCTGGTGACGAAGGCGAGCGCGCCCTCGTAGGCATCGGGAATCCCGGCCTCCGCGAGCGAAGCGCCGATCCGCCGTGCCCGCTCGGCCCGGCCGGCGCGGATGGCGCCGAGGCCGTCCCGAAGCTCGGCGCAAGTCGGATCCAGCCGCAGGCCCAGAACGTGCACCGTGAGATCGCGCCAAGTCACCGAGATCTCGGCTCCGGCCACAAGCGTGAGCCGCGAGGCGCGCGCTTCAGTCTCGGCCTCGACGAGGCCGGAAAGCTCGTCGTGGTCGGTCAGGGCCAGCACGTGGACCCCGCGCTCGGCAGCGCGCCGGACCAGCTCGGGCGGAGTCAGCAGTCCGTCGGAGTGCGTCGAATGGGAGTGCAGGTCGTAGCGCGGCACGGAGCGGGGGCGGCCCGAGGGCCAGGTTCGGGCCGAACAAGCTCATTCTAGCAAAGAGCTTTCGATTTCCCTGCTCCACGGCGCCGATGCCGCGGCGCAGCGCCGACGGCCGATGCTGCTTCCGGGGCCGGCGGTGCCCCTTGCATGGTGCCCGACTTTGGTCAACAATTATGCCAATGGTATCGGGCCGGACACCCGGGAACATTCGCCAATGCCACGTGTCTTTTTGATACCGTAAATAGGCGACAAGCCGTGAAACTCTTCGAACGTGTACTCAACCCGCGCGAGATACGTCGGCGGCTGGGGCTGAACCAGGAGCAGTTCTGGACGCAGATCGGCGTCACGCAGAGCGGCGGGTCGCGCTACGAGAGCGGACGGGAAATGCCCAAGCCCGTGCGCGAGCTTCTGCGCCTGGTGCACGTGGAGCAGGTGGATCTTTCGCAGGTGAAGCGCGTCGATTTCGAGATCATCAACTATCTCAAAGAAGCGCATCCCGATCTGTACCGCAACCTGCGGCGCGCCGCGCGCAGCAGGCACAAGCAGGCCTCGGATGCGCCAGCTCCGTTGAGCGAATCCTCGATTGAGCGCGAGCCGGAAACGGCAGACGACGAGCAGTAGTCCTCGAACAAGCGGGTCCGAGCGGCCCGCGCCTGCGATTTTTCCCTCGCGGAAGCGTGAGCGGCTAGAATCGCCGCGAACGACCACGCGGGGACATCATGGCCGAGCAGCAACGGGTGATCGCCTTCGATCGCCTGCGTATGACCGATGCCGACAAGGTCGGCGGCAAGAACGCCTCGCTGGGCGAGATGATCAGCCAGCTCGCGAGCGGCGGCGTGCGCGTTCCCGGCGGGTTCGCCACGACCGCCTTCGCCTTTCGCGAATTCCTGGGCCAGGACGAACTGAAGGAGCGCATCGACCGCGTGCTTGACGCGCTTGACGTCGACGACGTCGCGGCGCTGGCGCGTACCGGCCAGGAGATTCGCGGCTGGGTCAGCTCGGCCGCTCTCCCGCGAGCGCTCGAAGCAGACATCCGCGCCGCCTACGAGGCGCTTACCGCGCGGGCACCCACTTGCACCGTGGCGGTCCGCTCCTCCGCGACCGCCGAGGACATGCCCGACGCGTCGTTCGCCGGGCAGCAGGAAACATTTCTAAATATCAATGGTATAGGTAATGTTCTTCATGCCATACAAGAGGTTTTTGCGTCCCTCTACAACGACCGCGCGATCGCCTACCGCGTGCACAAAGGCTACGCGCACGCAGACGTTGCACTGTCGGTGGGCGTGCAGCGCATGGTGCGCAGCGACTCCGGCGCCGCCGGGGTGATGTTCACGCTCGACACCGAATCGGGCTTCGACCAGGTGGTGTTCATCAACGCCTCCTATGGCCTCGGCGAGACGGTGGTGCAGGGCGCGGTCAACCCCGACGAGTTCTACCTCTACAAGCCCAACCTGATCGCCGGGCGAAGGGCGGTTCTCTCCAAGTCGCTCGGCGCCAAGGCGACCAAGATGGTGTACGGGGACGGCGCGCGGGCAGGACAGTCCGTTCGCACGGTCGACGTTCCGCAGGACGAGCGTCGGCGCTTCTCGATCACCGACGCCGAAGCCGAGGAACTGGGCCGTTACGCGCTCTCGATCGAACGCCACTACCGGCGGCCGATGGATATCGAATGGGGCCGCGACGGCGAGGACGGCAAGCTCTACATCCTCCAGGCGCGGCCGGAAACCGTGCGTTCGCAGGACGCCGGTCACCAGGTCCGCCGGTACAGGCTCGCCAAGCCGTCCCGGGTGCTCGCGAGCGGACGGGCGATCGGCCAGAAGATCGGGCAGGGCACGGTGCGGCTGGTGAAGTCGGCAGCGGAAATGGATCGCGTCAAGGAAGGCGACGTGCTCGTCACCGCCATGACCGATCCGGATTGGGAACCGGTGATGAAGCGCGCGTCTGCGATCGTCACCGACCGGGGCGGTCGCACCTGTCACGCGGCGATCATCGCCCGCGAGCTGGGCATCCCGGCCGTCGTGGGCTGCGACGACGCGACCAGCGTGCTTAAAGACGGGCAAGAGGTGACCGTGTCGTGCGCCGAAGGCGACACCGGCAAGGTCTACCAAGGAAAGCTCGAGATCGTGACCTCCGACGTCTCCGCCGACCGGATGCCACCGCTGGCGACCAAGATCATGATGAACGTCGGCAACCCCGAGCTCGCGTTCGGCTTCCGCCAGCTTCCCAACGAGGGCGTGGGACTTGCCAGGCTCGAGTTCATCATCGCCAAGAACGTCGGCGTGCATCCGCGCGCGGTGCTGGAATTCGACAAGCAGCCGGCGGAGCTGAAAGCGAAGATCGCGGAGCGCGTCGCGGGCTACCCGGATCCGGTCGAGTTCTACGTCTCCAAGATCGCCGAAGGCGTGGCGACGATCGCCGCGGCGTTCTGGCCGAAAAAGGTCATCGTGCGACTGTCCGACTTCAAGTCGAACGAGTACTCGAACCTCCTGGGCGGCGAGCGCTACGAGGAGCACGAGGAGAATCCGATGCTCGGCTTCCGCGGCGCGTCGCGCTACGTCGCGAAGTCGTTCTACGAGTGCTTCGCGCTCGAGTGCCGGGCCATGAGGCGGGTTCGCGACGACCTGGGGCTCACCAACGTCGAGGTGATGCTTCCGTTCGTGCGCACGCTGGACGAGGCGAAGGAAGTGATCGACCTGCTGGCCGAGAACGGGCTCAAGCGTGGCGCCAACGGGCTGCGCGTGATCATGATGTGCGAGATCCCTTCCAACGCGCTGCTCGCGGAGAAATTCCTCGAGCACTTCGACGGCTTCTCGATCGGCTCCAACGACATGACCCAGCTCACTCTCGGCGTCGACCGCGACGCGGGCGGTGCGATTGCCGGCACGTTCGACGAGCGCGACGAGGCGGTAAAGGCGATGCTGTCGATGGCGATCGCCGCCTGTCGCAAGGCGGGCAAGTACGCCGGCATCTGCGGCCAGGGACCCTCCGACCATCCTGACCTCGCGCAGTGGCTCCTCGAGCAGAAGATCGAGAGCATGTCGCTCAACCCGGATACGGTGGTCGAGACGTGGCTCGCGCTCGCGAAGGCGCAGGATAAGAAGAAAGGCAGCGACACGTCTGCGGCCGCGGCCAAGGCCGACGCGACCGCCAAGTAGGTTCGAGTTTATTCGGACAGGCAGACCGTCGCCGCGTCGAGCCGTAGGTCCTGATTCATTCGGCCCGGCACGGTTCGGCCTTCCGGCCGATTGACACGGGTTACGCACAGCGCGCCCAATCCCGCGCATGAAGGGTCCAGCGCCCTTGCGCATCGAGTTGCTTCGCTCGCCGATCGGCGCAGCCGTGGTCGTCGCCGCTTTTCTCGCGACCGCCGCGCTCCTGGCGCTTCTCCCGGGTCTCGCCTGGCTTCGCGCCGCCGCCGTCGTCGCCATCGGCGCGCACGCCATCCGGACTTTGCACGTCGCGGCGCTGCGCACGGCGAAAAGTGCGATCGTCGGCGTCGAGCTCGCGCCCGACGGCCGCGCGGCGCTTATCGAACGCTCCGGTGGCCGCCGCGAAGGACGCGTGCAGCCGGAGTGTTACGTGGGCACGTGGCTCACGACGCTGGTCGTGCGCATCGACGACGAGCGCTGGTCGCGAGCGATGCCAATCCTGCCGGACATGCTACCCGCTGAAGATCTGCGCCGGCTGCGCGTACTGTTGCGCGTCATCGGGTCGACGAGCCAGCGACGATCCAGGCCACAGTGACGCTGCTAGGCGCCGCGCACGAGCCACGCCTGAGCATCGATAACGCCGCCGCTTTCCGCCTTGGGCTGTCCCTGGACGAGGTACAGATACAGCGGCGCGAACGCCTCCGGCGCGGGAAGCCGCGTGATGTCATCGCCGGGATGCGTCCGCGCCCGCAGCGGCGAGCGCATCGGACCGGGTACGACCCCGTTCACGCGCAAGGTCGGCACGTTTTCCCATTCGTCGGCGAGAATCCTCAAGAGCGCCGAGAGCCCAGCCTTGGCCACAGCGTAGCCGCCCCAGTAGGCCCTTGGCTCCTGTCCGCGCGTGTCGAGCGTGAGGACGACGCTCGCGTCCGGCGCTGCGCGCAGCAGCGGGAGCAGCGCCCGCGTGATGCCGAACGGTGCCAGGAGATCCACGCGCAGCGTCGCGAGCCATTGGTCGAACGCCTGGTGCTCGATCGGTCCGAGGCTGCCCAGCACGACGGCGGTGTGCACGATCGCGTCGACGCGGCCCAGTTGCGCCTGAAGCGCGCTCGCCACGTTGGAGAAATCCTCCGCATGCGCTGTGGCGAGATCGAGCGGCAGGATCGACGGCTCGGGATGGCCAGCGGCGACGATCGCGTCGTAGAGCGCTTCGAGCTTGCGTACGACGCGGCCGTGAAGCACCACGGTGGCGCCTCGCGCGGCGCAGGCGAGCGCGAGAGCTCGGCCGAGACCGCCTGTCGCGCCGGTGACGACCACGACGCGTCCTTCGAGCGAGGCGGCGTAGGGCTCAGTGGGGTCCGGAAGAGGCATGGCGGTCAACGGCGCAGTTCCGCGATCATAGCCGCACCGCGTGGTTTGCCAGACCGCAGCCCCAAGCCTATAATTCAACGCTCGCCGTGGGGCTATAGCTCAGCTGGGAGAGCGCTTGCATGGCATGCAAGAGGTCAGCGGTTCGATCCCGCTTAGCTCCACCATCCGCCCTCCGTCGTTTTCGCCTTCCGCCTCGTCCCCATCGTCTAGAGGCCTAGGACATCGCCCTTTCACGGCGGTAACGGGGGTTCGAATCCCCCTGGGGACGCCAGACAAATCAAGGCGCTAATTTGTAGTGTAGACGCCGCTCCCATTTGGCGTGATCGTGTCTAGGTTCTGTCTAGAATGCGACACATCGGCGCCGTTCACACGCGACGGGCACTGTTGGACGTAGCGAGATCAAACCGGTGGGTCTAGATCGACCACTTCCCGCCTCTGGCTAGCGTTCCGGCTAGCAATCGCGCCTCGAAACAGCACCTAGCACGCGCTGGCGAACACCCTGGCGGTTGCGACACATGCCGATACTTCGGGGCACGGCGAGATCCGGCCGTATGGTGTGCCAAACCGGGCGGCGAGCGATTCGAGCCGAGATGTTTCCCTGCGTTGTTCTTGAGGACAGGGCGGCTGCGCACCTGTTGTCTTGCCTTGTCTATCGCAGCCTTGTGGTCAACGCTCGCATGGAGCGCAAGCTGTCGTGCTGGCGGCGGGGCAACCGCCGCGCAACAATCCCGCCATGCACTCTACGACACTACGCGCTGGTGGCGAACACCTTGGCGGCTGCTACACATGCCGCTACTTCGGCGAGCCACGCGATCCGGCGGTATGGTACGCGAAGCCCGGCGACGAGCATGTGCGCTTGCACGCGGATCGGGGATGCGCGTTCTGGGAGCGTCAACCGGGACCCGATGACGCGGTACCGTTCAGCTTAGGTGAGCAGGGCCGCTAAAGTCACAAGGAGCAATAATGCGATCACGACTTTCACCGCTATCGTTACTGATGGTGGTTGCTGGATCGCTCGCTTCCGGCTGCGCCACCACGCCGCAAGGTGACACCGGGAAGCCACCAAAGATCGTGCAAGTCTACGAGAGCGATCCCTATCTCGGGAAAGGCTACGACGTCGTGGGCCGCCTTTGGGCGGACTCCACGCGATCACGCTTTCGGGTTCCGACTTATCCGACGAAAGATGCGGCAATCGCCGCCATGCAGACGGAGGCGGCCCTTCTAAGCGCAGACGCCCTGATCAGTGTCGGCTGTCTGGACCAGCGAGTGCCAAGTCAGAGCGGTGAGGCCGCTTTTCTTTGCTACGGGGTAGCAATCCAGATGCGGCAACGGCAAGGCTGATGGTTGCGCCTGACTAGGGCACCGTGCTCCTCGGCGCGCGGAGGTATGTCCGGTTGGGGCCGGACTGCGACGGTCGCTGGCCGGCCAGCAGCAGACATTGAGGAATCGACACAGCGGTCGTTACTCAATTCAGCAAACGTGTCCAGGGAGCACCGCTCGAGCGATAAAAGCTCTTAGTCCGTCCATGCGCGGTTCGCGCATCGACAGCGCTCGCGATCTTCGTGAAGGCGGCGGCGACGCGAGCGCGGAGCGTAAGTCGAGCTATTTTGCGCACCCTATTTAGGATCTTCATTCTGGATCTCCTTTGATGGTGTCCAACCACCATGAGCGCGACTGTAGTCGCCGACCATGGCTAAGTAATTGCAAAACTGGCTGCGATTTGTTTCGTTTGTTTCTGGCATTCGAGCGGCCGAGAACGGCCTATTCTGTTGAAAAACTGTTCAAGACTTAGGCAACGCGGGTTTTGGGGAGGTGATAAACCATCACCCGAGCGCGTAGCCTTCAATAGCGTCCGTTCCACGAGGTCGAATTTTGACGACGTAGCTGCTCCGCCGCGCGAAACGAGTTCTTCAACAGAATAGGTTGCGTGCTGCCGTCCGAGCAGTTCCGTATTGCCGACATTCCAATGAGTGCTCGCGGGACGGCGCCGCACCCAGCGATACGCCGCTCGCACGTTTGCTTCGCTTTAGAACTCGATCATGACGTTGATCGCTTCGCGCGCGTTCATCGCCCGGTACCCATCTGGCACGCCGTCGAGGTTGACGATTGCTGTTGAACACGCTCGCGCTCGATCAATCAGCTCGCGCCTTGCCTGTTCGAGACGTTCTTGGCACCGGACTCGGGCAGCGGCCATAGTTTGGATAGCAGCCACGCCACCGCGATGCCCACCACGCAGCCCAACAGCACCTCGCTCACTCGATGCAGGCCCTGTTCGATGGCGGACAGTTTGTCGTGATGCTGCAATCCACCCGCGATGACGATGGCCGCGGTGATTGGGGCTTGACGCCACATCGCCGGAATTCGAACGAAATACGAAGAAAGGATCACGGTTACCGCCATTGCGAATGGGAGTTGCCACTCCGTGCGTCCGAGCGCCACGAACAACAGTCCAACGGCGCAACCGAGCAAGGTGTTGAGGATGCGGCCGCGAAAAGTGGACAGCGCTTGCTTCATCACCGGATCGCTCGTCGCAACCATCGAGCTGATAGCCCAGATTGGGTTAGCGTCGCCGTACTCCTTGACGACGATCCAAAGCAGGGTCGTCGCGATGAATATGCTCACGGCGTAGTGGATGCCGCGCATATCGTCCTTCAGGAATCGCTCGAAGGGATTCACGATCGCTACTCATGTGCCTGAGGCGGATTGCCCTTGAGTCTGTAGACCATCCCGGTCTTGGTTGCTCCTAGATAGATCCATGCCGCCCCAATTTGCTGGAGACGGATGAAGAATTTCGCACAACGCGCGCGCGGTTTGTCGTGCACGTCCTTGCGACACTTGAACTTGACCTGAAACGCAAACTCACCCACGAGCGGCTTGTGCTCGCCCCGCGTGCGCCAGAGCGCGACATTGGCATCCGCGGTGACTCCCTTCCCGAAATCCAGCACGCCGAGATCCTGCAGGACTTCCTCGACAATGGTTTGATTGACGAGAGAGATGTGTTCCTTCTTGGTGTGCTTCAACGGACTAAGCGCCGGAAACACCTCCCCTAGCATAGCCATCCCCATGCGATCTCCTTTTGGCGCATGGCTCAAGGGGAATTGGACGTTGTGCGAGAACAGGAGTCGATAGCCGCCGAGTTGATCCTTCAACGGCAACGCCTCGGCCTTGAACTTGATCCTGTAATCGCCAGGAAGGTTGGGACGCACGTCGACTTCCGCTGCCTGCTGCTGGTCTGGATGGCGGAACTTGAAGACGACCTCCGGTTCCTCTGCCGGAAACCCGTCCTCGAATCGAACACGGCGGCGAAGGATGAAAGCGTTGTTGTAGAGCCTGAAGTCCTCGGTATCCAGGAACATCACCTCGCGAATCGCCGGCGGGGCACCCTTGGCGGAGGAAGTATCGAATCCCACGCCGCATTCCTCGGCCGCCTTCGCAACGAGCTTCGCGTACTTCCTAAAGCCCTCGGCGGACGTGAATTCGTCGGTCTTGAGGATCAACTTGCATTCTAGGTACTGCACGTCGTCCAGTGGGCTTCCGTCTGTGTACTGGCCAGGCTTGAGATCGCCGACTCGTGTCGTACGCGGATCGGCCATCTTGAGCTTTTTCATGCAGCTCCCCGTTACCCGTAGAGTCTTACGATGCAGAGCGTTCGATCTCGCCAACTGCTTCACGCTTCGAGAAGAACATCGCCGCAAGCTTGTGGGCGCCTAGGACGCGTCCGATCTCCGAGAAGACGAAGAATGGAACGAAGGCCACGATCAACACCAGCACGCGGGCGCCGATCTCGTAGGCGCCAATGGCACTGATTTCGTCCAGACCACCCAGGAATCCCTGCTTGTGAACCCATCCCTCGACGATGTGCTCAACGACGCCAAACAGCAGTACGAGGATCCCGAACAGGATCGATTTGTAGAGCACCGGCACGATCAGCGGCTTGTCTTCAAAGCGCCGGCTGAAGCCGAACATTTTGCCGATGAGGACGACCTTGGCGATGATCAGCGCCTCAATCACTGCGATGCCGTAGTGAAGATACGCGACGCCCGTCTCGGCGAGGATCAGCCGGCGGTACAGTATGAACGAGCCGAGGAACAACCACAGGTAAAGGGCGATGATCCAGAACAGCTTGAACTCCTCAATCGCCCGTTCCTTGAGACTAGCTTTGGCCTCGTGTTCCATATCCACGTCCTCCGCGGGTGACCGCTCGATCAATCGCCCGCCGCGCTTCGCCGTGCGAGCTCTGCCGCTTGGATTGGCGCCCCTAGATTGCAGCCCGCAAGCCCTGCATGATGCAGAGCTTCAGCCGACCTGACACCCGAGTTTAGTACGCGATAGGAGTAGAGTCCGCCCCACCCAAGGAGCGGACCATGAAGTCGAAGCGATTCAGCGAAGAGCAGATCATCGGAGTGCTGAAGGAGGCCGGAGCGAAGACGAAGGAATTGTGTCGGCGGCACGGGATCTCGGATGCGACCTTCTACAACTGGAAGGCGAAATACGCGGGGATGACGGTGTCGGAGGCCCGGCGGCTGAGCGAGCTCGAG
>Ga0187776_10000269_pt1 | contig 25161 bp, 20 predicted proteins | sample 0216_BV02_MP12_2_FD_132426 | JGI IMG/M metagenome (GOLD analysis project Ga0187776, IMG submission 132426) | Tropical peat soil microbial communities from peatlands in Department of Meta, Colombia - 0216_BV02_MP12_20_MG | ecosystem: Environmental > Terrestrial > Soil > Wetlands > Peat | place...
GCCGACCGGAAGATTCATCGCTTCCCGGATTTGATAAGGCCAAATGACCCAGTCCCCTTTGATTTGCAGATCGGCCAGAAACGTTTTCTCGGTGAACTGGTAGATGATTGCGACGCCTCCTTCAATTGGCGATACATCGACCACGACATCCGTGAAGAGGCCGGTGGCGTACAGGGAATTCAGGCTCTGGCGAATCATTTGGCTGGAGTAGGGAATCCCGGTATGGATTCCCGTCAGCCGGCTGAGCGCTTCAAGCGTCATGCCCACTCGGGAATTGACCTCCAGTGAAAGAATCGTCTGCCCCTCGAAGGATTGGGCTATCGCGGGACCGGGCCGGAAGACCGAAACCAACGTTCCCAGGGTCACGATCAAAAAATACCAACGAAAAACATTAAGACCAATTCGTTGTCCCCTCCCGGTCTGTCCCGTCCGTATCCGCAATCGTCCTCGTATCATCGGGGCTCGCGTCGCCCCCTCCATTTAATCTTGCGAGGGTTCTGGTTTCCCTATTTACAATTTACCATTCTCAAATCACTAAAATTCCCCGCAAAAAAGACGTCAATCGTAAATTGAATATAGGGGGAAATTCCCCCGGCGGGGGATTTTCGGCCTCCCCTCTCGCTCGCTTTGCTCGCTGAGTAATTAACGGAACTCGAAATGTAATTTTATATCCCCTCCGGTATGGCCGAGTTCGTCCCGCTGACCAAGAATCGAGACGGTCTTATTAAGGGTATATTCCAACTGAATAATCTGTCCCTGGGAGGGATCCATTGTGACGGCGTATGTCACAAACAGTTTGTCCTCAAGCAGTCGTTTGGAAACCGAAACCATCGGCACGCTTCCCGATTTATTGGAGGAGTAATACGGGTTCACCTCGATCCGATCGATCCCCGTCAACGATTCGACCTGCTCCGAGATGATGCTGTCGATCGCGGCCTGGGCCGCGATCGAGGACGCCTCGGTGGTGCCGATTCCTTTGGTGGTGGTTTCGACTTCCCGGCAGACCCGGCGGTAGGTCAGCAAACAGAGAATGTCGTTCTGATCGCCCACCGATGGATTGGAGGAGAGCGTGAGGTCGAGTTTATCGGCCGGTCCGACGAGGCTCAGTTCGATGTCGTAAGTCGTCACGCGTGTGGTGGCCCGCACATCTACGACCGGTCGAATCTTATCCGGGTTGATGAAGTCGACCGTGCCCGAGACAATCTGGAATTCATTTTGGCGGAAGGTGAACGATCCGCCCTTGGATTCCACCCGTCCCAGAAGGATCGGGCGGTTGACCGTTCCTTTGACCAGCAAATCGACGTCCAGCGGCAGCTTGGCCAGGTTGTTTTTGATCCAGATATTGTTCTTCCCCTGGATTTGAATGTTCAGCGCGGTCTCTTTGAGCCACCACGGAAGCGGACTGGTTTCCTTGGCGTTGGTTTCGGGTTTGACCACGACCAGGATCCAGGTCTGCCAGTCCAAACGTCGTTCGTAATCGGCCCGGCGGATTTGGACCTCTCCGGACAGCGACTGAATCTTCGTGTCGCTCTGAAAATACAGGGATGAGTCGATGACCGCCGTGAAACCCTTCAGGGGGCTGATCCGGCTGCCCGTCATCTCCAGATTCAGGGCATAGTACGAAGGGACAAACCGGTCCAGATCAATTCGTCCGGCGGCCTGGAGCTTTCCGCCTCCGAACTCCGCATCGAAGGTTTCGAGGAGCACCTGATGCTCGTTGAATGCAAAATTCACAGAGGTCATAGTGAGCGCTTGCCCCAGCGAGGCGCTCTTCACCACCCCGTCGTGAATGGTCAACCCGCCCCGGATTTTAGGATTCTCCCAACGATCCGTGATCTGAAGCGCCAGATAGGCGAATCCTTTCGCATAGGTGATCTCTTTCGTGAAAATCCGGAACAGATCCAGATCGGCTTCACCGTTGACGAAGAAGTTAAAGGTCTTGAACAGCCCCAGATCCCCGGACACCGTCAACGTGGTGCCGGGCCCCTTCAGTTTCAGCGATTGAATCGAGACATTTCCCTGATTGAGTTCGAGCTGCATCTCTCCGTCGTTTGTGACGACGTAATCCGAAACATCGACCGTCAGTGCGGTCAAATGGATCACGGCGTCCGTCGCATTCCATGCGTCCTTTCCAACACCGTCCGGCGGATCGATTTGCCCGTGGGCCGAAAGACTCCCGCTGGCCGTGAAGCGGTTCACCGCCGTCAGATTGGGAACGGCCGACCCGAACCATGGCTTGAGATCCAGGTTGTCGAGCGAAAGGTCGACCCGATAAGGATGTCCGGGCCCCAATTCCATTTCGCCAGACCCTTTTACCCCCCGTGCCAGTTGAAAATCGGTCGTCAAGCGATGATTTTTAATCTCGGCCGAAAGACTCCCGGGCCCAAGAGACTGATTCTGATAGACGATGTCCAGGAACGAAATTTGAGTTTCGATTTGGGGATCCTGAAATCGACCGGAGCCGCTGATCCGGCCGGTCAGGGGTCCCCGAAAAACCGCCAAGTTTTTCATCTCCGGTTGGAAATCTTCCAGCCGGGCCTGCGAGGTTTCAGCCGAAAACTCAAACTCTCCCGTAAACCCGATCGAACCTCTTCCCGTCAGTTCTGTTTCGCCTCGGCGGGTGTGGACTTCTTTAAAAACGATCCGATTGCGGGTCAGAAGCAGCGTGACGGTTCCTTCATCGATCGATTGACCGTAGACGGAACCCGAACCGGCCTGAAGCCGGGCGTTGAGCCGGAACTGCGATGGCACGCCTTTGACGGTGAGATCGCCGGTGGCCGGAACGTCGATCGGCAATTCCTTCGTAAAAAGTGCAACGACTTCGCGCGGAGCGCCTTGACGGATTTTTGCGGCCAAATCGAAGAAGGGGCCCGGTTGGCCGTCGGCGGACGATTCATACGCGACGAGCCCGTTGATTTCATAGCGGGCCTTTTTCTCTTGGACGACGGCTCGTTTGAATCGAATCGTCCGGTTTTGATAGAGCAGATCCGATTCGACCGTGTCAAAATGCCGGCCTCGTAACTGAACGTTGCGCAAGCGGCCGTCTCCTTTGAAGATGGGGTCGTTTAAGGTTCCCGTTACTTTTCCGTCCAGTTTAAGACTCCCTTCGATGGGAAGAAAGGCGGCGAGGGAGGTTAACTCCCCCATGTCGCGGCTCTCCAGATCGGTCTCGAGCGCGATCGGTCCGTCGGTTTGAATCTGCCCTCGGACCGTCAGGGAAGATCGATTCGTTCGCACGATCGTATGATCGAGGGACAAGATTCCGGAATCGATCTGAAAACTGGTCGAGGCCTCACGGAGTCGGGCCAGTAGGCCGATCAGCCCGGGTTCCGATCCGGAGGAAGGTTTCTCCGATGGCGAATCGGCAGGGCTTCCTTCTTTATTGACCAGATCCAGCCGGCCTTTTCCGGAAATGTCTTTCGGATCAAAATGCATCGCCTTCATCCGACCCTTTAGTTCGACGGCTCCTTCAAGGCGATGGGAAAACGGAATCGTTTCGAAACCCAGAATGGGAAGGAAGGCGGATGGATCTAATCCGCTGAACTGAAGCGACAAATCGTAGGGGATGGGTCCGCCGGGGGTGGAAATTTCGGCGATCGATACCCGGACCTCTCCGGATATTTTTCCTTCGAACACGTCCGCCGATAGATCGGAAAAGGAAAAGGCGTGATCTCGATATAAGAAAATGGTCTTCAGGCTACCGACCGATTTTGAAGAAACGGCCCAATCGGAAATCAAAAGATTGCCTCGGACCGTGGGGTCGGATCCGGGTCCGACCAGATGGCCGGTGAATCGAGCCGCACCGGACATGGGGAATCGCCCGGGCAAAAGCGAATTGAGGTCCTCCAACGGAAAGGCGGCATCCAACGACAGCGCGAGCCGAGGTTGGGTCGGATTTTGAATCGATCCGCTGACCGTGTAATGCGACGCGGAGTCGGTTAGCTCCAGCGTTCGGATTTCCAAATCGTTCGGCCGGATGTTGAGTTGGGCCGTCATGGAATCCAGTTTTTTGTGGAAGTCGTTGCTATCCACCGCCACATCCTTCGCGGAAAGGATCACCTGAAAATTTTCCATCAGGAGGTCCGGGTTGACGGTTCCTTCCAGTTGGTCCATTCTCAGGAACGGCTCACCGGAAGGCCGTTGCAATTCAAGGCTGCCCTTTTGGATCTCAATCTCGCGTATGACCAGTGTTAATGTTTTGGACGGACCACCGGGAGAAGCCGGCGATCCGTTTGCAAGATTGGGATGAATCGGAAGAACAGAATCATGCCCGATACGTAGGACAATTTCCGGGCCGATCAGACGGATTTTTTTAATAAAGGTCACTTGAGTCAAGAGCGACCAGGGAGAAACCCAAACCCGGATCCGTTGGATGGTGATCGGGGAACGGCCCGTTTCGGGAGGGGGAAGTACGACACCGTCTAAAACCACCGCGACGGGGAGGAGACTCAGCGTGACGCGGTGCACGGTGACGGGCGTTCCGGCCAGGCGCTGAATCCGCGACTCCGCAAAACGCGTCAGTTGCTCCGAGAATAATCCTCCACGCAGGAGAAGATGAAGCGCCAAGACCAGCAGAGCAACGGCCAGCAAAGCAAAAAGAGACTTTTTATACAATTTGCGACTCCTACTTTTATAGGGGCTCACGTCGCCCCCTCCATCCGCCAAAGGCGGAATGGAGCCTTCCCCTCCCGCTCGCCGTGCTCGCCGGGTAGATCCCCACGGGGAACGGGAGTCAAAAATCCCCGCAATGAGACATTTGCTTTACCTAAAAAGGATAAATTCCGACGAGAATACCGTAACATAAAGCCGATTTGTTTGCAAGGCGGGGACGGACGCGAAAGGAACGCGGTTTGCATCTGATCGAAAAGCCGGTATAATGAACCCTGGATTCTGTTGGGGAGAAGGGTTTAAAATGTCGAAACGATTTGGCGAGTTGATCTCCGTGATGGAAAGGCTCCGTGCAAAGAACGGCTGCCCGTGGGACAGGGAGCAGACGCGGGAGAGTCTGAAGCCGTTTCTTCTGGAGGAGGCCTACGAAGTCCTGGAGGCGATCGACGAGGGGGATCCCGACATGTTGAAGGAAGAGCTGGGAGATCTCCTGTTCCAGGTCCTGTTTCATTCCCAGATCGCCAAGGAACGGGGCGAGTTTGGGATCGAGGATGTTCTCTCTTATACGATCGACAAGATGGCACGACGGCATCCGCATGTGTTTGGACCGGTCCCCTCCCCGGTTCGCAAAGGCCGACGGCTGACGGCCAAGGATGTGCTGGCCCGTTGGGAGGAGCTCAAACAGAAGGAGAAAGGTAATCGCAAGAGAAAATCGGTGTTGGATGGGATCCCGAAACCCTTGCCGGCTCTGATGCGGGCCCACCAGCTTCAGACGCGCGCGTCCCGGGTCGGCTTCGATTGGAAGGAATTAAGACCGGTCTGGAATAAAGTACGCGAGGAGTTAAAGGAGCTGGAACTTGCCGTCGAAGAGGGACGGGGCCGGCCGATTCGGCACGAATTCGGAGATCTTTTCTTTGCCCTGGTGAATTTGGCCCGTTTTTTAAAGCTCGATCCGGAAGAATCGTTGCGCAAAGCCAACCAGCGGTTTGTGGACCGATTCCATTTTATCGAAAGGAAGGCCTGGAAATCTCGGAAGCCGTTATCCGAGATGACCCTGGCCGAGATGGACCGGCTCTGGGAAGAGGCCAAGGCGGCCGAGAAAAAAGACGGGAGGGAATCGAAGAGACGTAGGCCCCGTTAAGGTTTCCATTTCACAGTGCGGAGACCAAATAGACCCAATGGGATATAAAAGGAAAACCCGAATTTCCTTAAGCCATTTGAATGACAGCGGCCGCGCCCGGATGGTGGACGTCGGGGGAAAACCCCAAACCGCGCGTACGGCCACGGCGATCGGTAGGGTTTATTTAAAACCCGAGACCTTGAGACTCATCCAAAAAGGTAGCCTGACCAAAGGCGACGTCCTGGCCGTTGCACAGGTGGCCGGAGTGATGGCGGCCAAGCAGGTTCCAAACCTCATACCGCTTTGTCATCCGTTGCTTCTGTCCGGTGTGGAGATGCATTTCAAGGAAGATCCGACTCCGGATTCCGAAAATCGCTGCAGCATCGGGATTACGGCCATCGTGAAGGTCTCCGGTCAGACCGGGGTCGAGATGGAAGCGATGATGGCCGTCTGTGTGGCCGCACTGACCATCTACGATATGTGCAAAGCGGTCGATCGGGAGATGAGTATTGGCGAGATCATGCTGGTTTCAAAAGCCGGCGGAAAATCGGGGACGTTCCAACGGCGATCGAAAGTCGAGGAGTAAAAGGTGGGGTATGGTGAGGATCCATTTGTTTGCGGGACTCAAGGACCTGGCGGGTCGTCCGGAAATTGATCTGACGCTGAGCCGCCCGATCCCCTTAAAAGGGTTGTGGAGTCTTTTGCAGTCCGAAATTCCTGAATTGAAGGAATGGGTCGGGCAAAAAAAAGTGCTCGTCGCCGTCAATCAGGAGATGGCGACCGAGGAAACCGTGATCCGAGATGGGGACGAGGTCGGTCTGATGCCTCCCTTCTCCGGCGGCAGCCCGGTCAAACCGGATCCTCGTAAAGGAATCGCTAAAAAAGCGACGATGAATAACAAGGGCGGGGTCTCCACCGGAAACCCGTGGACGCGAATCCAGACGGAAGATTTTTCTTTAGATGAGGAATTGCACCGCCTCAAAGCCGTCTCGAACCTTATCGGGGGTGTTGCGGTGTTTGTCGGTACGGCGCGCGACTTTTCCAAAGGCCGTTCGGTGACCCGTTTGAGTTATGATCATTATGCCGGCCTGGCCGAAAAAACATTGGCCGAAATCCGGCGGCGGGCCTTGAAAAAATTTCCGATCATCGAGGTCTGCATGATTCATCGTACCGGGGAGATTCCCATCGGCGGGAATATCGTTTTAGTCCTGACGGCGGCCGAGCATCGGGCCGAGGCCTTTCGGGCCTGCCGGTGGTGTATCGGGGAGCTGAAAGCGATCCTCCCCATCTGGAAAAAAGAGACGACGCCCCAAGGGGAGATCTGGGTCGAGCCCCGACCTTAAAGGGGACCACCGTGATTGCTTACCTTCCGGATTCGGACCTTCCTTGATCGTCAATCGGGAATATGTTATTCTGACAACGTTTTTTGGGCTCGAAGCCTCGAAAATAATGACCGGAACGTTTTCCGGTAAGAAAGGAATAACCCCGGAATGATTATTACAACCCTGGGCTGTTACGGGGCGGAGTTAGCGACCACCGACCCCGCGGGGCAGGCCGTGACGTACAAGCCATCCGGATTTCTGGTGAACCGATCCGTGGTCATCGATGCCGGGGCCCTCCCGATCTCCCGGAACCCCGATGACCTGAAGCAGATTCGGCATGTGCTCTTGTCTCATATCCATTTCGATCATGTTATGGGATTGCCCTTTCTGGCCGACGCCGTTTTCGGAAAAATCGCGGCTCCGATCCAGATTCATAGCCTGGATGAGATTTTAACCGCCCTGCATGAGCATCTCCTGAACGACACGGTCTGGCCGGATTTCACCCAACTTCCGAGCCACGATCAGCCCACGTTTCGGTTATCCGTTCTTCGAGAAGAGGTCTGCCAGACCATCGGCGAGCTGCGGGTGACTCCGGTGCGAGTGAATCACAAAGTGCCCACCGTCGGTTTTATTATTCAAGATCGAACCGGTGCCGTGCTCTACAGCGGGGACACCCATGAAACCAATCAAATCTGGGAGACGGCCTCCAAAGTGGCCGATCTCAAAGCGGCCATCATCGAGACCTCATTTCCAAATGATCTTTATGATTTGGCGGTCAAGAGCGGTCATTTGACGCCTCGGCTCCTCGCGCAGGAGTTTGCCAAGATTGGAAAACCGGACATCCCATTGTACGTCTACCATATGAAGCCTCAATACATCGAACCGCTGACGGCCGAGATCAAGGCCCTGAACATTCCCAACGTCCGGGTGTTGAAAGACGGGGAGATTTTTTCGGTCTAAACGGAGCGGCCGTGGCGTGGTTTAAAAAAGACAAGTCGGGCGAAAGAAAACGATTTAAGATTCCGGAAGGACTTTGGCTTAAGTGCGACAGTTGCAAAGAAGTCGTCTACCGGAAAGAAATCGAAAAAAATGCCAAGGTCTGTCCCAAATGCAATTATCATTTTCCCATCTCGATCGGCGAACGGATCTCCCTGATGCTGGACGAGGGGAGTTTTAAAGAATGGGACGCAGGTCTCTCACCGATGGATCCCCTGAATTTCAAGGATTCGGTTCGGTATCGGGAGCGGATAAAGACGGCCCAGGACAAGACGCGTCAACGGGATGCGATGGTGATTGGCGAGGGCACGATAAATCATCTGCCGGTCGTTCTGGGGGTGTTTAACTTCTCGTACATGGGCGGCAGCATGGGCTCGGTCGTGGGTGAGAAGATTCTTCGCGCCGCCGAAAAAGCAGCCGGCCGGCGCTGGCCGCTGATCCTTGTCAGTTCTTCCGGCGGCGCGCGAATGCAAGAAGGCATCCTTTCGCTGATGCAAATGGCCAAGACCTCCGCCGCGGTGGCCCGACTGGCGGAAGCGAGGGTTCCGTTCTTTTCCATTCTGGCCGACCCGACCTTCGGCGGCGTCACGGCCAGCTTCGCGATGTTGGGAGACATCGTGATCGCGGAACCCAAGGCCCTGATCGGGTTTGCCGGCGCCCGCGTGATTGAACAGACGATCAAACAGCAGCTGCCCGAGGGATTCCAGAGGTCCGAATTTCTGTTGGATCACGGGATGATTGATCTGATCCTGGAACGGAAAAAGCTAAAGCAGACGCTGGCCAAGCTTCTGACGTTTTTCAGTGCGTGACAACGACCCGCGGTCCGATAACAGGCCATGACCCTTTCCTACGCAAAGACGATCGACTATCTCTACAATCTGAAGTGGCACGGAATCAAGCTGGGACTCGAAAACATTCGACGCCTAATGGCCGCCCTGGGGGATCCCCACGAGCGTTTTCGATCCGTTCACATCGCCGGGACCAACGGGAAGGGTTCGACCGCGAGCACGATCGCGACGGTCCTTCAGGCCGCCGGATACCGCACGGGCCTCTACACCTCCCCGCATCTGATCGATTTTACCGAACGGATCCGTGTCAACGGGGAGCCGATCGGTCCGGAGCGCGTGGCTCGGTTGACGGAACGGGTTCGCACCGCCGCCGCGGAAATTCCGGTCACCTTCTTTGAGTTCACGACGGCCATGGCGTTTCTTCATTTTGCGGAGTCCCCAGTCGATCTGGTGGTGGCGGAGGTCGGGCTGGGAGGGCGTTTCGATGCCACGAACGTGTTGACGCCCCTGGTCTCCGTGATCACCAATATCGATTTTGATCACCAGGCGTTTTTGGGAAACACGCTCGAGCAGATCGCGTTCGAGAAGGCCGGAATCGTCAAGCCCGGCGTTCCGGTGGTCACGGCGACGAATCGTCCGGAGGCCATGGACGTGATCCGCAGCGTTTGCCGAGAACAAGGGGCTCCGTTGTATCGGGTGGGCGCCGATATCCGAGCGGAAGGATCCTCGCCGCAGCAATTCCGTTATCAAGGAATCCGTCGGTCCTATTCCGATTTGAACTTCGCGCTGTTGGGAAAGCATCAAATGATGAACGCCGCCTGCGCCCTGGCCGCCCTGGAATTGCTGGGGCTTCACGGCCTTTCAGTGGGTGAAGCCTCGATTCGTCGTGGTCTCTCGACGGTTCGGTGGGAGGGGCGGATGGAAATCATCCGACCGAGTCCTTCCGGCCCAGCCGTGCTTCTGGACGGCGCCCACAATCCGGCCGGGGCCCGGGTCCTTCGAGCCTTTTTGGAAGAGACCCGACCGGCGCGTCTCGGGCGGTTGATTTTGGTCTTGGGAATTCTGGGTGATAAGGATATCGACGGCATCATGACCGAACTCGTGCCGCTCGCCGATGAGGTAGTCGTGAGCCGACCCGACTATGACCGGGCCGAACCCGCGGCCGATCTGAAGCGACGTCTCGATTCCTTTTCGGTTCGGGGGACTGTTCGGGAGCCCGTGGAGGAGGCCATCCGGTATGCGCAGTCCGTGGCGACGGTTGACGACCTGATCTGCGTGACCGGCTCCCTCTACACGATAGGCGAGGCGCGATCGTATCTGAAAGGACTGGCACAACCATCCGCACTGAGGGGTTAACTTGTTGGGGCTGCGGCCTTGCGACCCACATCCAGGATCTACCATTCAGGCATTTCCCGGAGGAGGCATCGGTAGTTTGCTCCGCCGGTTCAATATCGATCCGATAACCTGTTCGGGAAAATCGAGATGACGGGCCGTCCGTGGTGCTTTCGAGCGATTCGCACGGCCTCGGTATTAGGGTTCGCTTTTCTCATCGCCTCGCCGTCCATTGCGGGGACGCTCCAGGTACCTTCCTCAATCTCCGACCATGTAAAAAAGACCGACGAACCGATCGAGATCACGGCCGATCAGGTTCAATATCTCAAAAACGAGGATCGGTATATTGCGGACGGGGCCGTCCAGGTCGTTCAAGGAACCGTCCACCTATCGGCCGACCATGTGGTACTTGACCATCGGAACGGTCTGGCCAAGGCCACCGGGCATGCCGTTTTGCGCGACGGCGATAACGTCGTTTCCGGGGACCAACTCGATTTCGATCTCAACACCAAAAACGGCACAGCCGTTCCGGGGCAACTTTTTATCAAAAAGGATAATTATCATATCGATGCGGCGAAAATGGATAAAGTGGGAGAGGATCATTATGAATTAAAGGCCTGGGCGCTTACCGCGTGCGACACGAATGACGGAGAATCCCCTCTCTGGCGATTCCGAGGTCAAACCGCCCGCGTGGATGTGGGCCATTATCTGGTGGCTCGAAACGTGGTTCTCTACGTCAAAGACGTCCCGGTGCTGTACACGCCCTATATGATTTTGCCGGTCAACACGGACCGGCAAAGCGGTTTCCTTCCCCCCCGGTTCGGTTATGGGAGCTCGGACGGATTGAAAGTGAATCTGGAATACTACTGGGCGATCAATCCCAGCCAGGATGCGACAATCTCGTTGGACTATCGAAGCATCCGGGGGACCGGATTAGGACTCGACTACCGCTACAAGCTCAGCCGGCAGTCCGAAGGAGAATTGCGTTATACGACGTTTGACGATCATATCACCCACGGCCAACGGACCGAGACCCAGTTTCAGCACACCCAACGGTTTTCGGACGACTTCCAGGCCCGGTTGGATGTCCATCTTCTCAGCGACATCAACCAGCTGCGGGATCTCAGCAATTCGGCGGCGGAGCAGACGCAACCCAGCATTGTGTCGACCTTTTCTGTCTTTAGACGTTGGGACAATCAGGAGCTTTACCTGCTCGCCCGATTCACCAAGGACCTCGTCTCGACCAGCACGACCACCCTTCAGCAGCTTCCCGAAATAGGGTATACGTTGAGGGAATACCGACTGGGCGATTCGCCCTTGTATTTCGGGATGGATGCGAAGGCCGACAATTTCTGGCGGGAACATGAGGACAAAGCGGCCGGATTGATTCGTGCCCAACGCCTCGATCTTTTTCCGCGGGTCTGGACCCGGCTCAACCTGGGCGGCCTCGTTCTGACCCCGCGGGCCGGATTCCGGGAAACCTGGTACAGCCGCGACCTCGAATCGGATTCGCCAACGACACGTGGGGTTGAGGTATTTGACGTCGGAGCCAATACGCGGGTCTATAAAATTTTTGAATCCACCGGCTCCAGTCAGTTTGTTCACACCGTCGAGCCGGCCCTGGTTTACGACTACGTTCCCTTTGTGGATCAGACCCGGCTGCCCCATTTCGACGATATCGATCAGCTTCCCCGAAAGAACGACGTGACGTATTCGCTGACGAACCGGCTGACCCTGGAGGATCATACCGATCCCGAAAAACCGTCCTCGCGGGAATTGATTTTCTGGAAGCTCACGCAGACTTATGATATTCACGCCCGACGTCTCGAGTCCGACCCCGGACCGTCCCGCCCGCTGTCCAACTTGAGATCGGAAACGATATTCCGGCCCTGGACCAAAACAAGTCTGGACACGGACACCTATTATGATCTCTACAATCGCAGAACGGTCTCCTTCGACACCGATCTCCACCTTCAGGTTATACCTCCGTGGTCCATCGCCGTTGGACAGCGCTATACTCGGGAAGGGGCCGTAACCCCGCCCGGGGATCCGTTCAATCCGCTGAGTCCCGCAAACCCGTCCTTTTGGTACAGCCTTTCCTCTCCCCTGATCCGTTATCTGACGGGTGAAACCCGGATCGATCTGCCGGGGAAATTCATCCTGTCCGCCAAGGCGTACTACGACCTTCAAAACCGGGACTTTGCCGAACTCGACTATGGCCTTGAATACATCGGCCAATGTGTGGGCATCGCCGTCTCCTATCAGCACCTGCCCACAAAAAGTCAGGTTAACTGGATGATTACGCTTCGTCCGTCCGAGATGGGGCATGCAAAGGCGTTTATCTTTTTCGATCGGGACTCGGCCGGTAAGCCGGCAGCTTCAGGCTTATAGATGACCCTGTTTGGCGAGGCCCTCGGGTTGACAGTTTAGGATCAGTTGAGTATCGTTGCAGGACATGGATGCATTGTGCCTGAATCGATCAGGCAGGAGGGCTCGGGTGAACTTGAACGGCAAAGCGGCCTTGATCACAGGCGGGGCGAGGATCGGTCAGACCATCGCGGTCGCGTTGGCCCATCGCGGCGTCGATGTAGCCATGACGTATCGTTCTTCGAAGGCGAGCGCCGAAGAGACGGTGAAAAAGGCGCAGGCCCTGGGCGTCCGCGGACTGGCGGTCAGGGCCGATCTGACGAAAGCGGCCGATCTCTTCGGCGCGGTCAAAAAGGTGGCCTCGTCTTTCGGCCGACTGGATATTCTGGTCAACTTGGCCTCGATTTATGAAAAGACGTCGCTCGCATCGCTCGATGCCAAATCCTGGCAGAAAAACATGGGGGCGAATCTGGAAAGCGCCTACCTCCTCTCGCTTCAGTGCGCACCGTGGATGAAGCGGCGGGGTCAAGGACGCATCGTTCATTTCTCCGACTGGGTTGCGGCCAGCGGCCGGCCTCGTTATAAAGCGTACCTTCCGTATTTCGTCTCGAAAGCGGGTGTCATCGGCTTGACCCAGGCGCTGGCCTTGGAACTGGCGCCGGAGATTCTGGTGAATGCGATCGCCCCGGGACCGATCCTGCCGCCGCCGGACCTGTCGGCGAAGGAGAACCGTGCGGTTAAACGGGCCACCCCGTTGGGTCGGTGGGGAGGGCCGGAAGAAATCGCGAAGGCGGTTCTCTTTTTGATCGAGACCAACTTTGTGACGGGCGAATGCATCCGCGTCGATGGCGGACGGCATCTATTTTAGGGGCTTGCCTCGGGGGACGATCTTAGTGGTCGGTATCCGGGCCGTGGGCATGGCCGTGGCTGAGTTCTTCATTTGTGGCGTCACGCACATCCCGTATCGTGACATCGAATTTCAGCATCTCTCCGGCCAAGGGATGATTACCGTCGATCGTCACGTCGTTTCCCTCGATGCGGGTGATCGTCAATAATTGTTTTCCGGCATTCGTCTGTGCCTCAAACTGCATCCCCACCTGTAGTTCCTTCACGTCGACAAAGAGATCTTTCGACACGACCTGAGTCAGCGCTTCGTTTCGCGGTCCGTAGCCTTCTTCAGGTGTGATGTGGACGGAGAACGTATCGCCGGACGATTTTCCTTCCAACGCGGTCTCCAGGCCGGGGATGATGCTTCCCACGCCCTGGATGAAGGTCAGTGGCTCGGCCCCGACGGAGCTATCGAGGATGGTGCCCTTTTCGTTGGTCAAGGTATAATCAATGGTGACGATTTTGTGTTTGGTGATCTGCATGATGACTGTCCTTTTTGTGAGAAGGGATATGGTTCAATTATCCACCATGACATATCGAACCGATGGGAGTCAACCGGAAAGCCGTTTCCGGGCCTCATTGAAGAGCGAGATATATTCATCCGACCGAAAATCGGGATAGGTGTGGGGCAATGGGATGAAACTCTTCCCCTGATACACGAGCGTGACTTCGGCGAAAATCCCGTCCCGGAGATAGATTCGGTGCGAATAGTCTTTGGTCGTCGCCAGCACAATCTTCGACGGGGCGAGATACCCCGGATCGAGATTGATCTGTCGGAAGTTTCCATCGGACGTTGTCCGGAACCACCGTTGCTCGAGCGCGTTTGTAAAACGTTTGATCTCTGGCAGCGTATCGGGCGAAATGGGTTGTTCGAAAAAAAAGAATTGGCGTTTCAGATCCGGCCCCAACTCTCTTTGATAGTAGATTGTATGGTTCCAGGCGTAGACAGGGCTTTCGAGATCGATCGGTCCGAAGCGGGCGGTGAGAAAGGGCCGGATTTCTTCAAACAGAGCGGGCCGGCCGGTGATCATTCCGACCAGCAGCTTGACCGGTGCGGCGGGTTTCAGGATTCCCATAACTTCCGGAGGGCTTCGTCGAGCGCGGTGAGATGGATCTCGGCACGTTCCTCGCGTGTGAGATGGATCGGTGTTTCGGTGGTGTAGCAGCGCCGGCTGCCGTTGGCGTAATGATAGAAGGCCTGGGGCCAGTCCGGACGTTGCGACAGCATATTCCGGAAACTTTCGTCTGAATTCTCGCGGTGGATCAGTCCTCCTTCGGCCGGCAGCCCTTCGATCTCTTCATTCCGGTTGATTGGGTATTTCGCGCCAATCCGTGCAATCATCTCTCGGCCCCATGAGGGGCCGCCGTCCTGCGTCAGTTCATACAGGTAAAATCCCGGCGTATCGATATCTTCGTGGAATTCCATGGCCAGAAGGAATGGTCGGTCGCCGACCGCCTTCTTGACATACTGGACCTCCGGCGGCGGGGAAGGATGCTTGAACTGCCGGTTTAAATCGATTCCCGCGGCGTTTTCTCGTGTGCTGTGTTCATACCCGAAGGGGTTTGTGCATGGCAAAACGGTAAATTCGAATCGCTGATACAGGTCCGGAAGCGACTGGTAGCGCTTGAGAAATTCCAGAACGGCCCAGACGCCGCCCGGCTCATCCCCGTGAATCCCACCCCCGATATAGACCGGGCGGGGTTTAGGATTCCCGGTCTTTGCGCCCTTCAGCGTGAGATGATATAAAGGATAGTGTTCCGTTCCTGCCTGAACCGACCCCATCTCGACCGCGTGAAGCGCGGGGATCTCTTGGGTCGCACGGTCGATGGCCTGAGCGACCTCCCTGTAGTCCCGGACTTTCTGTGTGGCGGCCCGTTTCATGATTTAAAATTATCACACCCGGCGATGCAAATCAACCCTGGACTCCGGACGGGAAAATCCGTTGCAATTCCGGGACCGTTTTATTACAATAGAGTGTTTTTAGGCATAGACGGAGATTCTATCGACGGAAAGGAGTAACGGCGTGGTTGAGCGGACATTGGCCATTGTAAAACCGGATGCGGTTTCGCGTCAACTGACCGGGGAGATCCTTCAGCGGTACGAGCGCCAGGGGTTTAAGATCGTGGCGATGAAAAAGGCCCGCATCACGAAGTCTCAGGCGGAAGGGTTCTATCACGTACACCGGCATCGACCGTTCTTCGAGAGCTTGGCGAACTTCATGGCCGGCGGGCCGATCGTTGTTTTGGTCCTGGAAGGGGAGGACGTCATTAAACGCCACCGGGATCTCATGGGGGCGACCAATCCGAAAGAAGCCGATAAGGGGACGATCCGCCGGGACTTCGGCACCGACATCGAGCATAATGTGGTGCACGGATCGGATTCCCGCGAGTCGGCGCAATTTGAAATCGGATATTTCTTCAGCGGCCTTGAGCTTCAATCATAGGGGCTCACGTCGCCGCTTATTTTATCTGGGGGGCCGTGCGGGCTTCGCATCCTCCGATGCCCCCCAGACCCCGCGCTCGGACAGGCAAAGCCTGATCCTCGCTTAATCCACTGGCCAAGCTCTAGAGGGAAGCTCTCCCTCTCGCTCGCTTTGCTCGCTGGGTAGATCCCCACTGGGGTGTGGTTGAGAGGACCACGCAAAAGAAGCGATGAATGCATCCGCGATCTAAAGGGCCATGCTGAACACCTCCAGACGGTACGACGTGATCGTCATAGGCGCTGGCCTGGAAGGGCTGCTCTGCGCCGCCCTGTTGGCGAAACGGGGCAAACAGGTCGTTGTCCTTGAGGAAGCACCGACGGCCGGCGGCGCCTCTCTTCGACTCTCCAAAGCGGGATATACCTTTATCAAAGGGCCGACCCTTTTCTTGGGATTTGAACGTGACGGATTGTATGACCGTCTTTTCACGGAACTGGGCCTGTCGCTGTCCTTGCTCAAGCGCGAGAGCATCCTGTTTCGCAAGACCCAGCCGCCGCTCCAGATCGTCCTGCCGGACCACCGGTTGGATTGCTACACGGAGTCGGGCGAATTGGCGGAAGAATTCCGCCGGGAGTTTCCGGACCAGGTTCAGGAACTTAAGTCGCTCTGGTCCGAGATGGAGCGGTGTGAGGCGATCATTCGTCCGAGGATGCACCAGGCCCAACGGGCGAATCCGTCTACTGCAAGGGAGTGGATCAACGAATTCCAAGACCGCATGCGGTATTCCTCAGCGGTCCGGACCCTTCGCCGGCAACGCGCCAATGATTTTTTGCAATTGCACCGGCTGGAGCCGGAAATTCAGCGCGGACTGGAACTGCTCCTCCTCATTTTTACCGGGAGGACGATGGAGGAGGCGAGCGGCCTGGATCTGATCCAACTGCTGGGTCTTCTCCAACGTGAAATGATTACGATCAGCGGCGGAATCCCCCGTCTTTGCGAGTTGCTCGTCAAAGTCATCCAGGAACAACACGGCGACGTCGTCTATCGCCAGCAGGCCGCCGAGGTGATTGTCCGCCACCGATCTCCGGACGGGGTACGGACCGTTAGCGGCGAGACCTTTCATGGGGCCTCCGTGATCCTCAACCTTCCCTTTACGTCGGCTTCCGCTCCATCGGCCTTTCAAAGAGAATTCGCCCTTTATTTCGGTGTGGCCGGAAAGGCCGTGCCGCCGCCCATGAAGGACCATCTTCTCTTCCTGGATTCGTATCAGCAACCGTCGCTGTCGGATAATTTTTTGTACCTTCAATTGAATTCCGCTCAGGAGGAGTGGGCCGCGCCCAAAGGTCAGAGAGCCTTGCAGGTCATCGGTTATCTTCCGGAGACGGATCGGCCTCGGCAAGAAGTTCTGCAGACCCTCGTCCCATCGGTCACCGCCCATTTGAAATGGCTGATGCCGTTCTCCGACGGCCTCCTGACATTTTTGGAGGACGACCTCGGCGAGACGGAGGCAGCGACCCGGATTCCCATAAAGTTGGCGGAACAAATCCGAACGACCCGTAGGGTGTCGCGGGACGGGGGTGACTACGATAAGACTTCCCTCAAGAACCTCTATCTGATCCCGGACTTGGGCCGTCGTCCCGTCGCCGCTCTTGAATCGGCCCGCTCGGCAGTCGAGCTGGCCAACCGGGTTGCAAGAAACCGCTAATCCGTGAAAAAAATCGTAACGAAAATCATTCTCGTTTGGATGGGCATCGGACTGTTCGTATACCTGGGAATCGCCGGATGCGCGGCTCCTCGGCCGCCGGCTGTTTCATCGGTCCCGGTTCCACCTGTGCAGCTGGAGGCTTTCGACGAGGGAATGAAGGCCTATGAAGAGCGAGACTATGGAAAAGCCTTACGACATTTTCAGGCCGTGATTCTGAGTTTTCCCGGCTCCCCGCTTTTGGAAGAAGCGCAATGGATGATCGGAAAGTCGTACGAATCCTCCAATGACTTCGACCGAGCGTTAAAAGAGTATCAATCCTTCAACGCAAATTTTCCAAAATCCGCTCACCGGTACGAGGCGGGGTTGCGTATCGAATTTCTGGAGGATGTTCTCCAACGGCAGAGAGGAAAAAGACCGGTTCAACGCTATGTGGGGGTTATCCTGTATGACGATCCGGAAAAGGCGGTCGGGCGATTTGAAAAAGCCTTCGACAAGGTTACGATCGAAGGGCCCCGCGTGGTGGTGATTCAGGGGTATGGGCCCAACGGGGTATATTTCAAGACGCGGCAGGCTTCCGTGATTCGTGAAACGGTGGCGGGTGCGGTGAAGGCGGCCCATCAGCTCGGATACAAGGTCTGGGTTCGTGTTCCCGTACGGCATCTCCCGTGGTTCAAGGTTCCGGGAGAGGAACGCGACCTCCGCTATGATCCGGTCCGGAAACGGCTGGTTCCGACGGACGCGCTGGATTTCTTCAATCCCACGACGCTGGAGCATCTGGAACAATTCGATCTGGATTTGGCGGCGACGGGCGTGGACGGGTTCGTGATCGACGAGGATCCGCTGATCGGCCCATGGGAGGGTTTCAGTCCGACGGCCCAGGCCGCGTTTCTTCTGGATTTTGGTGAACGTCTTGGGCCCGACCGACTCATTCCGATCGGCGATTCGGCCGGTCGCAAGATTCCCGCCCCGGAATCATCCGGAACGCCGTTGTTCTGGAAATGGACCGGCTGGAAAAACCGCCAGGTCTTAGGCCATCTGGCCGAAGTCATGATGGCGGTTCGGAATCGCTATCCCTCATTGGAATGGGTCCGCGTTGTTCCGGTTTCGGCCGTCTCGCAGCCTCACATGGCCTTGGCCCGATCGGGCATCGATCTTCTAGAAGAAAAAATAAATGGCTTCGATTATTTTGCGATCGCTTCTTCCGCTGAATCCGGATCCGACAATCCGTTTGTCATTCTGGATCGGATGGTGAATCTGATCGGCGATCCCAAACGGGCGATGGCCTTGATCCCGAAGACTCGGGTGCAGTGGGCCGTCTTACATCTAAACGATTTTCAAGGAGCGGGACTTCTTTTTTCGGACGCTGAAGAAGCAGGGAAGACGCCTTGACAAGACGGCGTCACTAATTTAGTATTTAGTTTTTTCTGCCGCACGGCTCTTCACAGTTAATCGCCGGCGACGTGAGCCCCTATAATACGGAGGAAACATGATACCTGTAGAACTGCGTTATCACACCGAACATGAATGGATCCGGCAGGAAAATCAGATGGCGGTGCTGGGGATCACCCATTTTGCCCAGGACGCGTTGGGAGACATCGTTTATCTTGAGCTCCCGAAAGTCGGCGTCGAGGTTCGGTCCGGCCAGGAAATCGGCGAGGTAGAATCGACCAAGACCACGTCACCGGTTTACACGCCGGTCAGCGGAAAGATTATGGCCGTGAACGAAGAACTCAAAGAGAAGCCGGAACTGGTGAACCAGGATCCTTACGGCCGAGGATGGATCGTGAAGATACAGATGTCCGATCCGTCGGAAGCCAAACGACTCATGGACGCCCGGGAATACGGCGCCTATCTCCAAGAGAAGGCGGACTGAACCGCCATGGGAGACAGCCCACGGATCGCGGTGATCGGCGGGGGCCCGGGCGGCTATGTCGCCGCCATCCGCGCCGCCCAACTCGGCGCGCGCGTAAGTCTCGTTGAAGAACGGGAGGTCGGCGGGACCTGTCTCAATCAGGGCTGCATTCCCAGCAAGGCCCTGATCTTCAATGCCGAGGTGGTGAGCCTTCTCAAGCGCGCCGAGGAATTCGGCGTGCGCGTGATCAGCGAACCGACGTACGACGTCACGCGGATGTTGGAACGCAAACAGCGGATCGTCCAGACGCAGATCCGCGGGATTCACTCATTGTTGAAGAGTTGGGGGGTGGCCCTGATCAAAGGCCGCGGCCGATTGATCGGTCCGCGCGCGGTCGAAGTGACCGATAACGGTGAGGCGGTCCGTCGTCTGGAGGCGGATCGCGTAATTCTGGCAACGGGGTCCAAACCGATCAAGCCGCCGATTTTCCCATTCGACCGAGCCCGCGTCATCACCAGCGAAGAGGCCCTCGAACCCCGTATTCTTCCAAAGAGTCTTCTCATTGTCGGAGCCGGTGTCGAAGGTTGCGAATTTGGTTTCCTGTACCAGGCCTTGGGCGTTTCCGTTACGATGGTGGAAATGAAGAACCGGCCCCTCGCCACCGAAGATGAGGAAATTTCATCGCTGATCCAGCGCGAGATGAACAAGCGCGGGATCAAGCTCCACCTGGGGGTGCGTGTCGAGAAGGTGTCGGTCGAGTCCGCCCAGGTCGTCGTGATCTTGAGCGACGGCCAACCGATCGCGGTTGAACGAGTTCTGGTTTCGATCGGACGAGGAATGAATACGGAAGGCCTCGGGCTGGAAGAGGCCGGGGTCCTCCTCGGAAAACGCGGGGAGATCCTCGTGGACGATCGCATGGAAACCCCCGCCCCCGGTGTCTACGCCATCGGCGATGCCGTCGGAAAGATCATGTTGGCCCATGTGGCGTCGGCGGAAGCCAAAGTCGCCGCGGCCAACGCCGTCACCGAGGGTGGAAGTCATTCGATGAATTACGACGTCGTTCCGGCCGGGATCTTTACGTTGCCCGAGATCGGGACGGTCGGCCTCAAGGAATGGGAGGCGGCCGAGCGGGGTCTAAAGGTCCGCATCGGACGATGTCCCTTCCGGGCTCTGGGGAGGGTCCATACCATGGATGAGATCGTCGGCATGGTGAAGGTCATCGCGGAACAGGAGACCGACCGGATTCTGGGCGTCCATATCCTGGGCCCGCATGCATCGGACATGGTTCATGAAGCCGCGATCGCCATGCGACTGGGCGCCAAGGCATCGGACATGGCCGAGATGATCCACGCCCATCCCACGCTGCCGGAGGCGATGATGGAAGCGGCCGAGGATGTCCACGGTTCCTCGATCCATCTCCCTCGGCGAAAAGTCCCGCCAGCCGGCAGGCCGGGACCCTCATGAAGCCGGCCGAGCAGCAGACGAAGCTTCTTTTCCGCGGGATCGTTGAGGTGATCCAAGAGAAAGAGCTGATGGATAAACTGAACCTCAAGCGGCCGTTGAGGGTCAAAGCCGGTTTCGATCCGACCGCCCCGGATCTTCATTTAGGCCACACGGTCCTGCTGCACAAACTAAAACAGTTTCAAGATCTGGGCCATGAGGTGACCTTCCTGATCGGAGACTTTACAGGAATGATCGGGGATCCGTCCGGGGTGACGGAGACACGAAAGCCGCTGACGGAGGAGGACGTCCGGGAAAATGCCAAGACCTATGAACGACAGGTGTTCAAGATCCTGGATCGGGCGCGGACACGGGTACGGTTCAACAGCGAATGGCTGGGCCGGATGAGTTCCATTGAGTTCGCGCGGCTGGGATCCAAAGTGACCGTCGCCCGAATCCTGGAGCGGGACGATTTCACCAAGCGATTTCGGGAACAAAAGGACATCAGCATTCTGGAATTCTACTATCCGCTCCTTCAAGGCTACGATTCGGTTGAACTGCGCGCCGATGTCGAGCTGGGCGGGACCGATCAGAAGTTCAATCTGCTGATGGGCCGGACGCTGCAACGAAGGTACGGACAGGAAGAACAGGTGGTCATGACGCTCCCGCTGCTCGAAGGCACCGACGGCGTCCGGAAGATGAGCAAGAGTTATGGGAATTATATTGCACTGGAGGATCCGCCGTCCGAGATGTTCGGGAAGATCATGTCGATCAGCGACGTGCTCATGCTCCGCTACTACGAGCTTCTGACAGACCACGAGCTGGATGCTATCCGAGCGTTGCATCCCATGGAGGCGAAGCTGAAGCTGGCCGAGGAACTGGTCGGCCGTTACCATTCGAAGGAAGCGGCCAAGCAGGCGGCTGAAGCCTTCGAGAAAAAGCATTCAAAGGGCGAATTTCCGGAAGATGCCCCGCTTCTCGAGACGGAACAGGGCACAGTCGCCGCGGCGATGGCCAGCGAGGGGCTGGCTAAGAGTCGGGGGGAGGCCCGAAGATTGATCTCGATGGGGGCGGTTGAACTGGAGGGAGAGGTTTTATCGGAAGACAAGGAATTGGTGGAGGGTAAAATATATAAAACCCGTGTTGGAAAGACGCGTTTCGCTCGTCTGCGACGCAAGGGAAAACCGGGTTGACAGTGCGGGCGTTTTGTAGCATACTGCTATCCATGCGGGCGTAGCGCAGCGGTAGCGTAGGAGCTTCCCAAGCTCTTGGTCGCGGGTTCAAATCCCGTCGCCCGCTCCAGTTATTATACATATGTGATCCCGTTTGACGGGATTTGGATCTGAGAGGTTAGCGCTGGCGCGCGTGGATAGATATCCCGCGCCATCCGGGCGCGGCAGCAGCTTGCAAATCCCGTCGCCCGCTCCCGTTCTCATAATCCTTGTTCCATTCCGTGGGGCACGGTATACCGTGCCCCTCCCTTTATATATAGGGGAGGTTTCATCTGCCGGGCCTTCTTCAAAACCAGTCGATGAATAAACTCATTCTCTTCCTTATTCCCATGCTGTTTTTTTCTGTCCCGGTTTATCCCCAGCAAACCGCGCCGTCGGTTTCATCGTTGATCGAGGAAGGGGATCACCACTGGGATGTTCGGGACGAGGGCGCGCAGGGCTCAACGGCGGATTCCAAAGAGGTCGATCTGGCGATCGCCGCTTACCGTCAAGCCTTGGCGTCTTCCCCGGACTCCCTGGCCGCGCGGTGGCGTTTGATGCGGGCCCTTTTCTTCAAAGGGGAATATGCGACGGAAGACAACGAAGGGAAGAAAAAGATTTTTGACGAGGGCAAGGCCGTCGGGGAAAAAGCGCTTCAGTTGATCCGGCAGGAGGCCGCCCGGCGCGCCGGCAAATCTTTTGACAAAGCGGGCCCGGTCGAATTGGCTCCCGTTTTTGAAAAATCTCCCGACGTCGTCGGATGTTTTTTTTGGTCCTCGGCCAATTGGGGAATGTGGGCACTGGCTTACGGAAAGTTTCAAGCCGTCCGACAAGGGGCCGCGGGAAAAATTCGCGACTTGGCGACCGCGGTAACGGTGATGGACCGGGAATATGCTCAGGGCGGAGGCTATCGCGTCCTGGGACGTCTCCATCATCAGACACCCTATGTTCCTTTCATCACCGGCTGGGCCTCCACGAAAAAGGGCGTCGAGTTCCTTCGGAAAGCCTATCAGATCGAACCCCGCAATTCCGCCAACCGGCTCTATCTCGCCGAGGCGCTCTGGGATTGGAATAACGATTCACGGAAAGAGGCGCTGACGCTGGCCGAGGCCTTGATTCACGACGCGCCCCGGTCGGATTTCCGGGTAGAGGATCAAGCCGCCCAGGAAAAAGCTCAAGCCCTTTTAGAAAAGTGGCGAGGGAAAAACTGAGGGTTTGCATTCCAATCCGCGCTCAAAATTCCTTGACAACCTTGCCATGCACCCAGTAGAATGCGGCCAGTTTTATTCGGATTGATCCGATCATGGAAAGGGTTGTGATGACCTCGCGTACCTTTCTCCTCGGACTGATGACGTTGGTGGCTCTTCTCCAATCTCGTCCGGTCTTTGCGCTTATGCCTTACCTCGACACGGAATCCGCCGTTCCGGTGGATCGGGGCAAATCGAGGCTGGATGTAAGCCTTCAGCTCGATCGTTGGAAAAGCAATCTCTCCACCTATGATCTTAAGGCGGAACTGAGTTACGGCCTGATCAACAATCTCGATTTCTCGGTAGATGTCCCGTATCTGGTTCGCAAGGTGAAAGGCTCGGGGGATGTAAACGGCGTGGGGGACGAAGACGGCGTGGGCGATGTGACGCTCAAGGTGAAGGTTCGTTTCATCAAAGGGCGGGAAGCGAATCCTGTTTCGATCGCCGGGCAATTATCCGTGAAGTTTCCGAGTTGCAACAAGGACAAGGCCCTCTCTCCGGAATGCACCGGCGAGCCCGACGTGGGTCTGCGCGCGATCGCGTCAAAGGAATTTTTTCCGGTGACCGTTCATGTGAACTTGGGATATATTTTCGTCGGAAATCCACCCAATACCGATCTGAACGACGTCCTGACCTACAGTCTCGCTTTCGACTATTTGACGACGGCCGATAATCTTCACGTGGTGGGCGAATTGGCGGGCCAATCCAACCCGTATCCCAAATCATCGGACCTGGCATCCCGACTTTCGGCTAAGACGTCGGCGGATCCGCTGTCGGCCCTCATCGGTCTGTTGTATGATTTGGATACCAACAAGGCGCTGACCGTGTCATGGAGTATGGGGTTGACTCAGGCCAGTCCGGATTACACTCTGTCGGCGGGGTTCAGATATTTATTTTAGGGGTGCGCCTTGCCCGATAGATAGATACCCACGGACTCTGTCTTTGGAAATCTATTCTAAATCCACTTCTTTCGGCGGAAAAACCAGAGCATCATGACGGCGATGGTAACCATCGCCCCGATCGTCGCGGGATAACCATAGCGCCATTCCAATTCGGGCATGTTCTTAAAGTTCATGCCATAGATGCCGGTGATAACCGTGAGAGGCATAAAGACGACGGTAAGTGCCGTGAGCACTTTTACGATCTCGTTCAAACGGTTCGACACCATCGAAATATAGGCTTCCAAGAGGCCGGTCGTAAGGTCTTTGTATGATTCGGCCAGGTCGTTAATCCGCACGAGGTGGTCATACACATCCCGGAAATAAATGGCCGTCCGTTTGTTGACTACCGCGAACGGATCTCGGCTCAACCGGTTGAGAATTTCCCGCTGCGGACTGGTTACCCGCCGAAGGGACATCCCGTCCCGTTTCAGTGAAAATATCCGGTCCAGGGTTTCCTTGCTGGGGGACGCGGTGACCTCTCTTTCGAGCTCATCCAAGACTTCGTCAAAGTCATCCAAGATGGGAAAGTAATTGTCGACCGCGCTGTCCAGAATCTCATAGAGCAGGAAATCCATTCCCCGGGATATGGCGAGAGAATTTTTCAGACACCGTTCCTTCGTGCGGTTGATGCTGCGGGACAATTGCTGATGGTAGGTGACCAGATAGCGTTTCCCCAGAAAAAAATTGAGCTCGACCGCTTTGAAGGTCCCGGGGGCATCCCCGCGACGGGCTCCGTGGAGCACCAGAAACAGGTAATCGTCGAAATCATCCAGTTTCGGGAGATGGGATTCGGCGATGCAGTCTTCGATGGCCAGGGGATGGAAATTAAAGATCGAGGACAGGATCTGGGTCTCTTCTTCAGTCGGAGTTTCCAGATCAACCCAGACCGATTCGGATTCGTCTTTCAGCAGGCTGGGTAAAGAC
>Ga0187776_10000270_pt1 | contig 25139 bp, 23 predicted proteins | sample 0216_BV02_MP12_2_FD_132426 | JGI IMG/M metagenome (GOLD analysis project Ga0187776, IMG submission 132426) | Tropical peat soil microbial communities from peatlands in Department of Meta, Colombia - 0216_BV02_MP12_20_MG | ecosystem: Environmental > Terrestrial > Soil > Wetlands > Peat | place...
CCCGGAGGCCCCATGGACAGCGACAAGACCGTCAGGAACGCCTTCCTCGACACCGTCGTGCGCCAGATCGAGTCGGGGGAGCCGCCCGTGGCCAAGGCCACCTACGAGCGCCTCATCGCGGCGGGGCAATCGCACACGCAGGCCCTGCACCTCATCGCCGCCGCCCTGCGCAGCGAGATGGACCGGATGCTCGCCGACGCCAAGCCCTTCGACAACCAGCGCTACGCGGAGCTGCTCGCGAAGATCGCCCCCGAGGGCTGAGCCCTTGTGCCTCATCGTGGTCGCGTGGCGCGCCCGCGCCGACCTTCCCCTCGTCGTCGCCGCCAACCGCGACGAGTGGCGCGACCGCCCCGCCGAGCCCGCGCGCTGGTGGCCCGGTGAGCCCGAGCTCCTCGCCGGCCGCGACCTGAAGGCCGGCGGCACGTGGATGGGCGTCACGCGCGGCGGGCGCTTCGCGGCGGTGACCAACTTCCGCGACCCCTCGGACCGCCGCTCCACCGCCCGCTCGCGCGGCGAGCTGGTCACGGGCTTCCTCGCCGGCGCCGATTCGCCCCCGGCCTTCCTCGCGGCCCTCGCCACCCGCGCGGGCGAGTACAACGGCTTCAACCTCATCGTGGGCGACGGGACGAGCCTGTGGTACTTCGGCAGCCGCGAGGGCGGCGCGCGTGCCATCGAGCCGGGGGTGCACGGCCTGTCCAACCACCTCCTCGACGAGCCCTGGCCCAAGGTGACCCGGGGGCGGCGGGCGATGGAGCGGGCGCTCGCGGACGCCGACCCCGCCCCCGCGCTCTTCGCGCTGCTCGCCGACCGGCAGGGGGTGCCGGACGCGGAGCTTCCCGACACCGGAGTGGGCCTCGAGTGGGAGCGGCGCCTCGCCTCCCCGCTCATCACCGGGGCCGACTACGGGACGCGCGCCTCGACGGTGGTCGCGTTCTCCGCCGCCGGGGAGGTCGCCTTCGAGGAGCGCGCGCTGGACGCCGACGGCCGGGTGGTTTCCCGCACGAACCATGCGTTTCGTCAAGTTGACGGGGGAGCCGGCGTGGATAGAATCGCGCGTCCCCCCACCCCCAGGAGCAAGCCATGATCCGCCGCATCGCCGCCGCCCTCCTGCTCGCCGCGCTCCCGGTCGCCGGGGCGCTCGCGCAGGCGCCCATCGTCATCAAGTTCAGCCACGTCGTCGCCCCCAACACGCCGAAGGGCAAGGGCGCCGAGTACTTCAAGAAGCTCGCCGAGGAGCGCACCCACGGCCGCGTGAAGGTCGAGGTGTACCCCAACAGCACGCTCTACAAGGACGCCGAGGAAGTCGACGCGCTGCAGCTCGGCGCGGTGCAGATGCTCGCCCCGTCGCTCGCGAAATTCGGCCCCCTGGGCGTGCGCGACTTCGAGGTGTTCGACCTGCCCTACCTCTTCGACAACTACGACGAGCTGCACAAGGTCACCTACGGCAAGATCGGCCAGGACCTCTTCAAGAAGCTCGAGCCCAAGGGCATCATCGGCCTCGCGTACTGGGACAACGGCTTCATGGACATGAGCGCCAACAAGCCCCTGCGGACCCCGGCCGACTTCCGCGGCCTCAAGATGCGCATCCAGTCCTCGAAGGTGATCGACAGCCAGATGCGCGCCCTGGGCGCGATCCCGCAGGTGATGGCCTTCTCCGAGGTGTACCAGGCGCTGCAGACGGGCGTCGTGGACGGCACCGAGAACCCGCCCTCCAACCTCTACACGCAGAAGATGCACGAGGTGCAGAAGTACCTCACGCTCTCCGACCACCACTACCTCGGCTACGCGGTGATCGTGAACAGGAAGTTCTGGGACGGGCTGCCGCCCGACATCCGCCAGACGCTGGACCAGGCGATGGTCGACACGACCAAGTACGTGAACCAGATCGCCCAGAAGGAGAACGACGACGCGCTCGAGGCGGTCCGCAAGAGCGGCAAGACCGAGATCATCACGCTCACCCCCGAGCAGAAGCGCGAATGGATGAAGGCCCTCGTCAAAGTCCACAAGGAGAACGAGTCGCGCATCGGCAAGGACCTGATCGAGTCGATCTACAAGGAAACGGGGTTCGACCCCGGCAAGCTGTAAGTCGCAAGGCTCGCGGGCCGGGGGTTCCCCCGGCCCGTTTCGCTTCGGGGGAGGCGGCGTGCGAGTGTTGCTGAAGGTGCTCGACCGGCTGGAGGAGTGGCTGATCGCCTCGCTCATCGCGGGCGCGACGCTCCTCATCTTCGTCGCCGTCGCCCACCGCTACGCGCTCGACCTGAGCGCCAAGTACCACTTCGACCGGGTGTACGACACGCTCTTCCAGGTGAACCTCGCCTGGGCGCAGGAGCTGTGCATCTACATGTTCGTGTGGATGGCGAAGTTCGGCGCGGCCTACGGCGTGCGCACCGGCATCCACGTGGGCGTCGACGTGCTGGTGAACAAGCTCCCGCCGAAGGGACGCTCCGCGTCGATCCTCTTCGGCCTCCTCGCCGGCGCTTTCTTCACCGGCATCGTCGCGTACTTCGGCGCCTCGTTCGTGTGGAACCTCGCGCACACCGACCAGACCTCGCCCGACATGGAGGTCCCGATGTGGATCGTCTACCTCGCGATCCCGCTGGGCTCCGGCCTCATGTGCTTCCGCTTCCTGCAGGTCGCCTGGCGCTTCTGGCGGAGCGGCGAGCTGCCGCACCACGACGCGGCGCACGTCGAGGGCGTCGATCCCGCCGCCTCCCCCGCCCTCGCCCCGCAGCCCCAGGGAGCGGCGCGATGAGCGCGGTGATGCGGCCCGCGGTCATGACGCCGCGCGCGGCGACCGCGACCGTCGCGGTGATCCTCGCGCTCCTCCTCGCGATCGCCTTCACGAGCAACGCCGGCATCATCTTCGCGCTCCTCGTGGCGCTGATGCTCACGGGCATGCCGATCTCGATCGCGCTCGGGCTCACGGTCCTCGTGTTCCTCTTCACGATGACCGACGTCTCGATCCAGTCGGTGGGCCTCAAGCTCTTCACCGGCATCGAGAAGTTCGAGATCATGGCGGTGCCGTTCTTCATCCTCGCGGGCACCTTCCTCACGCACGGCGGGGTGGCGCGCCGCATGATCGACTTCGCCACCTCGCTCGTGGGGCACCTCTCGGGCGGGCTCGCGCTCGCGGGCATCGTCGCCTGCGCCATGTTCGCGCTCGTCTGCGGGTCGAGCGTCGCGACCGTCGTCGCGATCGGCTCGATCGTGCTCCCCGAGATGGTGCGCAAGGGCTACCCGATGCGCTTCGGCGCCGGGGTGATCACCGTCGCGGGATCGCTCGGGATCCTCATGCTCCCGTCGATCCCGAAGGTGATCTACGCGGTGGCGACGAACACCTCCATCGGCGCCCTCTTCGTGGCCGGGCTGCTGCCCGGGATCCTCCTCACGCTGATGCTGTGCACCGTCACGTGGTGGATCGCGAAGAAGAACGACTACGCGCGGATGGAGCGCCAGACCTGGGCGCAGCGCTGGATCGCGTTCCGGCGCAGCGTCTGGGGCCTGATGCTCGTCGTGATCATCATCGGCGGCATCTACTCCGGCATCTTCACCGCGACGGAAGCGGCGGCGATGGCGGCGGTGTACTCGTTCTTCGTCTCCGTCTTCGTGTACAAGGACCTGAAGATGCGCGACGTGCCGAAGGTGCTGCTCAATTCGGCGAACACGTCCGCGATGCTGCTCTACATCATCACGAACGCGGTGCTCTTCTCGTTCATCCTCACCAACGAGAACATCCCGAACGCGCTCGCGCAGTGGTTCCTCTCGAAGAACCTCAACTGGGTCGAGTTCCTGCTGATCGCGAACCTGATGCTGCTCATCGCCGGCAACTTCATGGAGCCGTCGTCGTGCATCCTGATCATGGCGCCGATCCTCTATCCCACGGCGGTGGGCCTCGGCATCAACCCCGTGCACCTCGGGATCCTCATCGACGTCAACATGGAAGTGGGCCTGTGCCACCCGCCCGTGGGGCTCAACCTCTACGTCGCCTCCGGCATCTCGCGATTGGGGATCACGGAGCTCACCAAGGCCGTGCTGCCGTGGCTCGTCACGATGCTGGTGTTCCTCGTGATCGTGACGTACTGGCCGGAGCTCTCGCTCTTCCTGCCGCGCGCGATGAAGATGATGTAGGCGCGCGGGGGACCGCGCCGGCGCGCTAAGCTTCCGCCTTCCGCATGGAACCCGGGCCCTTCTATCTCGCCATCGACCAGGGCACGCACGCGAGCCGCGCGATCGTGCTGGACCGCCGCGGGAGGGTGGTCTCGCAGGCCGAGCGCGCGATCTCGCTCGCGCGGCCCCGTCCCGACTGGGCCGAGCAGGACGGCGAGGAGATGGTCGCCTCGATCGTCGAGGCGGCGCGCGAGGCGCTCGCCGCCCTGGGAGGGCGTGCGCGCGAGGTCGCCGCCGCGGGCCTCGCGAGCCAGCGCGCGAGCTGCGCGTGCTGGGACCGGCGCCACGGCCGCGCGCTCGCCCCGCTCTTCAGCTGGCAGGACCGCCGGGCGCACGAGTGGCTCCGCCAATTCGAGCCGCACGGCGAATCCGTGCACCGCAAGACGGGCCTCTTCCTCTCGGCGCACTACGGGGCAAGCAAGCTGCGCTGGGCGCTCGACAACCTGCCCGCAGTACGCGCGGCCCGCGAGGACGGCACCCTCGCCTGGGGACCGCAGGCGAGCTTCCTCGTCTTCCGCCTCACCGAGGAGCGTTCGCTCTTCGCCGATCCGCAGTGCGCGGCGCGGACCCAGCTCTGGAACCTCGCCACGCGCGACTGGGACCCGGAGCTGCTCGCGCTCTTCGGCCTGCCCGCCGGGTTCCTCCCGAAGACCGCGCCCACGCGCCACCCGTTCGGGACGCTGCGCATCGGCGAGGCGGCCGTTCCCCTCGTCGCGGTGAACGGCGACCAGTCCGCGGCCGTGTTCGCCTTCGGCTGGCCCGAGGAGGATTCCGCGTACGTGAACATCGGCACGAGCGCCTTCGTGCAGCGCGCCGTGACGAAAGCGCCGCCGTACCTCCCCCGTAGCCTCACCGGCATCATCCTCGACGACGGCGCGACGACGGTGTACTCCGTCGAGGGCAACGTGAACGGGGCGGGCACGGCGCTCGAGTGGCTCGGCACCGCGCTCGGGATCGCGGACGCCGAGGCGCGGCTTCCCGAATGGCTCGATCGCCCGGGCGACCCGCCGCTCTTCCTCAACGGCATCGCGGGGCTCGGCGGCCCGTTCTGGAAGCCGGATTTCGAATCGCACTTCGTGGGCGAGGGCGAGTCGTGGCGGAAGGCGGTGGCGGTCGTCGAGAGCATGGCGTTCCTCCTCCAGGCGAACTTCGACGAGATCGACAGGTACGTGGCGCCGGCGCGGCGCATTCGCGTGAGCGGGGGCGTCTCGCGCCTCGACGGACTGTGCGCGAGGCTCGCCTCGGTGAGCGGCCTCCCGGTGCATCGCCGCCACGATCCGGAGGCCACCGCGCGCGGCATCGGCTACCTCGCTGCCGGCCGTCCTTCGCCCTGGAACGAGGACTCCTCCGGGGAGTCGCTCTTCGAGCCGCGGAACGATCCCGCGCTGCGCGCGCGCTACGCCCGCTGGCGCGCGCTCATGAAGGAGGCGACGGGCATTTGAAGCCGGGGCAGTGCGGCGGCGCGGGCTTCGCGCGCGCCACCTCGTCGGCGAGCTCCTTGCCCGTCTTGTAGTGGGGCACGCGGAAGACGAGGCGCTTCACGCGCTGGAAGAGCGCGTTGGAGCCGTTCACCTCGGTGTCCCAGTAGTGGTGCGCGAGCGCGAGGTTGCGCGGGGCGTCGAGCATGAAGGCGTCGTGGGAGCCCTTGCCGCCGAAGATGTAGAGCTTGCCGTCGAAGATCTCCCAGACGTCGGTGTCGCCGCCCCAGGGAATGGCGTACACCATGCCGTTGGCGCAGAAGCCCCCGAACTGCGGGATGTACTTCTCCGGCGCGGCGTCGAACAGCGCCTTGTGCTCGGCGGTGGCGAAGCGGAAGGTCACGCCCTCGTACACCGATTCGATCGCGGGCGAGCCGGCCTCGTCGCGATGGTCCGTGAAGTAGCTCACGACGTCGTGCCCGAAGAGGATGAGGTGCTTGTCGGGGCCGTCGGAGATCGCGTTCACCGGCGAGAGGCCCTCGCCGGGGCTCTCGGTCACGAGCGGGGCGCAGCCGGCGACCACGAAGGCCGCGCAGGCGGCGAGGAGTTTCACGTGGGCTTGCATGGGAGTCCTTCCTTCGTCGATGCGCCGGATCGTTTCTTATGCGGCGCGTGCATTCCCTTGGAACAGGCGGGCCCCAGGGAAATTCCCGATCGCACGCAACCCGCCGCCCTACGGCTCGTCGTCCAAGGTGCCGCCGCCCCCGGCCGCCGCGCGGCGGAGCCGGTCGTTCACCGCCTCCCACGCCGCGAGCGGCGGCGGCGCCTCGACGAGGATGCGCAGCGCGCCGCTGCGGTCCAGCGCGCGGAGGTTCCCGTAGAGGTCGTGCCCGTAGCGCAGCGGATCGTCGGGCGCGGCCACCCAGGCGGCGACGTCGATCCCCGCGGGCTTCGCGCGCATCGCGAGCACCGCCACGTCGCGCGACCTCGCCACCTCGGCGCCGAGCGAGCGCGCCTCCACGAGCGCGAGCGCCGTATGGGGCGCGTAGTGCGCGGCGAGCGTGCCCGAGGCGCGGGGCGCAGCCGCATCGCGCTCGGCGGGCGCCACGCCGAGCACGCCCTCGATGTCGCGGCGCGTGATCGCGCCGGGCCGCAGCAGCACCGGCGCCCCGCGCGTGAGGTCGACGATGGTCGATTCCAGCCCCACCCCGCACGCGCCGCCGTCGAGCACGGCGAGCTCCGGGCCGAATTCGTCGCGCACGTGCTGCGCCGTGGTCGGGCTCACGTGGCCGAAGCGGTTGGCCGAGGGGGCGGCGACCGCGCCGCTGCCGATCCGCGCGAATTCCCGCAGCAGCTCCTGCGCGACCGGGTGCGAGGGGCAGCGCAGGCCCACGCCGTCCTGCCCGCCGGTCACGGCCGCGGGCACGCGCGCCGCCTTCGGGAGGATCATCGTGAGCGGGCCCGGCCAGAAGCGGGCGGCGAGCGTCATCGCGCTCGCCGGCACCTCGCGCGCCCACTGCGCGATCGCGAGCGGATCGGCGAAGTGCACGATGAGCGGATGGCTCTCGGGGCGGCCCTTCAAAGCGAAGATCTTCGCTACCGCCCGCGGGTTCGTCGCGTCGGCGCCGAGGCCATACACGGTCTCGGTGGGAAAGGCGACGAGCTCGCCCTCGACGAGGCGGCGCGCGGCCTCCGCGACCGTCGCCATCAGTGCGCCTTCTCCCAGTCGTCGCCCACGCCCGCCTCCACGACGAGCGGGACGTCGAGGGTCGCGACCCCGGCCATGAGCTTCTCGACGCCGGGCTTCACGCGCTCGAGCTCGCCCCCGGGCACCTCGAGCACGAGCTCGTCGTGCACCTGCATCACGAGCTTCGCCGCGAGCGCCTCGCGCTCGATCCAGCCCTGCACCGCGATCATCGCCATCTTGATGAGGTCGGCGGCCGTGCCCTGCATCGGCGCGTTGATCGCCTGGCGCTCGGCGGCCTGGCGGCGCGCCATGTTGGACGAGCCGATGTCGGGCAGCCACAGGCGCCGCCCGAACACCGTCTCCACGTAGCCGCGCTCGCGCGCCTCGTTGCGCGTGCGCTCCATGTACGCCGCCACCCCGGGGTAGCGCGCGAAGTACTTCTCCATGTAGCTCTGCGCGGCGGAGCGCTCGATGTCGAGGTTGGAGGCGAGCCCGAAGGCGCTCATGCCGTAGATGAGCCCGAAGTTGATCACCTTGGCGTAGCGGCGCTGCTCGCTCGTGACCGCCTCGGGAGGCGTGTCGAAGACTTCGGCGGCCGTGTGGCGGTGCACGTCCTCGCCCTTGGCGAAGGCCTCGAGCAGGCTCTTGTCGCCCGACAGGTGCGCCATGATGCGCAGCTCGATCTGCGAGTAGTCGGCCGAGACGATCTTCGAGCCGGGCGGGGCGACGAACGCCTCGCGGATGCGCCGCCCCTCGGCGGTGCGCACCGGGATGTTCTGCAGGTTCGGGTCGGTGGAGGCGAGGCGCCCGGTCACGGCCACGGTCTGCGCGTAGTTGGTGTGCACGCGCCCCGTCCTCGGGTTCACCATGCGCGGCAGCTTGTCGGTGTAGGTGCTCTTCAGCTTCGCGAGCGCCCGGTGCTCGAGCAGCGTCGCGCAGATCGGATGATCCTCCGCGAGCTTCTCGAGCACCTCCTCGTCCGTGGACGGCACCCCCGAGGGCGTCTTCTTCACCACGCGCAGCTTCAGCCGCTCGAAGAGCACCTCGGCGAGCTGCTTGGGCGAGCCGAGGTTGAACGGGCCGCCGGCGAGCTCGTGGGCGCGGCGCTCGAGCCCGAGCATCTTCTGCCCCAGCTCCTGCCCCTGGGCCGCGAGCCGCCCCGCGTCGATCAGCACGCCGTTCCGCTCCATGGTGAGCAGCACGCCCGCCACGGGGATCTCGATCTCGCGGTAGATGCGCCGAAGCTTCGCGTCGCGCTCGATCCGCGGCCACATCGCCCGGTGCAGCTGGAGCGTCACGTCCGCGTCCTCGGCCGAGTAGTCCGTCGCGCGCTGCACGTCCACCTGCTCGAAGGGGATCTGCGAGGCGCCCTTGCCCGCCACGTCGGCGTACTGGATGAGGCCCGTGGCGCCGAGGTAGCGGGTGGCGAGCGCGTCCATGTCGTGGCGCTGGTGGCTCTCGAGCACGTACGACTCGAGGAGCGTGTCGTGCTCGACGCCGCGCACCGTCACGCCGTGGTTGGCGAGCACGTGGCGGTCGTACTTCGCGTTCTGCCCGACCTTCGGCCGCGAGACGTCCTCGAGCCACGGCCGCAGGCGCTCGAGGACCTGCGCGAGGGGAAGCTGCGCCGGCGCCCCCGCGTAGCGGTGCCCGACCGGGACGTAGGCGCCCTCGCCCGGCGTGACGGCGAAGGCGAGCCCCACGAGCTGCGCGCTCATCGGATCGAGGCTCGTGGTCTCCGTGTCGAGGCAGGCGAGCGGGGCCGCGGCGAGCTTCGCGGCCCAGCGCTCGAGGCCCTCCGCGTCGAGCACCGTCTCGTAGCGGCGCGTGGCGACGAAGGGCGTCGCGTCGGCCTTGGGCTCGAGGGTCGCGGTGAGGAGCGCGAAGTTGCGCCCGCCCTTGCCCGCCGCCTCGCCCGCCGGCGGCCCGCCGCGCCGCGGGCCGGCCCCGGCGCCCGCCTCGCCGCCCTTGCCGAGCGCCTCGCGGAGCGTTCGGAAGCCGAAGCGCTCGTAGAGCGCGGCGAGCGCCGCATCGTCGGAGCCGCGGTCCACGAGCGACTCCACCTCGAAGGGGAGCTCGACGTCGGTCTTCACGGTGAGCAGGCGCCGCCCCGTGGGCAGCCACGCGGCGGCCTTGCGCAGGTTCTCGCCCACCACCCCCTTCACCTCGCCCGCGTGCGCGACCACTTCCTCGAGCGAGCCGTACTGCTCGACGAGCTTCGAGGCGGTCTTCGGCCCCACCTTCTCCACGCCGGGGACGTTGTCCACGGCGTCCCCCATGAGCGCGAGGTAGTCGACGATCTTCTCCGGCGGCACCCCGAACTTCGCCTTCACGCCCGCGGGATCGAGCTTCTCCATGGGCACGGCCATGGTGTTCACCCACAGCACGCGGTCGGTCACGAGCTGCGTGAGGTCCTTGTCGCCCGTGGAGATCACCGAGTCCCAGCCGTGCTCGCCCTCGGCGTGGGTGACGAGCGTGCCGATCACGTCGTCGGCTTCCACGCCCTCGACGATCACGAGCGGCCAGCCGAGCGCGCGGATCACCTCGTGCAGCGGCGCGATCTGGCGCGCGAGGTCCTCGGGCATCGCCTGGCGCGTGGCCTTGTACTCGGGGTAGATCTCGTCGCGGAAGGTCTTGCCCTTGGGGTCGAACACGCAGGCGATATAATCGGAGGGGAAATCCTGCTTGAGCTTCCTCAGCATGTTGATCACGCCGAGGATCGCGCCCGTGGGCTCGCCCGAAGGCGAGCGGAACTCGGGCAGCGCGTGGAAGGCGCGGTAGAGATAGCTCGAGGCGTCGACGAGCAGCAGGCGTTTCCTCGGTTCCGTCATCGGAGTCCGAAACCCTCGATTCGCGATCTGGAGAGCGCCATGGCCGCCAACCCCCCCAAGGTCCCCAAGCCCTCGGACCCGCAGCTCGTCCGCCGCTCGCAGAACTCGGCGCGCGAGGCGTGGCGCATGTTCGAGATTATCGCAGAGTTCGTCACCGCGACCGAGCGGCTGCAGACGATCCAGCCCGCGGTGGCGGTGTTCGGCAGCGCGCGCGCGACGCCCGGGCACCGCTACTACGAGCTCGCCGAGGACATCGCGCGGCGCCTCTCGGAGGCGGGATTCTCGGTGATCTCCGGCGGCGGCCCCGGGATCATGGAGGCGGCCAACCGCGGCGCCTACGAGGGCCGCAGCCCCAGCGTGGGCCTCAACATCCAGCTTCCCCACGAGCAGGTCGCGAACGCCTACCAGGACGTCTCGCACACCTTCCAGCACTTCTTCGCCCGCAAGGTGATGTTCGTGAAGCTCTCGTGCGCCTTCGTGATGATGCCGGGCGGCTTCGGCACGCTCGACGAGCTGATGGAGGTGCTCACCCTCGTGCAGACCGGCAAGATCCGCAAGGTGCCCGTCATCCTCGTGGGGAGCGCCTTCTGGAGCGGACTCTTGCAGTGGATCAAGGGGACGCTGCGCGAAGAGGGGATGATCGGCGTGGAGGATCCCGACCTGCTGCAGGTGATCGACGACCCGCAGTCGGTGGTCGAGGCGATCTTCGCGCACTACCAGTCGCGCGGGTTCGAGCCGAGCCCGTCGGAACGCGAGGCGGAGCTCGCGCTCTAAACTGATACACTTCGCGTGCGAATCGAGGCCCCCATGCAAGACATCGATTTCGACCGGCGCATCGGCGCGGCGCTCGCGGCCGCCGCCCTCCTCGCCGCGGCCGCCGCGCTTCCCGCCGCGGCCCAATCGCCCGAGCGCGCCAAGCCTCCCGGCACCGTGCCCCTCGAGCAGGTTCCACCGCCCCCGCCCGCCTCGCTCACCACCGAGCCCGAGCCGAAGCCGGAGATCACCACGCGCGTGCAGGGCGGGGAGACCGTGCAGGAGTACCGCATCCACGGCAAGCTCTACATGATGCGGGTGACGCCGAAGCACGGCGTCCCGTACGTTCTGATGGACGTCAAGGGAGACGGCACGTTCACGCGCCTGGACAACTCGCTCGACAGCGGCCTGCGCGTGCCCCAGTGGGTCCTGATGGAGTTCTGAGCGAGCCCACCGCGCGATGTCGGTTTTCACCCCCGTCTCGGACGCCGACGCGCGCGCCCTGCTCGAGCATTACGCCCTGGGCGAGCTCGAGCGGCTCGAGGGCATCGCGCAGGGCGTGGAGAACACCAACTACTTCCTCACCACCACGACGGGCGAGTACGTCCTCACGCTCTTCGAGCACATCCCGCGCTCGGACCTGCCGTTCTACGTGGGCCTCATGGACCACCTCGCCCGTCGCGGCGTGGCCTGCCCGGTCCCGATGCGCCGCGAGAACGGCGGGATGATCTCCGAGGTGAACGGCAAGCCCGCGTGCATCGTGACGAAGCTCGCCGGGGCGCCGCGCGCGCATCCCGGCGTCGGGGACTGCCGCGCCGCCGGCGCAATCCTCGCGCGCGTGCACGTGGCCGCCGTCGACTACGACGCCGGGCTCGCGAACTGGCGGGGCCGCGAGTGGCGCGAGCGCTTCGCCGGGATCCTCGCGCCGAAGCTCTCGGCCGCGGAGAACGAGCTCATCGCCTCCGAGAACCGCTACCAGGCCATGCACGACGACACGGTGCTCCCGCAGGGCGTGATCCACGGCGACTTCTTCCACGACAACGTGCTCTGGGACGAGGACGGCCGCGGCGGCGTGATCGACTTCTACTTCGCCTGCGACGACGCGCTCGCCTACGACGTGGCCATCGCCGTGAACGACTGGTGCGCCACGCCCGAGGCCCGGCTCGACGCACCCCGCGTCGCCGCGTTCATCGAGGGCTACGAATCGGAGCGCCCCCTGGAGGAGCTCGAGCGCGCGATGTGGCCGGTGATGCTGCGGCGCGCGGCGCTGCGCACGTGGCTCGGCCGCCTGGGCTACAACCACTTCCCGCGCGCCTCCGAGATGACCATCCCGAAGGACCACGGGTTCTCGCGCCGGCTCCTCGAGCACCACCTCGCGCACGCGAGGGCGCTCGCCTGATGGACCCCACCATCCGGGTCGCGGAGCTCGGCGCGGGGCGGGGCCCGGCCTGGCTCGCCGAATCCTTCCGCCTGTTCCGCGGCGCGCCCCTGCAGTGGATCGCGCTGTGCGCGGGCTGGCTCGCGATCTCGCTCGGGCTGCTGCTCGTGCCCTTCCTCGGGCTCGTGGTCTCCAACCTCCTGCAGCCCGTGTTCTTCGCGAGCTTCGCGATCGCCGCCTACCGCCAGGCCTCGGGCGAGCGCCTCGTGATGAGGGACCTCTTCCGCGGCTTCCGGCGCAACATGCGCGCGCTGGTGAACCTCGGAGCGCTGCTGCTGCTCGCGCAGCTCGTGATCCTGATGCTCATGGCCGCGCTCGGCATGCCCATGGTCGAGGAGGGCGACCACATCCTCACGGTCGAGGAATACGTGGAGCTGCTCCAGGGCAAGGAGTGGATCCTCGGGATCGGCTTGGGGCTCACCGTGCTCGTGAAGGGGGCGCTGTGGTTCGCCCCGCCCCTCATCGCCTTCCACGGCATGAGCACGACCCACGCGGTCCGCTGGAGCGTCTACGCGGCGTTCGCGAACCTCGGCGCGATGCTCGCCTACGGCGCGGTGCTGCTCGTCCTCTTCGTGGCGGGGATGCTTCCCTGGGCCCTGGGCCTCGTCGTCGTGCTGCCGCTCGCGGCGATCAGCACCTACGTGGGGTACCACGAGGTGTTCGAGGCCACCCCCGCGCCCGACGCTACACCGCCGTGAGCTTGGCGTACTGCAGCGCGAGCCACTTCGTCCCCTCGCCCGCGAAGCGCACCTGCACGCGCGCGTCCAGGCCCCGGCCCTCGAAGTTGAGCACCACGCCTTCGCCGAACTTCGCGTGGCGCACGCTCTGCCCGATGGCGAAGGGCTGCTCGTCGGGGCGCGGCATCTCGAAGGGCGCGCGCCGCACCGGCGCCGGATAGCGGCTGCGGTCGGCCATCGGGGCGCGTCCGCCGCCCGAGCTCCAGGCGCCGGTGCCGGCCGCGTACGAGGCCCCCGCGCCGCGGCGCTCGAAGGGCCGGTCCGGGAGCACGATCCACTTGCACAGCTGCGGCGGGACCTCCTCGACGAAGCGCGACACGATGCCGTAGCGCGGCTGGCCGTGCAGCATGCGGCTTCCCGCGTAGGAGAGGTACAGGCGCCTGCGCGCCCGCGTGATCGCCACGTACATGAGGCGCCGCTCCTCCTCGAGGCCGCCGTCCTCGGAGAGGCTGTTCTCGTGGGGGAAGAGCCCCTCCTCGAGGCCCGAGATGAACACCGCCGAGAACTCCAGCCCCTTCGCCGAATGCACCGTCATGAGCTGCAGCGCGTCCTCGCCGGCGGCCGCCTCGCGCTCGCCCGCCTCGAGGCTCGCGTGGGTGAGGAAGGCGGAGAGCACCTGGCGCTCCGGCGAGCCCGCGCCCGCGACGTCCTCCTCGGCCTCGCCCGCGGGCTCCAGGCCGTGCTCGAAATCCTCCGCGAAGAGGGCGGCGGCGTTGTAGAGCTCCTGGAGGTTCTCGAGGCGGTCCTGCCCGTCCTTCTCCGCGGCGTAGTGCTCCTTGAGGCGGCTCCTCTCGATCGCCTCCTCGACGAGCTCCGGCAGCGCGAGCGTGTCGGCGGATCGCGCGAGGGCGTCGAGGATCGCGACGAACTGCGCGAGCGCCGCGCCGCTTCGCCCGCCCACGATGCCCGAGCGCGCGGCGTGCACGAGGCTGCCGATGCCCCGCTCGGAGGCCTCCTGGAGCTGCTCGACGGAGCGCGCGCCGATGCCCCGCGGCGGGAAGTTCGCCACCCGCGTGAACGCCGTGTCGTCGTCCGGGTTCGCCGCGAGCCGCAAATACGCGAGCGCGTGCTTCACCTCCTGGCGCTCGAAGAAGCGCAGCCCCCCGTACACCCGGTAGGCGACGCCCGCGCGGAAGAGCGCGTGCTCGAGCACCCGCGACTGCGCGTTCGAGCGGTAGAGCAGCGCCATGTCCGAGAGCGCCACGCCCTCGCGGTGGAGGCTCCGCGCCTCCTCGACGATGAAGCGCGCCTCGTCCTCGTCGTTGGCGGCCGCGTAGACGCGCAGCGGCTCGCCCTTGCCTTCGGAGGTCCAGAGGTTCTTGCCGAGGCGCGCCTTGTTGCGCGCGATCACCGCGTTGGCGGCATCGAGGATGTTGCCGTGGGAGCGGTAGTTCTGCTCGAGCTTCACGACCTCCCGGATCCCGAAGTCGCGCACGAGCTCGTTCATGTTGCCGACTTCCGCTCCCCGGAAGCGATACACCGACTGGTCGTCGTCCCCCACCGCGAAGACGCACCCGTTCGATCCCGCGAGGAGCTTCACCCACTTGTACTGCAGCCGGTTCGTGTCCTGGAACTCGTCGACGAGGATGTAGCGGAAGCGGCTCTGGTAGTGGCGCAGGACGTCGGGGTTGCGCGCGAGCATCTCGAACGTGCGCAGCAGCAGCTCCGCGAAATCCACCACGCCCTCGCGGTCGCACTGGGCGTCGTAGTCCGCGTAGAACGCCACCATGCGGCGCGTGAAGTCGTCGCCGGCCTCCACGGCGTTGGCCCGCAGGCCCGCTTCCTTGCTGGCGTTGATGAAGCCCTGCAGTTGCCGCGGGGGATACTTCTCGTCGTCGAGCGCCTGCGCCTTCGCCAGCCGCTTCACCAGGGAGAGCTGGTCGGCGGAGTCGAGGATCTGGAAGAGCTGCGGCAGGCCCGCCTCCCGGTGGTGCGCGCGCAGCAGCCGGTTGCACAGGCCGTGGAAGGTCCCCACCCACATGCCCCGCGTGTTGATCGGCAGCATCGCCGAGAGCCGCGTGAGCATCTCGCGCGCGGCCTTGTTGGTGAAGGTGACCGCGAGGATGCCCGCGGGGGTCGCCTCGCCCGACTGGATCAGGTGCGCGATGCGCGTGGTGAGCACGCGCGTCTTGCCGCTGCCGGCGCCGGCGAGGATGAGCGCCGACTCGCGCGGCAGGGTGACGGCCTTGAGCTGCTCGGGATTGAGGTTCGAGAGGAAATCGCGCATGCGCGGGACGGACGGGACGCCGTCCCGATTTTCGCACGCCGGGCCCGCGAGCGCGCCGCCGAAAACGGGGAAAAAATCGAGCGGGCGCGGGGCCCGTCAGCGCGCCCGCCCGGTCATCGGCCCCACGGAAGGAATGCCCACGCCCGGCACCGTCCTCAGGTTCCCCATGAGGGAGCGCGCCTGCGCCTCGCCTTCGAGCCCCGTGACCTGCACGGCGAAGAGCCCTTCCTCCGGGGCGACCTGGGCCGGATAGCCCGCCTCGCGCAGCGTGCGCCTCAGGGCGAGCGCCCGGTCGCGGTCCGGGAACCGGCCCGCGACCACGCGCCAGCCGCCTCCCACGCGCCCCGCGGCCCCGTCGGGCGCGATCTCGGTCTCGAGCGACCAGATCCCGATCTGCTTCTCGTCGACGCGGGCGACCTGGGGCTCGCCGCCACGGGGCTTCTGGTAGAAAGCGCCGCGGCTGTCGAGCGTCACGGCCTCGTGCCCCTCGGCGCTCACCGTCACCTTGCCCTCGAGCAGGCACACGAGGTCGCGCTCGGCCGCGGACTTGCCCCACACGTCGGTGCCGCGGATCCCCGTGGTGATGGTGGCGACCCGGATCGTGATGTCGCGCCGCTGGCGCTTCGCGAGCGCTTCCGTCGTGAGCCGGAACGCGCCCGCGATCACCTGCAGCGCCGCGTGGAAGATGCCACGCGGCTCGACGTGCTCCACCTCGAAGCGCGCGTTCTCGCCGAGCTTCACGCTGCTGCCCTCGCCGAGGCGCAGCAGCACGCGGGCATTGGCCCCGGTGCGCACGCGGTCGCGCGCCTCGAGCGCGATGCCCGGCGAGAGCGGCACGGTGTAGCTGCCCCGGTCGAGCCAGGCCGGGTATTGCACCGCCTCGACCTTCACGGCCTGGCCGAGCGCCGGCCCCGCCGCCAGCAGGAACAGCGCGAACCCCCATGCGAGCCTGTTCATGGCATGCACCTCCCGTGCGCGCAAAATGCCCGAGACTGCGCGACAAATCAAGGGCTTGGCCTTCGCGCTGATATAATGATGGGGCCGCGCGCGTGCGCGAGCCCTTCCCATCGCGCCGAGCCCCGTTCCATGGATCCGCAATACCACCCGAAGGCGATCGAGCCCGAAGTCCAGCGCGAGTGGGAGAGGACGCGCGCCTTCGCCGCGCCCGACGCCTCACCGAAGCCCAAGTACTACTGCGTCTCCATGCTGCCCTATCCTTCGGGCAAGCTCCACATGGGGCACGTGCGCAACTACACGATCAACGACGCCCTCTACCACTACCTGCGCATGAAGGGCATGAACGTCCTCATGCCCATGGGCTGGGACGCCTTCGGCCTGCCCGCCGAGAACGCGGCGATGGCGAACGGCGTCGCGCCGGCGAAATGGACGCGCGAGAACATCGCCTACATGAAGAAGCAATGCCAGGCGATGGGCTGGGCGATCGACTGGTCGCGCGAGATCGCGACCTGCGATCCCTCCTACTACCGGTGGAACCAGTGGTTCTTCCTGCGCCTGTGGGAGAAGGGCCTCGTCTACAAGAAGTCGGGGATGGTGAACTGGGATCCGGTCGACATGACCGTGCTCGCCAACGAGCAGGTGATCGACGGCCGCGGCTGGCGCACCGGCGCGGTGGTGGAGAAGCGTGAGATCCCGATGTGGTACATGCGCATCACGCAATACGCCGACGAGCTGCTGGATTCCCTCGACGGCCTCGGCTGGCCCGAGCAGGTGAAGCAGATGCAGAGGAACTGGATCGGGCGCAGCTACGGCGTGGAGTTCGTGCTGCCCTACGCGCCCGAGACCGCGAAGCGCATGGCCGACGGCAAGCGAGGGTTGAAGGTCTTCACCACGCGCGCCGACACGATCATGGGCATCACGTTCGCCGCGGTGGCGGCCGAGCACCCGCTCGCGACCGAGGCGGCGAAGGGCAATCCGGCGCTGGAGGCGTTCATCGAGGAGTGCAAGCGCGGTGGCGTGCAGGAGGCCGAGCTGGCGACGATGGAGAAGAAGGGCGTGCCGACGGGCCTCTTCGTGCTCCACCCGGTCACCGGCGAGAAAGTCGAGGTGTGGGTCGGCAACTACGTGCTCATGGCCTACGGCGAGGGCGCGGTGATGGCGGTGCCCGGCCACGACGAGCGCGACTTCGCGTTCGCGAAGAAATACGGCCTCGCGATCGTTCCGGTGATCGACGTGGACGGCAAGCCGTATTCAACGGACGCGTGGCAGCCCTGGTACTCCGACTACGGCCGCAACGTGAATTCCGGAGCGCGCTTCCCGGAGCTCGACGGCAAGGATTACCCGGCGGCGATCGACGCGGTGGTCGCGAAGCTCGCGTCGCTCGCCGTTCCCGCCGCGAAGCGCGTGCAGTACCGCCTGCGCGACTGGGGCATCTCGCGCCAGCGCTATTGGGGCACGCCGATCCCGATCGTCCAATGCCCGAAGTGCGGCGACGTGGGCGTTCCCGCCGGCGAGCTGCCCGTCGTGCTGCCCGAGGATCTCGTGCCCGACGGAAGTGGCAGCCCCCTCGCGAAGACGCCGTCGTTCTACGAGACGAAGTGCCCGAAGTGCGGCGGCGCCGCGAAGCGCGAAACCGAAACGATGGACGTCTTCGTCGACTCGTCCTGGTACTACATGCGCTATTGCTCGCCAGACGCGCCGACGATGGTCGACGAGCGCGCGCAGTACTGGATGCCGATGGACCAGTACATCGGCGGCATCGAGCACGCGATCCTGCACCTGCTCTACGCCCGCTTCTGGACCAAGGCGATGCGGGACATGGGCCTGATCCGCATCGACGAGCCGTTCACCAACCTGCTCACGCAGGGCATGGTGCTGAACCACATCTTCTCGCGCCGCACGAACAAGGGCGGCATCGAGTACTTCGCGCCCGACGAGCTCGAGATCGCGACCGACGCCGAGGGACGCATCACGGGCGCCCGCCTCATGGCCGACGGCAGCGCCGTGGACTACGAGGGCATCGGCACGATGTCCAAGTCGAAGCGCAACGGCGTCGATCCCCAGGACATGATCGACCGCTACGGCGCCGACACCGCGCGCTTCTACGTGATGCAGGCGAACGCGCCCACCGACACCATGATCTGGTCCGACGAGGGCGTCAACGGCGCGTTCAAGTTCCTGAACCGGCTCTGGGCGCTCGTCCACGAGCAGGTCTCGGCGGGCGTGGTCGCGCCCTTCCGGGAGGGCGAGCTCTCCTCCGAGCTGAGGGCCCTGCGCCTCAAGCTCCACCGCACGATCGAGAAGGTCGGGGACGACTACGGCCGCAGGCTCCAGTTCAACACCGCCATCGCCGCCGTGCGCGAGCTGCTGAATCTGCAAGAGACGGTGAAGGACCGCGGCCCCGCGGGGCGCGCGGTCGCGCAGGAGGTGCTCGAGGGCTCGGTGCTCCTGCTCGCGCCGGTGGTGCCGCACATCGCCACCGTCCTGTGGCGCGAGCTGCGCCCCGGCACGCGGCTCCTCGACCAGCCCTGGCCGGCGGTCGATCCTGCGGCCCTGGTGCAGAATTCGATCGAGCTCGTCGTGCAGGTGAACGGCAAGCTGCGGGGACACCTGCAGGTGCCGGCGGCCGCGAGCCGCGAGCAGATCGAGGCGGCCGCCCTGCGCCACGAGGCGGTGGCGCGCTTCGCCGAAGGCCGGACGCCAAAGAAGGTGGTCGTGGTCCCCGGCCGGCTGGTGAACGTCGTTGTCTGAGGCCTCTCGCACGGGCGTCGCGCCGCGGGCGGCCGCCGCCGCCCTGTGCCTCGCGCTCGCCGCGTGCGGCTTCGAGCTGCGCGGGGAGCCTTCCGTGGGGCTGCACACGCTCTACGTGTCCTCCGCGGTGCCCTCGCTCGTGGCCGGCGAGGTACGCCGCATCCTCGCCACGGGCCCCACCCAGGTCGTCGCGACCGACAAGGGCGCGGAAGCGGAGCTGCGCATCCTGGGCGAGTCGCGCGAGAAGACCGTCCACACGGTGACGGGCAGCGGCCGCGTGTACGAGTTCCAGCTGCGCCTCGGGGTGAGCTTCCAGCTCACGGTGCCCGGCCGCGAGGAGCCGGTGATCGCGCCCACCGAGATCGTGACCACGCGGCTCATCACGTACAACGAGGCGGCGCCCACGGCGAAGGAAGCCGAGGAGCAGCTGCTCTACAAGGACATGCAGTCCGACGTGGCGAGCCGCATCCTGCGCCGCGTGGCGGTCGCGCGCCTCGAGTCGCCCGCGGTTTTCGCCCCCGCCCGATGAGGATCCGCGCCCGGCAGCTCGAGGGGCACCTGCGCAAGGGGCTCGCGCGCCTGTACGCCGTCCACGGTCTCGAGACGCTGGTCGCGCTCGAGTCCGCCGACCGCATCCGCGAGGCGGCGCGCCGCGCGGGCTGCTCCGAGCGCGAGATCTTCTTCGCCGAGCCGGGCGCGGACTGGGGGCGCCTCGCCGCTTCGGCGGCGAACCTCTCGCTCTTCGCCTCGAAGCGGCTCTTCGAGCTGCGCATCCCCACGGGCAAGCCGGGCGTGGAGGGCGCGCGCGCGATCGAGGCGTGGGCGGCCTCGATCCCCGACGACACCGTCGCCCTCGTCGCGCTGCCCGAGCTCGACTGGCAGCAGCTCAAGTCGCGCTGGCTCGAGGCGCTGGACGCGGCCGGGGTGCTCGTCGAGGCGCAGGCGGTCTCGCGCGAGGAGCTTCCCGAGTGGCTCGCCGACCGCCTGGGCCGGCAGGGACAGAGCGCGTCGCTCGAGACCCTCGAGTGGCTCGCCGAGCGCGTCGAGGGAAATCTCCTCGCCGCGAAGCAGGAGGTGGACAAGCTCGCGCTGCTGCTCGCGCGCGGCGAGGTGACCCTCGAGGCGATCCGCGAGGCGGTGACCGACGTCTCGCGCTTCGACCGCGACGCCCTCGTCGAGGCGATCCTCGCCGGCGACCGGCCGCGCATCGTGCGCGCGGTGGAGTCGCTTCGGGCCGGGGACGAGCCGCTGCCCCTGCTGCTGTGGGCGCTCGCCGAGGAGCTGCGCGCGATGATGGCGCTCGCCGCGGGCGCCCGCCCGCGCCGCTTCATGCCGCCGGAGCGCATGCAGGCCCTCGCGGCGGCGGCGAAGCGCCACGACGCAGCTTCCTTCGACCGGGAGCTCTTGCGAGCCCACCGGATCGACCGCATGATTAAAGGCGTGGAGCCGGGCGACCCGTGGGAGAGCGTCGTCGAGCTCGCGCTGGGGCTGGCCGGAAGGCCGGTCCTCGACCAAGCCGCCGCATGAGCCGAACCCGATGCCCAACGACCTCACCGCTTCCGCCGACCTGCACGCCGTGATGACCGCCATGGGCGAGGCCGCCCGGGAGGCGAGCCGCGCGCTCGCGCGTGCCTCCACGGCGTCCAAGAACCACGCGCTCGAGGCCGCCGCCGAGACGCTCCTGCAGCGCGAGCGCGGCATCCTCGCCGCGAACGCCGAGGACGTGAAGGCCGCCCGCGCCGAGGGCCGCGACGACGCCTTCATCGACCGGCTCGCCCTCACCGCCAAGGCGATCGAGGGCATGGCCGAGGGCCTGCGCCAGGTGGCGCGCCTCGCCGATCCCGTGGGCGCGGTGACGGACCTCGCGTACCGCCCCTCGGGCATCCGCGTCGGGCGCATGCGCGTGCCGCTCGGCGTGATCGGCATCATCTACGAGTCGCGCCCCAACGTGACGGCCGACGCCGGGGCCCTGTGCCTCAAGTCCGGCAACGCGTGCATCCTGCGCGGGGGGGCCGAAGCGCTGCAGTCGAACCAGGCGATCGCCGCCTGCCTCGCCCACGGCCTCAAGCAGGCGGGCCTGCCCGAGGCCTCGATCCAGCTGGTGGCCACCGCCGACCGCGCCGCGGTGGGCGAGATGGTCGCGATGGAGCGCTACATCGACGCGATCGTGCCGCGCGGGGGCAAGGGCCTCATCGAGCGGGTCGCGCGCGAGGCGAAGGTCCCGGTGATCAAGCACCTCGACGGCGTCTGCCACGTGTACGTGGACGAGCGCGCCGACGTCGCGAAGGCGGTGGCCATCGCCGACAACGCCAAGACCCAGCGCTACGGGACGTGCAACACGATGGAGGCGCTGCTCGTCGCGCAGGCGATCGCCGCGAAGGTGCTGCCGAAGATCGGCCGCATCTACGCGAAGAAGGGCGTGGAGATGCGCTGCGACGCCGAGTCGAAGGCGATCCTCGAGAAGGCGGGCATCGCGGGGCTGAAGGACGCGACGCCCGAGGACTTCCGCACCGAGTACCTGGCGCCGAAGGTCTCGATCGCCGTCGTCGCGGGCCTGGACGCGGCCATCGACCACATCGCCCGCTACGGCTCGCAGCACACCGACGCCATCGTGACCGAGGACTGGTCCCACGCCCAGCGGTTCCTGCGCGAGGTCGACTCCGCCTCGGTGATGGTGAACGCCTCGACGCGCTTCGCCGACGGCTTCGAGTACGGACTGGGCGCCGAGATCGGGATCTCCACCAACAAGCTGCACGCCCGCGGACCGGTCGGCCTCGAAGGCCTCACGTCGCAGAAGTGGATCGTGCTGGGCGACGGTCAGGTGCGCGACTGACGGGCTTGGCGGCGATCGGCCTCTTCGGCGGGACGTTCGACCCGATCCACTTCGGGCACCTGCGGCTCGCCACCGAGCTCGCGGAGGCGTTCCGCCTGGAGCGCGTCGTGTTCCTTCCCGCGGGCCTTCCCTACCATCGCGGCCGCAGCGCGCACGCCACGAACGAGCAGCGCCTCACGATGCTCAAGCTCGCGATCGCCCGCGACCCGCTGCTCGACGTGGACGACCGGGAGCTCCGGCGCGAGGGGCCCACGTACAGCTACGACACCCTCCTCGAGATCCGCCGCGAGCGCGGCCCGGACGCGCCCCTCGTCTTCCTCGTGGGCAGCGACGCCTTCGCGAAGATCGACACGTGGCACCGCTGGACGGAGCTCTTCGAGCTCGCCCATTTCGCGGTGGCGATCCGCGGCGACGACCCTGCGTGGGCGACGAAGGGTCCCGGCGCCTTCCCGCGCGAGGCCTGGCCGCGCATCACGCTCAACCTGCGCGAGATGCTCGCCGCGCCCGCCGGGCGGATCATGACCTTCGCGATGACCCCCCTCGCCATCTCCTCGACGGCGCTGCGCGAGCTCGCGGCCCGGGGCTCGTCGATCCGCTACCTCACGCCCGAGCCCGTCGTGGAGTTCGTGCGCTCGCACCGCCTCTACGCCGAGGGCGGCGAGCGGCGCGAGGTCGCCCCCGAGGCCGCGCGATGAGGAAGCTCACGACGCCCGCCAAGAAGAAGCTCGTCGTCTCGGCGCTGGAAGACATCAAGGCGCACGACATCCAGGCGATCGACGTGCGCCGCCTCACCTCGATCTTCGACTGGATCATCGTGGCGAGCGCGGACTCCGCGCGCCAGACCAAGGCCCTCGCGCGCCACGTGCGCGAGCGCCTGAAGGAGTCGGGCGCGGCGATCGTGGGCACCGAGGGCGAGGATTCGGCCGAGTGGATCCTGGTGGACGCGGGCGACGTCGTGGCCCACGTGATGCAGCCGGCGGTCCGCCAGTACTACAACCTCGAGGAGCTGTGGGGCGAGGGCCGCTTCGACGCGCCCGTGAACCCCTCGGCCCCGGCGCGGCCGGCCGCGGCCCCGCGCCGCCGGCCGCGCAAGCCGGCCGCGCGCGCGCCGAAGGCGCGATGAGGCGCCGCCCGTGCGCGTCACGATCCTCTGCGTGGGCCACCGCATGCCCGCCTGGATCCAGGAGGGCTTCCACGAGTACGCCCGCCGGATGCCTCCCGAGGTGCGCGTGGAGCTCGTGGAGCTCAAGCCCGAGGAGCGCGGCGCCGGGAAGAGCGCCGGGCGCGCGCGCGAGGCCGAGGGCGAGCGGATGCTCGCGGCGGTGCCGGAAGGCGCCACCCTCGTCGCCCTCGACGAGAAGGGGCGCGCCGTGACCACCCAGGGGCTCGCGGTGATGCTCTCGGGGTGGATGCGCGAGGCCGCCCACCCCGTGCTCGCCATCGGCGGCGCGGACGGGCTCGCCGAGGCGGTGAAGGAGCGGGCCGCGAAGCTCGTGTCGCTCTCGCCGCTCACGCTGCCGCACGGGCTCGTGCGCGTGCTGCTCGCCGAGCAGCTCTACCGGGCCTGGACGATCCTCGCGCACCATCCCTACCATCGCGAGTGAGCCGCCGGGCCCGCGCCGCCGATGATCTACCTCGCCTCCCGAAGCCCCCGCCGCCGCGAGCTCCTCGCGCAGATCGGCGTGAAGTTCGAGCCGCTGCTCTTCCGCGAGGGCTCGCGCCATGACGCGGACACCGACGAGTCGGTCCACGCCGGGGAATCGGCCGACGCCTACGTGCGCCGCGTGAGCCTCGCCAAGGCGCAGGCCGCGTGGCAGCGGATCGTCATGCGCCGGGGCCTCAGGCGCATGCCGGTGCTCGCCGCCGACACCACGGTCTCGCTCGACGGCGAGATCCTCGCCAAGCCCGCCGACCGCGCCGACGCCGAGCGGATGCTGCGGGCCCTCTCGGGCAGCCGCCACCGCGTCCTCACGGCCGTCGCCGTGGGATTCGAGCAGCGCTTCGAGCTCGCCGTGAGCGAGTCGCTCGTCACGTTCGCCGCCCTCGACGACGGGCGCATCACGGCCTACGTGCAGTCGGGCGAGCCGTTCGACAAGGCCGGGGCGTACGGGATCCAGGGCCGCGCCGCCGCCTTCGTCGAGCGGCTGGAGGGCAGCTACTCCGGGGTCATGGGACTGCCGCTTTACGAGACCGCCAACCTCCTGCGACTATTCGGGGTAACCGTCCCCTGAGTCGGGGCAAAAAGCTTCGAATCCGCAGATGAACGCAGATACACGCAGATGATCCGGGATTGCATGGAGGAAGACACCTAGCGCGTCCGGCCCTCGAGATTCCGTTCCCCGATCCAGGAACAATCCGCGTTTATCGGCGTTCATCGGCGGATCCCGCTTTTCAGCGAAAGCGAGCCCCGATGAACGAGCAAATTCTCATCAACGTCACGCCGCAGGAGACGCGGGTGGCGGTCACCGAGCAGGGCTCCGTGCAGGAGCTGCACGTCGAGCGGGTCTCCAGCCGCGGGCTGGTGGGCAACGTCTACCTCGGGCGGGTCTGCCGCGTGCTGCCGGGCATGCAGTCGGCGTTCGTGGAGATCGGCCTGCCGCGCGCCGCCTTCCTGCACGTGGCCGACATCTGGTCCGGCCGCAACGGCAACGGCGGCGGGGGCTCCCCGGACCGGCCCATCGAGAGGATCCTCTCCGAAGGGCAGGCGCTGCTCGTCCAGGTGGTGAAGGACCCCATCGGCAGCAAGGGCGCGCGGCTGTCCACCCAGGTCTCGATCGCGGGGCGCCTGCTCGTCTACCTGCCGCAGGACCCGCACATCGGCATCTCGCAGCGCATCGAGGACGAGAACGAGCGCGAGCAGCTGCGCGAGAAGGTGCACGCGCTGATCCCCCCGGGCGAGCCCGGCGGCTTCATCGTGCGCACCGTCGCGGAGGCCGCGACCGAGGCCGAGCTCGCCGCCGACATCGAGTACCTGGTGACGCTCTGGAAGCAGATCCGGCTCGCCGCGCAGGGCGCCGCGCCCCAGGAGCTGCTCTACCAGGACCTGTCGCTCGCCACGCGCGTGCTGCGCGACCTGGTCACCGACTCCACCGAGCGCATCATCGTGGACTCGCGCGAGACGTTCCTCCGGGTGCAGGACTTCGCCGCGCGCTACACGCGCCAGGCGCTGCCCATCCTCGAGCACTACGCGGGCGAGCGGCCGCTCTTCGACCTGTTCGGCGTGGAGGACGAGATCGAGCGGGCGCTCGCGCGGCGCGTGGACCTGAAGAGCGGCGGCTACCTCATCATCGACCAGACCGAGGCGCTCACCACCATCGACGTGAACACCGGCGGCTTCGTC
>Ga0187776_10000272_pt1 | contig 24940 bp, 27 predicted proteins | sample 0216_BV02_MP12_2_FD_132426 | JGI IMG/M metagenome (GOLD analysis project Ga0187776, IMG submission 132426) | Tropical peat soil microbial communities from peatlands in Department of Meta, Colombia - 0216_BV02_MP12_20_MG | ecosystem: Environmental > Terrestrial > Soil > Wetlands > Peat | place...
AGCGGAAGAGATTCACCTATCCAGTGCGACTGCCCGAAGAGGAATGAGTAATGAGGCGAAAGCGCGAAGGGTTTTGCCTCCGGTATGGTCTGCAGCAGGTTTATCGAATATGTGGAAAATCGCTATATATGTTTGATAAATGTCCCCTTCTCGTATTCCTCGAAGGCAAGCCGCAGTTCCTCCTGGTTGTTCATGACAATCGGACCGTACCAAGCTACCGGCTCGCCGATTGGCTGTCCTGAAACCAGAAGAAAACGGACCGGCCTCTCCTCGGTGCTCACGACCACTTGGTCACCATCCTCGTAGAGAATGAGATTTTCCGCGCTGCAGGCGCACTGACGCTTCATGTCAAAATAGTTGTCCCCGACCACCTCGTGGGCGTAGGCGTTCCGTTCGGGGTCGAAATACCCCTCCCCGTCCACCACATAGGCGAAGACCTTATGCCCTACCCTGGTCGGGTGGCTGAAGGTCGTTTCCGGAGGCACCGTAACGTCCAGATACGCGGGAGAGACGACGACGTCCCGCACCGGCCCTTCTACTCCGCCCACCTCTCCACAGATGACCTTCACCCGGACTTCCCCCTTGAGGGTCACCTCCGGGATTGCCTTGCTGACAAGCCCCCGGTAGCGGGGATCCATCATCTTGTGGGAGGCGGGAAGGTTCGCCCAGAACTGGAAGCCCCACATGAGGCCGTTGTTGTCCCCTTTTGGCATTTCCTGGTGAATGATGCCGCTGCCCGCGGTCATCCACTGCACGTCACCAGAGGCGATGATCCCTTTGTTCCCCATGCTGTCACCGTGCTCCACCCTGCCGTGGAGGACGTAGGTGATCGTCTCGATCCCCCGGTGAGGGTGCCAGGGGAACCCTTTCAAGTAGTGCGGGGGATAATTCGAATGGAAATCATCGAGCATGAGGAAGGGATCGAAGAGTGGAACCTGGTTGTACCCGAAGGCCCGTTTCAAGTGGACGCCGGCCCCTTCGAGGGTCGGCTTGCTCTTCCAGACCTTACTGATCTTGCGCCCGGATTTCATATTTTCCTCCAATCTGAGACAATTTTTCAGAAAGCGAAACAGTCGCAGCCGATCCCCCAAAGCCGGGATTCCTTCGGCAGCCAGACTTGTCTGTGGGTATGGACAAGCGTACCTTTTATGGATCGCCCCCAAAGCCGCTTTACTGCCATGGTAGCCACCGTAGGGGACGACCGGCGACCAATCGGGACTCCCCGGCAAACGCGGCGGCGCGGAGCCGACGCCAAAACTTGGGTGAACTGAATCGCTGAGGGCTAAGGCGAGTACTTGGAGATCTTAGCGCCGGATCGGTGCCTGTGGGGCCACTATAGGGGATTTTCGTCGGTATATCAAGGAAGAAGATAGGGCCTCTTTTCGCCGGGGAAGGGTAACATTCGGGTCACTAGGGGGTGGCAGGAAAAGCCGTGGAGTAGTAGTTGGTGTGGCCGAGGCGTAGGTGTAAAGTTGTGGCCGGCAAGGGGCACATGCCGGTGGTGAGGGTGTGCGGGTAACGCTTGAGGGCTGGGCGCGGTTCATTACTTGAGCGCAAATTCGACCCGGCTCCCTCCGCCCTTTTCAGCCTTTTCAGGCGCCTCGATCTTCGGTGACACGAGAAATACGCGATCCGCCGGCACCTGCTCGGTGTTGATGAGGAAGTCCGCGGCTGCCTGCGCCCGTTCGGCTGCGAGCTGGATCAGATCTTCATCCGTGATCTGCGTGTTGGTAAGGATCAGCTTCTCCATCTCGGGAACCGGCAGGTCCTTGACCATTCCGATGAAGTTACGGGGCTTGGGAAACTTGGCATCCCTGTATGCCCTCGTGAGGTACTTCTCGTACTCGGCAGGGGCCACCGTAACCTCATTCAGCGAGGGGACCGATTCGCCCTTCTTCACCAGCTCCTTCAGCTTCTGCGCCTTCACCGCGCGCTCCAGCAGGTGCCGGTCGAGCCCTTCGCGGTCGACCGCCGGGTTGGCGCGGCCGCTCACGTCCACGCTCAGACCCGGTCTGTCGTTAAGCGCCTTCCCGAGCTTCCCGAGCTTGTCCCGCGCGCCAGCATCCAGGGTGGCGAGCCCGGGTTGGAACTCCACGAAGCTTAGCTCTTCCCCGCCGCCGAAAATGGCGCCGAGGAGGGCGAAGGGGGACGTAGCCGCCTTGGCGAGGAGGTTGACGAGCACCCCGAGGATGACACGTCCGACGCTGAACTTCGGATCATCCAGGGAGCCGCTGATAGGGAGATTGACATCAATCACCCCGTTTCGGTCCTTGAGAAGGGCGACAGCGAGAAGCACCGGGAGCCTGGTTGCCGTGGGGCTCTCGATTCTCTCCCCAAAGGTGAGCTGGTCGAGGATGAGCTGGTTACTAGCCTTGAGCTTGCGGTTCTCTACCTGGTAGTCCACCTTGAACGAGAGCTTCCCCTTGTCAATGGCATACCCGGCATACTTTCCCGAGTACGGCGTGAAAGGCTCCAGCTCGATGCCCTTGACGCTCCCTTTCAGGTCAAGAAAGGGATTGGCGATGAGAGGGTTCACCTTGCCTTTGATCTCGAGCGGCGCGCTTTTGTTCAGCCGGCCGAGAATCTGCAGCTCTGCTGTGGTTCCCGGCTGCGACGAGAGACCGGCTACCCTTCCGCCGAGGTCGGTGAGGTTGGCCGAGTAGTTCGGCTTGATGAAGAGATCGGTGAAGTTCACGTTACCGCCCTGGAGTACAACCGTGCCGATCTTGATGACCGGGGCCTCTCCAGCGGGAGACGCCGGGGAATCGGTCGCCGTTGCTGGCGGTGTCGCCCCCTCCTCCCCGCCTTCGGTTGACGGCCCGAGTATCTCCCGCACGTTGAGGGTGCCGTTCGGGTACACAATCAACCGCGAGTAGAAGTCCGAAAGGGAAACCTCTTTCACTTCGAGCCGAAGAGGATTCACGCTCGCCCGGATACCGTCCACGAAGAGAGACTTCCATTTCAGAAAGTCCTCGGAGGTCGCCCGGTCCACCGAGGCGAACTTGCCAAGGTTGGTCTGGCCGGCAAAGGACACCTGGGGCGGCCCCTCGCCGGCCGCCTTGAGTTCCAGTCTCCCCTTGACCATGAGTTCGCCGCTCCCGACCAGAATTTTCACCCGGTCGGTGACGTAGGATTGGAGGGGAACAAGGTCAAGCCTCTGCACGTCCACTTTCAGATCGGCCGAGAGCGGGTTCAGACCCAAAGTCCCCGCGACTGAGACCGAGCCTTTTCTGTTCACTGTGAGGAGGAGAGAGGCCTGGGCCTTGCTCTCTTTCTCGTTGGAGAGACCCTCCACCTCCGCGTGGATGGGTTCAGCCCGGATCGTTACCGGTGCGGCCGGAGTCTCATTGGCAAAGACCACGCCGTACCCTTCCACGGTCGCTTTCTTCACGGTGAATACCCCGGGCGGAGCCCCGTCAGCCGGCGGGGTCTCTTCCGGTTCGGGGGCGGGGGCGGCGACGAGCCCCGCAGGGCGCGACTGGGTCAAGGTGACCTTTTCAAGCTGGACGTTCAGCCCTTCGATGTCGGCGCGGAAGGGCTTCCCCGACATCTCGTCGCTCACCCGGATCGCGGCGTCGGCAATCTTGAGTTCGTCGAGATCGAGGTTCGGGGTTCTCTCTTTCTCGGAAGTTGCGCTCGCCTTCTTGTGCAGCCCCTCTTTCTCGGCCGTGCCTTCGGACGCCAGGGTCAAGAGGTTGATCTTGCCCGCCCGGTCTCGGCGCACATGGATCTCAGGGTCCTGGAGGAACACGTGGCCCAGGTGAAACTTCTCCGCAAAGATGTCGGCGGCATCCACCCTCACCGCAAGCATGGGAAGGCTTATGAGAGGCCGATCGTCCAAGTCGGTGATGACGAGCTTTTCCAGGGTCACCCTTCCGGATAGGGTGAGGGACGGCGCCTTGCGCGGCTCGCGCCGGAAGGAAGCCGTGAGCTTTGTGTCCAAAAGACCCGAGGGGATCTTGAACCCGAGCTTCGTCGGCACATAGGCCAGGTAGCGAGGGAAGTCGAGGTGGTCCACATCGATCTCGACCGTGCTCTCCAGCGAATCTTGGAAGGGCTTGGTCTTGCCGGCCAGCGTGAAGGGGGCGCCGTTCACCACGGCACGGAAGCTCGGCTGGAGGTAGGTATCAACCGCATAAGGCAGATCGGAGATGAAGGGCACGGTGATGTTAATGTCTCTCACCTCGTGGCGGACCGCCGCGGGCCGGTCTTCCAAATCGACCCGGCCGTCAAGGACCTGAATGTTGTTAAGGGAAAACCGGGGCGGCCCTCCCATGGGTGCAGGCTTCGGCCCGGGGGAGGGCTGCTCGATGAGGTCGGAGAAGTTGTAACTTCCATCCTGGTTGCGAACGATCTTGACCTTTGGTGCTTTGAGAAGGATCTCGCGGAGCACTGGTCCGCGGCGCACGAGAGAGGCAAGCTGGAAATCGAGGAGAAGCTCATCGAACCCCGCAAAAAGCTCGGCGCTCCCCCGCTCCTTGACGACGAAGCCGGAAATGCGGAGCGCTAGGGTGTAGGGATTGAACCTGATGCTTTCGATGCTGACTTCACGGTGAAGGGCCTTGCCAAGCTCTCTGACCGCCACATGCCTGGCTACGGGTGGGAGGACCAGGAAGCCGACGATCGTGTAGACAGCGAGGATACCGGCAGCCCACCAGGCGATCTTTCTGGCCATAGGCTTCTTCACGGCGGCTGCAAAGCGCTCCAGCATCCGGCTTCTCAGTTTCTCGAGTGCCCTCACGGCGACCTCCTTTTTCCTGGTATCGACCTTGCATTGAACCCCATGGGCCCCGCCCTGACTGAGGGCGCTTCGCGCCCAGGTTCACGGGAAGCACGATGGGGGAACAATAGTCACCGAGGTGAGGCGCTGCAAGGTGCAGCCGGGAAAAGGAAACACCGCAGCGAACGGTCGCAAGCAGAAACGAAGATCGAGAAAAAACCCTTTTCTTTTCTCGGGGAATAGGCTAAAACGCATCTGCTCTTCGCCACGATGGCGCAGTTTCGATGCACCCGTACTGTCTGAAAGCGGCGAACAATGAGTCTTTCACGAGAGAGCAAGGAACGATTTCGAAAGCTGCTCCTGGATATGCGGCGGGAGGTCATGGACCAGGTCAAGGCTCAGCACCAGTCCACCCGCGAGAGCGACCAACTCGGGGATCTGGGCGATAACGCCGCCAGAGACCTGGCCGCCGAATACGCCTATCTCTTCAGCGACCGCTTGCGAAAGAGGCTCTTCCTCATTGACGAGGCCCTCGAGGCGATTGATCGGGGCGACTATGGCCTGTGCGAAGACTGCGAGGAGTCCATCAATGAGAAACGGCTCACGCTCATGCCCTTCACCCGCTGGTGTGTCCGCTGTCAATCGAGGCGGGAGAAAGAGGCAAAGATACGGGGTGAATCCCTGACGGCCTCCGACTTCACCGGGTTCTCTTACCCTCGTGGCGAAGAGGGCGAGGAGAGCTGACGGTCGCGGACGCCCCGTAGCGAAGAGCCTTGTTCCGGCGAAGACCTCCCCATCCAAGCATCACGGTCGTCGCCCAAATGATGGCTCGTCCTTCTCTCCCTCCAGAATCTTCCTCACCCGCTGGTATTCGGCTCGGGCCTTCGCGAGCTCTCGTTGCAGCCGTTCGCGTCCTTCACCGGGCGGCTCCGCCTCCACGGCACGCTCCTTCTCCTCCACCAGTCTCTTGAGCTCGTAAAGATTCCTCGCGATCTCCCGAATCGACATGTTCCCGGCTCAGCCTGCGAGTCGATGCCCCCTTACGGCCCTCCCCCGGTAAACCGCACCACATCCCCGCTTCGGACCTCCACTCCAGGATCCCTGAGAAGCACACGCCCGAGGGCGCAGCCCGTCATAAGCTCAACGATCTTGCCGCGGGCGATTTCCATCTCAGTCACTTCCGTGATCTTCCCTGAGCGCGCATCCCGTCGGACCTCGGTCCGAGAGACCACGAAGCCGTCATCGAGCCGGGGTCTATCTCCCCTCCCCTCGTCGACGTAGACCATGCCGTCCGCCTGCACCCCCAGGACAAGCACGGGGAGCTGGTCCTTGTTGAGATCCGGCGCGAATGCCGTTTGGAGGTCGCCGCCATAGTAACGGTACGTTGGATCGGCCGGCTGATACTCATAGGCCCGTCGGTAAGCGGCATACGCCTCGACGAGCCGCCCGCTCCGCTCGTAAACCACACCCAGATTTCCGTGGATTGCAGGCGCATCCGGAACGAGCCCCGCAGCTTCGCGAAAGTATCGCTCCGCCATGCCCCACTCGTTCACGCCGGCCGCGTCGATGCCTGCGCGCACCAGTTCCACCGCCTTCGGATCCTTGTAAAAGGGAAGCGCCCTAAGCATCCTTTGCGCCGTCACCTCGCAGGGCGTGAGATCCCGAACCAGCTCCGCAGCGATGGACCGCTCCAGACCCAGAACCTGGGCCTCGGCGTCCACGGGTGACTCGGCCAGGAAGCGGCGTTGAACGTGGCGGGAGATCTCCCGCTCCCAAAGTATCCCCCCTGTTTCGCCCTCGATGAGACGCACTCTCAAGGTAAGGCCGTAGCCGGCTCTGGTGATAAGAGCCTCGACGGTTCGAGGAGCTACCCGTGGCTGGAGGCTGGGATAAGTCACGTCGCCCAGGGTGGGGTTCTCCTGGAGGGTAAACCAGGCAAGCGTCTCCGGGTCATCCCCGCCCAGGTCCGGAAACGCGAAAAGAGGGGCGGTCTCCCGACTGACCTGCACCGAATACTCGGTAACCTCTCCGACAAGGAGCGCCTGGACCTCAGCGATCTTGGCCAAACCACGAAGGTAGCCGGGGTCCGGGGAAAGATCCCCGACCCCCGATATGAGCCGCACCGCGGGAGGCTCGCGGTTCAGCTTTCGCACGAGATCGGCAGCGAGGCGCGCACCCACGCTCCGCTCCGGACTCTGGAAAGGCACCACCCCGATGGTCCGAAACTTCCCGGCGTCCACGTCCGGCGCCTTCACCACCCTTATGGTGACGAAGCGGCCCATGAGTGGCGTCCCGCAGGCAGCCAGCACCAGGCTAAGACAAACGAGAAGGCACAACCGTCCTCTCGGCCCTCGGCGATGCATCACTCCATCCTCCCGGGGAAGAAGGCCCCGGGGGGCCACGACGCCAACCTTTCCAAGCCCCCCGAGCCCCAGACCAACGTAGCCGATGACCGCGGAGCGTGTCAACGCCGGGCTCGGCCGACCCGGCGAGCCGCCGTTCCGTTGTCGACCTCACGGCATCTTCGTCACCTCCGCGTGGCCTTCCGGAGCATCTTAATGGCGAGTTCCGTCTCGAGCACCGGAATCAACTCGGCAACGCCGAGATCCGTCCAGTCGTAGAACAGGGCGGCCACGTGTGCCACATCGTCTGCCTCGAAGAGTCGGAATACCCGATGACCGGACACGTCGTACCACTCTCCCTTCACCTCCACGCCCTTTGGAGTTGGCGGACTCTTCATGCGCCGCTGGATGACCTGATCCCTATCCTGGGGCTCGTACGTGAAGATGGCCATGAACAGCATGAGATTCCCTCCTTGTTTGTGTGGCAAGCGCAGCTACCATTGGCTGACCTGGTCCGGCACGATCCACTCCGTCGCAGGATCCTGCCGGGCATTCCTAATGGGACCCGGTCCCGTACCCTCTCTCCTCCTTGCCTGCGCCGGTGGCGTTTCTCACCGCCCCGACGGGTCTTTCTCGCCGGCCACCAGACGCGAACCCAGAGCGTAGGCGGCATCGAGAGCTTCCCGACGCTCTCGGATCGCCCCTTTCTCATCCACCCCTCGGATGAGCAGTTCGTCACTATACGCTACGTCGATAGCGTCAAGGACGTACCTCATGGTTAGGCGAACACCTTCAAAGAGCTTGCTCCCCCTCGTGGCGGCCACTGAGATGAACGCCCCGCGCCGATCTCTGCCGGAAGAGATTGGCAGCTTCAGGAGGTATTTCTTCGCCCACAGGGCCTGACACCGATCGATCATGGCCTTGGTCAACGCCGAAACGCTGTAGAAGAAGATAGGGGACGCAATGATCAGCCGCTCCGCTGCCGTGAGTTTGCCGTAGAGCGGCTGCATGTCGTCTTGAATCGCGCAGGTGCCTGTCCGGGCACACTGGTAGATCTCCAGGCAGGGTCTGATCTTGAGATCGCGGAGCACCACCTTCTCGCACGTTGCTCCGTGCTCGTCAGCGCCCCGGATGGCTTCGTCGAGGAGAATCTCTGTATTCCCGCCCCGTCGGGGACTGCCAAGGATGGCGAGCAACTTCATCGCCCTCTCCCCTCGCGCGACGGTTTGTCCGCGGTGAGCATGATTACCATGGTACATACCACGGAGGCTAAACAAATGCACCAAAGAACTTTCTCGCCGCGACGAAGACTGCTATAATCCCCCTGTCTGTTTCGGGACTCAATCCGGGGTGTAGAGGCCATGGCATTGATCAAGTTGATAGTCACGGCAAGCGATGTGACAGGCTGCCGGAGCTTTGTCAGCGGCGAGAGGTTCACCGTGGATTACCCTCGGATCGTGCTGGAGGAATCCGATAGGGTGTGTATCACCGCCATCGCTCAGTTACACCCGTACCTCTTTCCTCTGTCGCGGGGAGTCGCCTTCGCCACCTTGCAGATGGACCAGGACACGGGAACCGTGCGGTGCTGTTGCCCCGAGGGCAGCGTTGCCTTCAGGGTGGAGAAGCAGTTCAGCCGCCTCCTCATCTCGAGAGAGATTCACAAGCACCTCGATCGTCTCAAACTCGACATCACTCAGCTTCAGGCGGTGCCTATATTCTCCCCTCTTCCGGGTCCCTCGCTCGAGAAGATCATTCCGCTCCTCCAGCTCCGGCGCGTGAAGGCGGGAACGGACATCATTCGTCAGGGTGATGTGGGGGAGTCTCTATTCATCATCACCAAAGGCGAGGTCCTGGTGGTGCGCGAGGGTCGGCAACACGAGGAAGAGATTCTCGCCACCCTTCCGGAGGGTGAATCTTTCGGCGAGATGTCCCTCATCTCCGGCGAGTCCGTTTCGGCAACCATCAGGGCCAAAAGCCCTGTGATACTGCTCGTGCTGAGCAAGCCGGACTTCGCCCTCTTGCTCAGAAACAACCCCTCCCTTAACGTTTACTTCACAAAGCTGCTGACCCAGCGCCTGCAGCAGGCAAACAGCAGGATCATGGACATGCTGGATCGAGGGATCCAGGGCAATCTGAGAACTTTCAGCATCCCCGAGCTGATCCAGACCCTGGCCCTCAATCGGCGTACCGGTACCCTGGCCATCATGGACAAGCACGCCAAGGCTGAGGTCCACATCCAGAAGGGAGCCGTCACGGAGGTTTTTCTCGAAGATCTCAGGGGTGAGCAGGCCTTTTATCGGCTCCTCGAGTGGAACGAGGGACAGTTCCAGTTTCAGCCCGCCGAAACCACTGCATCCCCGAGGCAGATCACTAAGGATACGATGCAGCTCCTCATGGAAGGGCTGCGCCGCCTAGACGAGGAGCGAGGCGACATCGCTTAGTGTTCTGTCCGGAAAAATCCTTTGAAAAATTCATCGGCATAATTAAGCGTCACAACACGGCTTTGACTCACGTCCAAAGCAAGGGTCCTCGATCCCCCTCCCTGCTCTCTTTGCTGCTTCGGAGCGACGAGCTAGGGCGGGGTCTCCCCCGCCCGCAGCCGCGGCAGTGGCTCAGGCCTCCCGCGGAGGGTAGGGTGGGCGTGGCCCAAGAGAAGAAGGGACCTCTTATGTCGGTAGGCGGTGCCCACCCTACAAACTACTCCCGGTGTCGAGCAAGAACATGTGGGACTTGATCAGGCCCTTCTTCGACGGCCAACCGACGGCCGGGGCTCTGCCGGACTGGTCCAAGACCATGCTTGCAGGCACGAGGGATGGCGGAGAGGGAGAGAAGCTTGTTCTTGCCCTTTGCTGTGGTAAAGTAAAGGGGTAGGGTCTTTCCGGCAGGAGCCGGCGGAGAAAGGGGGGGAATCATGGCCAAGAGAGATCACAAGACTATCGGTGAGCGCCTCGAACGATTCCGAGAAGTTCGCGGCCTGAGCCAGGCGGTGGTGGCGCAGAGGCTCGGGATCCAGAGCGAAGACCTCAAGGAAGTGGAGGCCGGAAAACGACCTCTCAGCAAGAAATGGATTGAGAGCTTGCATGAGGCCTTTGCCCTCGACCCGGCCTGGCTCCTCGGGGGGAAGACCCCGGACGATCTCTGACAAAAAGGAAACAAGGTGACCCGGACCCTCAAACCTCTCTTCGCCATCTCTCTTGCCCTTGTACTCACTCTTTCCTGGAGCGCGTGGGCCAGGGCCGAACATGCGATCCGGACCGAGTTCGTCCAAATCCAGACCGAGGATGGGGTCTCTCTGGCCGGTCTGCTCCGCCAGCCCGAACGGGGAGGGAGTCGGGCCGGAGTGGTCATGGTTCATGGCTACGGCGGGAATTTCTACTCGGACGTCATGTCATTTCTCCCGCGGGCCCTCGCCGCCCGCGGCGTGACCACGCTCGCTGTCAACATGCGCGACCACGACCTGGACCCGAAGCGAAACCGTTTCGAGGAGAGTCGACTAGATATCGCTGCGGCGGTGAACGATCTGGCGCGCCGCGGCCCGGGCCCCCTCTTCCTCTACGGTCACAGCATGGGCACCAACCGAGTGCTCTACTACCTGGCCGCTACCCGTGATCCTCGGGTGACTGCCGCAATCCTCACCGGGCTGCCGGGGAACCTCTTCGAGTGGAACTCGAGGATGTTCGGCCGCGACCACGCATCCCGCGTCCTCAGCGAGGCTCAGGATCTCGTGGCCGCAGGGCGAGGGGACCAGTGGCTGCTCGTGGACCTCGGGCCGCTCGGAAAGGCCCTCTACACTGCCAACCACGTGGTGAGCCTGAGGGGGCCGCAGACCCTGTCCGATCCCTTCAAGAACATGTCCCAGATCACCCGACCCGCCCTCATCGTTCATGGTCTTGCCGACCCGCTTGCCGATCCGGCGGTGGCAGAGGAAATCCGCCGGAACGCCCCTCAGCCGGAACAGGTCACGGTCAGCCTGATCCCCGGTGCAGATCACTCCTTTCGCGGCCATGAGAAAGCCCTGGAAGAGGTAATCTCCACATGGCTGCTCCGCCGCCTGGGGCCTTAGCTGGTCTGGCTGCCGCCCTCCTGCGGGAATCGGAGGGCCGATCCCTGCCCGCCCAAGGCGGCTCTGTATCGGCCCGAACTGGGCGGGTACGGAGACCCCCGCGGTACAAGAGGCTCGCTGCCGAGATTGGCCCCGGTGGACGAAGGAGAGCGGGTGGTGTACGATATAAGAAGTTTTGTGGTGGCTCAGGCATGAGCGCTCGCACATCATGAACGGAGGGGTAATAGCCGGGGCCGTTTTCGAGAGAAAGTGCAGCAGCCCCGGCGCCCATGAGATGAGGAGGCATTCATGGCGAGAAGATTGCTTGTGGTCGGCGGGGGGGCCGGCGGACCGAGCGCCGCGGCCAAGGCCAAGCGTGAGGCTGTGGATCTGGAAGTTACCATTCTCGAAGCGGGCGAGCATGTCTCCTTCGCCTCCTGACCGACTCCCTATTACATCGGTGATGTAATCAAAGACGAGAGCAAGCTCATCGCCCGAACGCCGGAGGCCTTTGCCAAATCAGGTATCACGGTGCGCCTCCACACCCGGGTCGCAGGGGTAAGACCCGAAGCTCAGAAAGTCGTCCTCGCGAGCGGCGAGAACATCCCCTTCGATTTTCTGGTCATGGCAACCGGTGCGGCGCCGCGGCTGCCTAACGTGCCCGGCTTGGATAATGAGGGGATCTTCACCCTGCGCAATCTCGCCGATGCCTTCCGAATCAAGCGATTCATCCATGAGCGCAGGGCGAGACGCGCTGTGGCCGTAGGGGCAGGGTTTGTTTCCCTCGAGATGTGTGAGGCATTCAGGGGCCTGGGTCTGGAAACGACGGTTCTGGAGAGTGAGGCCCGGCCGGTGATGCGGCTGCCCGAGGACTTTTCCGCCAAGATTGTGGAAGAGCTCCAGGCGAACGGAGTCTCCTTCATGTCCCGGGTGAAGGTCGAGGGCTTCGACCGCTCGCCCGGCGGCATCGTCATTCGGACCGGGAACGGCACCCTCGAGGCCGACCTAGTCCTCATCGCGATCGGGGTCGTACCAGAGGTCAAGCTCGCTGCCGAGGCTGGGATCGCCCTCGGCAGAACCGGCGCCATCGCCGTCAACGACCACCAGCAGACCAATGTATCCTTCGCATATGCGGCCGGGGACTGCTGTGAGGCTTGTCACCGCGTCAGCGGGACACAGGTCTACATCCCCCTCGGGGACACGGCCAACAAACAGGGCCGGGTTGCCGGCGCCAACATCGGGGGGCAGGACGTAACCTTCCCCGGCATCCTGGGCTCCCAGTGTTTCAAAGTCTTCGGGCTGGAGGTGGCTAGCACCGGGCTCAACGAGGAGGAGGCTCGTAAGGCGGGACTGGCGGCGGCTTCCGCGACCATTCAGGGCGTCTCCCGGGCGCACAGCTACCCCGGCACCAAGCGGCTCTGGCTGCGGCTGGTAGCGGACAACGAAAGCGGACGCTTCCTCGGCGCCCAGGCGGTGGGCGGCGAAGGGGTAGTAGCTCGCATCAACATCCTGGCAGGTGCCCTGGCCGGCGGACTCTCTCTGGAAGAGGTGGCCTACCTGGACCTCGCCTACGCCCCGCCGTTCTCCGGGTCCTGGGACCCGATTCACATCGCGGCCCAGCAGCTCCTGAAATAGATGGCGAGGGATTCCCTCGGAATGGGCAGTACGTTCCGACAACGTAAATGAGCGGCGAGAAGCAAACCAAAAAATGCCAAAGGCAAAGTTTAAATGTCAAAATGGAGAGTTCCGTCTCACTGGCCGGAGATGGCGGAGATTAGGATTTCATCTTCCGTTGGACATTCGTCATTTGACATTCACTTGGCATTTGGATTTTTGATTTTGACATTCTGAATAAGCCTTCCGTAAAAGGCCGGGCTTCAGTCAAGACGACAACCGTTGGTAACAAGGCGAGCTTGTCCCTTGAACATTCTTCTCCACATCTGCTGCGCACCATGTACGGTGTACCCCCTCGAGGCCCTGAAAGGGGAGGATGCACGGGTCCTTGGTTTCTTCTTCAACCCCAACATCCACCCCTTCCAGGAGTACCAGCGCCGTCTGGAGACGGTCCACCATCTCACCGGTCAGGTCGGCCTGGAGGTACTGTACCGGGACGAATACGATGTGGTGAGCTTTCTCCGCGAGATCGTCTTCCGGGAGTCTCGCCGCTGCCGGTACTGCTACCACCTCCGCCTCGAGGCCGCGGCCCAACTGGCGAAAGAAAGCCTCATGGACGCCTTCACCACAACTCTCCTCTACAGCAGGAGGCAAAAGCACGAGCTCATCCGCCAGTTGGGCGAAGAGGTGGGCAAGCGGCTCGGCATCCCCTTCCTCTACCGCGACTTCCGTGAGGGTTGGGCCGAGGGGATACGGCGAGCCAAGGCTCTCGGTCTCTACCGACAGAAGTACTGCGGCTGCATCTACAGCGAGCAGGAGCGCTTCCGCAGGTGGTCTAGCTCCCGTCAAGAGCCGTAGAGCATGACCCGGTGTTCCGACGGCGCAACGAGCAGCCGGTCAATCTTGGCCTGGAGATTCAGCCGCTCCCCGTCTGCCTCCCAGTCGCGCCAATCCTCCAGGCTGTTCCAGGTGCTGACCACCAGGTACTCGTTCACGTCGTCGATGGCGTGCAGCGTCTCCCCGGAAATGTAGCCCTTCGCCTGCAGGGCGTGACCACGTAACCTCGTGAGCAGGTCGGCGAGGGCGAGTTCGTTACCGGGAACCACCTTCCGCTTGATGAAGACCCTGATTGCCATGACGCCCCTCCTTCCTTGAATGGGTCCACTCCATCCTCCCCGGTGCTCAGCCCGGAGGACGCCCTGTTTTTCCATCCCATGTGAGAAAGCTGCGGTACCTTCCGGGCGGTCCTCTTCCGGCCTCGGAACGTCACCTCCGCAAGGGTCGCGAGGCGGTCGCCTTACCGGCGGCACCTCTGCAGCCGCCGAAACCTACCGGCCCGTCTCTCCAGCTCCTTTCAGGTCGGGAGTCCCTTGCCTTCCAGAACGTCCTGAAGAGTCAGAGAAGAGAGATGCTCCTTGAGGAGCCGACTCACCCCGCGCCAAAGGGGACGGGTAAGGCAGTCAGCCTGAAGCTTACAAACCTTGGGGTCTTCGACACAGTCCACCAGAGAAAGACCGCCTTCGAGAACCTCGATGATCTGCCCGACCGTAATCCTGTCGGGGCCCTGAGCCAGCCGATACCCTCCCCGGGCTCCCCGGACGCTTCGAATGAGTCCTGAGGCCTTGAGCGGGATGATGAGCTGCTCCAAATACTTCACTGAGAGATTCTGGCGCTTGGCAATTTCGGCGAGAGGGGTGGCATTGCGGTCGTAAGACCTGGCGAGATCGAGCATCAACCGGGTACCGTATCTGCTCCGCGTGGAAAGCTTCATAAGGCCCCCCAAAATATAGTCCTTTTGTAGGATTATACCAAGGCGTTCCGGGCTCTGTCAAAAAAATCTTCAGGGAATCCGGTTGTTTGTATTAGCAGAGAGGCGCCGTTTCTCACGGTGAGCGCACCGCCTTCTTGGGAACTCTCCCTTGTTCATCCGGGAGAGCCATGCCACAATGCACCTGCTCTCTGCCGCGACCGGTCTTGCCGCGGCTGCAAGAAGAGAATTCTATGCCGCTCACGCTGCCACCCGAGAGGATCAAACAGTCCACGCGCATGGTCTACCAGCGCTTGGCCCGCGCCCATTCCACCAACCTGAGCAGGGCGCCTGTTCCGGACGGCAAAAGCCTCGCTCGCAGCCTCGGCTACGAGCCGGCCGGCCTCCCCATCCCCGATGCGGCCTGGGATCTCTTTGCCGGGTGCGGCAATCCCCATCAATGGATTAAACTCGAGCCCGAGTGGACAGTGCTCGATCTTGGCTGCGGCGTGGGCATTGACTGCCATATCGCCGCATTTGACCTGAAGTCGCCGGGACGTGTCATCGGCCTCGATTATACCCGGGATCTGGTTGAGTTGGCGCCGACATACACACCACCACAGGTTCGAGACCGCTGTGTCTGGCTGATGGCGGACGGCGAAGATATCCCGATCCGTAGCGAGCGGATTAACCTGGCCCTTGCCAACGGCTCCTTCAACCTTCTGCCCAGAAAGGATCGATGCCTGGCCGAAGTCCATCGGGTCTTGGTGCCCGGCGGGACATTGATCGCAACCGATCTCGTCCGGGTGGGCGAGCTTGGCGCCCTTGGCGAGGGGTTCGAGGATGCCTGGGCCTGGTGTGTGGCGGGGGCGCTGGCGCCAGGCGGGTACGCTCAGTTATTGGCAGGGGCCGGGTTCTCCCGTTGGGACCTCCGGGTCACCCAGGAGTACGGCCCCCTTGCCGGTGCGGTGCTCGTTGCCCACAAAGGGTGAGATGTGTCGCCGAGACAGGTAGGGCAACTCCCTCCGCAGCCGCCCCCCCGTGTCGGGCGCTGCCAGTTACGATTCAGCACCCCTCGTCTGATCTCGGCTCAGCATCGGGGGACTCGTCACCATCGCCACCTGGGCCCTTCTCAGCATACCTGGCCAAGATCGTCTCGATCAACCGAGTCGTGGACAGGCCGAGCTTCAGGTCAATCCGGACCACCTTCCCACCAGCGGCCCTCACCACGTCGGCCCCGACAATTTCCCCCTTCTTCCAATCGGCTCCCTTGACCAGCACGTCCGGCGCGAGAAGTTCGATAAGATTCAGGGGATCGGGCTCGTCGAAGATGGTTACCCAGTCGACACACTCGAGGGCGGCCACCATCTTGGCTCGCTGCTTCTCGAGAACGATGGGACGCCGCGGACCTTTCATTCGCTGCATCGATTCATCGCTGTTGACCGCGACGATTAAGCAATCTCCTCGCCGACGCGCTTTCTCGAGGCAGTGCACATGGCCCTCGTGAAGAAGATCGAAGCAACCGTTGGTGAAGACCACGCGTTTGCCGGCCTGCTTGAGCGAATCCACTTGTCGTTTCAGAGTCCGCCGGGCCACTAGCTTCTTCCGCGCCTCTCGCATCTGCTCTCCTATCCGGATGCTCTCCCAACCGCTCACAGGCCCACCGTCCGTGCCACGGTGAGGACGACAACTTCGCGGGCGCCACCACGCTTCAGTTCCCGCACGCATTGGTCCACCGTCTCGCCCGTGGTGAAGACGTCATCCACGAGGAGCACCGTCCGGTCGCGCACCGCCTCCCCATTGGTCATGCCAAAAGCCCCCCGGACATTCTCCGCCCGCTGTCTCGGACTCAGACCGATCTGCGGCTCCGTCCAGCGAAGACGCTTGAGCACTGTGTATTCAACCGGGATCTTCAGGGAGGCTCCCACCCGCCGGGCAAGGAGGGCGGCCTGATTGAAGCCGCGCTCCCGCAGCCTGCGAGGGTGAAGCGGAACGGGAAAAATGGCCTCGATCTCATGGAGGGTGCAAAGCTCGCCTGCCGCCGGGAGCAAAAGCTGCGCGAGCGGTCGTGCAAGGGAGATGTGCCCGTCATACTTGAAGCGGTGGATCACCTCCCGCAACAGGCCTCGATAGGTGCCCGCGGCGCGGGCCCGGTCGAAGCGGTACAGTCCCCCAAGGCATGCCCCGCAGTCATAGGGCCCCGGTGCTTCCGGGGAGAGGGGAACTCCGCAGGTGGGGCAGGAAGGGCCTCTTACCAGATCGATAGCCCCCCGGCAATTCGGGCAGAATTGGAGAGGCTCGGCCGGGGAGATGGGCTCACCGCAGCCGGCACACGTGGGAGGATAGATAAAGCAAAGAATCTCCCCCGCGAGTCTCCGGAGGAGAGACGGCATCCTCGCGCCCCAAGTTCGAAGCGTTGTTGCGGCGTCTGCACAGAAGGAGCTGCTCGCTGCCATCACGGTGTCACGTGCCTGGGCGCTTGGTGTCAACCAGCTTAGATTCAGACAAGGCGGCTTATCCTGTCTTGCGCTACTGTCCTGTGCTTTCCGCCCTTCGCGGTGTCCGCTTCGCCCCGCGCCTTACGGCCGTCGTTGCCCTATGCCCTTTTCTCCATACGGTCGATCATCGCCGAGGCGAACTCGGAGCAGCGGACCTCGCGGGCGCCGCGCATCTGCCGCGCCAGGTCGTACGTCACTACGCCTGCCGAGATCGTCGCCTCCAGGGCGGAGCGGATGAGCGCGGCCGCCTCGATCCAGCCCATGTAGTCGAACATCATGGCGCCGGAGAGGATAAGCGAACTCGGGTTCACCTTGTCCTGTCCGGCGTACTTGGGGGCGGTGCCGTGGGTTGCCTCGAATACCGCCACATCATCTCCCACATTGGCGCCGGGGGCCATGCCGAGCCCACCCACTTGGGCGGCGAGGGCGTCCGAGAGGTAGTCCCCGTTCAGGTTGGGCATGGCGAGAACATCGTACTCCTCAGGGCGCAAGAGGGCCTGCTGGAACATCATGTCCGCGATCCGATCCTTTATCACCACCCGGCCCTCGGGGGCTTTCCCGGCGAATCCATCCTCCACCTCCGCCTCTGTGATCGTCCGGCCGGCGAATTCCGAGGCCGCCACCTCGTAGCCCCAGGTCCGGAAGGCTCCCTCGGTGTACTTCATGATGTTGCCCTTGTGAACCAAGGTAACGCTTCGTCTCCCGTGCTCGAGGGCATGGCGAATCGCCCGCCGTACGAGACGCTGGCTCGCCTCCTTGCTCATTGGCTTGATGCCAATGGCGGAACCCGGTCTGACCTCGCGGTTGAGTCGCTTTTTGATATAGTCGGCCAGGCCTTTCGCCTCCACTGAACCTGCCGGCCACTCCAGGCCCGCATACACGTCCTCCGTGTTCTCGCGGAACACAACCATGTCCACCTTTTCCGGGGCGCGGACCGGTGCTGGCACGCCTTGGTAGTAGCGAACCGGGCGAATGCAGGCGTACAGGTCAAGCATCTGCCTCAGAGTGACGTTCAGGCTTCGGATGCCACCGCCAACCGGTGTGGTGAGGGGGCCCTTGATCCCCACCACGCAGCGGCGAAGGGCATTAAGCGTCGCTTCCGGCAGCCACTGCCCCGTCTCCCGGAAGGCCTTTTCTCCCGCCAGGGTCTCCTCCCAGTACGCCTTGCGAGCTCCGCCGTAAGCGTGGTCAACAGCGGCATCGAACACGCGAACGGCGGCATGCCAAATGTCAGGGCCCGTGCCGTCACCCTCGATGTAAACCAGGCTCGGCCGGGTTGGCACATCCAAGGTCCCATCGGCATTCACAGTGATCAATACGGATTGTGCTCCGCTCCCAAGCGCAGTCATGATACGGCCTCACTTCCCGTTGAGCGATCCCGTGCCGCCGGGTCGCGCTCCTTTCTCTTGAAGAGCAGCGCCCGCCACTCCTTGTCGGCCCTCTTCTCAACCGGGGCGAACTTGCGAGATGAGAAACACTCTATCACCGGCTCCACCTGATCCTCCAAGATACCGGACAGCACGAGCCATCCCCCGCGGCTCACGTGATCGCTCAGGGCGGAAGCATGCGCGATGAGGGGATCTGCCGCCAGGTTCGCCACGACCACTTGGAATTCCTCCTCCACCTGCTCCACCGGAATTCCGCTAACCGCCATTATTTCCGCCACCCGGTTGCGCTCCACATTCGCCGCCGCGATCTGGAGCGCCTCCGGATCGATATCGAGCCCGACCACCCGGTCTGCCCCGAGCTTGGCGGCGACGATGCCCAGGATACCAGTGCCCGTCCCCACATCGAGCACTCGCGGCCCCCCTTCCCTCGTCGTGGTGAACCGCCAGAGGATCTCTTCCAGAATCTCGATGCAGAGTGCGGTGCTGGGATGGTTGCCGGTGCCGAAAGCCCGGCCGGGATCAATGTCGATCACGATCCGACCGTCTCCTCCCTGCCAAAACTCCCAGCTCGGTTTGACGACAATTGTTCGTCCCAGCATCAGGGGCTTGAAGAACTTCTTCCAAGCCTCGGCCCAGTCTTCCTCAACGCAGCTATCCTCCACCAGCTCCAGCTCGGGGAGACCCGCATGCAGCTCCTGCAACGCCCGGTAGTAACCCCGGAGTCTCCTGAGGCAGCTCTCCGCCTCGACACCCGGGCGGCAGTAGGCCGTTACCTGATCCCCTTCGAGCCGCACCCCCCGGCTCGTCTCCTCGATGAGGAAGTTGATGATCGCCTCCCTGACGGACTCCGGCGGCCAGAGCGTCAGGGTAACCCACCGGTCGAATTCAGACCTTTCTGCCGTCACTTATCCTCCTGGTCGATCATGGGATAGGCCGGCACCTTCGAGGAAGTCCGGCCACCGCTTACCGCGGAGAGGGATCTCACTGTCGTCTTGGCACAGGGCGAGGCGAGATCCTCGCCGTCTTTCAGGCGCCGAGCTGCTTCGAGAGCTCGAGAGAACCTGCGAAGGATACCACTCACATCTACCGTGAGTCTTTCGCTCTGTCAACTCCGAACAAGCTGGCCCGCGGGCAACCGGGGATTCTTCCCGCCGACCTTTCTCTCCCCCCAAGTATCTTCACAGAGTGTCCCACACATCCAATTTTACCCTCTAAGGTGGGCGATTTGGAGGTCCCGATGACCCGCCGGAGGCCGATTATAGTCCCCGCCCGCAAAGAATGCGGCGTTGCTCTGACCCCCTGCCTTGGGATCGCTGAGAGTAGGTAGGAATATGGAGCTTAACGATTGAGTAAGTTTGGGAGCGGACTCTGAGCGTTATCCACCCGAGTCGCGAGACTCTTGACCACAGGTTGATTCGTCACGAGCGAAAAGCACAACTGGGCGGACGAAAAATTCACAAGAACATATTGATGTTCTTCACCCTGGAAATCATATGTTCCAGTTCATTTGACACGGCTTGAACAAACGCATCGACGTCAACTTTCACATTGTGGTCGAAGCCGTAAGCTATGCCTGCTATTTTAGGCGTCAAGGAAACCCCATCGACGACAACCGGCTCTGTACGCAGCACTTTCAGACAACGCCGAAGAACGAGCCTGGCTTGTTTCGCGTCCGTCATCGGCAGAAGCGCGACCATCCTGCCTTTTTCCAACTGCCCGAGCACATCTGCCTCCCTCAGGGTAGCCGCGAGCTTGTTCAAGATGGCTTCCACCAGGGCCGGTTCTGCGATACCGCGTGGACGAGGCTGGGTTGGCGCCTGGGCCTCTACTACGGCAAAACACAAAACCGAAAAGGGCAACTTATAACGCTCAGCCCTGGCCATCTCTTTCCTAAAAAGAAACATCACACCCCGAGGTTGCAAAAGACCCGGTCGCGCTTTTCTCTTCGCCTTGGCCTGTCGTCTCGTTTGAATCTCTCTATTAATCTCCGCATAAATACGGCTGAAATCATTTTCATCAATGCCGTCCGCCTGGACCTTAGAGCGGACTACCTGCAAGACCTCGCGAAGTTCATTATTATTGCCTAGACCTTGCTCCACCATGTTGAGCAACGTCAGGTTGTTCGATCTATCTTTTGTGGTCGACGTCGACCGCGGTCGGTGCAAATCACTGCTAAATCTTTCGACCATGACATCGAGACGTTTGTTGATTCTTTCCTCGAGCTGCGCCAGGATATCGTCAGCACCATCCATGCCTCTCAGACGGTTGGCAATATTCGACTCCAGTTCGCCAATTACCAGCCGTAAATGCTGGCGATTATCCTTATCGTTCCTCGAAGAAGAATCGAGAGCGAGTTGTGGACCCAACCGTTCAACGTAATCTACCAAGACTTCTGTCAGCACCTTCGCGTCGCCGCCACCTTTCTGGATTTCCGCGGCTAAACATATCAGCTCAGCGACTTGTACGGGATTTCTCTTAATCTCCTGGATCAACTCTTTGCCGTCGACTCCCGCCTCTTTCGAGCTTTCTTGGAGCAGCTTGGCGAGTTCGTCACTCTGCAGTTCTCTGCCGAGCTCTCGCACGAGCTTCCAATATTCCCCCAGGGGCATACCTTCCGTCAAAAGGGCTTGCTTGATCTTCGGCAGCACCCGCTTGAGTTCGTCGGGTTCAGGGATCAATCTGCGAAGAATTTGAGCCAAGCGGCCAGCCGACATGTTCCCAGACTTATATTCCTCCCTCACCAGTTGCATCAGCACGTTATCGGTAATTTCCATTGTCTTACTGCGAATATGCTCCTCATGAGAGTACTCAACGCCCAACGCTTTTTGGAGCTCCATACCCTCTATGAGTTGTTTTCTCAATTCAAAGACTGCCACAGCAAGCTCTGAGAGCTTAATGTCTTCTTTGCGCTTGACGGCCTTCTCGACCTCATCGCCCAAGACTTGGAGTTGATTTAGCAAAGCCGGACCTGAGCATCGATCGTTCGCATCGCTCTCGTGACAACTCTTTATATCTAACTGAATCATGTTTTTCGATACATCAGCGGGGTTCTTTAGAAGGCTAGTGATACTGAGATTTCTCCGAAGTTCATCGCCTAATATGCCCTCGAATAGTATATTGTACAACAGTGCTTTCGATTTGTTATGATCAACCTCCGGTCGATCTGACCCTAGATCTTTACCTATCTCCCGAGAAGTCACCGTTTCGTCTACTGTTATTTTTGTGAAGATGACGTGGTTGATTTTTAGGCTGGTTATTCCTTTGTCGATAAGGGCCGAGCTCAGCGCTTGGCTGCTGGCATAATTCTTCGCGGACACATACACCTCGAGAAAGGCTTCGAGTTCGCTCTTGCGCAGCCCGTCATAGAACGAAATCGACTGAATCCCGCTGTTCTTGAACTGTGATACCACCCGGGCGACATTTACCCGTGGATCGAGCGGCTCTTCATCAACAAAGAATTGTTCACGACTCATAGCGAAAACTAGCGGCGAGACGCGCTGAAGGAGCTTTTCGGCTATCTGATAGAAGGTATCAGAAGCCTGTCTGACGTACGGATGGTCTGGTTTGTACATCGTGGCGCGGGTAAGTAACATGGAAAGATGGCGCCCGAATCTATCCGCATCCTGCTTGCTGATATTCGGTTTCTGCACTTGTTTTTCCTATGCTTCTTACGTCAAGTGACGATCCCTATAACCCATCAAAGCCTCCAAGAAGGCAGCGGCGGTAGGATATCGTGCTTCAGGGTCTGGCGCTAGCGCTTTCCGGAGAATATCGTCCATTTCCCGGTGGAGCATGGGATTGATTTCTGCAGGACTCTTGCGAAATAGGTGCTTGTCTATTGCTAACTTCATCTGGAGTATTTCCTCCATTGTCGTGAGCCGCCGCAGGGGCAGATCCGATACGAGCATTTCAAAGAGCATCAATCCAGTGGCATAAAGGTCAGCTCGAGCATCCGCAGCTCCGAAATTCATTTGTTCAGGGGCCATGTAGACGGGAGTACCGGCAAGGAGCTTTTCACCTGGTCCACGAGTGGTCGTAGCTAACCCAAAGTCCGTGATTATCGGCCTGTCCGTGTGGCTTTCAATCAGAATGTTGGCTGGTTTGATGTCTCTATGAATGATATCTTGGCGGTGAGCGCAATCAAGAGCGCTGAGCACATCTGCGATGATTTTTAAAGTTTTCCCGACGGGTAGAACGCGCTTCGAGGGCAGGACATGTTTTCTTATCAGTTGGAGATGTTCAGCCAGAGACTTCCCTTTCACCAACTGCATCAAGATGTAAAGGAAATCGCTTGTTTCTCCAGTCTCGTAGACTGTAACAATATTAGGATGTGAGAGAATGGCGGCTGATTCCGCTTCCTGTATGAAGCGTTCACTGGCGAAGGGAGTGAGGAGCGATTTCGGCAAAATCTTTGCGGCGATTTGCCTTTTAAGCGTTCGCTGATAGGCGACAAATATTACGGCCATGTTCCCCCGTCCAAGCTCTTTGAGTAGGATGGAAGTGCCAACCTCATGGCCGACGAGGTGATCCAAGCTCAGTGTCTTTATGGATTCCATTTTCCCATATTGAGGTGAGAGGTTTGCGGTCTCGGAACACTTGCGCGTAAGAGTTAGTGCGCTGCCATGATGCAAGAACGCGTCTGAGGATGCTTCTGCCGAATCCCTTGTTGGGTCAGTTCCGCAGCTAGGCGGCTCATAGCGCGAGCGCATGGATGAAGCCTTTCCTGTCGAAGGCAAGGCGCGCGAACGGCCCGTCAGGAACTCCCGCAAACACCGAAAACATACGGAGAAGTTCCCCGTTCTATCCGGCACTGCGTTGGTTTTGCCATGACCTGGACGCTCAGCTTTTCTCGCCTTCTGTTCCTGCAGGAAAGGTGCCAACCTCGCCAAGCTTCGCCCTCGCCCCTGCACGAGGAATCAGCGCTTCGTTGATTATCCATTTCCGAATCGCTCAGACGGACCAGCATTTCGGCCGAATCGCTTTGGCTTTTTGGCGAGTTTTTGGCTATTTCCCACCTGTAGCTGGAATGATATTACATGATTAACCAAATGATAAACTTTACTTTTCACTCATACTTCACCCCTGGCATCGCCCCTGCTTACCCACAGCGCACAATGCCGCGGACAAGAATTCTACGCATGGATACGCCTCCGAACGAGAGGTGCCGAGACTGAGTCTGGTCGGGTGGAGAGCCTGTGCTCCGTGAGGGTTGTGCGAAGAATCCCGAGATGACAGCCCAAGCGCATTCTGAATGAAAATGGGAGGGAGGGGTTATGTGGATAAAGGCGATTCAGCTAGTGGCTCTGGGGGGAGTACTCTTCCTGCTAGCCGTAACATTCCTGGGATGCTGGCGAGAGAAGTAGATCCCGTTCTATCTGCGCTTCGATTTTTTAGCCTCGGACTGCAGCCCACTAATGTTTCCCCCGAAGAGGAGCGGGGTCTGCTTCCACGTGATCGCGATCTCGTAGCTGACTTGTTTCTTCCGCTGGGTAGCTAGCTGCTTTACCTCGGGGCCATCCCGAGCGCCGTCGAAGTTGCCCTGCATTTTACGCCTGCACCTTCGTCCATGGGCCCGTAGAAGGCCCGTGCAATCCTCAGTCAGAGCACGGATGCTATCAGAAATTGAAAATCGGGCGTATGTCCGGTATATTCCAGGCAGAAAAAAGCTGAAGGGAGACCAAGGGTGACTTAGATTATCGGTATCATCCCCGTGCGATACGCCTCGGAGCGCCTGCCCGGAAGACCCGTGCCTCTGATCCAGGGGAAACCCATGATCCAGCACGTGTACGAGCGGGCCGGCAAGGCCGCCACCTTGAAGCGGCTGGTGCTAGCCACCGACGACTCCCGCATCCGCGAGGCGGCTCTTCGTTTCGGTGTTGAGGTGCTCATGACCTCCGCGGACCACGGGAGCGGCACGGACCGCGTGGCCGAGGCAGCCCGGCGGCTTTCGCTCCCGCCGGACGCAGTGGTCGTAAATATCCAGGGGGACGAGCCCCTCCTCCAGCCCGAGGTGATCGACCAGCTTGTCCAGGCGCTCGTTGCGGCTCCGGACGTACCCATGGCGACCCTGGCCCATCAGGGCCTGGGCCGCACCGATTTCCGCGACCCGGGTGTGGTCAAGGTGGTCTTCGATACCAGGAAACAGGCAATTTACTTCTCCCGCGCCCGATTCCTCACGCCAGGGGAGCGACGGAAGCGCCGACCTACTACAAGCAAGTCGGACTCTACGCCTTCCGGAACTCCTTCCTCCAACACTTCACCTCACTCTCGCCGGGGGCGCTCGAGCAGGTGAGAGGCTGGAACAGCTTCGCGCCCTCGAGCACGGCTTCCCCATCCTCGTGGTCATCACCCCTTACGATTCCATCAGCGTCGATACGGCGCAGGCCCTGGCGAAAGTCGAAGAGATCGTGGAGGAGCTTGCCAAAGGCCGATGATCTCCTCGTGGGTCGCAGGGATTGCGGGGGATCCGCTTCGCTTGACCACCCTACCGTTTTGGGATTGCGTAAGACTTGTCCGGTGGAGTGAGACTCCACCCGCAGAGCGGGTGGCATCAGGAAGCCCCCTCGAAGGGGGCGTCCACGTAAGGGAA
>Ga0187776_10000273_pt1 | contig 24933 bp, 22 predicted proteins | sample 0216_BV02_MP12_2_FD_132426 | JGI IMG/M metagenome (GOLD analysis project Ga0187776, IMG submission 132426) | Tropical peat soil microbial communities from peatlands in Department of Meta, Colombia - 0216_BV02_MP12_20_MG | ecosystem: Environmental > Terrestrial > Soil > Wetlands > Peat | place...
CCAAGACTCATTTCGAGCAGATTCCGGTCGAGGTGGTCAAAAAGATTGCAGACATTCAAATTCCTCCAGAAAGGACAAAGGGAATGCAGCCAGGGTCGAACCTCTCATCCGAGAGAACCATTTTCAGACAGCGTGAGGAGGCTTTTGCTTTGCAAGAAGAGAGTCACATAATGAAACCTCCAGCGGAACCGGAGTTCACTTATCCCGAGTGGCAAAAGCCTTACCTGGCGGCACTAATCGCAGATCCAGGGGAATTGCAGGAGAGGGTTACCGAAGCAGAGACCGCGATCTTCAATCGCCTGCAGGCCATCTCGCTGAGTCCTGATCACGAACGGGAACGGCTCGCCCTGTCCGATGCGATGCGATCGCTGCGAATCGTGAAGAAAACTAAGCTGGATTATCCCGATTGGGGAACTACCGGCTAAGCTGCCCCTGCCAGAAAGAGGCCGCGAGCTGTGCCCACCAGCCGCGAAATATGTTCGGATTTAGACAACACTGCCGAAACCCCGGCGGAATGTGCTTCTTGCTTCAGGAAGTCGTCGTCGTACTCGGTAAACATAATGATCCTGACCGTAGGCATGATCTTTTTGATGGCCCGCGTTGCCTCTAGACCATTCATGATGGGCATGGAAAGGTCGATGACAATCAAATCGGGGCGTAACTCCTGAGCTTTGGCGATTGCCTCCCTACCGTTTTTTGCCTGACCACATACATCAAAGTCCTCGTCCGCGGTGAAAAGCCGGCAGATTGCCTGGCGAATCGTCGAGTTATCATCTACTACCAGCACTGCCCTGCGCACGCCCGCTGACCTCCAGCCGCTCTCTGTCGGACCGGTCCTGGGCTAGAGATGCGGACGGCGTGGAGGGTGTTTTCTGTAAAATTCGCGGTGTGCTCTTTTGCAGATGTTCTTGTCCCGTGCCAGATCACAGTTGAGACCGAGGAGCTGAAGTTAACTGGTATTGCGCGTCAGAGGAAGACCAGGATGGGTCGCCCACCCTTTTGCCCGCATTTCGCGAAGGGTAGGACATGCAACATATCACATCCGCTGTCCGTCTCTTCGTGGCAGAATAATACGCTGCTGCATTTCTTATGAAGACTCTCAGCAACACGGGAGAAAAGGCCGAGCTCATCGCCCGGCTCGAAAAGATCGGCCCCTCGTCCGAACGCCGCTGGGGAAAAATGTCGGCTCACGAGATGATCTGCCATTTGAGCGACGGATTCCGCATGTACATGGGCGTGAAACGAGTAAGCAGCACGCCGGTTCCCTATCCAAGAGCGCTGGCGAGATGGATCGCACTCTGGGCGCCGATTCCCTGGCCTAAGGGATTCAAATCCGTTCCCGAGTTGGATCAACAGAAAGGCGGCACCCGACCGGAAGTCTTCGCTAACGATGTAAGCGAGCTAAGGAATCTGATGGATCGCTTCACCCGACAGCCACGAGACTTCCAATTCCAGCCTCATCCGCAGCTCGGCCCCATGTCGGAGAAGGCATGGATGCGCATGGCCTACCTGCATATGGATCACCACTTGCGGCAGTTCGGAGCGTAAGCGAATGCTCTTGTCGTCTGGAAGGACTACACTCCGGAAGCTGCGCGTCTTTTCCCGTACTCTGTCGTGTAACTCAGCTTGATCGTGCCGCAGGTTTGCTGCTCTTCGGAGTACACATCGCAGCTATCGAAGGGATGCGAGTAGATGTGCAGACTCACCGCGCGCTCGCCAAATTCTTTGGGGTTGTAAACCTTGTGCACAGGTTCCTTGGGATTGACGGCCACTGGGCTTGCGGCATTCATCTCCACCGCAAAAGTCCGCTCAAGCTTACATCGGCCGCCTTCCAGGTCCTGAAATAGCACGCGATAGTTCTGCACCATAAGCCGGCCGATGGGGACCGCCATCCAGCAGTTTTGCCCGCGATGGTTGTGGATCGAGCTCACCTGGCCCACCTCCCAGCAGATGGCCAGCAGTTCGTAGAGCCTCGTCTTGTCGATCAGAGTGCGGGTATAGTGCTGGCTATCCCAGCAGATGTAGGGAGTGAGCGTGTCGGGATCGACGGGGTTGTGAGCAAGGAAGGACCGCAGCTCTTCGATCTCTTGAAACGTCCTCTCGGGAAGCTGTCGCAGCTGCTTCACGAAATCCTGGATTGAACAGATCTGGTGTGCGGTTTTTGGAGTTGCCATCGATACGCTCCTTCCCAGAAGCCCAAACTCCCCAAAGTCAAAGGCCAACGACCAAAGACGAAAGACCAAAGAATAGATCAAACTGCCGCCCGATCCAAGCACTGGGACGCGCTTCCCATCTCAGGGGTTGCGTGTTGCCGCTCCCGGTAGGAAACTAGAGACCTCTCCGGCAGGACGGTTTGGCATGCGGCAAGCGACTAGGAGTGCGGACATGACCTGGACGGAATCATTCACCTGCAATATTTGTGGCAAGCGCAAGGGCGAGGTCGATCACTGGTGGCTGGCGTGGGTGGAGCAGGTGCAACCCAGCGATCACGAGACGCTCAAACCGAAGTGGCAGTTGCTGCCCTGGTCGGAACTGATGGCCCGCTCGCTTGACGTTGCGCATCTGTGCGGCGCCGGATGTGCCCTGAAAGAAGCTGAACGCTGGATGACTTCCACCGTTATCAGTTCGAGGCGGTGACCTGCTGATTCTCTATAGTGTCATCCTGAGCGAGGACGCGGTGAAGCGATCCGCGTCCGAGTCGAAGGGCCTTGCGGTTTATTGGCGAAAATTCCTTTTACCGCAGCTTTACCGAATTGCGCCACTTGGCATGGAGCCACAACAGAGCGCCCACCCCGATGGTCTCCAGGGGTCCAGGAGTCATTATCAGCGACTCCCAGGGTTGCGGCTGCCTGAGCAACACGTACACTCCCCAGAGCGCGCCCCCGATTTGCAGTGAGTTGGCGATCCATTCCTCGGTGCCGATCAGAATGCGGTGCTGCCTTCCATGGCGCCTCACCGGACGCAGACTGACCATGTTGGCGGAGTAGTCCACCACTTCGTGTTCCCAGAGATCGCCGGTACTGCGTACCTTCGACACCATTCCACTCTCCAACATACGCTTACTCCGCCCCCATCCCCAGATCACAAAGGTGGACGGCCGGAAGGACGATGCCCGCGCTATGCGATATCAGAAATTTCACTTTGTCGTCCTGGGCCTGTGCCCCACCCTAAGCCCAGCGAAGGGTGGGATCGAGCATTCGCGCTCCTACCTCCTCCCTTCCAGCCCCATCGCTTCCGCATACAGCCGGTGGAACTGGTGCACGCCTTTCTCCTGCTTCGCGCTGTAGCGTCCGCGATCGTAGCTCTGCGACCTCAGGTTGCGCTGCACGACTTCGCAGATCTGTCCATCTTCAATCTGGATTTCGTCGCTGAAACGGAAGGTCGTCTCGGGCGTGTCGGTATTGAGCGTGGGCTCGGGGAAAAACCAGATAAAAATAGCCACCGTGCGCTCCACCCCGAGCGGCAGGACAATATTTAACGACATATTGTCGGGATAACAGTTCAGCATCCAGTTGGGAAAAATCCAGTAGTATTCCGCGGCCAGCTCTGCTTCTGACTGGCGGTAGCGGCGCTCGCTGGTCGATTCATTCTCCGGTCCGCGAATAGGCGAATACTGCAGCAAGTGCCGCGCATATAGCGTTGTCACATATTGGCTGTAATCCAACTCGCGGTTCAGGCTGGGATGCACGCTGGGCAGGTGGTACCCCTCCAGATAATTGTCGATGTAGACTTTCCAGTTGCATTCCATGATGTAGTCGTGACGTTTGTAGAAGCGCATCTTGTCGAAGCCGAATTTGGCTGCCTGCTCGGGCAATTCGCGCAAATCGCGCAATAGCGGCTCGGCTTGCGGATCCAGGTTCACGAACACCAGCCCTCCCCATTCATCAACGGGAATCGGACGTAGTGCGAACTGGCGGGGATCGAAGTCGCAAACTCCTTCCATCTCCGGTGCATTCAGCAATTGGCCTTCGAGGTTGTAGGTCCAGCCGTGATATCCGCAGCGGAATACCTTTCGCGAACCGCAGCCCTCGGCCGGCGGGCCCGCGCGATGGCGGCACACGTTGTAAAACCCGCGCAGAGCGTTATCGGTTCCACGCGCGACCAGCAGCGGCTCTCCCAACAGATCGAACGTAAAGTAGTCGCCGGGTTTGGTTACCTGCTCGTGATATCCGATCACCTGCCAAGTTTTGAAAAACAGGCGCTGCTGTTCCAGCTCGAGCCAGGACGGCTCGATGTAGTAATTCGAGGGCAGAGTGAAACCCCGTTCCACCGCGGGATCGATAAGTGCATTGGAAATTCTGTTGACGCTCTGCGCCATTCCCGATAGCCTCCCGACGAACTCACGAATTATAGGCAAGCGTGCCAAACCTGAGGCGTGGGGTGCCCCAGGTCTCGCGTTTTTCGAGACTTGGGCGACGATGTCTGCCTAAATTCCCCTCAATTTCGTGAATGGAATCCACCCGCGCTCAGCTCGATGCGAAAGAACAGCCGGTTCCACAGCCGCGCCCCGGCCTGGTGCGGGGCATGTCGCTGCTCGACTCCGCGCTCTTGATCATTGGCGGAACCATTGGCAGCGCCATCTTCCTGACGCCCAGCGACGTCGCCACGGCCGTGCCTGCGCCGTTGCTCTACCTGGGGGTGTGGGCAGCCGGAGGTGTGGTCTCTCTGATGGCGGCATTCGCCTTCGGCGAGCTCGGGGCCATGTTTCCCGAGGCCGGTGGACAATACGTTTACCTGCGCGAGGCCTATGGCGACTTTGCTGCTTTTCTCTATGGTTGGATGATGTTCGTTGCCGGGTCGAGCGGCGGAGTCGCCGCCATCGCAGTCGCCTTCGCCGAATACTTCGGCCGGGTGGCGACACCTCTGGCGGCAGAAAAAGTGATCATGGCGGCGCCTGGCGTCACCGTCCACGATTGGCGCCTCGCCGGCTCAGTCTGGCATCTCACGCGCGGCGATGTAGTCGCGATTGCCGCCATTCTTCTGTTGACAGCGATCAACGTCCGCGGACTTCGCCCAGCGGTCGTGCTCCAGAACGTCGCCACCTGGATCAAATACCTGGCGCTGGCGGCATTCATCGTCTTCGGGCTGACCTTGGGCAGAGGCAGCTGGGGACACTTCAGCTCGGCGGGAATACGAGAGAGCTTCGCTCACGGCATGTATCCATTGATGACCGCGGTCGGTGTGGCCTTCATCGCGGTCTTCTGGTGCTACGAAGGCTGGGTTTACATTGCCTGGACCGCGGGGGAAGTTCGCAATCCCGAGCGCAATATCCCTCGCTCGCTGGTTCTGGGACTGGTCGCGGTCATCGTGGTTTATCTGGCGGTGAATGCAGTCTACATGTACGCACTGCCGGTTCCGGGGATCGCCCAGCAGCCCGCAGTCGCACAGGCGGCTGCCGAGGTGCTGTTTTCGCCTGCTGTCGCCTTCTGGCTCTCGGCGCTGATCGCCATCTCCTGCTTCGGCGCAACCTCCAGCAATGTGCTGGCAGGAGCGCGTGTGAGCTACGCCATGGGACGCGACGGCCTGTTCTTTAAGCACATGGGCGATGTTCATCCTCGCTTCCGGACTCCGGCATTTGCGCTGATTGCGCAGGCGATCTGGGCATCACTCATCGCGCTCAGCGGGACCTACGAGCAGCTCTTCACTTACACCGTTTTCGCGATGATCCTGTCCTATGTGGCTTGCGTGGCGGCGCTGTTCGTATTTCGCAAGCGGCGGCCGGACCTGCCGCGCCCCTATCGCTGCTTCGGCTATCCCTGGCTGCCGATCGCGTATGAAATCCTGATCGGAGGCTGGGTGGTGAACACCATCATTCATCGCCCGCGCGAGACGCTGGCAAACCTTGGCCTGCTGGCCGTCGGCGTGCCTTTCTATCTCTATTGGCACCGCCGCACCCATGCTGCGCACTAAACTGTAAGGAATGTCGATCGCTGACAATCTGTCCCAGGTTCGCGAGCGCATCGAGGCTGCCGCCCGCCGTGCCGCGCGCCAGCCCGACGAGATTGAGCTGATGGCCGTCTCCAAGACATTTCCGGCCGAAATTATTCGCGAGGCCTATCTGAACGGCCAGCGCTTGTTCGGCGAAAATCGCGTGCAGGAATTTGCCGCCAAAGCCGAGGCACTCCGCCAACTCGAGGGCGCGCGCTTTCACATGATCGGGCACTTGCAGTCCAACAAGGCAAAGCATGCGACCGAACTGTTCGACGCCGTCGATTCTGTCGACTCCCTCAAACTCGCGGAACGCCTGAATGAGGCAGCGGCCACTCAAGCCGCAGGAAGACGCTTGCCCGTGCTGATCGAGATCAACACCGGTGCGGAATCGGCCAAAAGCGGACTGCCGCCGGATTCGCCAGAACTGGAGACCCTGCTTGCGGCCGCGCCCCGGCTGGAGCATCTCGAGATTCGCGGCCTGATGACGATTCCGCCCTTCGGCGACGACGCCGAGAGCGCGCGTCCATTCTTCCGCCAATTACGCGAGCTGCGCGATCGGATTGCCGCGCGTCATCTGCCGGGCGTCGCCATGGACGTTCTCTCTATGGGAATGTCGCATGATTTCGAAGTGGCCATCGAAGAGGGCTCGACCTGCGTGCGTATCGGTACCGCGATCTTTGGGGCACGGACGAAACCATGATCCCAGTCAACGACACTGCAGCAGGCGCGACATTTTCAGTGCGCGTCCAGCCTCGCGCGAAAAAGAACGCCATCATCGGCGAACTTGGAGACTCTCTGAAGCTGGCGCTCACCGCGCCTCCCGTGAACGGCAAGGCCAATGAGGCATGCATCGCATTCCTTGCGGAATTTTTGAATGTGCCGCGCTCGTCGGTTACCATAGCCGCCGGCGAAACCAGCCGCAACAAAGTAATTCGTGTCGCAGGCCTGACAGCGGCAGAAGCGCGGCATCGTCTGGCTGCGGGTTTAGGAATCTGAGAAGGAGCATTCGGGCCGAGATCAGGGCAGTTCTCGACACGACTTTTCGTTTGCCCGATTATCATTTGCCCGATCACCCGATTCGTTCATGCTCAACCTCTACGTCACCGTCCTGGTCCTGATCGTGCTGGTGCTGCTTACCCTCAGCATCAGCCGCATTCATACGGTTAAAACCAAGGCCGACTTTCTGGTTGCCGGCCGCAGTCTTCCGGCCTACGTGCTGGTGTTCACTCTGCTGTCCTCGTGGATTGGCGCCGGCAGCCTGTTTGCCGGGGCAGAGAACGCGTTCCGCAACGGCTTCGCTTCGCTGTGGCAGCCGGGAGGCGGCTGGGCAGGGCTGCTGATCATCTACTTCGTCGCGCCTCGTGCCCGCCGCTTTGCGCAGTTCACCATCCCTGATCTGCTGGAGACGCGCTACAACACCGCCGCGCGAATCCTCGGCATTATCGCCATTCTGTTCGCCTACACCGCTATCACTTCCTACCAGTTCAAAGGCGGCGGCGACATTCTGCATCTGGCTACCGGCATCGACAACACCACCGGTATGTACATCATCGCCAGCTTCGTGATCGTGTTCACGGCCCTGGCCGGAATGTCGTCGGTCGCATACCTGGATGTGGTGATCGGCCTGCTCATCACCGTCACCTGCTTTTTAGCAGTGCCGCTGCTGCTCGACAAAACCGGCGGCTGGTCTGGGCTGCACCAGGCGCTTCCGCCCGACCGCTTCCAGGTGCTTGGTCATCTCACGCTCACCCGCGCGCTGGAATTTTTCTTCCCGACATTTCTTCTCATGCTGGGCAACCAGAGCATGTACCAGAAATTTTTCTCCGCCAAATCGGAGAAAGACGCGCGCATCGCCGTCGTCGGGTGGATCATCGGCACGCTCATATTGGAAACCCTGATCGTCGCCATCGCTGTCTTTGGCTCAGCGCTGTTCGGAACCGACCCTGAACTCACCGCCAAGCCGCGCGAGACCATTCCCTTCGTGGCGCGCCACGGCCTGCCGCCATGGATAGGCGCTTTGTTGATGGGCGCGGTTTTCGCCAAAGTGATTTCCACCGCGAATAATTACCTGTTCTCACCGGCGACAAATCTGGTGAATGACGTGTACACGCGCTTCATCAATCCACACGCGGAGCACAAGAAGATTCTGGTGGTCTCTCGGGTGTTGGTGGTGTTGTTGGGGCTGTTTGCGCTGATGCAGGGCGCTTACTGGACTTCGATTCTCGCCATGGCGCTCTACGCGTACACGATCTATTCGGCGGCAATCACTCCCGTCGTGATGAGCGCGTTCTTTTGGAAGCGCGCGACTGCTGCCGGCGCGATCGTCTCCATTGCGCTGGGAACCTTGGTGACGATTTTCTGGAATTACGGCGGCAAGAGCTTTCTCCCGCCCCAATGGGCGGAACGCGACGCCATCTTCCCGGCCCTGGTGGTTTCGGTGCCTGCCCTGGTAGTGGTCAGTCTGCTGACCGCGCCGCCTCCGCGCGAAAAGCTGGCTCCGCTGTTTCCCGAAGATTATCCGGAATCAGCTCCCCTTGCCGCAGAAGCGAAAAAGTGACGGCGATATCTACTGAGCCCCGATGAAGCCCCCTTCGCAAATTGCTGCTCACATCCGCCGCGTCTTGAAAGACGGCGGCTCAGCTCCCCACTCTGAAGAAGTCCAGTGGTTCTTCAAGGAGGAGATTGCGTCGCGCGGCTGGTACACCCAGGACCTTCGCCGAGTGGCCGCTCGCTTTCGCCGTCAGCTTATCGCGGAAGCCGGCCTCGATTACCTGGTCGCGGTGGCCGACCAGCTGTTTCAGGGAAAGATTCTCGAAGAGAAAGTTTTTGCTGTCTTCCTCCTGGAAAAATCCACCGCAAGCTTCGGCGACAAGGAATTCCGGCTCTTCGAATCCTGGCTCGGCCGCATCAGCACCTGGGCCGACCACGACGGGCTGCTGCACTACCTGATCGGGCCTCTGATCCTCGCCGATCCTAAGCGCGCGGCCCGCGTTTTCCGCTGGGCCTGGTCTTCCAACCGCTGGCACCGCCGGGCCGCGGCTGTAGCCCTGATTCGCAGCGCTCGCGAGCGAAAGCTCTTTCCCGAAATCGTCCGCCTCTCCGACTTCTTGCTCGAGGACCAGGACGACATGGTTCAAAAAGGCCTGGGCTGGCTTCTGCGCGAGACTGCAAAAGCGGACCCGCGGCGCTCCATGCCATATCTGAAGCGCATTTGTGGTCGCGCCCCGCGCCTGGTGGTCCGTACCGCCTGCGAGACCCTGCCAAAGGCTGACCGGGATCGAATCCTAAAGCGCCCGCCAATGCGCACTTCCGGCAAGCGCCAGCCCAAAATCCCGGCGTGACGCACCTCGCCCCCGCGTCGGTTAACGATCACACCCTAAAGTCCGCGATATCCGGTACAATGCGCGCCGCATCCAAAACTCTAGTAGCCCATTTCTGGAGTCGCTTATGAATACCTTCCCGATTCTGTTGGGCGCCCTTTGCGTTTACGCGCTGGCTTACCGCTACTACAGCGCCTTTATTGCCGCCAAAGCTCTGGCCCTCGATGATCGCCGCACCACTCCCGGTCACGTGTACGAAGACGGACACAACTACGTTCCTTCGCCGAAGTGGGTCTTGTTCGGACATCACTTTGCCGCGATTGCCGGTGCCGGTCCGCTGGTGGGTCCGACGCTGGCGGCGCAATTCGGCTTCGCTCCCGGCTTCCTCTGGCTGCTGATCGGCGCTGTGCTGGCTGGCTGCGTGCAGGATTTCACCGTGCTGGTGGCCTCTATCCGTCACCGCGGACGTTCTCTGGCGGACGTGGCGCGCACGGAAATCAGCCCCTTTGCGGGGACGGTCGCGATGGTCGCCGTGCTCTTCATCCTGATCGTCACCCTGGCCGGCTTGGGAATTGTGGTGGTCAACGCTCTTTCCAACTCACCATGGGGCGTCTTCACCATCGGCATGACTATTCCCATCGCCCTCATCATGGGGTTGTGGATGTTCAAGAGCCACGCGGGTGAGATCAGGGTGGTCGGCCCCAGCATCTTCGGCGTGGTGCTGTTGCTGAGCAGCGTGATCGCCGGACACTGGGTAGCACAGAGCGCAGCCGCGCACGCGCTGACCTTTTCTCCCCATCAGATTACTTTCCTGATGGCTCTGTACGGGTTCGTCGCTTCGGCCTTGCCGGTATGGCTGCTGCTCGAACCGCGCGACTATCTCTCCACCTATGTGAAGCTGGGCACGATTATCGTTCTGATTCTGGGCGTGTTCATCGTCCATCCCAATATTCACTTCCCTGCCTTCACTCAGTTTGTGCATGGCGGCGGTCCCATCATCAAGGGAAAGCTCTTCCCCTTCTTGTTTGTGACTATCGCTTGTGGCGCGATCTCCGGTTTCCACTCTCTGGTCTCCTCGGGGACCACGCCCAAGATGATTGACAAAGAAACCGACGCCCGCTTCATCGGCTATGGCGCCATGATCTGTGAGTCGATGGTTGGCGTGCTGGCGCTGATCGCCGCCACCTCGATGCATCCTGGAGACTACTTCGCCATCAATACCACGCCCGAAGTCTTCAGCAAGCTGGGCCTGGCCACCGTCAATCTCGATACCTTCTCCCGCGAGGTCGGCGAGAAACTGGCGGGACGCACCGGGGGCGCGGTCTCGCTGGCCGTCGGCATGGCCCAGATTTTCAAGGGTCTGCCCGGCATGGATCGGCTGATGGGTTACTGGTACCACTATGCCATCATGTTCGAGGCGCTGTTCATCCTCACCACCGTGGATACCGGCACGCGCGTTGCCCGCTACGTCCTGCAGGAAATCATGGGCAAAGCATACAAGCCCTTCGGCAACACCGCCTGGCTGCCCGGCAACCTCTTCACTTCTTTCTTTATTGTCCTAGCCTGGGGATATCTGATCTGGACCGGCACCATCTCCACCATCTGGCCCTTGTTCGGTACGGGGAACCAGTTGCTGGCCACCATTGCCCTGGCCGTGACCACCACTTTCCTGATCAACATGGGCAAATCGAAGTATGCCTGGATTACCTTCCTGCCCATGTGTTTTGTGGGAGTGACCACGGTGAGCGCGGGAATCTTGTCCATCAAAAATATCTTCTGGCCACTGACTCACAAGACTGGCCAGCAGATGGTGACCGGATATTTGGACTCGATTCTAATGACCATCTTCATCGCGGGAGTCATCCTGGTGGTCATGGATGCGTCGCGGCGCTGGCTGGCCACCCTCCGGGGCGCCCCGGTTCCGGAGACTGCTTTTGGACCACCAGTCACGGCCGCCGGCGAAGTCAAAATGGGCTGCTGCTGACGCGTTACCCTGCCGACCTTGTGGCCCAGGTTCGCGCCCTGCAGTTCGGCGCTAACCTGGGGCGGACCGGAACGAGCTCTGGGGCACCCTAACGAACCCTGAGGGTGCCCCGCCCTAATCGTCCTTTGTTTAGGATGGGGTAGTTCGCTTCATTGCTGCGGCAGCCCCTCCGATACAATACTGCTCATACGCCATGAACCTTGCTGCGATCCAATCTGCTCTACGAGCGCAGAACATCGACGCCTGGCTGTTTTACGACCATCACCATCGCGATCCCATCGCCTATCGCATTCTCGGTCTGCCCGAGACCCTCTTTGTGACCCGGCGATGGTTCTACGTGATTCCGGCGGAGGGCGAGCCGCGAAAACTCGTGCATCGCATCGAAGCCGGCCATCTCGATACTCTCCCTGGCGGCAAGCAGGAATATTCCGGATGGCAGGAGCTGTTCGGGGCACTTAAGACAATGTTGGCGCCCTACCACAACATTGCCATGCAGTATTCGCCCAACAACCTCATCTTCTACGTTTCCCTGGTGGACGCGGGCACTGTCGACCTCATCCGCAGCTTCGGCAACAACGTCGTCAGCTCAGGCGACCTGGTCGCAAAATTCGAAGCTACTTTGACCGAGGATCAGATCCGCAGCCACTTCCAGGCGGGTGAGGCTATCGATCGCATCGTCGCTGCCGCCTTCCGCGAGATCGGTGACCGGGTCCGCAACGGCGGCACTAATGAATTCGAAATGCAGAAGTGGTTCCTGGAAAGCTTCGAGCGCGAGGATTTGATGACCGACGACGGCCCTATCGTCGCCGTCAATGCCAATAGCGGCAATCCGCATTACGGTCCGAGCTCTGAGCAGAGCGCTCCCATCCGCAAAGCTGATTTCGTCCTGCTGGATGTCTGGGCAAAGAAGAAGACTCCCGGCGCCGTCTTTTACGACATCACCTGGACCGGCTACGTCGGCTCCGCCCCGTCCGACCGCCACCGCCAGGTGTTCGACATCGTCTCCCGCGCTCGCGACGCTGGTGTTCAACGAGTGCAGACGGCCATCGCCGCTGGAGAACCCATAGCCGGTTGGCAGGTGGATGATGCCACTCGCGCGGTTATCAACGCCGCCGGATTCGGCAAGAACTTCGTGCACCGCACCGGGCACTCCATCGCAACCGAAGTCCACGGTAACGGCGCCAACATGGATAACCTGGAAATCCACGACGAGCGCCAGATCTTGCCCAATTCCTGCTTCTCTATCGAGCCCGGCATCTACCTGCCGGAATTCGGCGTGCGCAGCGAGGTAAATGTTCTGGTGCGCGATAAATCTGCCGAGGTAACGGGTAAAATACAAAAAGAGATCGTAACTATCTAATGGCTCCTTCTGGAAAGAACCTCGGTACCACCATGGACCGGCAGAACCGCGCGGCTGCAGCCCAGCGTCCTCAGGTTACCCCTGCCAATACCACCATGGCGGTGATTGCGCCGGCCCTGGGGTGGCTGATTCCGGGCGCCGGCCATCTGGTGCAGAAGCGCTGGTGGCGCGGGCTGCTGCTCATGATCTCCATTGTCACCATGTTCGTGCTCGGTCTGCTTATGCAGGGCAAGGTGTACGGCTTTAATACTGGCGACCTGCTGGACATGCTCGGCTTCGTAGGCGATGTGGGCGCCGGCGGGCTCTACATCGTCACCCGGGCCCTGGATGGCGGACAGGGAGCTATCCATCGCGCGGTAGCTGACTATGGCACCAAATTCATCATCGTCGCTGGTCTGCTCAATATCATCGCTGCCGTCGACGCTCACCATATCGCTCTTGGGAAGAAAGCTTGATGGTCCTGGAACTCTCGCATTTCAGCGCCGCCCTCTTATTCGCGACATTCGCTTCGATCGTGTTTGGGATCACCCAGCGCGACAATGCGCGCGACATGGTGAAGTACGGACTCTATTGCTTCAGCTTGTTTGTTGGCGGAGTGATCGTCGCCGGCTGGGCCATGTGGCTGCTTCGCCGCTGACTCAAATGCAGTGGAAAATCCTGTCTTCGGCTTTTGTTGATCCCGTCCACTACGAACTTGAGGGTGCCCCACTAGCCATTCTTTTGCTAGGGTGGGATATTCAACTGATGGAAGCACGATGCCCTACCTTCTGAAGACTGAGCCTTCCGAATACTCGTTCGCCGATCTGCAACGCGACAAGGAAACCACCTGGGATGGAGTCTCGAATCCAGTTGCGCTCAGAAACCTGCGCACGATGACTCCCAATACCAAGCTCGTGATCTATCACACCGGCGACGAGCGCCGAGTCGTAGGCACAGCGTCGGTGGTTTCAGTCGATAACTCCGACGCGCGAAATCCTAAGGTGAGGATCAAGGTCGGCAAACCCGTCTCGAATTCGGTCAGCCTTAGTGAAATCAAGGCCAACAAAATTTTCTCGGACTCACCGCTGATCCGCCAGGGCCGGCTTTCGGTCGTCCCACTGACGGATGCCCAATATCGGTTCTTGACGGGAGAGTAATGAGGACAGGCAGGATTGCTTGTCCCCCACACCTAAAGCTCTTATCCCTTCGCTCTGAGAAAAATCACCGTGGCGTCATCCGCCGGCGGCACTCCTCCGGCAAATGTGCGAACGTCCCGTAGCAGGCTCTCCGGTGTCGCGTCCTGCTTGGCGACATGCTCAGCCAGCCGCTTCGTTCCGTAGTCCACATCCTGGCTGTTGGCAGCTTCGGTGATGCCATCGCTATAAAGTGCGACCACAGCTCCCGGCGGCAGAGTCAGGATGCGTTCAGAATACGAACTGCAACCTAACCCCAACGGCATCCCACTCTCTGTCTGCAGCAGTTGGACTCCAGAGTCGCTCACTAACAGAGGCGGGAGATGCCCCGCGTTAGCGAAGGTGAGCGTCCGCGTTGCGCCGTCTAGGACGCCATAGACCATGGTGACATAACGCCCGGAAGGAAAATCCTTCATCAGCACCTCATTCAGCTGCGCCAGCGATTCCCCCGGAGTGCACGGGCAGTTCTGCACGATCGAGCGCAGCATGGCGCGCGTGGCAGACATCAGCAACGCCGCCGCCGTGCCCTTGCCGGAAACGTCGGCCAGCACGAACCCCCAGCGGTCCCTGCTCAGATCGATGTAGTCGTACCAGTCGCCACCCACCGCCCCCGCCGGCACGCTCAAGGCCTCGATGGCGAATCCCGGAATCAGCGGCGATGCCTTCGGAAACAAGGCCTGCTGAATGGCGCGAGCTTCATCGGCATCACGGTTGAACCGTTCGGCAGCTTCCCGCTCGCGCTGGAAGCGGCGAGCATTTTCCACGGCTACAGCAATGTGCCCAGCCAGAGCCTTCAGCAGTTCCAGTTGCTCGGGGGAGAAGGCGTCCAATTCGTTGTGGGTCGCGCTGAAAACGCCGATCGCATTGCCATTGACCTTCAGCGGGATATCCACCTCAGAAAGCGTTGCATGCTCGCAGCCAATGTAATAAGGGTCTACCCGGACATCGGGGGCATACCGCATTTCACCCGTAGCGGCCACGTGTCCCACCATGCCCTCCACACCGATCTTGAGGCGCGATCCCTTCGTGTGCACAGTGCAGCCGCGAACACCTGCCAGAACCATCTCCTGAGCTTCATGATCATGCAGCCAAATCGACGCCTCGATGCAGCCGAACGACTGCGCCACGTCGTTTACTACCTGCGTGAGAAGCAAATCCAGATCCAGCGTCGAGTTGATGGTCTGCGCTGCCTTCTGCAAGCGCAGGAGGTCCTGAACATAGCGGTAGTCGGGATGCAAGACAGGCGTGTCGACACTAGGCCGCGGATAGGTGGCCATGGTTCCCCTCCCCATGTCCTGAGGTTGCTTTATTGATGTCTAAGGAGACGCTTTCGATTCTTAGTTTTGCCCTATTGGGGCTGGTCACGGTTTCACGGAATAGCACGGATCAGAAGGAAGTCTAGAAGGAGTAATGCACAACATCTCTGGTTGGTTTTCAATCCGTGAAAACCTGTGGAATCCGTGGCTGATTCCTGCCCTACATGATTGCTGTCGGCGGCGCAGGCTCATCCGGACTGCCGGCATTCGCCAGCGGCACCCGGATCATCACCAGGATAAGCACGACCAGCGCGGCAAGCGCCACCCAGATCGGGGACGCCCACTTGAACAGCGCCACATCCTTCCCTGCACCTACCAAACCTGCGATCACCAGCCCACACAAAGCTTCACCGGCGATCAAGCCCGACGCGGTGAGGACGCCGGCATTGTCCACCCTGGCTTTTTGGGCGTCGTTGAAGTCGCGGCGGTCGCGCAGCCGATCGGTAAGCCAACGCACCACGCCACCCAGGAAAATCGCGAAGGTAGTGCCCAGCGGCAGATACATGCCGACCGCGAAGAGCATCACGCTCTTCACCTCGATCAGGATCGCGCAAAGGCCGAGCAGAATGCCCACGACCACCAGCGGCCAGGCCATGTCACCGCCGACGATGCCCTTGGCCAACATCGACATCAAGCCTGCCTGCGGCGCGGACAAGGCAGGGCTGCCAAAATGGTATGCCTTGTCGAGCACTGCCAACGGGAAGAAAAGCACCAGCGATGCAACCACCACGCCGAGCAGGTCGCCCACTTCCATTTTTGCCGGGGTGCCTCCCAGGATGTGACCGACCTTCAGATCCTGCAGCATTTCGCCGGCAACTGCTGATGAAACGCAGATGACCGCCGCCACTCCCAGAACTGCCGCCACTCCACCTGTACCCGACACTCCGAGCGCGACCATCAAGAGGGCTGCAATTACCAGGGTGCAGAGCGTGAGTCCGGAAACTGGATTGTTGGACGAACCAATCAGTCCCACAAGGTTTCCGGAAACTGCGGCGAAGAAGAATCCCAGCACCACCATCACTGCGGCCGCGACCAGCGCTCCCACCAACACCTTCGAACTGGAAAGATTCCCGGCGCCGCTAATGAAATAGCGGTACAGAACCAGCATCGCCACAAAAACAATCGCCACACCCACGAAGATCACCTTGGCAGGGAGATCACGCTCCGTGCGATTGGTGCTGGCGTGCGCGGCGGCGGATTTCCTTAGGTCCGAGACGGCGCGGCCCATGCCGATCGCCAGTTGCTTGCGCATCTTGAAAAGGGTGTAGCTTGCGCCCACCAGCATTCCGCCCACCGCGATCGGCCGCACGATTGAGTAATAGATGGCTTGAGCCAGCAGCGGCCATGAGATCGTCTGTCCTGCTGGCAGCGATCCCTGGATGTACGGCCCTACGGTGAACGTGAGAAGCGGAACCAGCAATCCCCAGGCGAGCACGCCGCCAGCGAAGTTCAGAGACGCCAGTCGCGGACCAATGATGTATCCAACGCCAAGATAGGCTGGACTGACGTCGGGCAAGGTGAACAGCGTGGTACCGCCAGTCACCGTGGTTGCCACGTTAGGATTGGTGCTGGTGCGTAGCAGCAATCGCTTTCCCAACGCGCTGATACCGACGGGAAACGTATTGTTAGGCTGAAAGACATTGATTGCGCCCAGCAGGTACATGAATCCGCCGAAGCCCATATTGGCGAACAGAATTTTGGCGGCCTTGGCGCCCTGCTGGCCGGCCTTGTGAATCTCAGAAGCTGCCACCGATTCCGGATAAGGAAGTTCGGGATCTTCAACCATCACGCGGCGGAGGAGCGTCACCAGCAAAATTCCCAGTGTTCCGCCGATCACCATCAGTGCCACTGATTTCCAGTACTGGTCTCTGGTGAGTCCCGGCCACAGGCCCGCCATGACGAAGGCGGGAATCGTGAACACCGCGCCTGCTGCCACCGACTCGCCAATCGAACCGATGGTTCGCGCAATGTTTTCTTCCAGCAGCGAGCCTTTGAAAATGCGCAGCACCGACATCCCGATCACCGCCGCAGGGTACGTCGCGGCAATGGTCATTCCCGCTTTCAGGCCCAGATAGGCATTGGCTGCGCCTAGGATTCCGGTCATCAGCAAGCCCAGGATCACTGCCCGGAAGGTAAATTCCGGCATCTGCATGCTGGCCGGAACGTAAGACTGGAATTTAGGGGCGGGTTGCGGTGGCGCTGTTGTCCGAGTGCTCATCAGGAGTCCTTGTGTCCTTGATTAAGATGGTACCCTGCGAGGCCGCGCAAGTTTCGCACGCTGCGTGCTTCCGATACAAGTGTCGAGACGCCAACTCTGGTGATTTCCATTACTTCGGGACGTCATGCCGTTGTCCGGCGGTGCTCACCCTGGTGATTGCGACTGGCAATGCCGAATTGCTTTGTAGCCCACAGGCCAGCTATACTGAATGGCGCGATCGCCCGCGACCTCTGCCGCGACGATCGGGAGGAGGGTCGTCTTCAGCAGTACCGGAGACCTAACTCGGGTTCCAGGAGCCTCTGGCTCGCCTGAGAATTCTTTGCGTTTTGGCTTCCTGCGGGCCGCCACCGAAAGCCTTTTCAGCGTCTTATTTCCCTCCGATTGCCGCCTTTGCCAAGAACCTCTAACGCATGCCTCATGGCTCCCTGTTTGTCAGGATTGCCTGGAGTCGATTCCGCCCATTTCCGGCGTCTTATGCGCGATTTGCGGTGAGCGGTTATACACGCTGTCCCCCTCTCCGGGGACCAAGGACCAGGACCAGGTCGGCCAGCAGGTTTGTGGCGACTGCCTGATGAGCCCTCCGCCATTTGTACGCGCCACAGCCTACGGAGCCTACGAAGGCGGGTTGGGGGAGTTGATTCACTTGTTCAAATACGAACAAATGCGGCCGGCGGCTCGCGTCCTCGGGAATCTGCTCGCCGAAGCGATCGAGTGGCTGGCCCCCGAAATCGGCGAAGCCCGTCCGCTGGTGGTTCCGGTCCCATTGCACAAGACCAAGCTACGGCAACGCGGATTCAACCAGTCGGAACTCATCGCGCGTGCAGCGCTTAAGTTGAAGCCGGGGGACCTCCAACTGGAGATGCCTCCGCTGCTGCTGGTTCGCCGGCGCGCCACGGAGTCCCAGACCGGCCTCACTCGCAGCCAGCGCGGCGAGAATGTTCGCGGCGCTTTCCAGGCGCGAGAGCCTGAGCGGATTGCCGGCCGCAGCATCTTACTGGTAGACGATGTCTTTACGACCGGCACCACTATCGCGGAGTGTGCCCATGTGCTGCATCGAGCAGGCGCGGAGAGAATTTGGGTTGTTACTGTGGCTCGGGTGCTTAAGTCTGAGCCCAAACTTGAACACAAACCGGAACAGCAACGTAGACAGGTAGCAGAGGTTCGAGATTTACTGTAATCCCGGGCGCAAGCTTGATTCGTTTCAGGCATGTTTAAATTCCGGGGAAACTAACGGTACTGGCGGTATGTCGGCACAGCTTCACAATTTCGCGCGCGGCCATCTCCCGGAAATGCCGGGTGCTGGACTTCACCACCACCACAGCAACGGGCGCGGCTTTATGAACCAGCCCGTACTGGTGCTGAACGCTTCCTACGAGCCAATCAATGTTTGCGCCGCGCGGCGCGCCATCGTCCTGGTGCTCAAGGGCGTGGCCATGACCGAGGAGGAGAACGGCGCCTTCCTGCACGCGGCCCGTCTCGCCATGCGGGTTCCGTCAGTGATCCGGCTGCTGGAGTATCGCCGTATCCCGCATCAGACCCGCGCTCTCTCCCGGAAAAACATCCTGCTGCGCGACCGTAATTCCTGCCAGTATTGCGGCGTCGTCCTGGCTTCCAGCGACCTGACTCTTGATCACGTGGTTCCACGTTCCCGCGGAGGCAATTCCACCTGGGAAAATCTGGTGGCTTGCTGCCATCCCTGCAATCGCATAAAGGGAAATCAGCTGCCCGTGGAAGCCGGCATGAAGCTCACGCGCGAGCCGCGTTCTTTCAATCTCCATACCAGCCGCCACATCATGCGCCTGCTCGGGCACTCCGACGATAAGTGGCGGAAATATCTCTTTTACTAAATTTCGTCCCGCAGGAACTCTAGATGGGGTCATGCTGAGCCCGCGTGGCGCGCGAAGCCTCTCTGCAGCTTCTCAGAGGAAACAGCCTTCCATTTGAGCGAAAACGCCCGGAGTGGCAAGTACCACGTGGGAACGGACGTCCCGTCCGTTCGGGTCGAGCAAGGCTCGACAGCTAATCCAACTCTTTACTTCTTGGGAGCTGGGTCCGGTGCCGGCGGCGGCCCACCCGATGTCGTAATCGGTACCTGAGATGCACTCGAGCCGGATTTCCCGGATGCAGATCCGCCGGATGTAGTTCCGGTCGACGAAGCTCCGCCGGATGCAGTTCCGCCCGACGAACCTCCGGCGGATGTTGGCCCACTGGCAGGCGTCTGGGTTTGCGCCTTCTGATCTGGAGGCTGGGCCTTCTGCCCGGGCGCGATATCCGCGCCTTCGTAGGTGATCTTGATCTGCGAGCCGAACCGCTTGTAGTTCGTGTACTTCACGACTTCGCGGATACGCACATCCCCGTTAGAAAAGTGCAGCGTGTCGTCCACCTTGGTGAAGGTTGGGAACCAGTACTTGCCATCAATTTGTTCGCGATAGGTGGTGAACTTGGGAAACAGATTTTCCTGCCCCTTCTTGGCGCGGATGTCAGGAACATTCTTGCCGAGGGTCTTGACGATCTGAAAATCGTGATCATCCACCCAGATCCGGCCCTCGAAATATCTCCGCCCCTTGTCGATGGTCTTGGGCGAGATATCGAACACGTAGGTATTCAGCTCGTCTTCCTTCTGCTGGCCAACGAACATGATGTTGTAGTCCGGAATTTCGTCGGAGGTGAGAACGAAGGGGAGCCGCTTTTCGATGTCGTCGAAATCTTCCCGGGTCATGCTGATTCTTTGCAGCGTTGTCTGAGGGGCAAAAACCACCTGCTCGCTCCGGCGTCCCTTGTCGTCAAACAGGATGTCGACTACCTGCCGATATTCGCCTGCATCATCGACTTCCGTGATCCGCACATCCTGACGATAGGTGTACTGCTCGCGCGCCAGCTTGAATTCCTTTTCCTTGGCGGCAAAGCGCTGGATGACTTCCTGGACAGTGATGCCCTTCGGCTCAGCCGGATTCAGTTGGCCTTCACCGCGGTCCTGCGCCCACGCGCCCATCATCGGGGAGAGCGTGAGCAGTGTTCCCAGACCGAAGACTATGTTCGCGAGATGATTTCTTTTCATGGTGATATCAAACCTTGGATACTTATTAACTTCGATGCAACGGCGGAAAGCCACGTTGTCGGCCGCCCGACGTTCGCGGCGTCTCCCAATATCCTACAACGATCTCTTTTTGCCTGCCGCCCCGGACGGGTCGGGCTCGACACATTCCCGCAGGTCGCGCGCAGGTTGTCATCACGAGCAGCCTTCCGGCTGCGAGGGATCTGCAGTTGGTTTTGGGAACCGATCTGGCTGAATGCTGACCGCTGAATGCTTAGTCCAAATGCTACACTCACCTGTTTTGTCCCGATCCCTACAAAGTCAGAACAGCCTGGAGACCGCAACCTCATGCTTCGTAGCACCTGCGCCGTAACTTTACTTCTTACCTTCGCCCTGCTGCTTACCACCCTCGCCGCCGCTCAAGCCAAACATCCGTTCACCTTCGAGGACATGATGGCGCTGAAACGCATCGGCGATCCCATCCTTTCCCCTGATGGCCACTGGATTCTCTTTGGCGCTGCCGATGTCAACCTCGAACCGAACACCAAGACTTCCCATCTGTGGGTGGTTCCTGCCGCGGGCGGCGAATCCCGCCAGATCACCAATGGTCCGGGCGAGGACCGTGGCCGCTGGTCGCCCGATGGCAAGGAGATCCTCTTTGTCTCCGCTCGCGATGGCGTTTCTCAAATCTGGGTGCAGGATTTCGATTCCGCAAACGGCTCCCTGACTGGTGATCTTACCAAGATCACTTCCCTTTCCACCGGCGCCGATGGTGCGCTGTGGTCCCCCGACGGTAAGACGATTCTCTTCATCTCCGAGGTCTACCCCGATTGTCCCGACGACGCCTGCAACAAATCGCGCGAAGAAGCTAAAGCAAAATCCAAGGTGAAAGCGCGCGTCTTCACTCGCCTGCTCTACCGGCACTGGAACGCTTACTTCAGCGGCAAGCGCAGCCATCTATTCGTTGTGCCGGCAGCCGGCGGCGCAGTTCACGATATCACTCCCGGTGACCACGATGTCCCGCCGTTTTCGCTCGGCGGGCCGGACGACTATTCCTTCTCACCCGATGGACGGGAAATCGCCTACACCAGCAATCACGATCCGGTAGAAGCGATCAGCACGAATAACGACATCTTTATTGTTCCGGTCTCCGGTGGCGCGGCAAAAAAGATCAGCACCAGCCCGGGCAGCGATTCCACCCCGCTCTATTCTCCTGACGGCAAGTGGATCGCCTGGCGCATGCAAAAACGCGGCGGCTATGAGAGCGATCGCTTCCGCCTGGTCATCTACAACAGGAAGACGGGCGTGATTACCAAACTGACCGAGGGCTTCGACCGGTGGGTTGGCGCCTATGCCTGGGCTCCCGACTCGCAGAATCTCTACTTTGCGGCCGAGGATCAGGGCGAGGCCCCGATTTTTACCACCGACATCCATGGTGCTGCCGTCAAAGAGGTCGCCTCCGGCGAGTTCGATTCACTCGCAATCAGTCCTGACGGCAAGTCGCTCTATTTCGATTGCATGTCAGTGCAGCGGCCGAACGAGATTTGCAGCTTGCAACTGGCAGCACAGCCCTCCTGCGATTCCGGGCGCACAAAAGAACGTCCCGCGCCGATCACGCCGGCAGTTCCCAAATCTTGCTACTCGCCCGTGCAGGCCGTTTCTCACGTCAACGATCCCGTTCTCTCCCGCATCGCGATGTCTTCCCTGGAGCCGTTCTGGTTCACCGGAGCGGAACGGGCCAAAGTCCAAGGCTTTCTTATCAAGCCTCCCGATTTTGATTCCTCGAAGAAGTATCCTGTGAAATTCCTCATTCACGGCGGGCCGCAGGGCGCCTGGGGTGATTCCTGGTCCTACCGCTGGAACGCAGAATTATTCGCCGCCAATGGCTATGTAGTGATCATGGTGAATCCGCGCGGCTCCACAGGTTACGGCCAGCGGTTCATTGATGACATCAATGGAGACTGGGGCGGGCGCGCTTATGTTGATCTGATGACCGGTCTCGATTACGCCGAGAGGACGTATCCCTTTATCGACAAGCAGCGCGAGTGCGCTCTGGGCGCGAGCTACGGTGGCTACATGATCAACTGGATCCTGGGCCACACCAACCGCTTCCGCTGCCTCGTCTCGCACGATGGCATGTTCAACTCCATCTCCGCGTACGGCACCACCGAAGAACTCTGGTTCAACGAATGGGAATTCAAAGGCACACCCTGGACCAATCGCCCGCTCTATGAGAAGTGGTCGCCGAACAACTTCGCGACCAAATTCAAGACGCCCACACTCGTCATTCACGGCCAACTGGACTACCGCCTGGACGCCTCTGAAGGCTTTCAGCTATTCACCACTATGCAGCGGCTGAACGTGCCCTCGAAGATGCTCTATTTCCCCGACGAAGGACACTGGGTACTCAAGCCACAGAACAGCCAGCTCTGGTACAAGACGGTGAATGACTGGGTGGATTCGTACCTGAAGAAGTGAGGCGATCAGCTGAGGGTGTCAGTAACTCCCGTGGACATCGGGCCGCGAGACTAATCATCATCTTCTTTGACTTTGGCCGCAGGGATTACAGCGTGCTTCGCCAGCGGCATCGGCTTCGCGCCCATGCGGTCCCGCCAGAGAATTTGATTGAGCAGGGCCGCATCCGCGCGGTCGGCGTGCGAAAAGTCCATCTTGCTGGACTCGCGGGCTCCCGGCGATCTCTCAGTATTCACTCGATAGAGAAGCCCATTGTCGCGGTTGCGATAATCGGCTCTGTAGGCCGGCTGTGTGCCCGGTCCGTGAAATAGCGGAGTCATCACCGGCGCGTGCGCGTCGTTGTTGTTCATCGGCGGCAAGCCAAGCAGCGCTTCCATGGTGTGAATCAGATTCACCGTGGTATAGAACTCGTGGTCGACAAACGGCTTGTCACTCGATCCCGGTGAGTATTTGCTGATCACAAAGGCGATGCTGCGGTGCGCATCAACGTGGTCAGAGCCATCCTGGGCATCATCTTCCAGGACGAAGATGGCAGTGTTCTCCCAATATTGGCTGTGTGATACGGCATCGACCACGCGGCCAAGGGCGAGATCGTTATCTGCAACTGCTGCCGATGGTGTGGCCCTGCCTGGACGGGTTCCTGAGGTGTGGTCGTTGCCCAATCGGAGAGTGATGAATGCCGGCATGCGATCCGGCCTAGCTGCCACGCTCTGTCCCTCTTCGTCTCTCTGCGCAGCCCAGGCGCGTTCGGAAGTCGTCATTTTCGTCTGCAGGCTCCACTGCTTGAACTCTCGCAGAAATTCATCCGCGCGAAGCTGATCTGGATATTCCAGGCGAAAATCGGGGAACCGTGGATCGAAGTGATCGCGCAGCTCAGGTTTGGTGGGAACATTGCGCGCGATGATCGGGATCTTCCACGGCCAGGGACTCTCCCCGCCCGGCGGATCGCCGACATTCGATTGAAGATGCGCGCCTTTCGCAATGAATTGCGATTTGCACTCTAGGCCCTCCGCCTGCGGCGTGCCTTCGGCGGGTGACTGCCATCCCTGCGGCTGGTCGCACCATTCGGTGGAGATATATTCGCCATAGTGGCGATATGTCAGGCCATGCGTTGCCAGGTTCGTCCACAGATAGCCGGTGGCAGGCTCGTTGACGTCGGGCTGGCCCTTCAGCAGCGGATATTCATCGCCGACCTCGCCTTCATAATCGTAGGTGCGCTCGGCGCTGCGATAGCCAATCTGCCAGGTTTTTTCGGTGTAGTCGCTGGTGATGGCCGCGGTTGACCATACGTGGCCGTCACCTGAGACCTCGCCGCTGTCGTAGAAATTGTCGAGCACGCCAAACTGCCGGGCCAGCTTGTGCTCGTTGGGAGTGATGTCTGCGCCATACATGGTGAGCGAAGGATCGCCGTCGCCAACACCCAGGTCTCCCAAAATCTGGTCGAAGGTGCGATTCTCCTTGATGATGTAGATCACGTGCTTAATGGGGTTGTGGCCCGCGGGAAAAATCTCGAACGCTTGTTTTTCCGCCATCAGATTGGAGCGCAGGACCTCACCGCTCAGCGCGGCGAGATTTTGCTCTGCATCCCCGAGCTTGATGCGCGCGACCGAGCCGTGCAGCAGAGTAGCAATATAAGGACGGTAACCGCGATAGGCAAATTCTTCCGCAGACACCTGCATCGAGTTCGGCCCGGTTCCTTCGCTTTTTGCCGAGGCAACGAGCAGTTCATCGCCGCGAACGGCAACGGCGGTGGGATACCACTCGGTGGGGATGAAGCCGAGGGGAGACCCGCTCTGAGGTCGGGCACTTGTCTCGCCCATGTGCGAAATATCGAGCACTGCCACGGCATCGAGCGATGCGTTGGCCACGAACAGGCGCTTGCTATCTGAACTCAGCGCCAATCCTTGCGGATAGGCTCCGAAAAATTCCTGGCCGGGTAGTTTGGTGGAGAGAAATGCCGCACGGCCCGAGCTGGTGCCGACGACCGCGACTTCATCGGTATTCGACAACGCCACGAAGAGCCATTTCTCGTCCGCACCCAGCAGCATCTCGCTGGGATGCGATCCCGGCGCAGTCTCTGACTTTGGCGCTCGCAGTTCGATTCGCCGCGTGACCGCGCCTGA
>Ga0187776_10000275_pt1 | contig 24914 bp, 25 predicted proteins | sample 0216_BV02_MP12_2_FD_132426 | JGI IMG/M metagenome (GOLD analysis project Ga0187776, IMG submission 132426) | Tropical peat soil microbial communities from peatlands in Department of Meta, Colombia - 0216_BV02_MP12_20_MG | ecosystem: Environmental > Terrestrial > Soil > Wetlands > Peat | place...
CCTTGCCCGCGCGCGCGCTCGCGCGGCGGAACGTGGCCGCGAACGTCTCGAACTCGCGGTGGCCTGGCTTCTTCATCAGGGCGAGCACCCGGTCGGACTGGTGCTCGGGCGCGACCTTCAGATGGCCGCCGACGTGGTGCGTCACCAGCTCGTCGACGTACGCGGCGTCGAGGTTGGCGAGATCCATGCGGATGCCGGACGCGACGTGGACGCGCTTGACGCCGGGGACGGCGCGGGCGCTCCGCATCAGCTCGATCGTCGGGGCATGGCTCGTCCCGAGCAGCTTGCAGATCGTCGGGTGGATGCACGACAGGCGCTTGCACATCGCCTCGACTTCGGGCCGCGTGCAGCGCATCCGGTACATGTTCGCCGTGGGCCCGCCGAGATCGCTGATCGTGCCCTTGAAGCCGGGCTCGGCGGCGATCGCGCGCACCTCGGCCAGGACCGAGCGCGGGCTGCGGCTCTGGATGACGCGGCCCTCGTGCATCGTGATCGAGCAGAACGTGCAGCCGCCGAAGCAGCCGCGCATGATCTGCACCGAATCCTTGATCATCGTGTGCGCGGGAATCGGCTCCGCGTAGCACGGGTGCGGCCGCCGCGTGTATGGCAGGTCGTAGATCGCGTCCATCTCCGCCTCGCCGACCGGCAGGCACGGCGGGTTGAGCACGAGCGTGCGGTCGCCGTGGGCCTGCGTCAGCCGCCGGGCGTTGAACGGGTTCGTCTCGTGATGGAAGGCGCGGGTCATCCGCGCGAACGCGACCGGATCGCGTGTCACCGCGTCCAGGGAGGGCAGCGAGAGCGTGGCGCCGGGCCACGCCGGCGGGCTCTCGCGGGCGCCGAGCAGATACGCGACGCCGCGCAGGTCGCGCAACGCCGTCAGCGGCTCCCCGGCGGCGAGCCGGCGGGCGATGGCGACGATCGTCGCCTCGCCCTTGCCGAAGGCGAGCAGGTCGGCCTTGCTCGTCGCCAGCATCGACGGCCGCACCTGCTCAGACCAGTAGTCGAAGTGCGCGATGCGCCGGAGCGAGGCCTCGATGCCCCCGATCACCACCGGCACGCCGGGGAACGCCTCGCGGCAGCGCTGCGCGTACACGGGGGTCGGCCGATCGGGACGCAGCCCGATCCGGCCCCCCGGCGAGTAGGCGTCGTCGTTGCGGCGCTTCCTGTTCGCCGTGTAGTGGTTGATCATCGAGTCCATGTTGCCTGCCGACACGGCGTAGAACAGCCGGGGCCGCCCGAGCGCGCGCCAGGCGGCGGCGCTGCGCCAGTCGGGCTGCGGCAGGATGGCGACGCGGAACCCATGCGACTCCAGCACGCGCGAGAGCACGGCCATCGCGAAGGACGGATGGTCCACGTAGGCGTCGCCCGTCACGAACACGACGTCGGGCGCGTCCCAGCCGCGCGCGCGGATCTCGTCGGCCGTCGTGGGCAGCCAGCGCCCGGGGTCGAGCTTCACGGGCTCCATCCTACGCACGCACGGGTGGGGCGCAAGGACCGCCATGAGATTCCCTCGCCTTCCGTGTCAAAACGGGCGCTCGATCCCGCGGCGCCGGCCGGTTTCTACACCGACGATTCGCCAGGCCTCTCGAACTCGACAGCATGTACAATCGGGGGCCATCACCCACGGGTCTGTCGACGGCTAGCTCGCGAATGACAAGAGCGGGATCGACCGCTGTGAAGATGTACCGCGCCGGCGATGCGCCGCCGGGCGCGCTGGATGGCGAATCCATTGCCGTGCTCGGGTATGGCAATCTTGGACGCAGCGCCGCACTGAACCTCCGCGACTCGGGCGTCAAGGTCCGCATCGGCAATCGTGACGACGACTATGCCGAGCGCGCGCGTGCCGACGGCTTCGAGGTCGTGCCGCTCGCCACGGCCGCCGGCGACGACGTCGTTTTCGTGCTGTTGCCCGACGAAGTGATTCCGGAGGTGTTCTCACGCGATGTGGCGCCGGAGCTTCGACCGGGCAGCGCCGTGGCCTTCGGCTCGGGCTACTGCCTGGCCTTCGGTCTCGTGCGCCCCCCACAAACGGTCGATGTGCTCCTGGTCGCCCCCCGCATGAACGGTGCGTCGGTCCGGACGCGGTATCTCGCGAGCCAGGGCTTCTGGGCGTGCGTCGGGGTGGAATCCGACCGGAGCGGCCGTGCGCATCGGCGGATGCTCGGCCTGGCCGATGGGCTTGGCGCCCTGCGCCCGGCGGCGATCGAGATGACGGCGGTCACCGAAGCGGCGCTCGATCTGTTCGTGGAGCAGACCATCGGGCCCCTCCTCGGCTCGGCGCTGATCATGGCGTTCGAGATCGGCCGCGAAGGCGGTATCCCACCCGAGGCCCTGGTGATGGAGATGTACATGTCGGGCGAGATGGAGACCGTGTTCGAAGGCTTCCGGACCTCCGGGTTTCTTCGTTCGTCCGAGGACCACGGACCGACCGCGATGTTCGGGGGGATCACGCGTGCCATCGAGATCGATCGCGAGGAGATGGCCGAGCGCTTCCGTCGTGTCCTGGACGACATCAAGAGCGGAGCATTCGCGCGCCGGTTCCAGGCCGAGGCCCAGAACGGTTACTCGATGCTGAGCATGGCCCAGAGCCTCGTCCGCGGGAATGCGCCGATTACCGACGCCGAGACCGAGCTGCGCCGCGCGGTAAACCTGCCGGATCCACCGGACGCTCGCGCGTAGGTCCAGGATCATCCGCCCGGTGGGCGCGGGCCGGAGGCCCAGATACTCCTCGGCGGACACCCACATGCCTGGAACTGTAGCAGACCGGCGAACGACGATCCGGCGCAACGTCCCGAATTGCGATAGGATCGCCGGCCAAATGCTCATCTTCGTGGTGGCTCGAACCCGGCTCGACCGCTACGAAGAGCTCCGCCGGCAGTTTGCCGACTGGACCGACGTCCGGATCGTTCTCGACCGTCGCGAAGGCGATCGTCGCGCGCGCCGCGCCGTGGCGGGGACCGACCGGCGCCGGCGAGAGCGGCGCCGCGCCGACATCGACGTGGATTCCTACCGGAAGCTGGGCTGGTCCGTCGTCGACACGGAGGAATAGGCGCAGACCGTCAGCCGGTCCACGTCACGCGGCGCATCGCCTCGCGCAGGGCGGAGATCGCCGACTCGGCCGCGTGCTTCAGCGCGTCGGCCTGGCTCGCCAGCTCGTGGCGCTGCTTGATCAGCCGGCGCGCGGCGTCGCGCGCATCCTCCGCGCGCCAGCGAACTTCCGTGGGCACCTGCGCGCAGGCGAAGAGGTGCTCGCGGATGTTCACGGTCAGGTCGGTGCGGCAGCGCGGGCACAGGTGCGTGCGATTGTCGAACAGGTCGGTAGCCAGCTCGTGCTGTCGAAAGCTCCAGTTGCACGCGACGCAGACCGCCACCGGATGGCTCCAGCAGAACATGAAGAGAAGGGCGCGCTCCTCGTAGTTCAGCTCGAACGGCCTGCGGCAGTCGAGATGCACGATCTGGCTGTCGTCGAACACGATCGTATCGTTGGAATTGATCGACTGGATGCATCGCGGGCACTTCGGCTCAGCCACTGGTCACCTAAGCGATGGTCACGATAGAGCGTGCCATGCGCCGTCAAGGATCTTTTCTTGCGGGACGACCCTCAACTCCCGTAGCACGACGGGCGCCGCGAGTCGATGGCCCAATCCGTCGAAATGATGTCCTATTCCGACATGGACCTCCCTGGACTTATGGCCGATTGATTTACTCGTCCGGTGAGCTATCCTGCCCGGGCCGGACGTCCCGGCGGCGCGAACTACAGGGCACGGCGTGGCCGATTCGACGCGACCGACGGTCCTCTGTGTTGATGATGAGCAGGCCATCCTCGACTCGATCCGCCTCGAGCTCGAGGATGACTTCGACGTCGTCACGGCCGGGAGCGGAGCCGCGGCGCTGGAGCTCCTGTCTCGCCGTCGCGTGGACGTCGTGCTCCTCGACCTGCGCCTGCCCGACATGGACGGCGAGGAGATCCTGCGACGGCTCGGCTCGGCCAGGGCCCGACCGCCGGTCATCGTCGTGAGCGTGGTACGCCAGACGGAGACGGTCGTCGAGTGCATGAAGCTCGGCGCGGCCGACTTCGTCACGAAGCCCTGGGAGCCCGGCGAGCTTCGCGCGACGATTCGGCACAACCTGCAGCGGAGCCGAGCGGCGCCCAGCGTGCTGCTGGTCAGCGACGATGCCGCCGCGCTCGTCCCCGTGCAGCTCGCCCTGCACTTCTACGTACGCGTGGCGGCGATGAGCGCCGCCAGCGCGCTCGCCTCCGATCTGCCGGCGCGCATCCTGATCCTGCACGCGCCCGACCGGTCGAGGCTGCGCGCGCTGTCGGCGGTGCCGGCGCGGTTCCCCGGCGCGACGGCCGTGTGGATCAGCAACGACCCGTCGATTGCCCCGGGGCTCGGCGCGCTGCCGAACCGCCTCGACGTCATCCTGGATCGCGTCGACAGGCTGCTCGGCGACCCGGTCCCGGCGCGCACCCATCTGTCGCGGGCGCTCCTGGCCGCCGTCGATCTGATGGTGGGCCACTACCGAGACCCGCTCACCGTGGACGAGATCGCGCACCGGGTCGGAGTCTCCGAGGACCACCTGATTCGCATCTTCCGGCAGGCGTTCGGTTTGCCGGCCGCGACGTACTACGTGCGGCTGCGCATCGCCGTCGCGTGCCGCCTGCTGAGCGACACGGACGAGAAGGTGGACGACGTCGCCCACCGCGTGGGCTACAGCGGCGCGGCGAACCTCTCGCGAGCCTTCAAGGAAGTGATGGGGGTCCGGCCGAGTGCATACCGGCGCTCGTCGTCGTGATCTACGGCCTCGCCCCGATGGCGTGGTACAGCTCCGTGACGGGGACCAGGCGGCCGTGCAGCGGTAGCATGTCGCCGACGTCCAGCTTCAGGCGCGCGATGTTCTCGGCGAGCGCCACGTTGAACGGGCTCGGCGGCATCGGCGGCGTCACGTTCGGCGGCGCCGGCGTGTAGGCGTCGGCCTGGCTCAGGAGCTTCTCCTTCGGCAGGTACACCATGAGCAGCCCGTCGTGATGCATGATGCCCTGGATGCGATAGATCTCCACGACGCGCGCGCCGTCGGTGAGTGTGCGACGCTCGCCCACGCCCTCCACCACGGGCTGACGGCCCGACTTGGCCTGGATATCCGGTCGGACGGTCGCGGGAGCCCCGAGCACCTGCGCCAGGTAGGCGCGGTTCACGTCCTGGGTGATCACGGTCACGCCCTCGGCGACGAAGGCCCGCAGGCCGCCGGCGTGGTCGAAGTGATGATGGCTGTTGATCACGTAGCGGATCGGCTTGCCCGGGACGAGCTTGCGCGTCGCGGCGATGATGGCGGCCGAGCGCTCCTCGTTCAGCGGCGCCTCGACCACGACGATGTGATCCTGCATCTCGATGACGACGCTGTGATGCGTGCCGCCGGTCAGGTACCAGACACCCTCGGCCGCCTTCTGCGTGGCGACGCGGGCGTACGGGTTCGGATCCTGGCGCACGGCGTCGGGCACCTGGATGTCCACCGCGGCGTTCGGGCGCACGTCGGTCACCCGCAGATCGAGCGTCGGATAGCCGCCGGTCGTCTCGCGAATCCGCGTCGGGAACCTGACGCCGCCGAAGTCGCGATAGTCCCAGTAGTCGATCACGACGGGGATGTCGCCGACGACCGGGTTCGGGAGGAGCCCCTCGACCCGCGAGATCAAGTTGTCCTCGCTCACCGTCGCCTTCAGATTGAAGCGGCCGGGGGCGGCGAACGCGATCGTCCGGCCCTGCATAGCGGCGTTGCGCGCCACGGCGGCCTTCACCACGCCGTGCGGCGTGGCCCAGAGCTGGAACTGCCGGTCGGCCAGTGCGATGGGCGCCGACGACGATTGATCGCCCACGAGGTTCCACGCGACGTCGCCGCTCAGCAACCCGATCAGCCGCTGCTCGCCCCGGATGGGCTGCAGGCCGCCGTACCGGGCCGGCTCCAGGGCCTGGGTCCGCACCTGCTCGTCGCGCAGCGAGGCGGTGTCGTAGTTCACCGAGCGCGTGTGGCTCTTGACGTTGTACTCCGGCCACGGCAGGCCGGGCACGATGCTCTGCCCGACCGCGTTCACCCCGCCGATCGCGGTGTACTGGAGCGACTTCACGCTCGCCGCCCCCAGCGCCTTCACCACATCATTCAGGTCGGCGTGAGCCGCGCCGACCGCGCCCACGACGGGGGAGAGCAGCAGTGCGACCGCGGTGACCAGGCCGAGGACCGTGCGCATGGGACTCTCCTTCGAGGAAGGACTCGACGCGGAATTGTAGCACTCGAGAAAAGAGAGGCGGACGGGACGGAGATCACGCCCGAGATCCCCCGGTAGCTCCGTCTCGTGCCGCGAAACGGAAAGCCGCCGCTGCGCCGCGTGGCGCCGGACCAGCCCGGCGTGGGCGCCCCGTCCGCCTCCAATGACTAGCTTATCCCTCCTGTCACGCCCCGGCGGCGTTCTTGCGAGCCATGCGCTCTTGCCCGCCACCCGAAGCGGCATGTATTTTTGCCCCGGGCGTTGTCCGGCCGGGGAGGGCGGTCGTCCCCGCGGTCGGCCGGCGCCCGAGCGCGCCGAGCCGAGATCGTGTAGGCTCCACGGTGACATCGAGACGCGGCACGGAGGAACACTTATGACATCGACGCCCGAAGATCGCGCCCGCATCGAAGCACTGGTGGTCCAGGAGGTCGAGCGGCGCATGAGCGATCTCCGAAAAGAGCTGAAGGAAGAGGTCGACGCGCTCCGCGAGCGCACGGTCGGCAACCGGGTCACGATGGTCGTCTTCAGCGGCGACCTCGACCGGGTGATGGCCTCGCTCGTGATCGCCACGGGCGCGGCCTCGATGGGGCTGGACGTCTCGATGTTCTTCACGTTCTGGGGCCTGTCCGTGCTCAAGAAGGAGCGGAGGCTGGCGGGCAAGAACGTGCTCGAGAAGGCCTTCTCGCTGATGACGCCGGCCGGCATCGGCGGCCTGGGCGTCTCGAAGATGAACTTCGCCGGCGCGGGCGCCCTGATGCTGCGCAAGATGATGAAGGACAAGGACGTCGCCAGCGTCGAGGAGCTGTTCGCGATGGCGCGCGAGATGGGCGTGCGCATCGTGGCGTGCACCATGACGATGGACGTCATGAGCGTCAAGGAAGAGGAGCTGATCGACCACGTCGAGCTCGGCGGCGTCGCGACGTATCTGGGCGACGCGACCGACTCGAAGGTCACCCTCTTCATCTGAGCGGATCCATGGACGAGCGCACCGACATCACGCCGCGGGAGCTCTTCGATCGCCTGGTGACACGCGGCGAGGCGCCGCCGATCCTCGATGTGCGCAACGAGGAGGAGTTCGCCGCCTGGCGGATCGAGGGCCGGCGGCCGCTCACCTATCTGAACCTGCCGTACTTCGGCTTCGTCGACGATCCCGAGGGCAACGCCGCGCGGGTCGCCCAGGCGGGCCCGTCGTGGATCGGCGTCTGCGCCAAGGGCGATTCGTCGGCGTTCGTGACGGAGGTCCTCCGCGAACACGGCCTGCGCGCCGTCAATCTGGTGGGCGGCATGGAGGCGTGGGGCAACCTGCACGTTCCCGTGCGAGTCGACGGCGCCGACAGTCGATTCGAGCTCTGGCAGATCAACCGCTACGGCAAGGGCTGTCTGTCCTACGTCATCTGCGCCGGGCGCGAGGCCGTCGTCGTCGACGCCTCCCGTCACCTCGCGGTCTACGAGGCAACGCTCGGGGAGCGCGGCACGCGGCTCGTCCAGGCGCTCGATACGCACATCCATGCCGATCATCTGTCCGGGGGCGCGGAGCTCGCCCGGCGCGCGGGCGCGCGCTACTACGTCGCCGCCGGCGAAGGCTTCGAGCTCCGGAAGACCGTCCAGCCGCTGACCGGCGGGACCGCGGTCGAGATCCAGCCGATCGCGACACCGGGCCACACGCCGGGATCGACGTGCTATCTGATCGATGGCCGGTGGCTCCTGTCCGGCGACACGATCTTCGTGAACGGCATCGGGCGGCCGGATCTGGGCGGACACGTCGAGGCCTGGGCGCGCGCGCTGTACGCCACGCTGCATCGCGGCCCGCTCGGCGCGCTGGCCGACGACGTCGTGGTGCTGCCGGCCCACTTCGCGTCGCCCGACGAGCTGGACCGCGACGGCGTCGTGCAGCGGCGGCTGGGCGACATCCGGACGACCTCGCCCGAGTGGGCGCTCCCGACCGAGACGGCCTTCGTCGAGGCCATGCGCCGGGCGGTGAAGCCTCCGCCGGAGGTGTATCAGCAGATCATCGCGGCGAATCTCTCGGCGGCGAGCGTGCCGGAGGACCGAGCCTCCGAATGGGAGCTAGGCAAGAATCAGTGCGCGGCGTCGATGGCGGGCGCGCCGCGACACTGACCGGCCAGAGGAGACACCGATGGAAAGGGTTCTGGACGCGCGCGGCCTGAAGTGCCCGATGCCGATCGTGAAGGCGAAGAAAGAGCTCGAGACCCTCGGCGCCGACGATGTCCTGAAGGTGCTGGCCACCGACAAGGGCTCGATCCTCGACATGCAGGGCTGGGCCAAGGCGAACAAGCAGATCAGCCTGATCAAGCAGTCCACCGAGAGCGACGAGAGCGGACGGGAGATCTACGTTCACTACCTGAGCCGCGCGAAGGGCGCGTGAGCGACGAGTCGGAGTCAGCCGTGGGCGCCACCACGGCGAAAGACGGTGCACTCCGCTGGCGTGCTTCGAGTCCTCGCCGTGGGACCCGCCCGGAGGTCTGCCCGGGCGCAGCCGCGCATCCGATGAAGGACGATCTCAGGGCCGTGAGGCGCCCGCCGCCGTCGGGCACGATGGTCATCTCGATGAAGGCCGGGGGCTCCGACTTCCGCCACGGGATCTCCGAGAGGATCTTGATCGAATAGGCGACGCCGCCCTCGCCGACGTTCGTCGCGCGCGTGTCGTAGGCCCAGAAGACGCGCTGCTCCCGCTCGTATCGCTGATAGGCGCATCGGGTCTCGATGACATGCCAGGCGAACTCCTGGACCGGCCGCGGCACGACCGTGTCGCCGGAGAACATGATCCGCGACCCGGCGGGGACCGGGCCGAAGCCCGCCAGCGCGCACAGCAGCAGTGCGAACCCCGCGCGCCTCACCATTTCCTCGTTTCCTCGTCGCGCTCGAGCCGGCCGAGCTCTGCGGTCGTATCGTCCGTCGCCGGCAGCTCGACGACCGAGGCGGCGCTGTTGCCGGTCGGCTGCACCATGAGCCGGCGCGTGTGGAAGGAGCGCAAGGTTGCGCGATGGCCGATGCTGAACATCGTCGTCGTCGGCAGCCGCTCGCGCACCAGCTGATAGAGTCGCGATTCGGTGCCCTCGTCCACCGCCGAGGTCGCCTCGTCGAGGAAGAGCCAGTCGGGCTTCTGGATCAGCGCGCGCGCGAAGGCGATACGTTGCTGCTCGCCGGGCGAGAGCTGGAGCTGCCAGTGGCCCTCCTCGTCGAGGCGCCCGATGAGCTGCGGGAGTCCGACGGCCTCGAGCGCCTCGCGCAGCGTGCCCTCGGCGACCCCTTCGCCGGCCATCGGATAGCTCACGACCTCGCGGAGCTTGCCGATCGGCAGGTACGGCCGCTGGGGCAGGAAGAGGATCCGCATGTCGTGCGGCGTCCGGATCTCGCCTCTTCCGAACGGCCAGATGCCGGCGATGGCGCGGATCAGCGTGCTCTTGCCCGAGCCCGATGCGCCGGTGAGCAGGACCGAGTCGCCGCGCCTGAGCGTGAAGTTGACGTTCGCCATGAGGGGCTGGCCGTCGGGACGATAGAGATCGACGTTCGTCAGGGCCAGCTGGCCCGCACGGCCGTCGACGTGTCTGATGCCGGTCGTCGCCTCCCGCTGGACCGAGGCGAGGGAGCGATCGAAGCCGGCGAGCCGTTCGACCACGGCGCACCAGGCGGCGATCTCCTTGTACGACTGCACGAAGAAGCTCAGCGCGTCCTGGACTTGCTGGAAGGCCTGGCTCGTCTGCATGAGCCCGCCCAGCCCGAGCTCTCCGCGGAAGTAGCGGGGCGCCGCGACGATCGACGGCACGATCCAGGCGCCGAGCCCGTAGCCCGAGGTGAAGTAGGTCATGCGCTTCTGCCGGACCATGATGCCCCACCAGTTCCGCACGACGTCCTCGAACCGCGCGCGAAAGCCGCGGAACTCGTCGGCCTCGCCGCGGTAGAGGGCCACCCCCTCGGTGTTCTCGCGAAAGCGCACGAGGCTGAACCGGAAGTCCGCTTCGTATCGCTGGCGATCGAAGTTCAGTCGCACCAGCGGCCGGCCGAGCCAGTCGGTGACCCACGTGCCGAGGACCGCGTAGAGCACCGCGACCCAGACCATGTAGCCGGGTACCCGGACGGCGTACCCGCCGACATCGACGACGAACGACCCCGAGAGTCCCCAGAGGATCGCCACGAAGGTCACCAGGGTCACGATCGCCCGGAGGCCCCCCGTGAACAGGGCGAGCGTGTGGGAGGCGAGCAGCTGCACGTCTTCCGCGATCCGCTGGTCGGGGTTATCCGTCTCGCTCGCCTGCAGCTGCATGCGATAGTAGGCGCCGTCGGACAGCCAGGCCCGGAGGTAGCGATCGGTCAGCCATCGCCGCCACCGGATCTCGAGCATCTGGTTGAGATAGACCTGATAGACGGCGAGGAAGATGAAGATCGTGATCAGATATGTCACCCGGAAGAGCTGATGGGTGAAGGCGGGCATGTTCTTGTCCTGCAGGGCGGTGTAGAAGGCGTTGTTCCACCGGTTCAGCAGCACGGTGAGGTAGACCATCCCGAGCGTCAGCAGCACCACGCCCACCAGGAGCAGAAAGGCGGCCCAGCGGTCCTCCGAGGTCCAGTACGGGCTGATCATCCGCCAGGCATGGGGAAGCGTTTTCCACAGGCTGGCCTTAGAGGGATTTCCCTGCTTTCTATCCACGACGCGTTATCGCAAACTCTCTGTGTGACGTCGACGGTGAGCGCTGTAGGCCCGGCGCGCGACCCGGCGCCGGCAGGACGTCGGAGTCGTTCCGCGGCGATGGCGAGCCATCGGCGCTCGCTCGAGCCAGCACTTTGTCATAATGATGCATGGAGAAGCCCCACGTGCTGATTTTATGGGACGCGATGCGCGAGCGCATTTGCAGTCGCGGGAGCCGAGCGCTGCGGTCCGGTGTCTACCTGGCGGCCGCGGTGGTGGTGGCGGGCTGCGCGAGCCACTCGCTGATGCCGGCCGCGCAGACGGAGGCGATCCGGGACCGGGAGCGGGCGCTCGCCGCGCGCAGCGACGCCATTCAGGCCGCCGTCGCCCAGTCGGGCAAGACAGGGGCCCTCGCGTTCCTCGACGCCAAGGACGGCCATCTGGTCGTCCTGCCGGGCGACAGCCCGGCCGACGCGTGGGCCAAGTACGCCGGCTCGCCCGAGAGCGATGCGAATGCGGCGTCGGTCCCGCCGGTCCTCACGTTCGTGTACCGGACGGACGTCCCCAAGGCGCCCGAGGCCGTGACCTACGGCGCCTTGCTGCAGCAGCACTCGCAGCGGACGTCCGTCGCCGAGCTCGCGATCGAGCTCGGGCGCCTGGAGGAGAAGCTGGGAGCGCTGCAGCGCGAGCTCGCCGACACCCAGAAGAACACGGACAAGGCGGTCGCCGACATGCGCGCGCTGGCCGACGATCTGGCCTCGGCCCGCAAGTTCATGCTGCAGACGGCCCAGCTCGGCTGGCTCACCCAGGAGCTGGCTCAAGAGAACGCCAACGGCATCCGGCGGATGACGACGGCCACGCAGGAGCTCACCGCCAGCTCCGCCCGGCTCGAGGAGACCGTGCGGCAGTTCTCGGAGGGTCTCTCCGGCCAGCTCAAGGAGCTCGCGGGCCGGCTCGACGCCATCCAGAACAAGATCCAGAACATCAAGTGAAGCCGGCGATGCGTCACGGCGATCTCTCGAGCCTTCGGCGGTGGGTGCTCCTGGGCGCGGCCCTGCTGCCATGGCTCGCCGTCTCCGACGTCGCGGCCGGCGAGTGGCAGACGGTGCGGGACAACTACGCCGCTGCGCTCGAGGCCAACGGCAAGCGCATCCAGGAGATCGAGGGGCAAGAGCGTGCGATTCAAGACCCGCAGCGGCGCGCGGAGAAGATCACGCGGGACAAGATCACGGCGCTCCGCGCGACGGTGAAGGGCAACGGCACCGGCCAGAACCTGGCGGACGCCGCCGAGACGGCGGCCGAGGATCCGAAGGCGCTCGCCGACCTCTCGCGTGATCACGCCGAATATGTCGACGCCGCGATCAGCGACTGGAGCGCCGACGGCCCCGAGCGCAAGCGCGCGCGCGACGCCACCGCGGCCGCGCAGAAGAATCTCGAGCGCATCGACGCCGGCCTGAACCGGTCGGCCGGGTCGACGGCGAACGTGACGTCCTTGCCGGCGCTCGAGACGGCGAAGCGAATCGAGGCCGCGGTGAACGAGGCCGCGAATCGGCTCCGGGCGCGATGGCAGCTCGAGCAGGCCGCGCGCGAGCGCGAAACCAAGCTGCGAGAGCGCGAAGCCGGGGAGCGCGCTCGGGCCTCGGGCTCGAAGTAACGGCGACGTCGCGGGCGAAGTCGAAGCGGCTACAGAGCGAGCTGGCCGCTGACGACCCGGGCGTAGTAGCCCTGCTTGGCGAGCAGATCGTCGGGAGTGCCCATCTCGGTCAGGCGTCCCTCTTCCAGGACCAGGATCTGGTCGACGCGGCGGATGGTGGTCAGCCGGTGCGCGACCATCAACGTCGTGCGGCCGCGCATCAGCGCGAAGAGGCTGGCGACGACCTGGGCCTCGCTCTCGACGTCGAGCGCGCTCGTCGGCTCGTCCATCAGCAAGATCGGCGCGTCCTTCAGGAAGGCGCGCGCCAGGTTGATCCGCTGCTTCTCGCCCACGCTCAGGTGCCCGCCGCCGTCGCCGACCACCGTCTGGTATTGCCGGGGCAGCTTCTCGATGAATGCTCCGGCGTTGGCGTAGTGCGCCGCTGCCTCGATCTCCGCCATCGTCGCGCCGGGCTTGCCGTACGCGATGTTCTCGGCCACCGTCGCCGGCAGGATGATCGGCTTCTGTAACACCAGGCCGATCTGCGCGCGGAGATCCTCGAGGCGCAGATCGCGCAGGTCCACGCCCTCGAGCAGCACCGCCCCGCTCTTGGGGTCGAAGAAGCGCGGCAGCAGGTTCAGCATGGTTGTCTTGCCGGCGCCGCTGGGACCGATGACGGCGGCCGATGTCCCGGCCAGGAGCTTGAAGCTCACGTGGCGGAGCGCCGGCCGCGACGGCTCGTAGTCGAACGAGACGTCGTCGTAGGCGACGTTGCCGTCGATCTGCAGCGGACGACCCGGCACCACGGCCGGGGCGCTCGCGGCGGCGAACATGTCGTCGGCAGAGGTGGGCAATCCGGTCTGGCCCGCGCGGCCCCGGCGCACCGGGCGCGCGTCGGGGCGATCCTTCACCTCTTCGGGCGTGTCGAGGATCTCGAATACCCGCCGCGTGCTGGCGCTAGCACTCGACAGGGTCGCGCCGACCTGGGAGAGCTGGTGGAGCGGCTCGAACAGCTGGGCGACGTAGGCGAGGAAGACCAGCAGCTCGCCGAGGGTCAGGTTCGCGGCCAGGACCTCGTGGGCGCCGACCCAGGTGACGCCGAGCGTGCACGCGGCGAGGACCACCGAGATCGAGCACCAGAAGAAGACCTCCAGGCCCTGCTGGGCCATCTTCTGCCGCCGCGCCTGCTCGGTCTGGGCGGTGAAGCGCTGCTGCTCGTGGTGCTCGCGCGCGTGGCTCTGGATCAGCGGCAGGGCGGTGATTCCCTGGTGGATGAGCGAGTAGACCTTGCCCTCCGCCCGCTGGGCGGCCATGGCCCGCGAGCGCATCGCTCCGCCGAAGGCCTTGATCGAGCCGAGCAGGACCGGCACGGCCACCAGGGCGACGGCCGTGAGGTAGAGATTCAGCCGGGCCATCATGAAGGCCATGAACAGGAGCGTGCCGGTGGCGCTGACCACGATCAGCAGCCCCTGCTGGAACAGCGTCTGAAATGCGGTGGTGTCGGTCCCGGCTCGAAAGATGACGTCGCCGGCCTCGGTGCCGTGGTGGTATCGAAGGGAGAGGCGTTGCAGCCAGCCGAACACTTCGTCGCGGACGCGGCGCAGGCCGCGGAGCCCGACGCTGATCGTGACGTACACGTGTCCGGCGCAGATGGCCGAGTGGGTCAGGTGCAGCGCCAGCGATAGCGCGACGATGGCGGTGATCTGCGCTGGCGGTCCCCACGCGGGCAGGCTGCTCGGCAACCAGGCCGGGAACGGCTTCGTGCCCAGCACGCTGTCGACGAGGACGGCCAGTGGCCACGGCTTGAGCAAGTTGATGCCGATGCTGGCCAGAAGGAGCGCGATCGACAGGGTGATGCGGCCGAGGTCGGGCTGGAAGTAGGCAAGCGCACGCGCGAGCAGACGGAGGCGGACCAGGGACGACGAGGTCAGCGCGCTCACCCGCGCGGCCGGGTTCATACAGGCTACACGGTAACACGCGCGGAGACCGAGTGCAGCCCGGGGCCCCTCCGAGCCCGCGAACCCCGGGCCGTACTACTGGACGAAGCCGGGCGCGACCAGCGAGATGTTCCTGGCCGACCACGCCGTGCTTCGACGACGCGACGATCGGCTACCGAGTCGGATCGGCGCCGCGCAACGCCCGCGCGGCCAGCACCGTCTGTCCGGAGGGCCGGCAGCCGGTCAGGCGTCCATCCGCCGCTCCTCGAGATCGAGCTCGCGCTCGAGCGCCCGCAGCACGTCGTCGTCGATCGTCCCCTCCGCACGCAGGCGCAGGAGGGCCTCGCGCTCCGCGTCGATGACGGTGCGATGGATCTCGCGGTGCTCGATGGCCTCGCGGTCCTCCGTCTCCGACGCCACCGCGTCGCGGCGCCGCTCGACGTGCTCCGACCGATGCTCGTACCCGGCGCGCAGCCGCGCCAGCAGCGGCTGATGTCCCGGCCACACCGGATAGAGCTCGTCGATCCGGCGGGTGGCGGCGTCGATCATGTTCTGCCGCGCGAGGGTCTCTTCCTCGTGCAGCTGCAGATCGGTGCCGAGGTGGAGCTTGCGGATGAGCAGCGGCAGCGTCAGGCCCTGACCCAGCAAGGTGAACACGATGACGGTCAGGGTGACGATCAGCACGGCTTCGCGAGCCGGGAACGTGCCGCCGCCGGACACCGTCAGCGGAAAGGCCAGCGCGGCCGCGAGCGAGACCACGCCGCGCATGCCCGTCCACGACAGCACGACCGCGTGCGCGCGTAGCCGGGGTGGCCGCCGCCCGCCCCGAGCCAGCGGCGGCCCGAACTCGGTCGCGAAGATCCAGAGTGCGCGCACGAGGACCAGGACTAGGCTCACGACGATTCCGATGCCGACCAGCCGGATGGCGTGTCCGGGCGCCAGGGCGCGCAGCAGGAGGGGCACTTCCAGGCCCGTGATGATGAAGACGGCGCCGTGCAGCAGGAAGTTGATCGTCTCCCACACGGCGCGACCGGTCAGACGCGCGTCGGGTCCCATGATGTGCGAGCTCCGGCGGCCCAGATAGAGGCCGGCGGCGACGGTCGCGATCACCCCGGAGACGCCGAGCTGCTCGGCCGGGAGGAACGCGGCGTAGGGCGTCAGCAGCGAGATCGTCATCTCGACCGGCGTGTCCTCGATCCGCGCGCGGATATGGCCGACCAGCCAGCCCACCGCGAGGCCGATCGCGGTGCCGCCCAGCAGCGCCACGACGAAGGTCGTGCCGCCGGCCGATGGTCGGAACGCGCTCCCGCCCGCGACCCCGACGGCGATGCCGTAGATGGTCAGGGCGGTGGCGTCGTTCAGCAGGCTCTCGCCCTCGAGGATCGTCACGATCCGTCGCGGGACGGCCAGCCGCGTCGCGATCGCGGTGGCCGCGATCGCGTCGGGCGGCGCCACGATCGCGCCGAGCGCGATCGCGACCGCCCACGAGATGCCGGGGATCATGACGTGGACGCTGGCCGCTGCCGCGAAGGCGCTCGCCACGACGAGTCCGACGGCCAGCGAGCCGATCATGCCGAGGTTCGCGCGCAGGCTGCGCAGTGGCGTGAAGAATGCCGCGAGATAGAGCAGCGGCGGCAGCACGAACAGGAAGATCAGATCGGGGTCGATGTCGACGCGCGGCGTGCCGGGAACCAGGCCCAGCACGAGCCCGCCGATGACCAGCAAGATCGGGTAGGCGATGTGGAGTCGCCGCGCTATGGTGACGAGCGCGGCGACCGCGATCAGCAACGCCAGGACGAGCTGCGCGGTTTCCATGGGTGGCCAGGAGGAGGATACTAGACTGCGAGAGTTCCGTTCATGGGCGACGCCGACACCATCGGGATCGAGGCGCTCACCGAGCTCGCGCTCAACCTGCGCGAGTCGTGGAACCGGAGCACCCACGAGCTCTGGGCCCAGCTCGATCCCGAGCTGTGGGCGCTGACCCGCGACCCCTGGGCGGTGCTGCAGTCGGTCTCCCCGCGCCGGGTCCGCGAGACAACGGCTGGGAATACGACGTGACCATGTCCGCCGCGCGGGCCCTCGGCGATTACACGCCCCGTCTCGAGGCCCGCGAGATCCTCTGGCAGCGCTGAAAGAGAGGCTGGCCATGTCCATCTCACCGCTCGCGGGCAAGCCGGCTCCCAGGGAGATGCTGGTCGATCTGGTCCGGCTCGAGCGCCAGTACTACGAGCGCGAGCCCGACGGTGCGAACCCGGACGAGCGGGTCAGCTTCGGCACGAGCGGGCACCGCGGCTCGTCCCTGCGCGGGTCGTTCAACGAGGCGCACATCCTGGCCATCACCCAGGCGATTTGCGACTACCGGCGACGCGCGGGCACCGACGGTCCGCTCTACATGGGTAAGGACACGCACGCGCTCTCCCGGCCGGCCGAGCGCACCGCGCTCGAGGTGCTGGCGGCCAACGGCGTCACGACGATCATCCAGCCGAACGACGGCGTGACGCCGACGCCGGTCATCTCGCACGCGATCCTCGTCGCCAACCGCGGCCGCACCACCCATCCAGCGGACGGCATCGTCGTCACCCCCTCGCACAACCCGCCCGAGGACGGCGGCTTCAAGTACAACGGGCCCGACGGCGGCCCGGCGGATCCGCGCGTGACCGCCTGGGTGCAGGACCGGGCCAACGAGCTGCTCCGCCAGCGCAACGCGTCCGTCAAGCGCGTGCCGTTCGCGGCCGCGCTCCGGGCGGCCTCCACGCGCCAGGAAGACTTCGTCCTGCCCTACGTGAACGACCTCGGCAGCGTGCTCGACATGGACGCCGTGCGCGGCGCCGGGCTGGCGCTCGCCGTCGACCCGCTCGGCGGCGCGACGCGTGATTACTGGGAGCCGATCAACAGCGTGTACGGGCTCGACATCACCGTCGTCAATCCGGTGATCGATCCGCAGTTCGGCTTCATGACGGTCGACCACGACGGGCGCATTCGCATGGATCCATCGAGCCCGTACGCGATGGCCCGGCTGGTCGGCCTCAAGGATCGCTACCGCGTGGTGTTCGCCACCGATCCCGACGCCGACCGCCACGGCATCGTCGCGCCGTCCACCGGCCTGATGAATCCCAACCAGTACCTGGCGGTCGCGATCGACTTCCTGCTCGCACACCGTGAGCACTGGCCGGCGCGTGTCGCGGTGGGCAAGACCGTCGTGAGCAGCGGCCTGATCGACCGGGTCGTGAGCAAGCGCGAGCACCCGCTTCACGAGGTGCCCGTGGGGTTCAAGTGGTTCGTGCCGGGCCTATTCGACGGCTCCCTGTGCTTCGGCGGCGAGGAGAGCGCCGGGGCCAGCTTTCTCAGACGGGACGGCACGGCGTGGAGCACCGACAAGGACGGCCCGATCATGGCGCTGCTCGCGGCCGAGATCACGGCGCGCACCGGACGGGATCCGGGCGAGCGCTATCTGGCACTCGCGCGCGAGCTCGGCACGCCGTACTACACGCGGATCGACGCGCCGGCGACACCCGAGCAGAAGGCCCGGCTCGCGCGATTGGCGCCCGAGGCCGTGACGGAATCCGAGCTCGCCGGCGAGGCCATCGTGGCCAAGCTCACGCGCGCGCCCGGGAACGACGAGCCCATCGGCGGCCTCAAGGTGATCGCCCGCGACGGCTGGTTCGCGGCGCGGCCGTCGGGCACGGAGAGCATCTACAAGATCTACGCGGAGAGCTTCAAGGATCAGGCCCACCTCGACGCCATCGTGCGCGAAGCGCAGGCGATGGTCGACCGTTCCCTCGGGAGGCTGACTCGATGACGACGACCCGCGCGACCTCGCGCCGCCGCGCCGGCCCGCGCCCGGCCTGGAAGGCGCTCGCCGCCCACCACGAGGCCGTGCAGGCCATGCACCTGCGCCGGCTCTTTGCCGACGATCCGGCGCGCGGCGAGCGCCTGACGGCCGAGGCGGCGGGCGTCTTCCTCGACTACTCGAAGAACCGCGTGACCGACGAGACCCTCCGGCTCCTGGTGCGGCTGGCCGAGGAATCCGAGCTGCGGGCACGGATCGACGCCATGTTCCGCGGCGAGAAGATCAACGTGACGGAGCAGCGCGCGGTGCTGCACGTCGCGCTGCGCGCGCCGCGCGGGAGGTCGATCGTGCTCGACGGCCAGAACGTCGTCGACCAGGTGCACGAGGTGCTCGACCGGATGACCGACTTCGCGAGTCGCGTCCGCGACGGCGCGTGGACGGGCCACACCGGCCGGCGCATCCGCAACGTGGTCAACATCGGTATCGGCGGCTCGGACCTCGGCCCGGTGATGGCGTACGAGGCGCTCAGGCACTACAGCGAGCGGAGCCTGACCTTTCGCTTCGTGTCCAACGTCGATGGCACCGATTTCGTCGAGGCGGTCCGCGACCTCGACCCGGCCGAGACGCTCTTCGTCGTCTCGTCGAAGACCTTCACGACCCTCGAGACGATGACCAACGCGCAGAGCGCGCGCCGGTGGCTGCTCGACGGCTTCGGCGGCGAAGCCAAGGCCGTCGCCCGGCACTTCGTCGCCGTGTCGACGAACGGCGCCGAGGTCGCCCGGTTCGGCATCGATACCGCCAACATGTTCGGGTTCTGGGACTGGGTGGGCGGGCGCTACTCGATGGATTCCGCCATCGGGCTCTCGACGATGCTCGCGATCGGGCCCGAGCACTTTCGCGCCATGCTCGACGGCTTCCATCGGATGGACGAGCACTTCCGGACCGCGCCCTTCGAGGCGAACCTGCCGGTGCTCCTGGCGCTGCTGTCGGTCTGGTACAACGACTTCTTCGGCGCCGACACCGTCGCGGTCCTGCCGTACGAGCAGTACCTCAAGCGCTTCCCCGCGTACCTGCAGCAGCTGACGATGGAGAGCAACGGCAAGCAGGTGACGCTCGACGGCCGCCGGGTCACCGCGGACACCAGCCCCGTCTACTGGGGCGAGCCCGGCACCAACGGCCAGCACTCGTTCTATCAGCTGCTCCACCAGGGCACACGCCTCGTGCCCTGCGACTTCATCGCCTTCGCGAAGCCGCTCACGGCCCTGGGCCGGCACCACGAGATCCTGCTGGCCAACGTGGTCGCCCAGAGCGAGGCGCTGGCGTTCGGCAAGACGGCCGAGCAGGTCGAGGCCGAGGGCACGCCGGCGTGGCTCGTGCCGCATCGAGTCTTCGACGGCAACCGTCCCTCGAACACGCTCCTGATGGAGCGGCTCACCCCGGCGGCGCTCGGCACGCTGGTCGCGCTCTACGAGCACAGCGTCTTCACGCAGGGCGTGATCTGGTGTATCGACTCGTTCGACCAATGGGGCGTCGAGCTGGGCAAGGTGCTGGCCCAGCGCATCATTCCGGAGCTCGACGGCCTGTCGGCGCCCGCGCTCGGACACGACAGCTCGACCAACAACCTGATCCGGCGCCTGCGGACGATGAGGGGAGAGCCATGACGGCTCTCGGCTTCGGCCGGGAGGGGCCACGGCCAAGGAGGCCGGAACCTTCGGGCAGCCTCCTCAATTCTCTCTGCTAAGGTCGTCGCACGACATCGACGGGGGAGAGGCCTATGCGATTGCTCGGTGCGCTCCTGCTCATCGGACTGGTCCTGGGATCGACGGATCGCGTCATGGCCGCTGGAGGCGGCGGGGAGCCGACGTCGGGCCCGCCGGCGGTCCGTGAAGATCCTCAGTACGTCGAGGGTGTGGACGCGGTGAAGCGCGGTGACTATCCGGCGGCGATCCGCCTGTTCGAGGCCGTGGTCGCGAAGGACGACCGCAACGCCAACGCGTACAACTGGCTAGCGTACAGCACGCGGAAGAACGGCGACGCAGCCAAGGCGATCCCGATCTACGAAAAGGCGCTGGCCATCGATCCCAAGCACCGGGGCGCGCACGAGTACATCGGCGAGGCCTACCTGGTGCTGGGCGATCTGCCCAAGGCGAAGGAGCACCTCGCCGTCCTCGACAAGCTCTGCTTCTTGCCGTGCGAGGAATACTCCGACCTGAAGAAGGCCGTCCGCGACTACGAGCGCAGCGCCGGCCGGAGCACGCCCGCCAGCAAGACGAACTGATCTCGGCACCGCGGTCGGAGACATCAGGGGCGCTGGAGCGGCACACCCGCTGCGCCTTCCGTTACGCCGTTCGTTGTTCGACGCTCGGGGACGGTGGTCGGGCATAACGCCCGATCAACGGCCCGATCTCGGCCGGGAGATCTGCGACCCGGCCGCCGGCGCCGGCGGGGCCCACCCACCCAGATTCCGCAATGAAACCGCATGCTCTGCCTCGCCGGGCACTCGTGGGCACGCCGCCAGCGCGGGTGTGGCCACTTCCTTGCACAACCGTCGGACGCGAGGTGACGACAATGAGCTGGATGGACTCGAGCACATATCTGTTGATCGAAGGCGCAGCCCACGATCGTCTACGCAGCTTCGCGCCCAGGACGAAAGTGCAGCGGCCCCGGCCGGCAGGGCGGCGCAGGGGGGCAGTGCGCTCGTCGCTGGCGACGATTCTCTACATGGCGTCCGCGCTCCGGACCCAGACGCGTGGCATCGATCGGTATATCGACTACTTCGGCGAGCCGGTGTTCGGCGCGCGATAGCGCTGGTCCACTAGCCCCTCGATCCCTTTCACATCGGGCCCCTCCCGGTGTCTGACACACCGGGAGAGGACGCACGTATCGCAGCCCCGATCAGCGTGAGGATCCGATAGCCGTGCACACGACACATGCAGGAGGTGGGGTTCAGATGCTCGACGTCGAGCTCGTCAGGGCGTTGCGTCGGCGCGACTCGGACGCCGACGATCAGCTCGTGGAGCGCTACGGCGAGCACGTCTATCGAATAGCGGCCGGCCTGATCGGGCCCGGCGCCGACGCCGAGGAGGCGACGCAGTGCGCGCTCGCGACGGCAGCGCGGATGATCGACACGCTCGAGAGCAACGGGAACTTTCGCGCCTGGATCGATCGGCTCGCGGCCGGCGCGGCGTACCGCAAGCTCCGGTCACGCGCGCGCGCCGGGCAGGCCGTTGCCACGGTCTCGCAAGACGACGCGCTGCCGCCGATCGACGCCGCCGGCCACTTCGAGCCGATGAGCGACTGGTCGGATCGGATCGACGATTCCGCGCTTCGAGGCGAGCTGCGCCAGATCATGAGGGAAGGCCTTGAAGCGCTGCCGCCCGCTCATCGGGCAGCGCTGGTGCTTCATGACGTCGAGAGCATGCCGGACGCCGAGGTCGCGGCGGTGCTCGGGGTGGACGTGGAGGCGGCAAGACGCCGCGTGCATCAGGCCCGACTCTTCCTGCGCCGGCGGCTTTCGGAGCACCTCGAGCCGGTCCACTCCGTGCGCCCGTGAGCTCGCGCCCGGCGTTCGCGTGCTGCGACGCCGGCCGCACGAGCTCGGACGTCACTTCCGCTCACCCTGCCAGCTCGTCCTCGCCCTCGTCGGGGACCGCCTCGATCCCGCCGGTGATGGTTTCCGTCGCGTCCGAGATGGTCTCGGTCGGTCTGCGCCGTTCCCGCCTGAGCCGCCAGCGCTCCGCTTTCGGGCGCTCCGGAGCGCCGTGCATGCGCCGGAATTCCGCGGCGGGAATGATCCGGACGACTTGCCCCCGTCCATCGAGGATCGTCACGGGCGCCGCGCCCTCGTCCTCGACGACGTCGCGCCGGCTTGCCTGTTTCATCGACGTTACCCCCTTCCGTTACGCTCCCACATTGGATACACCGGCGGGGCAGATGGGTTCTCGCCCGGCCCGGAAGGTGTCGATTTCGGGGGTTCCCGAGCGACCACCTGATGTCCGGAGCCCGGGCGGGCTCGGTGGGAGGGGCCATGCGGTACGTCTGTCTCGTCTATCTCGTCGAGCGAGATATGAACGCGTTGACCGGGAGCGAATCCGACGCCTGCGCCGCCGAGAGCCTGGCCTACGACGACGCCCTCCGGAAGAGCGGCCACCTCATGGCCGCCCAGGCCCTGCAGCCGGTCGAGACGGCGACCACGATCCGCGTGCGAAACGGCAAGGTCTCCGCGACCGATGGTCCCTTTGCCGAGACCAAGGAACAGCTCGGGGGATTCATCCTCATCGACGCCCGAGACCTGAACGACGCCATCCAGATCGCCGCGAAGATCCCGATGGCCCGCCGCGGTAGCATCGAGGTACGGCCGGTGCGGGAGCTACGGTCGTGAGGAGAACACGATGAAGTTCATGTTCATGATCTATCACGACGAGCAGGTGATGGAGGCGATGCCGAAGCAGGAGATGCAGGGGCTCGTCGACTCGGCGCTCGACTACGACGACCAGATCAAGCGGAGCGGTCACTACATCGTCTCGAACGCCCTGCAATCGTCGCGCACCGCCCGGGCCATCCGCGTCCGCGGCGGCAGGGTGTCGACGACCGACGGCCCGTTCGCCGAGACGAAAGAGCAGCTCGACGAGGCCTGCGAGTCGCACTCCTAGCCGACGCCGCGCGCCATGGACGAGCCGCTCGTTGACGGCCGCGACGCCGTCGAGGCCGTGTACCGCACCGAATCGCGCCGCGTGCTGGCCACCCTCATCCGTCTGCTCGGAGGCTTCGATCTGGCCGAGGAGGCGCTGCACGAGGCATTCGCCGCCGCGGTCGAGCAGTGGCCGCGCGAGGGGGTGCCGGCCAACCCACGGGCGTGGCTGGTGTCCGCAGGGCGGTTCAAGGCCATCGACGCCATGCGCCGGCGCGCGCGGTTCGACGGCTCGCAGGCGGAGATCGCCGAGCGCCTCGAGGCGGAAACGGGCCGCGCCGTCCCGGGCGAGGCCGAGGACATCGCGGACGACCGGCTCCGGCTGATCTTCACGTGCTGCCATCCGGCCCTGCTGGCGGACGCCCAGGTCGCGCTGACCTTGCGCGAGGTCTGCGGCCTGACGACCGAGGAGATCGCGCGCGCCTTTCTCACTGCGCCGGCCACGCTCGCCCAGCGCATCGTCCGCGCCAAGGCGAAGATCCGCGACGCGAGCATCCCCTACGAAGTGCCGGCGCTTCCCGAGCTGCCGGACCGTCTGGACGCGGTGCTGCACGTGATCTACCTCGTCTTCAACGAGGGCTACGCGGCGTCGTCGGGCGAGTCGCTGACGCGGGCCGATCTGTCCGGCGAAGCCATCCGTCTGGGGCGGCTGCTGGTCGAGCTCCTGCCCGAGCCCGAGGCCGTAGGCCTGCTGGCCCTGATGCTGCTGCACGAGTCGCGGCGCGCCGCGCGCACCACGCCGGAGGGCGAGCTCGTGCTGCTGGCGGACCAGGACCGGTCGCTCTGGGATCGCGCGCAGATCGCCGAGGGCCGCGCGCTGGTGGAGCGGGCGCTCGCCTCGCGACGGATCGGCCCCTACACCCTGCAGGCGGCGATCGCCGTGGTGCACGCGGAAGCGAGCGTGGCGTCGGCGACGGACTGGGCGCAGATCGTGGGGCTCTACGACGTGCTGATGCGCGCCGCGCCGTCACCGGTCGTCGAGCTGAACCGCGCGGTCGCCGTGGCGATGCACGACGGGCCGGTCGCCGGCCTGGCGTTGATCGACGCGATCCTCGGACGCGGCGACCTCGCCGACTACGCGCTGGCGCACTCGGCGCGCGCCGAGCTGTGCCGGCGGGTCGGGAAGATCGGCGACGCCCGCGCCTCGTACGAGCGCGCGCTCGATCTCACGCGACAGGAGCCGCAGCGCCGGTTTCTCGAGCGCCGGCTGTCCGAGCTGCGCGGCTGAGACCGGGCGCGGCCGCCTGTCGAGCGGCTGGCCTTCACTTCTTCGCGGTATCGTCCTTCGTCGCGCCTTCCTTCGAGGCGTGATAACCGGCCTTGATCGCGTCGGCCTCGGTCATGAACTTGCCTTCCTTCGTCTTGCCGTACCAGCGATCACCTTCCTTGTGGTACACCTTCGTGCTCGTGTTCGCCCAGACCATGCCCTTCTCGGGCGGCATCCGGGCCTCGGTCGTGCTCGACTTGGCGCTGTCGTGGCTCTTGGTAGCCGACGGCGTCTTGGGCTTCTCGGCCGGCGTGGCGGGGGGCGGCGTCGCCTTCGCGGCCGCGGGCGCGCCCGTGGCCGGCCCGACGGAGACGAGCGGGGTGATCTTGTCGATCGTCTTCTTGGAGACGCCGGCCTTGGAAAGATCGCTCACCGACTGATAGGGCCGGCTCGCGACGATCTTCTTGGCCGTTGCCGCGCCGACACCCGGCAGCTTTTCCAGCTCCGCCTCGCTTGCCGAGTTGATGTCGATCTTGGCGCCCGCGGGCGCGCTCTTGCCCGCCTGCGCCCACGCAGCGCTCGGGCTCAGCCAGCTTCCGGCGAAGAGCAGGGCGGCGCTCAGCACGAAGACATGCAGCATGATCGGGTCCTCCTTGGGAGAATTTCTGCGGAACGAGACGGCCTCCTTGCCGCTACGTGAGCTTGGGCCAGATCGCCTTGGCGAACGCGATGTTGTCAGGGTGCACCGCC
>Ga0187776_10000276_pt1 | contig 24866 bp, 26 predicted proteins | sample 0216_BV02_MP12_2_FD_132426 | JGI IMG/M metagenome (GOLD analysis project Ga0187776, IMG submission 132426) | Tropical peat soil microbial communities from peatlands in Department of Meta, Colombia - 0216_BV02_MP12_20_MG | ecosystem: Environmental > Terrestrial > Soil > Wetlands > Peat | place...
GCACCAGGGATCGCGCAGTTAGAAAGGGCCATGTGATCGGCTCCATCAGCCACCCGGAGAATTACACCACCGCAGCGCTGATCTTCGATCCTGAGTTGGAGCATCCGATCCACGTGTTGGAGACGCTGTTCAGGCATCTCAGATCAGCCTCTCCGGATGGGCATCCGCGGAGCTTCGATGCAGTCCGGATCTGGCCGATTGAATTGGGTTCCGCGCTGGGCGACACGATCCGTCAGGCGTTACGGAGAGCCGGTTTCTTCGTTCAGTCCTATGCCAACTCTTTCAACCGCTACGAGGACACGATGGGGCTGTCCTATGAGGCCTATTTCGCGCAACGCAGCGCGAACATGCGCTACAACGTAAGACGCCGACAGCGTGCCCTGGAAAGGACGGGAAGGCTGGAGTTCATCCTGGCGACCAGTCCGGCCGATCTGGAAAGCAGCCTCCCCGACTACATGGCCGTCTCGCGCGCGAGTTGGAAATCTCCGGCGACCATGTTTGCGTTGGAAACCCTGCAACTGATGCATCTTTGCGCGATCAAGGGGTCCCTGCGCCTGGGTATCCTGCGCCTGGACGGCAGGCCCGCCGCGGTGCAGTTCTGGATCGTAAGCGGCGGCACCGCCCATTGCGCGCGGCTCGCCTATGACGAGACATACAAGAAGTTGGCGGTCGGCGTAGTGCTGACCAATTTTATGATTGCCCATGTGCTCGGCCATGATCGCGTGAACAAGCTCGACTACGGGTACGGGCGAGACGATTACAAGCGAGGCTGGATGAACAACGCTCGTGAGTACTATGGCTTCATCGCGTTCAATCCCTCGACGTCCGTTGGACGCCTCTCCGCCATCCGGCATATCCCGGGCCGATGGGTCAAGAGACTGATCAAGCGGGGGCTGGGCTTGCTGGGCTGGAATAGGTTCAGGAACCAGGACGTGGAGAAAGGTACGGACCAAGCTTGATTCTGAAAGGCATGGACAAGGTGGGCTGACGGCGAGGCAGGGCTGGTGGCATCAAAGACGCATCTACTTGCATGGAAACGCATCTTTCAGCGATTCCGAGACAAGGTAGAAAGCCGGGAGATTCAATTGCTGCGGGTTCTCTACCATGTAGCGGCCCACCACACGCGCCATCTGGTCAAGAGTCACGGAGTTCCCGATGCACATGTCTGCTTCGGGTAAGGCCTCTAAAACTTCGTATGATCCGCGAATGTAACCGAGATAGTGCGCAAAGCCCGCTATGTCCGTACTCCTTCCTCGATCTGCCGTCGCGGACTGATAAGCCTGGTAGTAGGGCAGCAGTTGCTTACCGCTCCAAAGGCGCGGGCCTGCGCATGATGATCCGCAGTACATCAGGAGCAGGCCGGCAAGTAAGCTCGCGATTTTCATTGGTGACGCCCCCAGTTGCTCAATTCGAGCAAGTGAAGATTGTCGCGCATCAGCCGAGCGTGGAAACGAAAAGCCATGCCGAGGCGGGGCGCTTTATTGCTCCCACGTTCAAGTTCGTCGGCTCCCGCCTCGCGCTTGATTTCAGTCGCGAATCTCGTTTGCGCTATCTGACGCCTCAGATCTCATGATCGCGTCTATCGAAAGTGTCCGATATGGCGGCGGGACCCAAACAACCACCTCTGTCACCGACTCACCCATATGTACGAGATGCCTTTTCTCCCGGACAAGATCCCGCCCATACACCGCGATCACTTGGCGTTTCAGTTCGGCTACAATCCGGCGGGGCTTTCCTAGTTCAGGCTCGGGCGAGCAGACGCCTCACCTGTAGAACACGAGCCCGCCGATGCGGGCGACGAGCTTTTTCTCCCTCGCCCACGAGGGCTTGACGTAGGTGGCGTGGAAGTACATGGCGCCCTGCAAGTCCGGCTCGCGGCGGCCGTCGTACACGTCCTGCGCCACCTTCTGCGCGCGCGCCCAATCCGCGCCGCCCGGCTGCGGCAGCGTGCCGAACTCGGTCCACGAGAATGCCCCGACGTAGCGCCCGCGCAGGGCGTCCCAGTTCTTCTGGTAGACCACCGCGCATACCGATTGCGGGTAGAGCGGCGAGGCCTTGCGGTTCATCGTCACCTCGGCCACGGCGTACTGGCCCGCCAGGGGCTCGCCGCGCGCCTCGTAGTAGACGTTGCGCGCGAGGCAATTCAGCTCCTGGTTCCTGGCTTCTACCGCCTGCACGCCCACCGCGTCCTGATGCGCGAAGTACGCATGCAGCACGAAGGCGAAGCCCGTCGCGATGGCGCCTACCACAAGCGCGAACGCCAGCGCTTCTCCATCCGCGCGGTACCAGAGCAGGCGCAGTCTGCGCCGCGGCGGCGCCAGCGCCCAGCGCACGCGAGAGGATAGGTCGGCGAAATAAGTCCGCGCATTCATCCCGCCCATGGTTCGCGGGCCGGCGCGGGCTGTCAAGGAAGCTGTCGCCCCCTCGCGCCGCAGCACGTGACAAATTTCATCGCGGCGCGTCCAGGCTGCCGGGCGATTTCGGATAAGTCACGACGCCCCAGGGCAACTCGTAGCCGCGCAGCGTTTCGGTCACCTCGTAGTGCGTCGGATCGACGACCTCGAGTGCGTTCGAGCGGCCACAAGCGAGCAGCAGGTTCCGCGCGTCGGGCGTGAAGCTAAAATGCCAGCAGCGCTTGCCGACCGGGATCGAAGCGAGCTGCGCGAGGCTGTGCGCATCGAACGCCTCCAGACGGCGGGAGCGCGCCGCGGCGATCCAGATCCGGCGGCCCTCGCGGTCGAACGCGACGCCGTAGGGTCCCCTCGCCGTCGGCACCGACTTGAGCACCTTGAAGTCGGTGTCGAGCAGCAGGAAGTTGTTCGAGTTCTCCAGGGTGACGACGTAGCGCTGCCCGTCGGGCGAGAGCTTGACCCCGCGCGGCCGGCTGCCGTAGCGCGAGACGTCGATGGTCCTCACCTTGCGCTGCGTCGCGAGGTCGTACACGGCGATCGTGTTGTCGCCTTCGTTCGCGACGACCGCGAACTCGTTGTCCGGCGAGAATTCGATGCCTTCGGTCTCGGGCGCCGCCTTCATGCGGCCGACCACGGCCCATTTGCCGAGGTCGATGACCGCCACCTCGGCGGGAATTTCGGACTCCTTGGATTCCTTGGTTTCCTCGCCCGGCTTGCCAGTGGAGGAGGGCTCGTAGGTGACTAGGGCCAGCTTGCCGTCTGGCGAGACGCGCATGAACTCTACGTTCTTGCCGACCGGGATGCGCCGCACTTCCTTGCGCGCAGCGGTGTCGACGACCGACACGTCCGCGGTCTTCTGGTTGGCGGTCAGCAGCCAGCGGCCGTCGGGCGTGATCGCGACCCCGCGCGGGCCGGGGCCGACGGCGATCTGCGCGACCGGCGCGAGCGTCCTCGTGTCGAGCACCGTGACGCCGCCGCCCTGGCTGGTGACGTAGGCGACATCGCCAGGAGCAGAGGCGGGCGGCTGCTGGGCGCACGCGCACGCGAGCAGCAAAGATGCGGACAATGCGATGCGCTTGACGCGGGTCGCCACGGTTGCGGTCCCTCGATGGAATTCCCGCCGCCACTGTACTGCAGCACGCGCGGCCGCGCACGGCGCGTGGCCGCAAGCACGGCGCAAGGAAGCGCGCGCTACGGCGCCGCGCGATTCGAGGCCGCGCGGCCGCGGTTCAGCCACATCGGCACCAGGCCGATCGCGATGCCGCCGATGCCGACGACGTTCGCGGTGGTGTCGAAGCTCGGGATGCCGTACACCGCGATGAAGCCGAGGAATGCGGTGCTCGCCAGCGGCCAGACGATGAGCAGCAGCAGGGCGGTCGCGTCGCGCTTGCCGCTGCGCCACACGTGCCAGGCGCAGGCGAGACAGGCGAGGCCATAGTAGAACGCCGCCTGGATGCCGACCGCGTTGACCGAGTCCTGGATTACCTGGCTGATCGACGGGTAGCGGGAGGCGGCGAGCAGCATCATGAGCCCGGCGACCGCGATCGCCGCGGTGGCGAGCCAGGGCGTGTTCCAGCTCGGATGCAGGCGCGCGTAGCGCGGATGCAGCGAGCCGTCGCGCCCCTGCGCGAACATCGTGCGCGTGAACTGAAGGATCGAGGTCTCAAGCGTGCCGATCGTGCTGAGCATCACCGCGAGCACGGCCATGTAGCTCCAGGGCCTGGGGAAGAGCTTCTCGGCAACGGCGAACACGATGTTCGCGCCCGATTGCTGGATCTCCTGGTCGGTGAGCAGCATGAGCGTGAGCGCGGCGAAAGTCACGAACAGCGCGAGCAGCACCAGCATCGCGACGAGCGAGCCGAGCCCGGCGATGCGCGCGCCGTCGCGCGTCTCCTCGTTCAGGTTGACCGTAACGTCCCAGCCCCAGTAGAAGAACAGCGCGGCGAGCGCGCCCGCGGCGAACAGGTGCGGCGTCAGGCCCGCCGGCGAGAACCAGGCGAGCGAGATCGGACGCGCCGGATGGTGTGCGTACTCGACGAGCGCCGCAACGACGAGCGCGAGCAGGATTACCACCTCGACCGCGGTAAGGGCGACCTGCACGTAGCTCGTGAGCTTGATGCCCTTGATCAGGATCGCGCTCACGATCGCGAGCCAGCCGGCGGCCACCAGGGCGACCATGCCGATGTCGTTCACTCGCTCCGGCGCGAACAGCTGCAGCGTGGCGACCGCCGCCGGGATGGTGCCCGACACCATGAACACCGCCGACGATACGAGCACGGTCCAGCCGCACAGGAAGCCGAGCGTCGGGCTGAAGATCGAGGCCACCCAGGCGTAGGATGCGCCGGCGTTCGCGTTCAGTCGGTTCAGGTACATGAACGCGAAGGTCACGCCGAACATGATCAACCCGCAGTAGAGCAGGCTCGCCGGCGAGAGCACGCCAACCGCGGCGATGAGCGTGGCGGTGGTGGCTGCGATGCTGTACACGGGGGCCGTGCCGGCGATCCCCATGATCGAGGACTCGGTGAGCCCGAGAGCGTCCTGCTGCAGCTTGGCGGGTGCGTCCATGGCGCTCCGTAGCCTGAAGGTTGCCGAACAATAGCCGCTTTGCCGCTTAGCGTCGAGCAAGGTTGCTACACTCGCGCAATCGAAATGCAGGAGCACGCGCAATGCCCGCGACGATCGTGGATTCGGCCATCCTCGGCAACCTCTTCAGCACGCCGGCGATGCGCGAGGTGTGGTCGGACGAGAACCGCACGCGCAAGTACCTCGCGATCGAGGCGGCGCTTGCTCGCGTGCAAGGCAGGCTCGGCATCATCCCGCGGGAGGCGGCCGACGAGATCGTGCGCAACTGCGACCTCGGCAAGATCGACATGCAGAAGCTGCGCACGCGCACCGAGCAGATCGGCTACCCGGTGCTGGGTGTCATCTCGCAGCTGAACGCGCTGTGCCGCGACGGGCTGGGCGAGTGGTGCCACTGGGGCGCGACCACTCAGGACATCACCGACACCGCGACCGTATTGCAGATCCGGGAGGCGCTGGCGCTCGTCGAGGCGGACCTCGCTGCGCTCTCGGGCTCGCTCGCGGCGCTCGCCAGGGCCAACCGCGACACGCCCATGGCCGGGCGCTCCAACCTGCAGCAGGCCACGCCGATCACCTTCGGCTACAAGATGGCGACCATCCTCGCGGGCATCGAGCGCCAGCGCGAGCGCCTGGCGCAGCTCAAGCCGCGCGTCCTGATGGGCGAGTTCGGCGGCGCCTCGGGTACGCTAGCCTCTCTCGAGCACGGCGCGCTCGAGACGCAGGCCGCGCTGATGCGCGAGCTCGGGCTCGCGCAGCCGGTCATCGCCTGGCATACGGTGCGCGACACGATCGCGGAAGTGGGCACATTCCTCGGCCTGGTGGGCGGATCGCTCGGCAAGATCGCCATGGACGTGAAGCTGCTGATGCAGACCGAGGTCGCCGAGGTCTACGAGCCTTTCGCGCCGGGGCGCGGCTCGTCGTCCACCATGCCGCAGAAACGCAACCCGATCTCCTGCCTGTACATCCACTCCGCGGTGTCCGTGGTGCGCCAGCACGCCGCTTCGCTCATGGACGCGATGGTGGCCGACCACGAGCGCTCCACCGGGCCCTGGGAGATCGAGTGGATCGTCCTGCCCGACGCGTTCTGCCTGCTGGCAGGCGCGCTGCACCAGACGAAGTTCATCCTCGCCGGCCTGGAGGTCGACGCCGCGCGCATGCGCGCGAACCTGGATCTGACGCACGGCCTCGTCGTGTCCGAGGCGGTGATGATGGGGCTCGCGCCTCACCTCGGGCGCGAGCGCGCGCACGACCTGGTGTACGACATCTGTCGCGAGGCGATCCGGCAGGGAAGGCCGCTGCTCGAGCTGCTCGCCGAGAACGGCGAGATCGCGAAGCACGCGGACCGTGCGCGGCTCGCCGAGCTGTGCGACCCAGCGAACTACCTCGGGCAGGCGGGCGTCATGGTCGAGCGGGTGCTCGCCAGCCTGCGCTCGGCGTGAAGCGCGTTGCGATCTGGTTGATTTTGTTTCCTCTCGGCGCGTGCGCCGGAGGGCTCCCGCTGAATGACATCCAGCTTCCGCAGGGATTCCGCATCGAGCTCGTCGCCCGGGTGCCAAACGCTCGCGAGATGGCGCTGGGAGATCACGGAACGCTGTTCGTCGGCTCATTCGCGAGAGGCGAGGTGTATGCGCTTCGGGCGGGGAGCCGCGAACCGCTCGTGATCGCGCACGGCCTTGCAAATCCGATCGGCGTCGCTTTCCGCGGCGGCGCGCTGTACGTGTCGGCGGTCAGCCGCATCCTGCGCTACGACGACATCGAGGCGCGGCTCGAGGCGCCCCCGCAGCCGGTCGACGTGCGCGGCGATCTTCCGACCGAAACCTGGCACGGCGCGAAATTCATCGCGTTCGGGCCGGACGGCCGCTTGTACGTGCCGGTCGGCTTTCCCTGCAACGTCTGCGAGAAGGACCCGCGGCGCTACGGCGGCATCTTCCGCATGCGGCCGGACGGCGGCCGGCTCGAGCTCTACGCGACGGGCATCCGCAATTCCGTGGGCTTCGACTGGAACCCGCAGACCGGCAGTCTGTGGTTCACGAACAACGGACGCGACATGATGGGCGACGATGTTCCTCCCGATACGCTGAATCGCGCGCCGCGGCCGGGGATGAATTTCGGCTTCCCCTATTGCCACGCGGGCGACATTCCCGATCCGCACTTCGGGCGCGAGCGCGCGTGCGCGGATTTCAGCAAGCCCGCGATGAAGCTCGGCGCGCACGTCGCGCCGCTCGGCATGCGCTTCTATACCGGGACGCAATTCCCGCCCGCTTACCGCAGCCAGATATTCATCGCCGAGCACGGCTCCTGGAACCGCTCGACGAAGGTCGGCTACCGGGTCACCCTGGTCACGGTCAAGGACGACGCGGCGGTCTCCTATGCGCCGTTCGCGACCGGCTGGTTGCAGGGAGAAAGCGCCTGGGGCCGCCCTGCCGACGTGCTCGTCGCGCCCGACGGCGCGCTCCTCGTGTCGGATGACCTGGCTGGCGCGATCTACCGCATCAGCTACGCGGGCGGCTGATCGGCTTCGCGCGCCTCGGGGCTCCCCATTCCGCAATCTCGGCCAGGATAGTGCTCGGATCGCTAACGATCCCTCATCATCCGGATACATCAGGTTACAGAATTTACGCCCCGCGCGTTGTTCGTTGCGAGCGACTTCGCTGAAATACGTCCGAGCGTTCCGTTCAGAGGGCACGGCGCGGCCGGCCCGGGCGCGAGACGCATCGAGAGGCGAGGTGCTGCAATGAACGACACGATGGCGAGGGTGTATTCGATCGACAACAGAGTGGAGATTCAGCTTTATCCGCTCGACGTATTCCTGCGCACGCAGGCCGGGGCGGCTGCGCTGCGCGGCCAGGGACCGGCGCTTCCTTCGGAGGCGATGGAGCTGCTCGGGCTGCTGGACGGCACAAGGGACGTCGGCGAGCTCGAGCACAAGCTGGCGCACCTGGCACCGCAGCGCGTTTGCAAAGTGCTGCGCGCGCTGCTCGGCGCGCGGCTGGCGCGCGCCGCGACGCTGGCCGAGCTGGGCGGCATCAACGTAGACTTTGAGGCTTTCTTTGGCCGCACGGCCTGCTAGGCACCGAGCGGAGGGCGGTGCAGCGCCGGTGGCTAAAGCAGCAAGATCCCGATGTCCTGGATGAGGAGCCAGAGGCACAAGAGGGCCACTGCGACCACCAGCTGACGCCGGTGCGCCGCATAGGCACGCTTCCCTTGCTGCGTCTGAAGCTCCCCCACGAAAGGCGCTGGCGATAACAAATGCAGCAGGATCAAGAGCGCGCCAACGGTCGTGGAGAGCAGCCCGACAGCGTTCAATAACCACGCGTACGTCATATCCTCTCGTCCTGAGGGCAGACCCTAAGTCTTACTGCAGCAAGGATAACCTTGGCGATTCAGGCTGGCCGAGGGCAATTGCACCTAACACAGATTTTTGCAATGTATCTCTTGTTTTCGGCTAGCGCGCCGGGTGAGCGGATGCGTGCGCCAGGGGAGAATCGAAGTCGTTATCGCGGCAAAGTCCGATGACCGCGGGATATGCGCAGAGAACGACAAAGAAGTCGCCGCGACGCTTGCCAAGACCTACGTCGTGCTCAAGGCGCCGCCGGGGAGCACATGCTGGCGGTCTCCTCGGGACGCAAGTACTTTGGTACGCTTCCGCGCCATGGGCCTCGAGCATTTCGACGTGCTGATCGTGGGCGCCGGGCTCTCGGGCATCGGTGCAGGTGTTCACCTGCAGGCGCGTTGCCCGGAGCGCAGCTACGCGATCCTCGAAGGCCGCGACGCGATCGGCGGCACCTGGGACCTGTTCCGCTACCCCGGCGTGCGCTCGGACTCCGACATGTTCACGCTCGGCTATTCGTTCCGGCCGTGGACGGAATCCAAGGCGATCGCCGACGGTCCGTCGATACTCAAATACGTACGCGACACGGCACGCGAGCACGGCATCGACCGGCGCATCCGCTTCGGCCATCAGGTGAAGCGCGCATCCTGGTCGTCCGCCGACGCGCGCTGGACGGTCGAGGCCGAGCGCGCCGGCGCGCCTCCGGCACGCTTCACGTGCAACTTCCTCTTCGTGTGCGGCGGCTACTACAAGTACGCGGCCGGCTACACGCCCGAGTTCCCCGGCAGGGAGCGCTTCGCCGGACGCGTCGTGCACCCGCAAAAGTGGACCGAGGACATCGACTACGCGGGCAAGCGCGTGGTGGTGATCGGCAGCGGCGCGACCGCGGTCACGCTGGTGCCGGAGCTGGCGAAGGCGGCGGCGCACGTGACCATGCTGCAGCGCTCGCCGACCTGGGTCGTCGCACGGCCGGCGGAGGACGCGGCCGCCAACCGCCTGCGCCGCTGGCTGCCGCCGATGCTCGCCTACCGCATCAACCGCTGGAAGCGGGTGCTGCTGCAGCAGTATTTCTTCCGCCTGTGCCGCCGCGACCCGGAGCGCGCCGCGCAGCTGCTCCTCGGCGGCGTGCGGGCCTATCTCGGGCCGGACTACGACGTCGGCAGGCACTTCACGCCGCGCTACAAGCCCTGGGAGCAACGGCTGTGCCTGGTGCCGGACGCGGACCTGTTCAAGGCAATCCGCGGCGGCAAGGCATCGGTGGTCACCGACCGCATCGAGACCTTCACCGAGAAGGGCATCCGGCTCGCGTCGGGCACCGAGCTCGAAGCCGACCTGATCGTGACGGCCACCGGACTCGACCTGGAAGTTCTCGCCGGCGTCGAGCTCGCGGTCGACGGCCGGCACGTCGATCCGGCCACGACCTTCAACTACAAGGGGCTCATGTACAGCGGCGTGCCGAACCTCGCTTCCTCGTTCGGCTACACCAACGCGTCCTGGACGCTTAAGTGCGACCTCACCTGCGAGTACGTCTGCCGCCTGCTGAATCACATGAAGCGGCACGGCTACCGGCAGTGCACGCCGCGCAACCCCGGCCCGGACCTCACCGCCGAGCCCTGGGTCGATTTCTCCTCCGGCTACATCCAGCGCACGCTGCACCTGTTTCCCAAGCAGGGCTCGAAGCCGCCCTGGCGGCTGCACCAGAACTACGCGCGCGACATCGTGACGCTGCGCTACGGGCGCGTCGACGACGGCGTCATGGAATTCTCGCGCCCGGGGAGCGCGCGGGCGGTCGCATGACGCGGCGCAGTGACGGCAGGGGCTTCGGCATGCTGCACCAGGCTATGCGCCGCTACATTGACGCACAGCTACTGGCCGGAGTGTCGTGGACAGTGCTGGCCGGCCGTGGGCCGGTCGATCAGGGTTGCCTCGGCTGGGCGGACCGGGAGCGGGGCATCGCTCTGCGCGAACACCACCTGTTCCGCATCTTCTCCAATACCAAGCTGATCACGTCTTGCGCGGCGCTGCTGCTGGTGGAGGAAGGCCGCTTCGCGCTCGACGACCCGATCGAGCACTATATACCGCAGCTCGCGAATCGGTGGATTCTCAAACCCGGGGCGACTCGCCTGGACGATATCGAACCCGCACGCCGGCCGATCACCATTCGCCACCTAATGAGCCACAGCTCCGGGCTGAGCTACGGGCTGCTCGACCCGGGGTCGTTGCTGTTTTCCGCGTACCGGGAGCGCGGGGTGCTCGATCCAGCGACGCCGCTGTCGAGCATGATCGACGCGCTTGCCGGACTTCCGCTCGCGTTCCATCCCGGCACCTCGTGGGAATATTCGGTGGCCACCGACGTCGTCGCGCGCCTGATCGAGATCCTAAGCGGCGAGCGCTTCGACGCATTTGTACGCGCCCGCATTCTCGACCCGCTCGGCATGGCGGATACCGGATTCGTCGTGCCGGAAGAAAAACGCGAACGCTTCACCGCCTACTACGCAGGTGCGGATCCAGCCGATCCGATGAAGCCCGGGCTGACGCGTGCGGACAACGCGCCGTACGCGGGGGCTTACCTGCGGCCGGTGCCCAGGCTCTCGGGCGGCGGCGGGATGGTCTCGACCCTGCGCGACATGGTGACGCTCTTACGCAGCCTGCTACCGGGCGGTCCGACGCTGCTCAAGCCGGAAACGATCGCTGAGATGATGACCAACCAGCTGCCCGCGGGGACCTGGATCCGCTTTCCGCGCCTTGGCGAAGTGCGCGGCAAGGGCTACGGGCTCGCGGGCGCGGTCACGGTCGAGCCGTCACCGGCCGATCCCGAGGACGCTGCTGGCGAGCTGCAATGGGGCGGCATTGCCGGCACGCACTGGTGGATCGCGCCGCGGAGAAACCTCGCGGCCGTGCTGATGACCCAGCGGGAGATGGCGTTCTGGCATCCGTTCGCATTCGAATTCAAGCGCCTGGCCTATGAGGCCGCAGGGAAATCGTCGAGATGAAAGAGCTCGCACACAAGGTCGCGGTGGTGACCGGCGCGGCGAGCGGCATCGGGCTCGCGCTGGCGACGCGGTTTGCTCAGGAGGGCGCGAAGCTCGTGCTCGCCGACATCGAGGCGGCCCCGCTCGAAGCCGCGCGCGCCGCGCTCGCGGCGCAGGGCGCGGCGGCGATCGCCTTGCGCGCCGACGTGTCGCTCGAAGAGGACGTGAAGCGCCTCGCCGACGCGGCGTTCGACGCCTTCGGCAATGTGCACGTGCTGTGCAACAACGCGGGCGTGAGCGGAGGCTTCGGCGCTGACGGGGTCTGGAACGTGGCGCGCGAGGACTGGGAGTGGGTGCTCGGGGTCAATTTCTCTGGCGTGCTGTACGGCATCCGCCAGTTCGTGCCGCGCATGCTTGCGCACGGGGAGGCGGGCCACATCGTCAATACCGCGTCGGTCGCCGGCCTCGTCACGTCAGGCACGGGCGCTGCCTACACGGTCTCCAAGCACGCCGTCCTCGCCCTTACCGAGCTTCTGTACAAGGACCTCAAGTCGCGCAGCGCGAAGCTCTCGGCTTCGGTATTGTGTCCCGGCTGGGTGGACACGAAGATCATCGATTCGGCGCGCAACCGGCCGCAGGAACTGACGCCCGGCAATGTCGCGCAGGCGACGCCCGAGCAGCTCATGCGCCTCGCGGCCGTGCGCGGCTTCCTCAAGAGCGGATTCCGGCCGGAGGCGATTGCAGGGCTGGTCGTCGACGCGATTCGCAGCGACAGCTTCTACGTCGTTCCGGTACAGCCGGAAATCGAGGAAGCGCTCGCGAGGCGGCTGGAGGACATCCGCTTGCGACGCAACCCGGCGGTCGCCTAGGGTGCGTTTCCGATGTGCGGACGCTACGTCGCGCCAAATACCGCCGCCATCGAGCGCGCCTGGCACGTCGGGCGCGGCAACAGCAATCCGTTCGTGCGGCGCTTCAACGTCCTGCCGACCACGAACATCCCGATCATTCGCGGCAATCGCGACAGCGGGGAGCTCGAGCTCGCCGAGGCGCGCTGGGGGCTGATCCCCGCGTGGTGGAAGCAGGACAAGCCGCCGACCTACTCGATCAACGCGCGCGCCGAGGAGGCCGCGTCGAAGCCGATGTGGCGCGATGCCTACCGCCGCTCGCGCTGCCTCATCCCCGCCGAGGGCTGGTACGAATGGCTGAAGGTCGGCGAGCGCAAACAGCCGCACTACATCTTTCGCCGCGACCGCCGGCTCGTCTGCTTCGCGGGACTGATGGCCGAATGGTCGACGGAGGGCGGCGCGCCGGTGCTCAGCTGCGCCATCCTCACGCGCAACGCGTCGCCGTCGGTCGCGGATGTGCACGACCGGATGCCGGTGGTGCTGCCCGACGAGCTGCTGGTGCGCTGGGCGAGAGCCGACGTGCAGAGAACGGAGGACGTCGCGGGCATGGTGACGCTCGCGCAATCCGACTTTGAGCACTACGCGGTGAGCGCGCGGCTGAACGCCGCCAGGGAGGACCGCGCCGACATGATCGAGCGCATCTGACTCTGTCGCCGCGCGGCGACGCTTGACGCGCGTTCCATCCGGCCTTCATCCTTCGTCGGGGCGTCGATCCAAGCGCACGACAAGGATGACGAAATTCAGGCTTTGCATCGCGGGGGCGGTCGCCCTCCTCGCCGGTTGCGCGGCACCGCAGACCGCGCAGCTGCTCGAGCACGAGGTCCCGCAGCTTCCGGCGCGCGCCGAGCTGGTCTCGGTGCCGTTCTATCCGCAGGAAGAGCACCAGTGCGGGCCGGCGGCGCTCGCCACCGCGCTCGAGGCTCAGGGCGTGCCGGTTGCGCCAGAGTCGCTCGTTTCGGAGATCTACCTGCCCGCGCGCGAGGGCAGCCTGACGGCGGAGATGCTCGGCGCGACGCGGCGTCACGGGCTCGTCGCCTATCCGCTTCGGCCACTGCTCGAAGACGTGCTGCGCGAGGTGGCCGCCGGCACGCCGGTGGTCGTGCTGCAGAACCTGTCGCTGCCGGTCGCGCCGCAATGGCACTACGCAGTCGCGGTCGGCTACGATCTCGCGGCGCAGCAAATCGTGCTGCGCTCGGGGCGCACACGGCGCGAGCTGATGACGCTCGCCGATTTCGAGCGCAGCTGGGCGTCTGGCGGCCACTGGGCGATGCTCGCGCTGCCGCCCGATCGGCTGCCGGCGACGGCGAGCGCCGGACGCTACGTGTCCGCGGTGGTTGCGCTCGAGCGAGTGAACGCCGCGGCCGCGCGCCGTGCGTATCTGACCGCGCTTGCGCGCTGGCCGGACGACCTGGTCGCCGCGATCGGCGCAGGCAACGCGGCCTACGCGATGGGCGATCTGGCAGCTGCCGAAGCCGCGTATCGGGCCGCCGCCGACACGCATCCGGAGTCCGCCGACGCATGGAACAACCTCGCGCAGGTGCTCGGCGAGCTGCATCGGCCGGCGGAAGCTCGCGCTGCGGCGCTGCGCGCCGTGGCGCTCGGCGGGCCGCGCCTGGCGCAGTACCAGGAAACGCTGCAGGCGCTCGGCGCACCGGGCGCCGCGCAGCAGGATTCGATCGTTCCCGACAAGGAGGCGTCAAAATGAAAACTCGAGTCATCCGCCCGCTGGCGGCCGCCCTGATCAGCGCGAGCCTGTGCCTTCAGCCGCCGCTCGCGCGGGCGGGAATCATCTCCACCCCCGACGTCGCGAGCAGGAGCCAGGCGCAGGCCGACCGGGCGAAGCTCGAGGCGTTCCTCGACCGCGCGAGCGTCAAGCAGCGGCTCGAGGCGCTCGGCGTGGCGAGCATGATGGCGAAGGAGCGCGTCGCAGCGTTGAGCGACACGGAGGTGCACGCGCTTGCCGAGCGCATCGACTCCGCGCCGGCCGGCGGCAACCTGTCGAGCAGCGACATGACTGTCATCCTGCTGATCGCGATCGTGGTCCTGCTGGTGATCATCGCCGTGTAGCGCTCGCGCGCCGAGAACGTCAAAACCTGCAAAAAGCGAACTGGTTCGCGGCAAGCGCGTGCGCGGGTGTGATTTCATACCGCTCATCAGGGTCCGGGAAGCGCGCACATGGAATCAGCCGACGTAGAAGTCCTCCTAGACATGGTGCAGAACCTGAACGACGTACTCGACGGCTACCTGGTGGGCTCGTCCAAGGGGTCGGATGCCGCCCCACGCCTGATCGAGACCTGCCGCCAAATGCGCGCGCGCGAGCTGAACAGCGCCGCAAAGTACTGGCTGGGCGCGATCGAGAAGCACGCGACCGAGATCGAGCGCTCGCCCAGGCGCTCCTGGGAGGACGGCCAGCTGTACTCCTCCGGCGCGTTCCTCGGCATGCAGCTGATGAAGGACATCTACTACCTGCGCCTGCAGCTGATGAACGGGCGCAGCGCAATTCACTGAGCCGCGCTACGCGGAGGTCGCCCGGGTAGACTTGCCGGGATGACCGAGCCCCGGCCGCAGCCCGTATACCTCCACTTCTCGCCTTGGACCGACAGCGCCGAGCGCAGCTGCTCGACCTGCGCGCACGCGACCGGCTACGACGGCGTGCACCTGTGGTGCACGCAGCACCGGCTGGTGGTCGTGGATCCCTGCGGCTGGTGGCTGCGCGAGCCGGGCTGCGACTAGTCGGGCCGCTTCAGGCCGCACCCCAGGTGCGGAAGCGCCCGGTGTCTAGGTGCACGAAGTCCGAGCGCGGATAGAAGCCGACGCCGCCGCACGCCATGGCGAGTGCGGCGCGGTGTAGGCGCTGCGTATCGCAGCCTTCCAGCCGGACGTCGACCGCGCGCCCCTCGATGTGCAGGCTGTGCCTGGCCACGCCGCTGCTCGATTTCCGCAGCATGGCGTTGGTCTGCGGCGAGCGGTAGCCGGAGATCACCTCGAAGCCGCGCCCGCCGCAGCACGCGTCCAGTGCATAGAGCTGGTCGAGCAGCCGCGGGTCGATCACGTGTACCGTGTCGGTGCGGAAGTCGCGCAGCAGCCGGTTCACCGCCTGCAGCGCGTCCGGCACGTAGCCGCCGCGCGCGTAATAGGTGGCGGTCAGGCGCTCGCCCGTGTGCGTGTGATAGAAGGACAGGGTGCGCGGCGCCCGCTGGGCGGCGCGCACGGGCGCCGCGGCGACGAGGGGCAGCAGCCCCAGGCCCTTGGCGAGCGCCCTGCGCCGCGCGTTCACGCCGTGATTTTCCTTCATGCTTGATCCGCCGCAAATTGCATGAGCAGGCTCAATGTTATACGTGCGGGCGGGTGCCGCACAGCAAATTTTTCTCATGAGCCTGTCATTGCGCGTTGTGTTCGGGGCATTGGCCTTCCTGCTCGTCGCCTCGCTTGCGCGCGCCGATGCCCCGAGCGAAGCGCTGCGCGAGCGCGTCGAGCGGCTGCGCGCCGGGCGCGAATTGCGCGTCGACGGCGAGCAAATCGCCGCGCCCGCGTTGATCGCGCGCTTCTACGAGCGGCGCGATTTCCGGCCGGCGTGGACGCCGGCGCGCGCGGCGGAGCTGCGCGCGCTGGTCCAGGGAAGCCGCGCGGACGGACTGGATCCGCGCGACTACCATCTCGCCGTGCTGCAGGACGACAGGGAAGATCCGGCCGACCGGGAGCTGCTCTACACCGACAGCCTGATCCGGCTCGCCTACAGCCTGTACTTCGGCAAGGTCGATCCGCGCAGCTTCGATCCGCAGTGGAATTTCGCGCGCACGCTGGACGGCATCGATCCGCCGCGCGCGCTCGAGGCGCTCGTCACCGCGCCCTCGCTCGGCGACGCGCTGTACGCCTACGCGCCGCAGCTGCCCGAGTACCGCGGCCTGCGCAAGGCGCTGGCGCACTACCGCGCGCTGCGCGACGCCGGGGGCTGGCCGCCGCAGCCCGCCGGCCCGACCCTGCGCCCCGGCATGCGCGACGCGCGCGTCGCGGCGCTGCGCGCGCGGCTCGCGCTCGCGGGAGATCTTGCGTCTGCGGGGGCGGCGGATCCCGCGCTATACGACGACGCGCTCGAGCAGGCGGTGACGCAATTTCAGCGCCGCCACGGTCTCGATCCCGACGGGCTGACCGGGCGCCGCACGCGCGCCGCGCTCGATGTCGGCGTGCAGGCACGCATCGACCAGATCCGCGTCAATCTCGAGCGGCTGCGCTGGGTCGCGCAGGACCTGAAGGGCGAATACCTGCTGGTCGACGTAGCGGGCTTCCGCGCGCGCCTGGTCCTCGGCGGCCAGACGGCGTGGACCTCCCGCGTAGTGGTCGGACGCCCGTACCGCGAGACGCCCGAGTTCCGCGCCACGATGCGCTACATCGTGCTGAACCCGAGCTGGACCGTGCCGCCGACCATCCTCGAGGAAGACATCGTGCCGAAGCTCGCGCGGGACCCCGGGCTGCTGGCGCGCGAGCACATGAAGGTGCTCGACCTCAGGGGCAACGAGGTGGACCCGGCGAGCGTCGACTGGGCGCAGTACGCGGGGCGCACGCTGCCCTACCAGATCGTGCAGGCGCCCGGCGGGGGCAACCCGCTCGGGCGCCTGAAGTTCATGTTCCCCAACGGGCACGACGTCTACCTGCACGACACGCCGGCGCGGGAGCTGTTCGACAAGTCCGAGCGCGCGTTCAGCTCGGGCTGCATCCGCGTCGAGCAGCCGCTCGCGCTCGCGCTGCTGCTCCTCGACGACCCGCGGCGCTGGAGCGAGCAGACGCTCGAGGAAGAGATCGCGAGCGGCGAGACGCGTAGCCTCTTCGTCAAGCGCAAGGTTCCGGTGATGCTGCTCTACTGGACCGCGGTCGCCGACGAGAACGGCTCGGTCGAGTTCCATCCCGACCTGTACCAGCGCGACGCGCCGGTGCTCAAGGGCCTCGAGGCGCCGTTTCGCATCGATCCTGTATTGAAACTGCAATAGAGCCCGCGTACACTGGGCGCTTCGAGCGCAGGGATGTCCGCATTTCCGAGCGACGCACCGATAGCGCGCCGGGGTCGGCGCCCCGCGGCTCGATGCGCTAGTAAGTCGTCGCGCAGGTCGTGCCCGAGTAGCGCCAGCCGGTGACCTTCTTCGTCGGGCCGACGGTGAGATCCACGACGCAGGTGTCCGCGAGCGGCTCGCCTCTCTTGTACGTGTAGACGGTGTTGCCGTTCTGCCCGGCGTAGGTCCTGGACGGAGTGCCCCAGGCAGAGATCACGTCGTTCACGTCGTGGCCGATCCAGTTGTTCAGCTTGTATCTGAACGCCTCTTCGTTCGGAATGCCGGAGCAGGCGGCGAGCACGAGCAGCGTCGCGAGAGAGCGAGGGGCTTTCATTCGAGCCCCGAATGGTACAGCAGGCCGATGCTCAGGCGGTGAAACCGAGACTGCGCTTACGCGGACGAAAGCGCGCCACGTGCGCAGGCAGGATGTCCAGCTCGCGCTCGCGGTGGCGCGCCTCGCGCTTGAGCTCGCGCATGGTCTCCTCCAGGCGCGCGGTCTGCGATTCCAGCGTGAGCTGCTGGCGCCTGAGCGTGAGCAGGTTGCGGCAGCGCGCCAGGCACTCGCGCGCGTCGACGGGCTTGGTGAGGAAATCGGTCGCTCCCGCGTCGAGCGCCGCGTAGCGCACCTCGCGCTCCTCGCTCACGGTGATCATTATGATCGGCACCTGTTCGTAGCCGGGCAGGGCGCGCAGGCAGTTTATGAAGCGGATGCCATCCATGTCGGGCATCAAGTAGTCGACCAGCACCAGGTCGGCCGGATTGCGCGTCGCCCACACGACGGCATCGACGGCGCGCGCGAAGGTCTCCACCGCGACCTGCGCCTCCAGGCCGCGCGCCACCTGCTCGAGGATGGCGCGGCTGGTGGCCTGGTCGTCGATTACCAGGACGGTGCTGGACTTGCGCGGCGGCTCTGCGAGCGGTTCTTCGAACATTTTTCCGGCGGCTCCTTTTTCTTCTATTGCGCGGCGGCCGCGCCCTGGAGGCGAGCCGAAGCGACGATGTGGTCGAATTCGGGCAGGTAGCGCTCGAAGTAGTGCAGCTTCGCCCCCTGGAACCAGGCTCCATACAGCTTGCCGCCGCGGATCGTGCCGGCGAACACGCCGCTGCGCTCCACGCCGTCCTGCCCGGTCATGCTGGTCTCGAAGCGGAAGCCGCGTCCCTCGGCGACCGGCTGCGGTCGCAGGCCGCGCTCCTCGGCGAGCGTGGTCTGGAAAAAGCGCCGCACGGTCGCTTCGAGCAGCTCCTGGATTTCGAGCGGGTTCATGCTCGAGCGGAACACCGGCGGCTTCTCCACCTTTGAGGCATCGACCGAGGCGCGCTCGAACAGCGGCTCGCCATCGGGCACGCCGGTGAAGAACACGAGCGTGTCGAGCTCCGGCCCGTCGAGCGTCCAGACCTCCACCTTTCCCTTGGCGGTCAGATTGGCGACCTTGTTCCATTTCAGGGACGGTTCGACCGAGATCACGCCGCCGACGACTTGGCGCTTCGGCTCCACGAGCGTGTAGGTCGACACGCACGCGGCAAGGAGCGCAAGGACGAGCAGGGCGGCGGCGCGCTGCGTCATTTCCGCGGCCTCACGGTTCGAGCAGCATGCGCAAGCCCGGCGCGTCCGGCGCGCCGGGCTTGAGCTTTAGGTATGCATCGAGGGCCGCTTGCGCGCGGTCCTTGCGGCCCTGCTTGACCTCGACCATCACGATCGAGCGGTACGTCTCCGGCGGCGCGCCGGGCGCCGCGAGCGCCTTGTGGTAGGCCTCGAGCGCGCGCGCCGGGTCGCCGCTGTCGCCGCGCAGGCGGTAGAGCTCACCCTTCGCATACCACAGCAGCCCGTCGTCCGGCGATTGCGCGAGCAACCGGTCGAACACGACCTCGCTGCGGCCGAACTGGCGCAGCGCCAGCTCGTCGCCGACGATCTCCCCGCGCACGCCGGCGAGCATCGCGCGGTAGCGCGCCGCGTCGCGCTCGCCCTTGCCGCCGCCGAGCTCCTCGGCCTGCGCGCGCAGCGTGGTGAGCCGCTCCTCGGGCGCGGGGTGCGTGGCGAACATCAGGTTTTCCGACTGGTTCGCGGTGCCGGCCTTGGCCTCGGCGAGCAGCTGCCGCCACACCTCGGGCGCAGCGAGCGGCGCGTACCCTGCCTTGGCCATCAGCTCCAGCCCGATGTGGTCCGCCTCGCGCTCCTGGTCGCGGGTGAAACCGAACATCGAGGCGACGAGCGCCAGGTCGGCGAGCCCGGCCGCGTAGCCGACGCCGGCAGCGGCGAGCCCCAGCCCCAGAAACGTGCCGAAGCTCGATTTCTCGCGCGCGTCGCGGTAGCCCTGCAGCGTATGGCGCCGCAGATAGTGGCCCATCTCGTGGCCGAGGATCGCCGCGAGTTGCGCCTCGTCGTTGCAGCGCAGGAGCAGCCCGGTCCACACCTGCATCATGCCGTTCGGCGCCATGCTGGCGTTGAAATACGGCGTGCGCACCACGTAGATGCGCATGTCGGCGCAGTAGTCCTTGGCGAGCCTGCACACGATGCCGCGCAGATAGGCATTGAGCTTCGCGTCGCGGATCACGAAGGGCGAGGTCTTAAGGTCCTGCTCGACGCGGTCCATCTGCTCCCACAGCCCCTGCTCGTCGCTGCCGGAGGGCGGCTGGTAATGGGGCGCGAGAAAGCGCGTGCCCGGGGACTGGGCCAGGGCGCCGCGCGCCAGCGCGAGCCACGCGAGCCCGCACAGTGCGCAGCCGAGGCGTCGCCGCGCGCCGTTCACTTGAGCGAGTCGGAGACGAGCACCTTGACCGTCTCCGAGGCGGCGGCCGGGGTGCGCAGGTCCCCCGAGGCGCGCGCGAGGCGATTGAACCAGACGATGTCGCCGCTCTTCAGGTCCACGAGCGACGCGAAGCCGACCTGCGCTCCACCGGGAGCGTATCCCATCATCAACGCGGCGACCACCATCACCGCCACGCGGCCGCCGCTCGCGTAGCTATCGCGCACGTACAGGAACAGCGCATAGTCGGCGCCCTGCGAGCGCGCGACCGCGGCGGCCTCGCGGCCGAGCGACCAGTCGAACTTGCCGCCCTTGCTCGGCAGGCGCCCGGTCTCGTTGTACTGATGCCTCAGCACCGCCCGGCCCACCAGCCCGTGCAGCTTGACGAGCTGCAGGCTGGTCGTGCGGTCCTCCGCCGTGCCGCGCTCGCCGTCGTAGTAGATCAGCCTGACCTTGTAGTGCCGCGCCTCGTCTTCCAGCGCGGCGCGCATGTTGCGGACGGCGACTCGCGTCCAGTCGGCCTGCGGCTCCGGAATACCGCCTGCGGTGAGCTCGGCGAGTTCCACGTCGAGCGGCATCACTACGACAGTCGGCTCTTTGCCTTCGGTGCGCTCGAGATGCTCGGCCTGGCGCTGCACCGCCATCGGCGCGCAGGCCGCAAGCGCCAACGCGCTCGCGGCGAGCAGCAGGCGCAACCATGCCCCCCTGACAATCATGGCCGACCCCCAAAACCAACCAAACCCTCTTTTTTTGAGAAGCGTAACGCAGCGTTCGCGAGATGGGAAGCAGCGGAGCGGCTAACATGGCGCCTTCCGGACAATGCGCAAAACTGAGGCATGACCGACCCCCTGTTCGAGAAGCAGACCGCGCTCGTCACCGGCGCGGGGCACGGCATCGGCCGCGCGCTGGCGTTGGCGCTCGCGCGCGAAGGCGCACGCGTGCTGCTCGCCGAGATCGATCCGGCGCGCGGCGCGGAGGCGCTCGACGCGCTGCGCGCTGCGGGTGCCGTTGCGGAGCTCATACAGACCGACCTCGCGCGGCGCGGCGCTGCGGAGCGTCTGGCCGAAGAAGCGGTGCGCAGGCTCGGGCGGGTCGATATGCTGGTGCACAGCGCGAGCCCGCCGCGCCACGAAGCCGACACCCTGATGACGGTGAGCGACTCGACCTGGGACGCGATGCACGAAGTGAACCTGCGCTCGGGCTTCGCGCTCGGCCGCGGCCTGGCGCGCCACATGATCGATGCCGGGCTGCGCGGGCGGATGCTCTATCTCACCTCGCTGCACTCGGGCACGCCGCGCAACCTGCCGCACTACGCGACCGCCAAGGCCGGCATGGTGATGCTGGTCAAGGAGCTCGCCAAGGCGCTCGGCGCGCACGGCATCCGCGTCAACGCGCTCACGCCGGGCGCGGTCGCCGCGGGCGGCTTCAAGCCGGCGGGCGACCTGGCGGCCAAGATCCCACTCGGCAGGCTGGCCGACGCGGAGGACATCGCCGCGATGGGCGTCGCGCTGCTGAGCGAGCGCTACGGCCGCTACGTCACCGGGGCGGACATCGTGGTCGACGGCGGCCTGGCCCTGCACAACTGGTTCGCTCCCGCGGTGCCCTAAAAAAGCGGCGGCGCGCCTTGCGGCGCCCGCCGCCGAGTTCCGGCCCTCAAGCCGGGGAGAAGTGCAAGATGCGCGGGGCGAGGCCGTCGGGGTGGCGACCCGGTGTTGCACTCACCGCGCAGCCAATTGTTCGCCCTGCCCGAAGCCCTGCCAATCACATATCCGTGTTATGCGCCGCGCCCGTTACGCCGTGGTGACAAGGCGCTCGCGCCTACCACAGCCCCGGCAGCAGGCGGTAGCGCACCGCGGCGGCGTAAGTCCCCCAGTCGGGGTGCTGCGCGAGCACGCGCTCCTCCGCATGGATTCGGTACAGCAATGACGCCCAGCCCGCGAGCACCATGAGCGCCGTGCCGAGGTTCCATTCCTGCAGGTTGTAGCCGACGTCGGCGATCACGTAGGCGAGGTACATCGGGTGGCGTACCAGCCGGTAAGGCCCGGTCGTCGCCAGCCCGCGAAGGGCCGGGCGCACGCCGAACCACCTGCCGAGGGTGACGAGGCTCGCGAGGCTCAGCACCGCGGCGGCCGACACCAGCACGAAGCCCGCCTCGAACGACACGGCCTCGCCCGGCACCCAGCGCAGGTACGCGACTTGCGCGTAGGGGTAGGCATAGGCGACGACCACCGCCGCGCCGGTGGCGAGCGAGCGGTCGAGCGCCGCGGGCGCGCGCCGCGTGAGCGAAATGCCGAGTACCAGCACGTGCTGCAGCACGTATATCCAGTCCGCGAGCGTGAAGCTCGGCGTCAGGCGGACGAGAAGCGCGAGCTCCACGGCCGTGACGCCGAGCAGGATGTAATCGCCGGGCGTGCGCCGGGCGATCGTGGAGACGCTCAGCCCCAAGTCCGTCGGCTTATTTGACGGTGTAGCCGCGGCCTTCGAGGCAGGCCGCGCGCGCCTTGGCGAACGCGTCCTGCTGCTGCTGCGAGGCCCCCTGCGCCTGCTGCTGGCTCTGCTGGGCGGCAGCGCGGTTCTGCCTGCGGCTCTGGCCGCGCGCCGCGACTGCGCCCGCGGCCGCGCCGGTGCGCGCGTCGTCGGCGACGATCTCGCCCACCACCGCGCCGCGCGCCGCGCCGCGCACGCCCGCGCCCGGGGCGGTGCCGGTCGCCGTCGTCGGCGGCTGGGCGGCCGCCTGCGGGGGCGGCGCCTTGGCGGGATCGAATCCCGTCTGCTGGACCGCCCAGCTGTAGCAGGCCGACTCGTCCTGCTTCTGCTTATCGGGCGACTGGCCTTTCGCCGGGTATACGTACTGCTGTGCGTGCGCGGTCGAGACGAGCGCCGCGGCCAGGGCGCCGATCCAGATATATCGCTGTTTCATTCGACGATGCTCCTTCGGAAAGATAATAATCAATACGGCCAGGTCCAGTCGGAGATCTCCGGCCGGTCGATGCCGTGCTCGCGCGCGTAGGCGAGGTTGAGGATGATCTCGTTCTTCATCCTCTCCTTCAGGTGCGCGCCCCGCGCCTGCAGCCGCGGCACCCGGTCGATCACGTCGATCACCAGGTCGAAGCGGTCCACCTGGTTGAGGATCGCGAGCTCGAGCGGCGTGTTGATGTTGCCCTTCTCCTTGTAGCCGCGCACGTGCAGGTTGTCGTGGTTGCGGAAGCGGTAGGCAAGCTTGTGGATCAGCCACGGGTAGCCGTGGAAGTTGAAGATGACCGGCTTGTCCACGGTGAACAGGCTGTCGAACTCGCGCTCGCTCGAGCCGTGCGGGTGCTCGGTGTCGGGCTGCAGCTTGTACAGATCGACGACGTTCACGAAGCGCAGCTTGAGATCCGGCACGTGCTCGCGCAGGATCGCCGCCGCGGCGAGCGCTTCCTGCGTCGCCACGTCGCCGCAGGAGGCGAGCACGACGTCGGGCTCCGCGCCCTCGTCGGTGCTCGCCCGCGCCCAGATGCCCAGGCCCTTCTCGCAGTGCACGACCGCCTCGTCGATGTTCGTGAACTGCAGGTGCTTCTGCTTGTCGGCGACGATCACGTTGATGCAGTCGGTCGACCTGAGGCAACGGTCGGCGACGGCGAGCAGGGTGTTCGCGTCGGGCGGCAGGTAGATGCGCGTCACCGTCGGGCTCTTGTTGGTGACGATGTCGATGAAGCCCGGGTCCTGGTGCGAAAAGCCGTTGTGGTCCTGGCGCCACACGGTCGAGGAGAGCAGGATGTTCTGCGCCGACACGGGCGCGCGCCACGGCACGTGGTTCTTGGCGATGTCGAGCCACTTGGCGTGCTGGTTGAACATCGAGTCGACGATGTGCGCGAAGGCCTCGTAGGTGTGGAACAGGCCGTGGCGCCCTGTGAGCAGGTACCCTTCCAGCCAGCCGACGAGCGTGTGCTCCGAGAGCATCTCCATCACCCTTCCGTCTGGAGCGAGCTCGCCGCCGTCCGTGTCCTCGGGCAGCAGCTCGGCCATCCAGGCCTTCTTGCTCGCCTGGTAGATCGCCTGCAGGCGGTTCGAGGCGGTCTCGTCGGGACCGAACACGCGGAAGCCCGTCATGTTCAGCTTCATCACGTCGCGCAGGTACTCGCCGAGCGGCCGCGTATTCTCGTGCAGCACCTTGCCGGCCTGCGGCACCTTGACCGCGTAGGCGCGGAAGTCGGGTAGCTTCAGCGCCTTGCGCAGCAGCCCGCCGTTCGCGTGGGGGTTCGCGCTCATGCGCCGCGCGCCATCGGGCGCGAGCGCCCTCAGCTCGGGCCGCAGGCGGCCGCCCGCGTCGAACAGCTCCTCGGGCCGGTAGCTCTTCATCCAGTCTTCCAGCAGCCTGAGGTTCGCGGGGTTCCCGCGCACGTCGGAGAACGGCACCTGGTGCGAGCGCCAGCTGCCCTCGATCTTGTGGCCGCCGATCTCCTTCGGGCCGGTCCATCCCTTGGGCGCGCGCAGCACGATCATCGGCCAGTGCGGGCGCAGGAGCTCGCCGCCGGCGCGCGCCCTGGCCTGGAGCGCGCGGATCTCGCCGAGCGCGGCATCGAGCGCCGCGGCCATCTTCTGGTGCATCTCTGCGGGCTCCGAGCCTTCGACGAAGTACGGCTTGTAGCCGTAGCCGACGAAGAGTGCCTCCAGCTCCTCGTGCGTGATGCGCGCGAGGATAGTCGGGTTGGCGATCTTGTAGCCGTTGAGATTGAGGAAAGGCAGCACCGCGCCGTCGCGCGCCGGGTTGATGAACTTGTTCGAGTGCCAGGCGGTGGCAAGCGGCCCGGTCTCCGCCTCGCCGTCTCCGACCACGCAGGCGACGATCAGCCCGGGATTGTCGAGCGCCGCGCCGTAGGCATGCGCCAGGCTGTA
>Ga0187776_10000277_pt1 | contig 24846 bp, 20 predicted proteins | sample 0216_BV02_MP12_2_FD_132426 | JGI IMG/M metagenome (GOLD analysis project Ga0187776, IMG submission 132426) | Tropical peat soil microbial communities from peatlands in Department of Meta, Colombia - 0216_BV02_MP12_20_MG | ecosystem: Environmental > Terrestrial > Soil > Wetlands > Peat | place...
CGCACCCATCTGGATCCCAATTTGATTGACGAGGTGATCTTCGGTTGCGTCCTTCAAAGCAGCGACGCAACCAATCTGGCGCGTGTCGTGAGCCTGATGGCGGGACTTCCCATTCCCGTTCCGGCCTACACCATCCAGCGAAACTGTTCCTCCGGTCTTCAATCCGTTGTCAATGCCTTCCAGAATATTCAATGCGGGGATGCCGACGTCCAGATTGCGGGAGGCATCGAGAACATGAGCCTGGCGCCGTACATCAGCCGGAACATGCGCTGGGGAAAGCGGCTTCGAAACAGCGAGTTTATCGACAGCGTCTGGGAGGGCCTGACCGACGGTTTTTGCGGTCTGGTCATGGGTCAGACGGCCGAAAATCTGGCCGAAGAATTTAAAATCACGCGGGAGGAGCAGGACGACTATGCACTTGGAAGCCACCGCCGGGCGGTCCAGGCGGTTCAAGAAGATAGGTTCAAGGATGAGATCGTTCCCGTGACCGTGAGCCGGACCGGTTCCAGGAACCGTACAGCGGCTCCGGTTTTTGCGCACGATGAGGCTCCGGATCCGGATCTGGACAAAACACAGTTGGCGCAGTATCCTCCGATTTTCAAAGAAAAGGGGACGGTCACGGCCGGAAACGCCTGTCCACTGAACGATGGGGCGGCGGCGCTGCTCGTCATGTCGGCCGAAAAGGGCCGTGAATTGAACTATGAACCGTTGGGATATGTACGGGGTTATGCGTTCGTCGGAGTGGAGCCTCAGCGAATGGGAATAGGACCGGCCATGGCGATTCCAAAGGCCGTTGAAAAGGCCGGTGTAAAAAAATCCAAATTGCATGTTCGGGATATCCAGCTCTTCGAGATCAACGAAGCTTTTGCGGCGCAGTATCTGGCGGTGGAACGGGTCTTAAAGCTGAACCGCGAGATCGTCAACGTCAACGGGGGGGCGATCGCCCTGGGCCATCCGGTGGGTATGACGGGAGCTCGTCTGATCCTGACCTTGCTTCGCGAAATGAAACGGCGGGACCTTTCGCTCGGCGTCGCCAGTATGTGCGTAGGCGGAGGGATGGGAGCCGCAATCGTGTTAGAGCGTAAGTGAGAAGCGCTGCATGAACGCTCGCCAGCGAGCCGGGCAAGCCACTAAAAAAAGTCATTGGAGAATTCCATGAACGTGAAAAAAGCGGCCGTGATCGGTGCGGGGACCATGGGGGCGCAGATCGCCCAGGTGATCAGTCATGCCGGGATTCCGGTAACCCTGGTGGACCTTCAGGAGGAGAATGTCGAGCGCGGTCTGGATACGATCCGGAAGATTTATAAAGCCCGGGTGGATAAAGGGAAGATGAAGGCGTCCGAGGCCGAGCAAAAAATATCTTTGGTGGTCGGGGCCTCGAATTACGACGGGCTCGGCGAGGTGGACATTGTCATCGAAGCGGTTTTTGAAGAGATGGATGTGAAGCGAAAAGTCCTCACCGCGCTGGACGCCACCTGTCCTCCACGGACGGTGCTGGCCTCCAATACATCCTCTCTGTCGATTTCCGCGATCGGATCGGTCACCCGCCGACCCAAACAGGTCATCGGCATGCATTTTTTTAATCCGGTCTACGCCATGAAACTGGTCGAGGTCATTCCGGGTTTGGATACCTCTCCGGAGACCCTCCACCACGTTGTCGCGTTGTCCGAAAGGCTGGGAAAGACCCCGATCCGGGTCCAGGAATGCCCGGGATTTGTCGTGAACCGGTTGCTGATGCCGTACCTGAACGAGGCCGCGCTCGCCCTGCAGGAGGGGGCGGCCCTGCCGAATGCGATTGACGAGGCGATGAAGGCCTTCGGCATGCCGATGGGTCCCTTCACTCTATTAGATATGATCGGAATCGACATCGCCGAAAAAGTATCGAACATCCTCTATGATGCCTACGGTCCCCGCATGGCTGTGGCCGGGATTTTTCCCGAGATGGTCCTGGCGAAGCGCTTCGGCAAAAAGAGCGGTGCGGGAATATATCGTTATGACGGTGAGAAGGATGAGCAGATGACCAAAATCCTTCAAAAGGTCCGTAAAGATACCGGCATCATCGGAACGGGGTTTGCCCCCGAACGGTTGCTTCTCTTGATGATCAACGAAGCGGCAATCTGTCTTCAGGAGGGAACAGCGACGGCGGGTGACCTGGACCTGGCCATGGTTTTGGGTACGGGTTTTCCGCAGGAGAAGGGCGGCCCGCTTCATTATGCCGATCAGGTGGGACTGGATGTGCTCTTGAAGGAGCTTCAACGCTATGCCTCGGAACTCGGCCCACGATTTTGGCCGGCGCCGATCATCAAACGGATGGTGGGGGCGGGGTATGTCGGCTTAAAGTCCCGACGGGGATTTTTCACTTATTAGAGGACGCCGGTGCCACGACAATTCATCCGATATGAAATTGAAGACGGGGTGGCGACCGTGACGCTGGACAACCCCCCGGCCAACGCACTCAGCACCGCCCTGCTGGAAGAGTTGGACCAGGTCATCGAGGAATTGGGCCAAAAGGCGGAGGCGAAAGCGGTCGTGATCACCGGGGCGGGGAAAATGTTTGCGGCGGGCGCCGATATCAAAGAAATCGCCGATATCGATTCGGGAAAGCGGGGGCGGCAGGTGACGGCTCGCGGCCAAGCGATTATGAATCGGATTGAGGGGATGCACAAGCCGGTCGTTGCGGCCCTGAACGGCCTATTTTGCCTCGGCGGCGGACTTGAACTGGCGCTGGCCTGTCACCTCCGGATTGCGGGCGACCGAGTCCGGTTGGGACTTCCCGAAATCACCCTCGGAATTATGCCCGGCTTCGGCGGAACTCAGCGGTTGCCCCGGCTGGTCGGGACGGCAAGGGCACTGGAATTGATCCTGACGGGGGATCGAATCAAGGCCGAAGTGGGCCGTGGGGTCGGACTCGTCAATGAGGTGGTTCCGGATAGCGAGGTTCTGAGTCGGGCCCGCGCGGTGGCCAAAAAAATCGCCGGAATGGGGCAAGTGGCCGTGCGGGCGGCGTTGACGGCGGTCATCGAAGGACAGACGCAACCCATGGCCTCAGGGTTGGAATTGGAATCCAAATTGTTCGGGTCGCTTTGCGAGACCGCCGACATGAAGGAAGGCCTCAAGGCGTTTCTGGAGAAACGTCCGGCCCGATTTATTGACGCGTGACGGATGGTGTCGATTTGAGTGACCATTTAAATCTCAATCCATCGGGGGAGGCCACTCGGCAGGGGAAGATCGCCCTTTTGCTGGCCGGGGGAGGATTCCCCGGCTGGATGTATGAAATCGGATGTCTCTCGGCCCTGGATGAGTTTTTTGATGATGGGTTTACCGTCAACGACTTTGATATTTACGTCGGGACCAGTGCCGGGGCGGGTGTGGCCGCGCTGATCGCCAATCAAATCAAACCCATCGAGATCTTTGAGGCGATTCGGGAAAACAAAGACAGCCCGTTTAATTTCAAGAGCAATAACATTTACAGTTTCGGCTACCAAGAAACGTGGCAGCTGTTTAAGAAGCTGGTCCGGTCGATGCTGCCGATGATGGGTTATCTGTGGCGAAACCGGAAGTGGTTTTCGATCATTGACCTGGCCCACATGTTTGAGGAATATCTTCCCTCCGGGATCTTTACCCTTCGGAATTTTGACGATTACCTGGGAGGATTTTTATCCCAGCCCGGCTATACGAACGATTTCCGGAAATTAAAACGGGAGCTGTACGTTCCGGCGATCGACGTCGATCTGGGCCGGTACGACGTTTTTGGAGAAGGCGAGTTCGCCGATGTGCCCATCTCCAAAGCCGTCACGGCCTCGTCGGCCGTCCCCATCGTCTTCCAACCGGTCCATATCAAGGGACGGGACTATATCGATGGGGGCGTCGGCCGCGTCGCCTATATGGATATCGCCATCAATCACGGAGCCTCCCTGGTGTTCGTCATCAACCCCATCGTGCACATTGTCAACGACCGAACGAAAGTCTGCCTCCCCACCTTATACGGGTATTGCGGCGGACTGAAAGAAAAAGGGATGTCGTACATCTTTGACCAGGGCAATCGAATCAGCACGGGCACCCGGGTTTATCTTAGCCTGAAACGGTATCAGGCGGAGCATCCCGATAAAGACTTCCTTCTGATTCAACCCGATCCCTCCGACGCCTTGATGTTTTTGTACAACGTCATCAACCTGGCGGCCCGCCTGGAGATTCTCAATTACGGTTATGTCTCGACCGTGAATGTCCTGAGATCACAGTTTGCATCCTACGAAAAAAGCTTCGCCAAACACGGGGTCAAGGTCACGTTGAAGCGTTTCCGGTGAGATCGGGGCAGTCGGATCAGCCGATCACTTTTGGCGGCCAGATCACGTAGAGCATCACGTAGGTGATGGAACTCGTGCAGAGGGCAATGAGGAACAGCACCATCGTAAAGGTTCCGATCGCTCGATGGCGCCGCTCGCCGTCAGGAATCAGGCGTTCGATCCCTTTTTCAATCAAAAGCACAACGGCCACCAGTAAAAAGCCCGAGATGTAGACGATGAGACGGGCGATGCTGTGCCACCGGATCAAGCCTACGACGGCGAAAAGGACAAATGCTCCGGCGAGTGTTTTATAAAAGGCACTGCGGCTTATCGACAACGGTCCGGCCCGCAGCACGCGACGTCCGTTCTTTCGCACGGCGACGCGGAAGCCCAGGACGATCATATAGACCGCGAGAACCAGACCGGTGCTTACCACGAGGATGTGGAGGGTGAGAAGGGGCGTAAAGACATAATGATAAATCCAGTCCGACCCGCCGAATCCTTCCTTTCCTTCGGTGGCAAGGGCACCCAGACTGCGCGCCAAATAGTAAAGCGTGAAGTAGGCCAGCATGCTGACCATGGCCCAGAGGGTCAAGGAATGGTGCCGGTTTCCCTGCTTTTTCTTTCCCATTCTCCAGCCGATCATGAACAGGATCGTAAAGGCCATGGCCATGAGAAAACTTAGGTCAGCGCCCAGCGTGCCGTGGGCCGGAAGAAATCCGGGCCTGCCCAGCCATTCTTTCATATTGGGACCTCGATGAGGAGTCGGTGTTGATCCAGCGCCTAAGATTCTTATAACATTCCCTCAAAACCCCGTCAAGGTTTTATTGACAGTCGGGATGCGGTGTGATAAGGTCGTTTCATGGCGGACGAGACCAAATATTGCCTCTGCTGCGGCGAGCAGGTGCCCGTCAACATCGTTCAAAGGGAAGGAAAGGTGGAGACGACTTGCGTCTATTGCGGCTTTGTCCTGGACGTGGCCATGGCGGAAGAAAAAGGAATGGTCGAATGTATTTTTACCGTGGACGATTCGGAACTGACCCGGCAGCTCCTCAAAGAATCGATGGTCAAGAATAAACTGGCACGGTCGGTCATCTCGGCCAAGAACGGCCAGGAATTCATCACGGTCTTCACCAAAAGACTGACCGAAAAAAAGCACGTGGATCTGGTCATACTGGATCTGGAGATGCCGGTGATGGATGGGGTCACGGCGGCCCGTCTGATGCGTGCCATCGAAGGCAAATACGGAAAGTCCAAAATTCCGATTCTTTTTTTCTCTGCGCATAAATGCGATGAGAATTTAAAGCGACAGATCACCGTTTTTAGCCCGGCGAGCTACGTCAATAAAGGCAGTGATTCGAATCCGACCAAACTCATGGAAAGGATCGATCTGCTGATCGGCCACCTCCTGATAAATCGCGAATCGGCAGCCTCCTAACCCGCTGATAATCCAAATCTCTCCCGTAACCTGAATTGACTTTTCCGATCCCGCATGATATTTTCAAAGGCTTAATGAATCAATAGAATGAGACAAAAATCGATGAAAACATTTCCCCGCGAGCCGGTGTACCATCCCCCGTTGGAAGAATTTATCCGTAAGTCCAGGCAAGGGAATTTGATCCCGGTCTACCGCGAAATTCTGGCCGATCTGGAAACGCCCGTGTCCGCCTTTCTCAAGATCCGGGATGAGCATTACGGCTATCTTTTGGAGAGCGTGGAAGGCGGAGAAAAATGGGCGCGGTACTCCTTTCTGGGGAGCCGTCCGGCCTTGGTCGTCAAAGGATCACTCGAGGAATTAACGTTGATCCGGCCCAAACGGGTGGACCGCGTTCCGGTGAAGAAAGATCCGCTGGAAACGCTCAAAGAGATCATGGCCGATTATCAACCCGTGGAAGTGGAAGGAGTGCCCCGGTTCTTCGGAGGGGCCGTCGGTTATCTCGGTTACGACATGATCCGGAGCATCGAACGACTTCCCGATTTTCATCACGATCGTCTCGACCTGCCGGTGATGTACTTGATGGTGACCGACACGCTTTTGATCTTCGATAATATGGCGCAGACGATCAAGGTGGTTTCGAACGTTCATCTGACCGAACGCGGGGGGCGAGGATCCGATGCGCCGCGGCGGGCCTATCGCGAGGCGGTCGACAAAATCGAGGCCATCATCGCTCGTTTGAGAAAAACGAATCGGCTACCTAAAGAACGACGACGTCACTCCGGGAAGCGTTCGGAATTGAAGATCACCTCAAACATGAGCCCCTCGGCCTTTCAGAAAATGGTCCGGCAGGCCAAGGAATACATCCGATCGGGAGATATTTTTCAGGTCGTCCTCTCCCAGCGGTTCGAAACCGATGCGCGGTCTGAATCCTTTGATATTTATCGGGCCCTTCGGGTTATCAATCCGTCGCCTTACATGTATTATCTCCAACTGGACGGCCTTGAACTGGTCGGCTCCTCCCCGGAAGTGCTGGTCCGATGCGAGGATCGCAAAATCGAGCTGAGACCGATCGCCGGGACCCGGCCGCGCGGTCGCAACGAAGAGGAAGATCAAAGGCTGGAGCGGGAACTCCTGTCGGATCAGAAGGAGCGCGCGGAACATATCATGCTGGTGGATCTGGGACGCAACGATGTGGGACGTGTCTCCGAGGTGGGAAAGGTGCAGGTGGAAAAATTGATGGCGGTCGAACGGTATTCCCACGTGATGCATCTCGTCTCGCAAATCGAAGGACGGCTCCGCAAAGACAAAGACATTTACGACGTGATGCGTGCCAGTTTTCCGGCCGGCACCGTTTCGGGAGCGCCGAAGATCCGGGCCATGGAAATTATCGAGGAAGCCGAGCCGACCGGCCGGGGACCCTACGCCGGCGCCGTGGGGTATTTCAGTTTTTCGGGAAATATGGATACTTGCATCAACATACGAACGATCGTGATCAAGGACGGGCGGGCTTATATTCAGGCCGGGGCCGGAATCGTGGCCGATTCCGATCCGGACCGCGAATATCAGGAGACGGTGAATAAAGCCAAGGCGATGTTGGCCGCGATCGAAATGGCCCAACAAGGTTTAGAGTGAAGAGTTATAATCCATGCTTTTGATGATCGACAACTATGACTCGTTTACGTACAATCTGGTTCAGTATTTCGGAGAACTGGATCAGGACGTGCGCGTCTACCGCAACGATCAGATAACGCTGGATGAGATCGCCGAACTCCGGCCCGAACGAGTCGTGATCTCGCCCGGCCCCTGCACCCCAAAGGAGGCTGGAATCTCGATTGAGCTCATCAAACAGTTCGCCGGTCGGTTTCCGATTCTGGGGGTCTGTCTCGGTCATCAGGCGATCGGGGAGGCCTTCGGCGGCGAAGTGGTGCGGGCGCCACGGTTGATGCATGGAAAGACCTCGATGATCCACCACGATGGAAAAACGATTTTCAAGTCGCTTCCGAACCCCTTCGAGGCGACACGGTATCATTCCCTGATCGTGAACCGCGAGACGCTCCCTCCCGTATTGCAGGTTTCGGCCCAAACCCGGGAAGGCGAGATCATGGGACTGCGGCATTTAAATTATCCGGTTGAAGGGGTGCAGTTTCATCCGGAGTCCATCCTGACCAAGGCCGGAATGGATTTACTGCGGAATTTTTTGAAGATGGCGGGGTAAAGCCGATGCGTCCGACGGAAGAAGAATTGAGACAGCTCCATTTGATGGAACAACTCGAAAAATACGGTTATATCTCGGCCGGGATCAGCTTCCTGATTCTGGGCATGGTGGTTTTTGTGTATGGCTGGGTCGAATTCGCCCTGAAGATGACGGCCGGCCCTTCGCTGGCCGTCCTGGTTCTGATGAACGATCTTCTGTTGGTGGTCATCCTTCTTGAGCTTTTTCGGACCGTCATTAACTTTCTCAAGAGCCGGACCATCAGTCTGGAGCCTTTCCTGCACGTCGGTATTATTGCGGCCGTGCGACGACTCCTGACGATCGGCGCCGAGATGACGCTCCAGGGCGAAATATCAAAGTCCCGATTCGATCAATATCTGCTTGATGCGCTCGTGAGTATCGGGATCATCCTGGCCTTGGTCATCGCGCTCTATATTTACGGCTTACGATCGAATTCGGTTGAACCCACCGGTTCAAAATAATCGAGGCGTGCGGTACCATTTAGGTCTGAAGTATGATAAAGTTTGTTTCCAGGTGATGGGATAATATGATCAGGGAAGCGATTGCAAAAGTAGTGGACGAGGTCAATCTGACCGAGGCCGAGGCCGAGGCCGTGATGCAAGAAATTATGGAAGGGCAGGCCACCGCATCCCAGATTGCGGCCTATATTACCGCCCTGCGGATGAAGGGCGAGACGGTCGAGGAGATCACCGGTTCGGCCCGCGTCATGCGCGAGAAGGCGGTCCGGATCCATGTGAACGACCCCTTTGTCGTGGATACCTGCGGCACCGGCGGGGATCGGATGAGCACGTTTAATATCTCGACCACCACGGCCTTTGTGGTCGCCGGGGCCGGGATCACGGTCGCCAAGCATGGTAATCGTTCCGTCTCGAGCAGTTGCGGCAGCGCCGATGTGCTTAAGGCGTTGGAGGTAAAAATCGATTATCCGCCCGAGAAAGTCGAGGAATGCCTCAATTCGATCGGCATCGGATTTCTGTTCGCCCCGCTCTACCACGGCGCGATGAAGCATGCCGTCGGGCCGCGCCAGGAGGTCGGCATACGGACCCTTTTTAACATCCTGGGTCCGCTGACCAATCCGGCCCGGGCCTCCATCCAGGTCTTGGGGGTGTATGACCAGACCCTGAGCGATTTGATGGCTCAGGTCTTGATGAACCTCGGATCGCTTCACTGCTTTTGTGTGAACGGGCTGGACGGGTTGGATGAAATTACGATCACGACGAAATCGAAGATCTGCGAAGGGAAAGAGGGGAAAGTCAAATGCTATCACATCGAACCCGGCGATTTTAATCTCCCGACGGCCCGCGTGAAGGATCTCATCGGGGGAACGCCGGATCAAAACGCGCGGATCCTCCTGGATATTCTCGGCGGCCAGAAGGGACCGAAGCGGGATGTGGTTCTCCTCAACGCCGCGCCGGCCATCGTGGCCGCCGGAAAGGCGCGCACCCTCCAGGACGGAATCCAGGTAGCGGCGGAGGCGATCGACCGCGGAGCGGCCATGGAGAAATTGAACCGCCTCCGCGTGATGACCAACCGGCCGTGAAAGGAGATCCGTGGGTCTTGACCCATTCGGGCATCATGACATTTTTGGACGAGATATTGACCTCGACACGGGAGGCGGTTCGAACCGCAAAACTCCACCGACCCCTGGCCGATCTAAAGCGCCGCACCAAGGATCGGGAAGCCCCGCGGCCTTTTGCGGAATCCCTTTTGAAGGATTCGGGTCTGCCGCTGATCGCTGAGTTGAAACAGGCATCTCCCTCCAAGGGCCTCCTCCGGAAGGCCTTCAATCCGGTCGACATCGCAAAGATATACGAAGAGGAGGGGGCGGCGACCCTTTCGGTGCTGACGGAGGAAAACTTCTTCAAGGGTTCATTGAATTACATTGGCCAAGTCCGTGCTGTTGTGAAATGTCCCCTATTACGAAAGGATTTTCTCGTCGATGAGTATCAGGTCTACGAAGCGAGGGCGTTCGATGCCGATGCCGTCTTGCTCATCGCCGCGATCCTGGACGACGGTCGGTTAAAAGATTTCCTGGCCCTTGCGCGGGACCTCGGCATGGACAGTCTGGTGGAGGTCCATACCGAGGCCGAGGTCGAACGCGCCTTGCAGGCGGACGCAAGAATGATCGGGATCAACAACCGTGATCTGGCCACGTTTAAAACCGACCTGGAGACCACGATCCGTTTGATTCGCAAAATTCCGGAGGACCGGATCGTGGTGAGCGAAAGCGGGATCGTTCAACGAAAAGACGTCGAGCGTTTATTCGAGGCGGGGGCGGATGCCGTCCTGATCGGAGAAACCTTTATGAAGAGTCCCGACATTCGGGCCAAGATCCGGGAACTTTTCGGAAAGATATGAGGTCGGACGGGGATGCGGGTCAAAATTTGTGGGATCATGAACGTCCACGACGCGCTGGCCGCCGCGGAGTACGGGGCGGATGCCCTGGGCTTCGTCCTGTATCGGAGCAGCCCTCGTTATACAGATCTCAAGACGGTGAAGAATATCATCTCGCAGCTGCCGCCGTTCGTCACCACGGTCGGCGTCTTTGCGAATTCGGAGGAGAGGGAAATTCTATCGACGGTGAACGATTGCGGACTCGATGTGATCCAGCTTCAAGGAGATGAGCCCGCGGATCTTTGCCGGCGTTTGGGCAACCGGGTCATTAAGGCGATCCGGGTTCGCGACAAGTTCAGTCTCAATCGGATGATTCCGTACAAGGTGAGGGCTTTTGTCCTGGATACCTTTCGCGAGGGACAGCTCGGCGGCACGGGCGAAACCTTCGATTGGGGCTTGGCGGTTGAGGCGAAAAAATTCGGGAAGATTATTCTGGCCGGGGGACTGACGCCCGAGAACATCCAGCAAGCGATTGAGCAGGTCCGGCCTTATGGTGTGGATGTCAGCACCGGTGTGGAAGAACGTCTGGGTAAAAAAGACATGACGAAACTGAAACGGTTCATTGAAATCGCCAAACAGACATGACGACACCCCCCGATCAAAACGGCCACTTTGGTATCTATGGCGGAAGGTTTGCCCCGGAAACGTTGATACCGGCGCTTACCGAGCTCGAAAAGCATTATATTTTCTCTAAAGATGATCGGAAGTTCCAATTATCTCTTAAAAAATATCTTCAAGAATTTGCCGGGCGGCCTACCCCGCTTTATTATGCCGAGCGTTTAACAAAAAAGTTGGGCGGAGCCAAGATCTATTTAAAACGCGAGGATCTGTGTCATACGGGCGCGCACAAGATCAACAATACGATCGGGCAGGCCTTGCTGGCCAAACGCATGGGGAAGCGCCGGGTCATCGCCGAGACGGGCGCGGGACAGCATGGTGTGGCCGTGGCGACGGTCGCGGCCGTCTTTGGGTTGGAGTGCGAGGTTTACATGGGTACCGAGGATATGGAGCGTCAATCGCTGAATGTCTACCGGATGCGGTTGATGGGGGCGAAAGTGTCGCCGGTGGATTCCGGAAGTCGCACGCTCAAGGACGCGATCAACGAGGCGATGCGGGACTGGACCACGAACGTGCGCACCACCCATTATATTCTCGGCTCGGTGCTCGGTCCCCATCCTTTTCCGGTCATGATCCGTGATTTTCAAAAAGTGATCGGGTTGGAAGTCCGCCAACAGATCCGAAAAGCGGGAGGTCGTCTTCCCGACTATCTTGTGGCCTGTGTGGGCGGAGGCAGCAACGCGATGGGGCTGTTTTATCCCTTCCTGAACGATCGGACGGTGCGGATGATCGGGGTGGAGGCCGGCGGTCACGGGATCGAGAGCGGAAAGCACGCCGCACGTTTTGCGGACGGTTCCGTTGGCGTGCTCCACGGGACGATGACTTATCTCCTTCAGGACGACGACGGTCAGATTCGTCTGACCCATTCTGTTTCGGCCGGACTGGACTACGCCGCCGTCGGGCCGGAGCATAGTTACTATTATGATCGGGGCCGGATCCGTTTCACGAACGCCACGGACCAAGAGGCCCTGGCCGCGTTCGACCTCCTGAGTCAGATCGAAGGGCTCATGCCGGCGCTCGAATCGGCCCATGCCGTGGCCCATGTCGTGAAGCTGGCCCCCCGACTCAAGCGAAACCAGATTATCGTGGTCAACCTCTCCGGCCGCGGCGACAAGGACGTCATGCAGGTGGCCAAGATCCGAGGGGTGAAAATATAACGATGGCCATTGAACAGCGAACGGAAGCGAGCGAGAGGGGGAGGTTCCATCCGGCTTCGCCGGTGGAGGGGGCGATGCTAGCCCCTTCGATAGACGTCATGCAGGTGGCCAAGATCCGAGGGGTGAAATTGTAGGGGCGCCGCTTGCTGCCCCCCGATCAGTCAGGGCAAGTCCTGCCCCCACGAGCGATTAGGGTATGAACCGCATCGATCATACATTTGAAACGTTACGGGCCAAGAAGGAAAAGGCGCTCATCCCATACATTATGGCCGGTGATCCCTATCTTGAACGGACGGAAGAATTGGTGCTGGCGATGGAACAGGCCGGCGCGGACATCATCGAGCTGGGGGTTCCGTTCTCCGACCCGATCGCGGACGGCCCCGTGATTCAACAGGCCGGCCAACGGGCCTTAAAATGGAGAACGTCCCTAAAGGATGTCTTGAAATTAGTAGCAGATATTCGTAAGAAAAGTGATATTCCTCTCGTCCTAATGACCTACTACAATCCAATCCTAAAGTTCGGAATCGAGACATTTTTCAAGGAGGCCGAGACATCCGGCGTGGACGGTTTGATCATCCCGGATCTTCCTCCCGAGGAAGGCCGTGCCGTATTGGAGCAGGGCCGCCGGAGCGGGGTTTGCTGGATTATGTTATCCGCGCCCACCACGCCGACGAAACGGCTCAAGCTCTTATCTCAACAGACCCGAGGTTTTCTCTATTATGTTTCGTTGACCGGGATAACCGGGGCTTCATTAAAAGACCTTTCGGAAGTCAGGGCCCGGCTGAAGACGATACGCCAAATGACGGATAAACCGGTCGCGGTGGGTTTCGGCGTTTCAACACCGGAGCAGGCCAGGGCGCTCGGGAAAATGGCGGATGGCGTGATCGTGGGGAGCGCGATCGTTCGGCTGATCGAACAGCATTTAGAAAACCCCGAACTTCCGTCCGTCGTCGCGGCATTGGTCAAGGAGTTAAAAAAGGCCCTGGCCGGTGGCTCGCCCCGCCGGACCGTCGGACGCCTCCGAAGGACGGGACGTGCCCGTTTGATACGACAAGGCCATTAGGATGATGATCACGAAACGATCCTCCAAAGGAAGACGGAGCACGGATCAAACCGCAGCCGTGCTGAGGCTAAAAAGAGAGTTGACGCTTGAGCGGGCCAAGCGGGAAGTGCTTCAGGGTGTCAGCCGAATACCGCTGGAGGCTCAATCGCTCGATCGACTTTACGATCACTACCTGGGCGTCATCCTTAAACTCAGCCGGACGAAATCCGGCTCGATTCTCCTTCTGGACGAGGTGACAAAAAACCTGATCATTGTGGCCTCCAAAGGGAAAGGATCGGAAGGTCAGGTCGGAAAGCACATCCCGTTGGAAGGAGGCATTGCGGGTTGGGTCATTCGAACCGGTCATAGTTATTTTACGGTTGATGGGGAGCATGACCGGCTTCTTAAGAAAGAGTTCGGGCGGGAAAGCGGGGTGGCGCCGCAGAACAGGCTATGCGTGCCGCTGAAGATTGCCCGGCGGGTATTGGGTGTCGTTGAAGTTTTGAACCGGAAAGACCGGCGGCCGTTTCGAAGGGAGGATCTCTATCTTCTGGATGCGCTCGCGGCTCAGGTCGCCGCCGTCGTCGAAAACGCGCGCCTATTTGAAAAATATGACAGCAAGGTCCGGAAACTCAGGACGTTGAAAGAGATCAGCCAACTCCTCAATTCGACGCTGGACGAGAAGGAGGTCAAAAGGCGGGCGATGGAGGCGGCGACCCGGTTGATGGAGGCCGAAGTGGGGTCCCTTCTCCTCATTGATGATGCGACGCATGAGTTGTATTTCGAAGTCGAACTGGGGAAGCGGGGAGACCGGGTTAAGGAGATCCGTCTGAAAATCGGGGAAGGGATTGCCGGCTGGGTGGCCAAAACGGGTGAGCCGGTGATCGTGGCGGACGCGCAGAAGGATCCGCGCTTCAGCCGAAAGGTCGATGAAAAAAGTTCGTTCCTGACGCGCAATATGATCTGCGTTCCGATCAAGATCAAGGGCAAGATCATCGGCGTATTGCAGGCGATCAATAAATTGGGCCCGCAGCCTTTCTCCAAATGGGACCTCGAAGAGTTTCAGAGCCTGGCCGACCAGGTGGCGATCGCCATTGACAACGCGAATCTCTACAAAGAATTGCAGGAGACATTTTTCGGCACCGCCGAGGCCTTGGCCGATGCGATCGAGGCCAAGGACGCCTACACCGCGGGCCATACGCGGCGCGTTTTAGCCTATTCAATAGCGATGGGGAAGGTCTTGGCTCTCTCGGCTTTGGAGTTGAACAATCTCAAGCTGGCCGCGCTGCTCCACGACATCGGTAAGATCGGAATCGAAGACAGCATCCTTCTGAAACCGGGCAAACTTGAGAACGCCGAACGCCGGCGGATGGAAGCGCACACCACCATCGGCCCTAAAATCGTCGACCGCGTTAAACAATTGCGTAAAATCATTCCAGGGATCATGCATCACCACGAAGAATATGATGGGACCGGATATCCCAGTGGACTAAAAGGCAATCAGATTCCGCTCATCGCCCGGATCATCGCCGTGGCGGATTGTTTTGATGCCATGACGACCGACCGGCCCTACCGCAAGGGTCTTTCCGTTCAGCCGGCCATGAACGAGATCCAAAAGTTGGCGGGGACCCAATTGGACGAAAAGGTGGTGGCCGCCTTTGTCAGGGCCCATCGGGCCGGCAAGCTTATCGGTGAGAAACCTAATGGGATGTTCAGGGTCTAAGACCCAAGGCCTTCATCATTCGGGATAGGTTAGAGCGCTGGAGGCCCAGGAGTCTTGCGGCTTCCGCTTGATTGCCTTCCGCTTTTTCCAGGGCCTTGTGGATCAAATCACGCCTGAAATGGTCAAGCGCCGCGGCCATAAGAAATGGTTCTTCCGGGCCAGAGGGAGATACAAAGCTCTGAAGAGATCTAAGAGACTTGTTAGGGATTTCAACAGGGAAATCCCTCTGGGTGATTTTCGGGCCAGGACATAGGACGACAGCCCGCTCGATTACATTCTGTAGCTCGCGCACGTTGCCTGGCCAATGATACGCCTCCAGCAATTCCATGGCCGACGATTCGATCATCAGCAAGTGGCGCTTCATCTCCTGGCAATAACGCTCAATAAAGTGGCGCGCCAAGGCGGGTATGTCTTCTCTTCGCTCACGTAACGGCGGCAGGGTAATGGAAACTACATTGAGCCGGTAGTACAGATCTTCGCGGAACGCACCCGTTTTGATCGCTTGACGCAGATCGCGGTTTGTCGCTGCAAGGATGCGGACATCGCTGCGGATGTCCTTTGTTCCGCCCACGCGCTGAAATTCCTTCTCCTGTAGGACGCGCAGCAGCTTGGTCTGGAGCCTGGGAGGAAGTTCGCCAATCTCATCCAGGAACAGGGTTCCGCCATCGGCCTGCTCAAATTTCCCTTTTTTCTGGGCAATGGCCCCCGTAAAGGCACCCTTCTCATGGCCAAAGAGTTCACTTTCCATGAGTTCGTGTGAGAGGGCCACGCAGTTGACCGCAACGAAAGGATGCATGGTACGCGGACTCCACTGATGGATTGCACGAGCCATGACCTCCTTCCCTGTACCGCTCTCTCCCAGGAGGAGAATGGTTGTATTTGCAGGGGCCACTGTGCGGGCTAAATTCAGCGCAGCCTGTATTTGGGTGCTGCTACCGACCACAAAGCGATAACGATCCTGCATCACCTCCTGTAAAACCAGGTTGGAATTCTGCGCTGAGGTCAGGACCTTGAGGCGGTTGATGGCGGTTGCTGCCAAGGCACCGAAGGCCGTTAAGAGCCCTAAATCTTCCTCGGTAAAGCCATTCGGGTCGGCTATGTTGAGTATCTCAATGGCCCCAATGAGCTGGTCATGTTGTTTTAAAGGAGCGCAAAGGACCGATTTAGTCTTGAAGCCTGTCTTATGGTCAATACCGTCAAAAAATCGGGTGTCCCTGGAGGTGTCATTGCAGATCACTCCTTTTCCAGTTTGTGCGACCCAACCGGCAATTCCCTGCCCCATATCGATCCTGAACTCATTGAGCTTAACCCCACCCATCGAATAGGTGAATGCCAATTGGCGTTTATCGGAATCGATCAGGGCAATGCTGCACCCCTCTACCGAGAATAGATGCAGGACAGAGTCCAGAATGTCCTTCAGGAGGTCCTCCGGTTCCACCGCGCTCATCAGCAATTGCGTGCTTTCTATGAGGCTTTCCAGGTGTAACCGGGTCTTTTCAAGCTGTATATTCCTATCGTCCTGTATGTTGGGAATCATAGATGGTACCACAATAGCCATCTTCATACTGCGATGTCAAGGCAAACATTCCCAAATGAAAAGCGTATCAAATTGAAACACCGTGTGATCCGATCAATAACATTCATACCCTGTCCGGGACCATCGTAAAGCATTTGTAGAATGAGATGGCTGTATAACCAAGCATTAGGCGGACACAGTGCAGGGGAGAGACCCGTAAATTCGGCTGGCACGCTCTGTGCAATAACCATAATATCAAAAGCAGATAAAATGTAACCGAAGGAGAAAAAAACCTTGCAGAGTTGGAGAGATTTAAGTATATTCGCACGAACATTCAAACTAAAAAAGGGCCGGGATGAAAATTAGAGTGCTGGGATGTCACGGGGCAAAGCTTTCAAACCATCGCACCTGCGGGTTTCTGATCAATGGATCTGTTTTATTGGATGCCGGCACCATCTGCTCATCCCTGACACTCTCCGAACAGGGGAAAATCCGGTATGTGCTGATTTCACATATCCATGCGGATCATATCAAAGACCTGGCTTTTTTGTCGGAGAACCTTATTGCAGAAAAGAAACGAAGACCGGTTGTGATTATCAGCCTTGAGCCGGTTCTGGCTGGACTTCAACGAAACCTTTTCAATGATCAGATTTGGCCCGATTTCACCAAACTACCGAATAGCCGGAACCCTGTCTTTCGCTTGAAGGCAATCCGGGAAGGTGAAACAATGCGATTTGACGGTCTGGAGGTGAGAGCCATCAAGGTCAATCATATTATTCCATGCGCGGGGTTTCTTGTCCGTGAAAATAACTCTTCCCTCCTCTACAGCGGGGATACCTTTCAGACCGACAAACTATGGAAAGCCGCATCCAAGGAGGCTCATTTGAAAGCCGCCATGATTGAAACCTCTTTCCCAAACGCCCTTAAAGGTTTGGCCACCATCAGTAAGCACCTCACTCCCGATCTACTTGTTCAGGAGTTTTCAAAGATCGGTAAGCCAAACCTCCCGTTGTACGTCTACCATATCAAGCCCCGCTACCTTAAGGAAATCCGCCGCGAGCTCAAGCGATTGAAGATCGAGAATTTGACCGTTATGAAGGACGGACAGATTATCGAAATCTAAACTTCAATGGGTTTTGGGGGTCAAGCTGACTGATAGATCGACGACCGGCTTCACCGCCTCCTCAATCTGGGTGGTCAGCTTGGTGCAGCCATGGATCGCTCCGTTGAGACGCTTGGCCATGGCGATCGCCGTCCCCCGGAGAAGATCGGGCATCTTCTCAACCTCTTTTTCAAACTTCTTCACATCGATCAATCGCTGCTTGATGTTCTCCACATCCTGGAGTCGGGCAATCAAATGACCGGAGATTTCACTGATGCAGGTAAGATCGCTGACCAGCCCGGTCAGCTTGGCCCGCACGTCACGCGGCAGCTGGTCAATGGCCTCCATAAAGGTGTCTTTCGGAATCATCCCGACCTCCACATCGCCATCCGCAACCACCGAAGCGGATCGCTTGGCGCCCCCCAGAAAGGCCATCTCGCCAAAGACATCCCCTTTCTGAAGGGAACCGATCTGCACCTGTTTGCCATGAACATTTTTAAGCACCTTGGCCTTGCCGGATTGCATAACATAAGCCCAAAATGCCCAGGTGTCTTCCCCTAAAATGAACTCTCCGTTCTTGAATTTTTCGGTCCGGGTAATCCCTTGTTCCATGATTCACCTCCACTATAGTTTTATGGGTTGAGTCCGCGATCAGTTTGCCAACAAGACCTTCGTTCTGTTCAGATGGTTGACGTAGGTAGATTTCCGTGACTTTTTGGTTCAGTCTGTTCCCGTGTTTAAAACCGGCCCCTTCCATGCCTCTTGGCGGTCTCTACTCGATAGAGTAAGCACTTGTGCAACGACTCCCGCCCTTGTGTTTACCCTGACCTTGCCCATGACCGTGCGCAGGTATTCTTTAACGGTACACTCTGCAATATTCAGTTCATTAGCGATCTCTTTGTTGGTCCGTCCTCCGATCAATAATTGAACCACGTCAAATTCTTTCGAAGAAAGATGGTAGTTTACCCGCGCCGGTTCCAGATCGATCCGGGATCGGACAAACAGCTTCTCGATCAGAACAAGAAAACAGGTAGAAGTAGGTTGTTGGGGAACCGGTATGGTAAATGCCCTGATCAAACAATGACTGTCTCGAATCAGAATAACTTTTTTTAGATAATTGGAATCCGGATAACCGTTCCAGGAAGAGCGGCTCATCCTGCCTTGAAGCTCGGTATGGATTTGGGAAAGCTCGACCGGGAGCTTGATTTGGCTATGGGAATGATTCCCATTACCATTGGCCCTCCCTGAATTTAAGATCTTCATGGCGATCTGGTTTGCAAAGGTGATATGTCCTTTGAAGTTGAAAATAATAACACCGGAATCGGAACGGGCATTTACAATGTTATTCAGATGTAACATTGAGTAAACTCCAGATTGTGGCCTTGATCTGCCGGGGCCTTAGATGCCAGAGATGATTCCCCAGCACTTTAGAGATCAATACAATTTCGGAGCAACTTTTATGCCATAATATTTTCAAGAAAAACTTGTATAAACATATAAATTTCAATCGAAAATAAATGATGCCTTTAGAAAAGGTTTCATGGCCGTATCTGAAAAGATAATAACGTTATCCAATATGATACGCTTGCAAGCCGTAAGGTCCCCTTTTCAGACAGCTTCGTTTCGACCAGAGCGATTAGAGAATGGTTACAGTTAAATACCGCATCTTTATTTTGGGTTATCAAATTTGTTGAGGCAGCTTAAGACAGGTTAAGAATATAAAAATACAAAACTGTTATCAATACCCTAACCGGGGTATTTCAATGGTCAGAAAGGTGTATTTTGAATTTGGATTCTTAGGAGGGTTTACGATTGAATAATCCCGTTTCGAATCGCATAACGGACCAGATCGGTAATTCGGTGGAAATGAAGCTTTTTCATAATTTTTTTACGATGAGTGGCGACCGTCTTCGGGCTTAGGTGAAGAAACTTGGCGATGCCTTGATTGGAATGTCCTTCCGACAGGAGTTGCAATACCTCCCTCTCCCTTCCAGTCAGGGGGTGCTCAATGGTTTCCGCTTGCCCTCGTTCGTTTGTTCCAAGGTAATCCGCGATGAGCTTGCGTGAGAGAGAGGGGCTGAGATAGGAATTGCCTTGATGGGCTTCCTCGATTGCCGTGAAGAGCTCATCCGCGGTGGCATCCTTCAAAAGGTAGCCGACCGCACCCGCCTTCAATGCCCGTCTTAGAAACTCTTCATTTTCATGCATGCTCAGTATAACGATCTTTGTTTTCGGACTGGCCTCGGAAATTAATCGAGTGGCCTCCAAACCATTGAGGTTGGGCATCGAGATATCCATCAGGACGATATCAGGCTGGAGGGCCTGGATTTGTTTTAGGGCTTCTCTCCCATCCTTGGCCGCCCCGATTATATTCATATAGGGATGATCCTCAATCAGTTTGACCATCCCATCCAGAAGGACTTGATGATCGTCAACCAGAAAGACTTTAATGGCATCCCGATTCTGTCCCGTTCGAGCCTGATTCATTAACCCCATCGGCATCACTCCAATCTGGGAACCCTCACCGCAATTTTGGTTCCGTGTCCAGGGTTGGATATAATCTCTATGGTTCCTTTAAGGAGGTTGGCCCGCTCTTGAATACTGATCAATCCGATACCTTGGAGGCCTTTCCCTTCTTTCACGGAATGATCCAACGAGAACCCAATTCCGTTATCCTTGATTAAAAGGTAAAGCTCCTTCCCGATTTCTTCCAATCGGACGACGGCATGGGTTGCGCGGGCATGTTGGGCAATATTATTGAGGCTTTCTTGGACAATCCGATAGAGATGGACACCCAAGTTGGCCGGAATCAATTTATCGGTGGTCTTGTTGATGAATTTCATCCGAATGCCCGTCAATTTCTGAAAGTCCTTGATATAGGAATCCAGGGTCGCGGTCAACCCGAGCTCGTCCAGAATTTCCGGCCGCTTTTGTTTGGATAACTTGCGAACCTCCTGTGAGATCTTCTTCAACTGAGTCACGGCGGCCCGAATCTCCAGAGGCCTTCCCGAAAACCCCGGAGTGGCTTTCCGATCGAGTCTCTCCAGTCTCATCTTTACCGCGTTAACCGATTGGGCGATGTTATCGTGTAATTCACGCGAAATAAATTGATATTCGTTTTCCTGGATTTGGAGAATGTGGTGTGAAAGCTGTTGGAGTTTTTTAAGCGCATCTTGCAATGCCTTTTCGGCTCGTTTGCGTTCCGCGATCTGCTTTTTTAAAATGGCATTGGCTTTTGAAAGATCGGCCGTTCGTTCTCCAACGCGTCTCTCCAGCTCGTTGTGGGCCTTTCGCAGCGCCTCCTCCATCCGCTTGCGCTCGGTGATGTCCTCCTGCACCGAGACCGACCATGTCTCGCCCGCGTGTTCAATGGGACTGATGAGTGCTCTGGTTTGAAAGATCGTTCCATCCTTCTTGCGGTTCAGGAACTCGCCCTCCCACGTCTTGTTGTTCTGAAGCATATCAAGGATCGTGTTGACGAGGCGGTCGTTCTCCTCCCCTGAAGTGGCGTTCAAACATGACGCTGGTTGCCCAATCAACTCCCCCGGCAGATAGCCGAACATCCTGTGGTAGGCCGGGTTCGTGAAGCGGATGATGCCCCGTGTGTCGACAAAGTTCACCCCTTCGGCAATGGTCTGCAGGATTTGCGAGTGCGTGCGCAGGGTTTCCTCAGCTCGCTTACGCTCGGTGATGTCACGAAAACTCCAGACCCTTCCGACGCTTTTCCCTCCGATTCGCTGGGGCTGTGAATAGCGCTCAAAAACGCGCCCATCCTTGAACTCCAGTATGTCGTAGCTGGTGGCATCCGGTTGGTTGTACAACGCCTTTACCTTTGTAATAAATCCTTCCGGGTCTTTGAGTTGATCGGTGGCAAACGCCAGCCCTTGGTTGTCATCCCGTGACGCAATGATGGATTCGGGCAAACACCACATTTCTGCGAACTTTTGATTAAAACTCACCATCCTTCCCTCGTTGTCAACCACGAGGAGGCCGTCCGCGGTTGATTCAAGCGTGGCACGAAGGAGCGACACCGATTTCTCAAGTTCCATCGCGGCATGGTCACGCTCGGTGATGTCGGAGGCAATGACCAGCACCGTTTCGATCTTTCCCTCTTGCATGATCGGGATCAACTGGCTCTCCCATCGCTTCTGCCCCACCGAATCCAGCACGATGGACTGCGCCATTCCGGTGTCGAAAAGCATTTCGATTTTATTCCTGTATTCCACAGCCTGGGCGGCCGGAATATAATCGGTTACATTGGTCCCGATGACGCCTCCAATCGTAAATTGCGGTAAGGTATGATTAATAAATAAAATTGTCCCCTGGCGATCGATATTCATGATCACGTCCGGAGACCCTTCTACAAGGGTCCGATACCTTCGTTCCGACCTCCGCATCTCCTCCTCGGCCCGCTTGCTCTCAGTGACGTCCCTCACGGTGGCGATGACGCCGACAATCTTACCTTGGGCATTGCGGAACGGACCGTACCGCGCCGAAGTCCAACCCGTCATGCCGGTATTCTTGATAAAGATCGGGACATCCAGATAAGCGAAAGTGTCACCGGCCAAGGCCTTTTCAAAACTCACCCGGATTCCTTCTATGGATTCTTTTTGCAGGATTATTTTCCCCCGCGCTTCCATAAGAGGGGCCGTTTCCCTAAGATTTTTTCCCAAGACCTCCTCCGCCCGCAGTCCCGTAAGATTCTCCATGAATGGATTCCAGACCAGGTATCGGAAATCGCGGTCGTAAACGATGATGCCCTCCGTGGCATTGGAAATGACTTGTTGGTTGAATCGACTCGAATCGCGCAGTGCCTCCTCCGCCCGTTTGCGCTCGGTGATGTCGCGAAAACTCCACACCCTTCCGACGCTTTTTCCCCCGAGACGCTGCGGCTTCGAATAGCGCTCAAAGACCCTCCCATCTTTAAATTCCAGGACGTCGAAACTCGTCGCTTCCGGCTGGCTGTATAATTCCTTCACTCTGGCCTGAAATCCTTCCGGATCTTTGAGTTGCTCCATGACAAACGCACGCGCTATTTCGCCATCCCGCAAGGCGGTAATGGAATCCGGGAGGCCCCACATCTCCACAAACTTCTGATTAAAAATCAACATTTTTCCATTGCGGTCGACTACGAGGATGGCGTCTGCGGTTGATTCAAGCGTTGCCTGGAGAAGTGAATCTGAATTTTCAATTTCCTTCTCCGCCCGCTTCCGCTCGCATTCTTGCATGACCAGGGAAACGATATCCGCCATGGAACCGGCAAAAATCTGTTCGTCCAGAGACCATCGGCGCGCGGGTCCCACATGTTCATGACAGATGACTCCGACGACCTGACCGCCGATCCGGATGGGCGCATCCAGCATGGAGCTGATGCCAAGCGGGGAAAGATACGATTCCAGGTATTCTTTGGTTCTGGGATCGATCCGGGCATCGTGCGCCGCGATGGTGCGTTCGTCTTCCAACGCCTTAAAATAAGAGGGATAGGACGAAGCGGTCAGTTCAACCCCTTCCGAATGTCGGTCCACGCTCCGCTCATACAGTTCGGCACAGCGTATCTTCGAGTGATCGTGATTGTACAGCCATACACCGGTTCGTTCGATCTCGAGGGTCTGGGAAGCGGCCTCCGTGATTTTCCTCAGGCCGGTCTTCACATCATTGCAATCCTGGGAACAGCCCCTTGCCAGTTTCACAAGCACCTCGTATTGTCTTCGGAGTCGGCTTTCGCTTGCACGCAGATCTTCTTCCGCCTGCCGGCTCTGGGCATTTTCCACTGGTTCCGGAATAAGCTTGCGGGCCCCAGGCCCTTCGAATGGAAGACGATCGGTCTTTTTCTTATCCATCATTGGCAATCCCGGTCTTAGAACTATAGGATTCTTGTAGAACGGATACAGCGTTTCCGTATAAAAGGGGAAACCGCCCCAATTATAGGGGGATTTAGGAATAAACGCAAGTATAGCTTTATTCAATATATATTCATGTTTTATAGGGAAAAAATAAATATCGTTCGGGCGATAAAGAAGAAATGAAAAAGGGGAGGACGGAATAATTTCGGCTTACCCATTGAGCTTTTCCCATCTGTCCGACCGGCAGGAGCGGCGCCGGTTCAGCCGTCATCGGGGTACCGGAGGCAGAGTCGCATGATGCCCAGGGGGGTGAAATCCCGCCGCGAAAGGCAAGCCGATATAAGAAAACTCCACAGAGGCCGAAGAAAACGCAGAAAGACTGGAAGTTTTTAACCTTATCAGCTCATAACCTGCCCATCAAACACCCTTCCGGAGCGAAGGTATAAAATTGGATCTCCGGATCATTTCGCTTAATGGGATTTTTGGGTTAAGCTGACCGATAGATCGACGACGGGCTTCACCGCTTCCTCAATCTGGGTGGTCAGCTTGCTGCAGCCATGAATCGCACCGTTGAGACGCTTGGCCATGGCGATCGCCGTCCCCCGGAGAAGGTCGGGCATCTTCTCGACCTCTTTTTCAAACGCCTTCACATCGATCAATCGCTGCTTGATGTTCTCCACATCCTGGAGTCGGGCGATTAAATGACCGCAGATCTCGCTGATACAGGTCAGATCGCTGACCAGCCCGTCCAGTTTGGCCTGCACGTCACGCGGCAGTTGGTCAATGGCCTCCATAAAGGTGTCTTTCGGAATCATCCCGACCTCCACGTCGCCATCCGCAACCACCGAAGCGGATCGCTTGGCGCCCCCCAGAAAGGCCATTTCGCCAAAGACATCCCCTTTCTGAAGGGAACCGATCTGCACCTGTTTGCCATGAATATTTTTAAGAACCTTGGCCTTGCCGGATTGCATGACGTAAGCCCAAAACGCCCAGGTGCCTTCCTCTAAAATGTATTCACCGCCCTTGATTTTTTCCGTTCGTGTGATTCCCTGTTCCATGGTCCACCTCCATGATCGTTTTTGTTAGCTCAATGCGGAATTCAAATGACCGGCAAAACAATTTTTTCGATAAGAATAATCGCTCGATGCACCACGATGAGCCGCTCGGGTGAAAAGGTCCGACACCCACTGTTGAGATTAGGTGCATTGATATCATCTTGGCCAGTTCTTGTCAAGCAAAAAAGGTTAGGGCTCGCCGTTTATTGCAAGGGGAGGGTATCCCTCCTTTCGGAGGGATTGACGGCAAAAAGATTATAGGATATGGTCGCATTGTTTATTTATAAAGGGCATAATCCGCAATGAACTAATCAAAAAAGGACTAATCCGCATTATGAGATCCCTAATAACAAGCGTCGATACAGCCCTCAGGATTGAGAGGAGAGAATCTCCTCGTGAGCGATATGCCGAATTGAGGATTGGTTTTCTGCCGATGTGGCGA
>Ga0187776_10000278_pt1 | contig 24837 bp, 19 predicted proteins | sample 0216_BV02_MP12_2_FD_132426 | JGI IMG/M metagenome (GOLD analysis project Ga0187776, IMG submission 132426) | Tropical peat soil microbial communities from peatlands in Department of Meta, Colombia - 0216_BV02_MP12_20_MG | ecosystem: Environmental > Terrestrial > Soil > Wetlands > Peat | place...
GACCTACTCCTCGCCCAACGCGGTGCGCTTCTTCGACGATCACGACGAGTTCTACTGGAACGTGACCGGCAACGACTGGCCTGTACCCATCGATCACGCCTCCGCCATCGTCTCCTTACCGCCGGGCACAACAGGTTTGCGCGCCCAGGCCTTCACCGGCGTTTACGGCTCTCACGATCGTGAGGCCACCAGCGAGGTCGAGGACTCGCGCGTCAACTTCGAGACCACTAACCCGCTGCCTATGCGCGGCGGGCTGACCATCGACGTCTACATTCCCAAAGGCATCCTGCACCAGCCCAACTCGCTTACGCGCGCCTGGTGGTTCCTCAAAGCCAACCCTGTCCTGCTGGTGCCTTTCTGGACTTTCGCCGTGATGTTTCTGCTCTGGTACTACAAGGGACGCGATCCCGATCCCGGCATCTCAGTCGCGCCCATGTACGAGCCGCCAAAGGGCATGACTCCCGCCGAAACCGGTGCGCTGATCGACGACGGCGTGCAGCCCCGCGACGTTACCTGCACCCTGGTGGACCTCGCTGTCCGCGGCTACGTAAAGATCAAAGAGATCCAGGAAAAAGTCCTGCTTTTCACCCATAAAGATTACGAGTTCACGTTGCTCAAACCCATGCCGCAATGGGGCAACGACCTTGCGCCACACGAGCGCGTGATGCTGGAGAATGTCTTTCAGGGCGGGGAAGTGGTGCGGCTGTCGTCACTAAAAAACCGCTTCTACACGGCAATTCCCGTGATCCAGTCGGACATCATGTCGGCCCTGAAGTCGAAAGACATGTACCTGGTCGATCCCGACTCGGCGCACGTCTGGGTGCTGTTCGGACTGGTGGTGATCGCGGCCCCGATCGTGATCACACAATTCCTGAACATGGTCTCGTGGCTGGATGCGCCGTTGCTCGCCTTCGCCGCGATCGCAATTTCGGTGTTGATCGTGTGGTTGTTCGGCCGGCAGATGGTAGCCAAAACCGTGCTGGGGGCAAGAACACGAATACAGATTCTTGGCTTCCAGGAATTCATGAATCGTGTCGATGCTGACCGGCTGAAGCGCATGCCGCCCGACACCTTCGAAAAATTCCTGCCCTATGCCATGGCGCTAGGCGTCGAGCATCGCTGGGCGCAGGCCTTCGCCGGGATCGTGCAGAATCCGCCACAGTGGTATGCCGGGCCCGACGGCTTTCCCGGGGCCTTCAATCCCATTTTCTTTACTAACAGCATGCACTCCATGAGCACCGACATGCACGAGGTCTTCACCTCCGCGCCTCGCGCCTCCAGCACCGGCTCAGGATGGTCGGGCGGAGATGGCGGCGGAGGAGGTGGCGGCTTCTCCGGGGGCGGCTTCGGCGGTGGCGGCGGCGACGCCTTCTAACGGGATGGCGTGACGTGAGACCCTGAGGGTGCCCGTTCAGGCGAAGCTTGGGCGGGGTTTTCTGCGTGGCGTTTTGCTCGCGCGGGACAGGCGTTCCCGCCTGTCCCGTTCCCTCCCCCAGGGTGTAAAATCTCTCATGGTGTCCCGCCCCCGGCGGCACGGAGTCCGCTGCCGTTTCTGCTTTGTATGTCAGGCACCACTGGCTCCCCCGAGCTTCTAATAGAGAGGATGCAATCATGGCGACCGTAGCTGCGCCCCGCGAACAAGTACGCACTGTCACCGCTTTCAAGAACGAGCCCGCCACCGATTTCACGCGCGAAGAAAACGCCCGCGCGATGCGCGCGGCCATCGAAAAGGTCCGCTCCGAGCTGGGCCGCGAGTACGACCTCGTCATCGGCGGCCAACGTGTCAAGACCCGCGACAAACTCAAGTCGCTCAACCCCGCCAAGCCCAGCGAAATCGTCGGCATCTTCCAGAAGGCCGGTGCAGAGGAAGTCGAGCCCGCCATAAATGCCGCGGTCAAAGCCTTCGAGACCTGGAGCCGCACTTCTGCCGAAGAGCGCGCGGGCCTGCTGTTCCGCGTAGCCGACACTATCCGCAAGCGCAAGCACGAATTCAGCGCCTGGATGATCTTCGAAGTCGGCAAGAACTGGCCCGAAGCCGACGCCGATACCGGGGAGACCATCGACTTCGCCGAATTCTACGCGCGAGAAGCTCTGCGCCTGGCCAAAGCCGAGCCGCCGATCCAGCTTCCGGGTGAGCGCGATTACCTCCGCTACATTCCGCTCGGCGTGGGCATCGTGATTCCGCCCTGGAATTTCCCCGGCGCGATCATGACCGGCATGACGCTGGCCTCGATCGTCTGCGGCAACACCGTAATCCTCAAGCCTTCGAGCGATTCGCCCGCCATCGCGCGTTTCCTGTTCTCGATTCTGGAGGAGTGCGGCATGCCGCCGGGCGTGGTGAATTTCTGTCCTGGCGCGGGTGCCTCGTTTGGTGATGCGCTGGTCGCGCATCCCAAGACGCGCTACATCGCCTTCACCGGTTCGCGCGAAGTGGGGTTGCGCATCAATCATGTTGCCGCCACCCAAGCGCCTGGCCAGGTGTGGATCAAGCGCACAGTGCTCGAGATGGGTGGCAAGGACGCCATCATCGTCGATGCCGACGCCAATATCGACGCCGCTGTCGAGGGGGTCACCGCATCGGCGTTCGGGTTCCAGGGAGAGAAGTGCTCCGCCTGCTCGCGTCTCATCCTCGACGAGAAGATCTACGACACGTTCATTCCCAAGCTGAAGGCGCGCGTCGAGAAGATCACACTCGGAGATCCCACCGAGAATCCCGGCATGGGACCGGTGGTCAACGAAGGCTCCATGAAATCGATTCTCGGCTACATCGAGCAGGGCAAGAAAGACGGGCGCCTGATTACGGGCGGCAAGCGCGTCGGCGGAAACGACGGCTACTTCATCGAGCCCACCGTGTTTGCCGACATCGCTCCCAAGTCGAAACTCGAACAGGAGGAGATCTTCGGCCCGGTGCTGGCCATCATCAAGGCTAAGAATTTCGACCACGCGCTGGAGATCGCCAACGATACCGAATTCGGCCTCACCGGGGCGGTCTATACCTCGTCGGAGGAGAAGATCCAGCGCGCGATGGAAGAGTTCCACGTCGGCAATCTGTACATCAACCGCAAGTGCACAGGCGCGATGGTGGGAGCGCATCCCTTCGGCGGCTTCAACATGTCAGGCACGGATTCCAAAGCCGGTGGCCCCGACTACCTGTACCTGTTCACACAAGCGAAATCGATCGGGCGCAAGGGGTAGCGGCAGCACGGTGGCAAAAGGAAGGATTCATTCGACCACTGGTGCCTGACTAATTGCGATCGAATCAAAGACAACGGTTGCTTGAGAAATGTAAGCGCGATCAGACTAGAGATCTGGTTCTAAAGTAGTGGTGCAGTCAGTTCCAACTGCACCACTACTATTTGTCCGCATCCAATTTGACAGCTCGCTTCTTCCGCCGAACTCAGGCCAGGTCGAAGCGATCGAGGTTCATCACTTTGTTCCAGCCAGTCACGAAGTCTTTCACAAACTTCTCCTTCGAGTCCGCACAGGCATAGACCTCGGCCAGGGCCCGCAACTCGGAGTGCGAACCGAAGATCAGGTCGACGTCGGTGGCCGTCCACTTCAGTTCGCCCGTCGTGCGATCACGTCCTTCGTACACATCCTCCGCTGTAGAGGGCTGCCATTTCGTATTCATGTCGAGCAGGTTGACGAAGAAATCATTCGTCAGCGCTTCCGGTCGTTTAGTGAAGACGCCGTGCTTCGAGTGTCCGTAATTAGTGTTCAGGGCTCGCATGCCTCCGATGAGAACCGTCATCTCGGGAGCGGTCAGGGTCAGCAACTGCGCGCGATCCACCAGCATTTCGCCCGCCGGTCTTTGCACCCTCTTGCGGCGGTAGTTGCGGAACGCATCTGCCGCCGGCTCCAGTACGGCGAACGAGTGCACATCGGTCTGCTCCTGCGAAGCATCCGTGCGACCCGGCGAGAAGGGAACCTTTACATCGTGCCCAGCTCTTTTCGCAGCTTCCTCAACGGCTGCATTGCCGCCGAGAACGATTAAGTCAGCCAGCGAAATCTTCTTCCGCTTACTGCCGTTGGTCTGCGAGCTGTTGAACTCTTTTTGAATGGTCTCCAGCTTCTGCAGGACCTTTGTCAGCTCCGCCGGCTGGTTCACTTCCCAATCCTTTTGCGGGGAGAGACGGATGCGTGCTCCGTTTGCCCCACCACGCTTGTCGGACCCGCGGAACGAAGCCGCCGAAGCCCAGGCGGTCGTGACCAGCTGGGAAATCGACAGTCCCGACGCGAGAATCTTGCCCTTCAGAGCAGCAATGTCCTTCTCGGAGACCAATTGATGATCCACCGCGGGAACAGGGTCTTGCCACAACAACGATTCCTTCGGAACGAGCGGGCCAAGATAGCGCGAGACGGGCCCCATGTCACGGTGGGTCAGCTTGAACCATGCCTTGGCGAAAGCATCAGCAAGCTGATCGGGATTCTCGTAGAAGCGCCGTGAGATCTTTTCGTAAGCAGGATCGAACCGCAATGACAGGTCCGTTGTCAGCATGGCTGGCGCGTGACGCTTCGACGCATCGTGGGCATCTGGCACCGTACTCGCACCTCTGTTATTTTTGGGTGTCCACTGATTCGCGCCGGCCGGGCTCTTGGTCAGTTCCCAGTCATATTTGAACAGGTTCTCGAAGTAGTTGTTGCTCCACTTCGTAGGCGTCTCGGTCCAGGTGACCTCAAGGCCGCTGGTGATGGTATTGCAGCCGCTGCCGCTATTAAACGTGCATTTCCAGCCCAGGCCTTGCTCCACGATGTCGGCGCCTTCGGGTTCGGGGCCAACATATTGGGCCGCAGCCGCAGCTCCGTGGGTTTTCCCGAAGGTGTGTCCGCCGGCAATGAGCGCAACGGTCTCCTCGTCATTCATCGCCATGCGGCCGAACGTTTCGCGGATGTCCCGCGCCGCCGCGATGGGATCCGGCTTGCCATTGGGACCTTCCGGATTCACGTAAATCAAGCCCATTTGAACCGCACCGAAAGGATTCGCCAGTTCCCGATCGCCGCTGTAGCGCTCGTCGCCCAGCCACGTCGTCTCAGACCCCCAGTAGGTCTCATCAGATTCCCACACGTCCTCACGTCCACCGCCGAAACCGAAGGTCTTGAACCCCATCGACTCCAGTGCAACGTTGCCGGCGAGGATCATGAGGTCAGCCCAGGAGATTTTCCGGCCGTACTTCTGCTTGATCGGCCAGAGCAACCGCCTCGCCTTGTCGAGGTTCGCGTTATCGGGCCAACTGTTGAGGGGTGCAAATCGTTGCAGGCCAGACCCTGCCCCGCCGCGCCCGTCGCCGATGCGGTAGGTGCCGGCACTGTGCCATGCCATGCGGATGAACAGGGGACCGTAGTGGCCAAAGTCCGCCGGCCACCACTCCTGCGAGTCCGTCATCAAGGCATGGAGGTCATTGACCACAGCATTCAGGTCAAGGCTCTTGAATTCTTTCGCGTAATTGAACTCCTTGCCCATGGGATCGGACAGCGGGGAATTCTGGTGCAGCACCTTCAGGTTTACCTGATTCGGCCACCAGTCGGCATTCGTCCGGAATTTGCGAGCGTCGTGCGCTACCGGACACTTGGATTCGGTTGTGCTGTTTTGTTCTTGAGTATGAGGGACAACAGCGCCTGCTGTAGCGAGTCTATTTTCCATATGTTTATCATCCTTGGATTAGTCAATAACCTGGATTAGTTAATAACCACGGAAACGAGCTGGGAACCCATTCCGGCCTTCGGATTCACACACTTGCTGCCGGCCGGGATTCAGGCAGCGCGACACCGATTCAAACCCGTACCAACTTAACCGGAAGCACGCCGCCGGGCGCACTTCGCACACAGACCCCGGAACATGAGTTCGCATTCGCGAACCAGCCGCTTACCGAGGGAGCCCGCGCCAGGCTTGGGCACTCCGTACCATTCTACGTCCTCAACATTGCCGCAGCGGTCGCAGATGAAGTGGTGATGCCGCATGCCTTTCGCCTCAAATCGCGCAGCCCGGCCCTCAACGGGCACTTCCCGCACCAAACCCGCCTGCACCAAGTCCCGCAGGTTGTTATAAGTTGTAGCCCTGGAAGAGCGCGGATCCACGCGATTCACGGCTTCGAAAATTTCCGCAGCTGTGGGATGCCGGTGGCATTCCAATAGGAATGCCATCACCGCGTAGCGCTGGGGTGTGCATCGCAGCCCACTGCTGTCGAAGGACCGCTTGATCCCCTCCGAGTCCATAACTTTTTTAGAATATATCTAATGTGATACTTTCTCAAGGCCGCACTATTGTTTTTTGCTGCGAGCAGAAAACCGGACCATATGGGGAATCCTCGGCGAGCGGCCGCCTTCCGAGTCTCCCGGGTCGAACAATTCCGATCTCGGCATGTCTGTCATTCGAGCGCGCACTCAAGGCCTGGTCACACGTAATCGAACAGCGTCATAAATCCGAAGTCCATGTGCAACTGCTGGTGGCAATGGAATAGCGTCATGCCGGGATCGTTGGCCACGAAATCGAATGCAACCTCCTGATATCCGCCCAGCATGACCACGTCCTTCATCACGCCCACCGTCGGCTCTCCCATCATGTTTGTTAGTTCAAACACGTGTCGGTGGAGATGAATGGGATGGACGTCGTCGCTTTCGTTGCGCATGTGCACGCGGTACCGCCGACCCTCGCGTAGGTGAAATGCAGGCGCTGCCATTGTGCTCGTCATCGGATACGCCACACCGTTAATCGTCCATCGGTTGAATCCTTCCAGAGCAGCGTTGTCCTTTGCGAACGTCATTTCAAAGGTCTCGTCGGGCACATGAGCGGTGGCCCCAGGCTTTGCAAATTTGGTGTAGTCCCAACGGAATTTCGGTGGCGCGACCCACTGGGCTTTGCCGGCACGATTCGCGTATTCCACCACAACTCCCATCCCGTGGCGCCGATCATCGTCGCTGGTGTCGCCCATGATCCAGACTCCCGGATGGTTCATCTCCACGATGGCGGAGACCCGCTCGGCGGTCCCCAGCCACAAAAACGGAACCCTCGCCGGATTCGGTACCGGATTTCCGTCAAGAGCCACGACGAGAAAAGTATGTCCCGGTAATGCCAGGCTGCGGATCTCAGTGGCGCTCCCATTCAGCACGTGAAACAGTACCCGCTGCCCTGGCTTCACTTTAATAGGCTCTCCATGCCCAAGCATGCGGCCATTGACGGTGAAAGAGGCGTAGCCGATCTCGTATCCCCGCGGCATGCCCTTGGCGAGTGACGCCTTCATTGCCGACTCGCCCTTCTCCTCCAACTCCTTCACCTTGGCCGCCGGCGATAAGACATCCTGGGGCATGTCACCACCGCGGCTGAAAGTCGGCTCGAATTCCTTCAAAACCAGGAATACCTCTCGGTCATAGTTCCCCGGCTCATGTTTCGGCTCGATGTAAACCTGCCCGACTTGCCCGCTGTACTGGCCGGCGGAGAGGTCGGCGCCCGCACGGTTGTGCGTATGGTAGAAGCGATAACCTGAAGGCTGAGGGACGAATGAAATGCGACGCTGCCCATGGGCCGGAATGTACGGTGTCCCCTCTTCCGCCGAGCCATCTACGTCCACGGGAACAAGCTGACCATGCCAGTGCAGTTGCTCGGGCGTGTCAGTCTCGTTCACCAGGTCTACAACAACTCGTTGTCCTTCCTTAAGGCGCAGCAGCGGCCCCGGAAATTGGCTGTTGTACGTGGTAATCGAAATAATCTTCTTCGGCGCGATCTCCACCGGCGCGGCGGCGATTCTGATGGTGTGGTCGGCTGCACCCTGGTTCTGGGGGGCTCTGAAAGTTTTTTCGGCGATGCCATGGTTGGCCAAGGTTGGGGGCACTAGCGCGCTACCCGCCAAGGCGCTTGCCGCTCTGAGGAAATTACGTCGGGAAAAGCTCATGAGTCCTGCACTCCTTAACGTTCGAACAGTTCACCGAACAACTCACGGACTTTTTGTTTTGCGGTTCGAAGAGCTTTCTGCCCCCTTGGGGTGGCGGAATAGACACGCCGAATTTTGCCATTAACGCGCCGTCTTTTCGAGCGGAGCAGCCCCTTTTTCTCCAGCCCGTGGACGATTGGATAAAGGGTTCCCGGGCTCAAGCGGTAGCCGTGACGCGCCAGTTCTTCAATCATGCCCAGACCAAAGATGGGTTCCTCAGCTGCGTGGTGCAGAATGTGCAGCCGTATAAGCCCTGAGTAGAGGCCCTGATCCGCTACGGTTGAATGTTTCATAACGAAATTCGTTATCGGTATTCGATTGTAATACAATCCTTGCAGCGCGGTGAAGCCATGCACGAGAGCCATCAGCCGTTGTGTTCAAGAGTGATTCGTCCAGCCTGCCAATCGCGTTCCATTCTGTTTGTTCGCCTTGCGGTCGGGCTAACCTTCTTAACACAGAGCATCCTCAAATACATCGCTCCTCACGGGAGCGCTGGATGAGTGAACCCCTTCCCGTCACACGTCCGTCCCTCGCTCAGACGGTGGGAGAGGTGTCACTGAAGTCAGTGGCCCTGGCGTTTCTGAAACTGGGAACCATCGCCTTCGGCGGGCCGGCGGCTCACATTGCAATGATGGAGGACGAGTTCGTCTCGCGCCGCCGATGGCTAACCCGAGAGCAGTTTCTGGATCGTCTTGCAGCGGCCAACCTGCTCCCTGGGCCGAGCTCGACTGAGATGGCCATCTTCATCGGCTACGAGAAACGGGGCTGGCCGGGTCTGCTGGTTGCGGGGTGCACCTTCATCCTTCCGGCTGCCATCATGGTTGGCGCAATTGCCTGGGCGTATGTGCGATATGGCACCCTGCCGCAAGTAAACGGGGTGCTCTACGCATTGAAGCCGGTGGTCATCGCCATCGTGGTGCAGGCCTTCTGGAAGCTCGGACGAACCGCAGCAAGAACGAAGTGGCTCGCTGCCGTGGCGATTGTTGCTGCAGTTTTGTATGCGACGCGTGTTCACGAGATCCTCACGCTCGTCATCGCTGCCGGCTTGGCAGCGGCACCCATTACTTATCGGGAACTGAGGACTCGAGGGCGCGTTGCATCGTTTCTCTTCGCCCAAATAAGCCCGGCACGCGTTCTCGGCGGCTTTGCCACAGCTGCAGCTCCGTTCGGACTGTGGCGACTGTTTCTGGTATTCGCAAAGATCGGTGCCGTGCTCTTCGGGAGCGGGTATGTTCTGTTGGCGTTTCTTCGAGCGGATCTCGTCGACCGTCTGCATTGGCTGACCGAGAGACAGTTGCTGGATTCGGTCGCGGTGGGCCAAATAACCCCGGGGCCGGTGTTCACAACCGCCACCTTCATCGGCTACGTCATCGGAGGAGCTCCGGGTGCGATCGCTGCCACGGTGGGAATCTTTGCACCCGCTTTCATCTTCGTCGCGATTAGCGGATTTCTCATCTCGAGGATCCGCCGATCCAAGATTGCTTCCTCCATGCTGGACGGAGTGGTAGTGGGATCGCTCGCCTTAATGGGAGTAGTAGCCTGGCAGCTTGGACGGGCAGCGATCATCGACGTTCCAACCCTCGTCATTGCAATCGTCAGCGCAGTGCTGTTGTTGACCTTCCGAATCAATTCCTCTTGGCTCATCGTGGCGGCGGGAGTTTTCGGATGGCTTTATCGCCGGTGAATCCGGCAATGGTCCGTGTCTCAGGTTTGACTGGCGCGCTGATATACCGGTGGCCGGATTTGGAAGCTCTCGTGAGCAGGAGATGGGTGGTTCACCTTCGAGCGTCGCCCTCCTGCCTGCAGCCTTTGATGGGCTTCGTCCCAGTCAGGCTCGCGGTCGCTTTCCTGATCCCAATGGATCAGAGCGGCTTCGTCGCACCACTCGAGGAGCTTTCGCATCACCTGCCGATGCGCGCCAGCTAACATGAAATCCTTCATTGCGGAATCTGTTGTCCAGACAGTGCGGGTCCAGAACGTACGGTCAGCCTCACGAAGCAAGGACACAGCCAGGTTGCCTTGGGAATTTTTGGCCTGCCGGTAAGCGCGCAGGGCGTAGAAGACAAATGGTAGAAGATACCGCCAGGAACGTACCCGCAAGCGCGTAATTGAGACCACCGGCATAACGTTTCAGTACATCTTGCGAAATACAACCGTAGTCGTACAACAATTATCGACACTCTGGAGAAGTAGTGCAGTCGTCCTTATTTGATGCACGCGATCCATAGTCGCGCTCATTGAAGTTTCTCCTCATTCGGAGACGTGCGTTGCCACTTAGTATAGTGTCATTAGCAGCTGGTTCCCGGGACAGAGGCTGGCCACACCGTCCGACTTACAGGTATCCTTAAGAGGGAGAGACAACAATGACGCTACTGGATTCGCTAAAACAATACACCACGGTTGTAGCGGATACGGGGGATATCGAGGCCATTGCCCGTCACCGCCCACAAGATGCGACTACCAACCCTTCGCTTCTTTATCACGCCGCTCAGATGCCTGTTTACAAGCACTTTGTGGAAGAAGCCACGGACCTGGCGCTGGAGCACGGCGGCGACCACTCCGAAATGGCGGGGGAGTTCATAGATCAACTTTTTGTTCTGTTTGGATACGAGATTCTCAAAGTAATCCCTGGCCGAGTCTCGACTGAGGTCGCGGCCCGTTTGAGCTTCGAATCTCCTGAGACGGTTGCCAAAGCACGCAGACTCATCTCGCTGTATGAGAAGAAGGGCGTGTCGCGCGAGCGCATCCTCATCAAGATTGCCAGCACATGGGAAGGAATTCAGGCAGCAGCTGAGCTGGAGGAAGAAGGCATCCACTGTAACCTGACGCTTCTTTTCAGTTTCGCCCAGGCCGCCGCCTGCGCGGAAGCCGGCGTCACGTTGATTTCGCCCTTTGTCGGTCGCATTTACGACTGGTACAAGAAGGAGCAGGGCGGCAAAGAGATTGACCCAGACCAGGATCCCGGCGTTGCTTCGGTCACGCGCATCTACGACTATTACAAGAAGTATGGCTACAAGACCCAGGTCATGGGCGCGAGTTTCCGCAATGTGAACCAGATCGTACGGCTGGCAGGTTCGGATCTGCTGACCATCAGCCCCGAACTTCTTGACCAACTGGAGAAAACGGAGGGCGTTCTACAGCGGAGGCTCGATCCGGCCACAGCTCACGCGAGCAAAGATGAGCGCCTGCACCTCACGGAAGCGGGCTTCCGCTGGATGCACAACGAAGACGCGATGGCGACCGAGAAGTTGGCCGAAGGCATCCGCAAATTTAATGCTGATGCGCAGAAGCTGGAAGAGTACGCGCTGTCCCAGGTAGCTGAAAAGGTTGGGTGAGGAACGGTCTCATCGTGCCTTAACTTCACCAAGGGGTGCGGGTTGTCCGGACAATCCGCACCCAAGCTCCTCGTCTGGCCGTGGACTCGTTGTTAACGAACACATCGATCTTCGTGTGAAATTCCCTGCTTGAATCCCAAATAGTTTCTCAAGCGGCCTGGCTGGTAATAGCTGGTTTCTCTTCGACAACGACGGGGTTTTGCCAGCCTCCTGCGGGAGTCACTCTGACTACCTCCGTTGGCCCCCAACTCTTTGGCTCATATTGGTAGACAGATGAGCCGTTCTTCAGCAATGGATCGACAATGCGCCATGCTTCTTCCACATAGTCTTCTCTTGCGAATAGAGTGGCGTCCCCGGCCATTGCATCTCCCAGCACCCGTTCATAGGCATCCATCTCTTCTGCGTTCTGCTGTTGGCTTGCCACCATTTCTGCAGGCCGACTGAGGAATTTGTCATCAGGAGCCATCACCGTCATCCCCATGGCGATTGTCACGTCTGGGCTGATCCTGAAACGCAAATAATTCGAATGCACAACCTCCGCCGGTATTATGGAGGGAGGCTTGCGCAGCCGGCAGACGATTTCCGTGCTCGTTACCGGCAAGTTTTTGCCTGCGCGGATGTAAAACGGCACTCCCTGCCAGCGCCAGGAGTTAATCTCCAATCGAACCGCAGCAAACGTCTCCACTTTCGAGTCCGGCGCCACTCCTTTCTCGTCGAGATATCCGCGAAATTGCCCGCGAACGACGTCCTTCTCTTCCAGCGGAGGAATGGCCTTCAGAACCTTTACTTTCTCATCGCGGATCGACTCGCTGTCCATTCTGACCGGAGCTTCCATGGCCAGATTGCATAACACCTGGAACAGATGATTCTGAATAACATCCCGAATCGCGCCCGTCTGATCGTAAAACGCGCCCCGGCCCTGGACTCCAAAATCCTCTGCCATGGTTATCTGCACACTCTCAACATAGTTACGGTTCCAGAACGCTTCCATGAAGGCATTCGAGAAGCGAAAAACGACCATGTTGTGCACGGGCCGCTTGCCCAGGTAATGGTCGATCCGGAAAATCGAACTTTCATCAAACTTTCGCAGCAGAACCTTGTTCAGATGCTGCGCCGATTCCAGGTCATGGCCGAACGGCTTTTCGATGATGATCCTGGCGTCTGTCGTGCAGCCGCAGTGCACAAGCTCCTCGAGCACGACCTCGAACAGCGTAGGTGGAATCGCCAGGTAGTGTGCCGGCCGCTGCGCCCCTCTGAGTTGCTTGCCCAGCTCCACAAACGTAGCAGGGTCGTTATAGTCGCCATCGACATAGCGCAGCAAGGAACGGAGCTTCTCAAAAGCCGCGGGATCGACTCCACCGTGCTTCTCGAGACTATCCTGTGCCCGCGCCTGAAGCTGCCCAAGATTCCAGCCAGCCTTGGCCACGCCGACCACCGGCACGTCGAGATGACCTCGCTTCACCATCGCCTGTAATGCAGGGAAGATTTTCTTGTAGGCCAAATCGCCGGTGGCGCCGAAAAAAACCAGCGCGTCTGAGTGTGACTTGTTCACCGTAATCTCCTTAAGCCGCTGTAATTTTGCTTTCAGATTTCTCCAGGTGTCCGCCGAATTGATATCGCATCGCGGACAGGAGTTTGTTGGCGAAGTCAGCCTCGCCTCGCGAACTGAACCGCTCGTAGAGTGCAGTGGTCAGAACCGGTGCCGGGACCGCTTCATCAATGGCCGCTTTAATCGTCCATCGCCCTTCGCCAGAATCGGAAACGCGTCCGGCAAAATTAGAAAGACTCGGATCCTGCATCAGCGCGTTGGCCGTGAGGTCAAGCAGCCACGACGCGATCACGCTTCCGCGGCGCCACACCTCCGCGATGTCGCGCAGGTTCAGGTCATACTGATATTCTTCGGGATCGCGCAGCGGCGTGGTTTCAGCGTCGGCTGCTTCCTGTCCTTGCTTGCCGACGTTGGCGGAGCGCAAGATGCTCAGCCCCTCCGCGTATGCCGCCATAATTCCGTACTCGATTCCGTTGTGCACCATTTTGACGAAATGGCCGGCCCCGTTCGGACCGCAGTGCAAGTAGCCTTGCTCGGCGGTGCCGTCAACTTTTTCCCGGCCAGGTGTACGTGGAATGTCGCCCACGCCAGGAGCGAGTGTGGCAAAAATTGGATCCAGCCGCTTGATGACCTCGGTTTCCCCGCCAATCATCATGCAGTAGCCTCGCTCCAGTCCCCACACACCGCCGCTGGTGCCCACATCGACATAATGAATCTTGCGCGGAACCAGTTGCTTTGCACGCCGGAGATCGTCCACATAATAGGAATTGCCGCCATCGATGAGGATGTCTCCCGCCTCGACAAGAGGTAGAAGGTCAGCAATGGTCTGGTCCACCACGGCGGCCGGTACCATCAGCCAAATCGCGCGTGGTTTTTCGAGTTTCTTGACAAACTCAGCGAGAGAAGCGGCGCCGGTTGCCTTCTGCTTCACCAGTTCACTCACCGCTTGCTGCGCCCTGTCGAACACCACGCAGTTGTGTCCTTTATTTATGAGCCGCCGCACCATATTGGCGCCCATCCTTCCAAGACCGATCATTCCAAGCTGCATCGTTATCTCCTCAGTGAAACAAGATTGGCCAGGTCCGCAAGACGCTGGCACAAGGGCTGGTCAGAGCCGGGAGCCTTCATGCTGTCTGCTTCAACTTCCTGTAATACGTGATCAGGCTGTTGGTTGAATTGTCATGCGCGAGCTTGGGTTCTGCTTTGCTCTCAAGCTCAGGAATGATGCGCTGTGCCAGAACCTTACCCAATTCAACACCCCACTGGTCGAAGGAATCAATGTTCCAAATTACGCCCTGAGTGAATACGGAGTGTTCGTACAACGCTACCAGTTTGCCCAGCGTCTCCGGCGACAGTCGCTCAGCCAGGATCGTGTTCGACGGACGGTTGCCCTCAAATACGCGATGCGGAACGAGCCAATCCGGCGTGCCCTCGGCCTTGACCTGTTCGGGGGTCTTGCCAAACGCCAGGGCCTCAGTTTGGGCGAAGACGTTCGCCAGGAGCATGTCGTGGTGGCGGCCAAGCTTGTTGAGCGGCTGCGCAAATGCAATGAAGTCGCAAGGGATAAGCCTGGTTCCTTGATGGATCAACTGATAGAAGGAGTGCTGGCCGTTGGTTCCCGGCTCACCCCAGTAGATGGGTCCAGTGGCGTGCGTGACCCGGGTGCCCTGGAGCGTCACATGCTTGCCGTTGCTCTCCATCGTCAACTGCTGCAGATAGGCGGGAAAACGCTTCAGATATTGCTCATACGGCAACACGGCAACCGTCTGGGCGTCGAAGAAGTCGTTGTACCAGAGCGACAGCAGTCCCATGAGCACGGGCAGGTTCATCTCGAAAGGCGCTGTGCGGAAATGCTCATCCATCTGGTGAAAGCCACTGAGCATCGCGCGAAAATTATCGGGACCAATGGCGATCATGGTCGACAGGCCGATGGCCGAGTCCATCGAGTAGCGGCCGCCAACCCAGTCCCAGAACTCGAACATATTGCCGGTATCGATGCCGAATTTCTCCACCTCTGACTCATTGGTGGAAACCGCGACAAAATGCTTTGCGACCGATTTTTCGTCGCCTCCCAATCCCGCCAGTGCCCAGGCACGCGCGGTCTGGGCATTGGTCATCGTCTCCAACGTAGTGAAGGTTTTCGACGAAATGATGAAGAGTGTTTCCGATGGATCCAGGTCCCGAACGGCTTCCGCAAAATCGGTTCCGTCAATATTGGATACAAAGCGGAAGGTCATGCTTCGATCGCTGTAGTACTTCAGAGCCTCATAGGCCATGACCGGACCCAGGTCAGAACCGCCGATGCCGACATTTATCACGTTGCGAATGCGCTTGCCGGTGTGTCCCTTCCATGCGCCGCTTCGCACCCGGTTTGCAAAATCCGCCATACGATCGAGCACGGCATGCACCTTCGGAACAACGTTTTCGCCATCCACCTCAATGGAGGCGTCTCGCGGTGCACGCAGGGCCACATGCAAAACCGCGCGGTTCTCCGTAATATTGATTTTGTCTCCCCGGAACATGGCGTCAATGTGATCTCGCAGGCCAGATTCCTCGGCAAGCGTGATGAGCAACTTGACGGTCTCGGAAGTAATTCGATTTTTTGAATAGTCGAGATAAAGGCCCAGGGCTTGGGCAGTGAAGCGCTCGCCGCGCTTTGGATCCTCGGCAAACAGGTGCCGCAGATGTAATTGCCCAATCTTATTGTGATGAGCCTCGAGATCTTTCCAGGCCTGTTGGGCCGCTGGGTGGCTGGTGATTACTTGTGCTCGTGCTGCCATGTCCTTATCCTCTCCTGTGCTCTGGTTACTTGGAATGTCTCCGGTTGGGTCAATCAGTACGCCTCGCTTTCTTCCTGCCACAGGCGAAAGCCAAAAAATATGCTGCGGTCGTCGCTAGCCTCACCTGGGAGGCAAGCTTGCTAGTCTCGATGCCAAGCGTTGAATCAAAATACAAAACATCGTCAGGGTCGATGCCAGTACAATTCTTGCATAGAAGCCGCCGGTTCGAAAAAGCTCGATAACAAGGATCAGACTGGCCAGCACGAAGAGAGTCAGCGACACGGCGCGATGGAATCTCTTCATGCCGTGTTCCAATTGGCTCGAATTACTCCGCTCAATCTCGCGACCATGGCTGGAATCGGTGCAGGCCGCCTTGCTCGGACAGGCATTACAGGCCTCTGCCGGCGCGCGATAAATTACCTTGCCCTTTGCCGAATCTGAAAAAACTGGGAACAGGTGCTGGTCCCGCGGACACTTCCAGATGTCGTGCTCGGCATGATAGCTGAAACCCGCGGTGCTCGCAGCCACGCTTCGCCGGTGCGCATGACGAGCCGCCCACTCCAGCAGAAATGCGACTGCGGCAAGAAACACAGCGTATCCCAGCATCAAAACACATTCCAGAGGCACACTGGCCACCACTTAGCGCTCCCGCTCCTTGAAAACCTGCTCTCGAACAGCCTGTACCGGGACAACGACGTCGGTGAAGAGGAGGTCTCTGGGTTCTTCGCTCGTAGTGCCGGCGCGCATGTGGCGAACTCCCAGGTAAGACAAATAAAGTATCGGCAGTGCTCCTCCCACTATGAAAACGATGTCACCGGGCATGCGCAGCCACTCCAGTATCGAGTTGGCATGACTGCCAATGTAGTTCAGCGTCCGCGCGTCATAATAGCTCACGCTGATGGCGTGATAGAGCTGCAGGATGCCTAGTGGAAATAGTGTCGCAAAGACCATCCATGCCAGCCCAAGGTTGAGGGACCAGAAGCTGATCTGCGCTGCCTTGTCAGACCAATATTTTTGCGGGGTGATGTAACGCAAACAGAAGACCGCAAGACCTATCGAAAGCATTCCGTAAACCCCCATCATCGCCGCATGACCGTGATTTGCCGTTAGGGCAGTCCCGATTTCGTAGTAGGACACTATCGGTAGATTGATGAGGAAGCCGAATACTCCGGCGCCAAGAAAGTTCCAGAAACCGACAGCAGCGAGGAACATCACGGCCCAGTAATGCGGAAATGCTGTTTTGGACTTCACACCTTGCACGGTCCCCAATTGCAGGAAGCTCCAGGCCTCGAGCGTAAGGAAGGTGAGAGGAATGACCTCCGCCGCCGAGAAGAAAGCTCCCAGCGCCATGTGCAGAGCAGGCTCGCCGGAAAAGTACACATGATGCATTGTGCCGACGATCCCGCCTGCAGAATACAGAATGATGTCCAGATAGATCATGCGCAAAGCGACACGCTCATGAACTACGCCCAGCAGCACGAAGATGTAGGCAACAAGAATGGTTGTGAACAGCTCCAGGAAGTCCTCGACCCACAGATGCACGACCCAAAAACGCCAGAAGTCTGTCGTGGTGAAATGTCCGCCGGGGTGGGCAAGCAAACCAACAGCGTAAAAGGCGGGGATCGAGAGCGCTGAAAAGAAAAACACCCACGGCAGATTCCCTCCATGCTCGAGAGAAAGCCGGTTGCGCAGACCGCGATAGAGGATCACAACCCAAAACAGTAAGCCGACGGTCAGTAATACCTGCCAGACACGCCCAAGATCGAGATACTCGAATCCTTGATGGCCGAACCATGGATTACGAATGAAACCCTGGATTCCGGCAAATTCTCCTAGCAGACTTCCGACTACAACAATCACCAGAGCGCCAAGTAATCCGTACGCCAGCAGCTTTTGTCCACGAGGCTCGCGGCCCGCAATCATCGGAGTCAGGAAAATTCCCGCGGCAAGGTAGGAAGTGACAATCCAGAAGAGCGACAGTTGCAAGTGCCACGTCCGAACAACATTGAAAGGAAGCAGCCGTCCGAGGTCAATTCCGAAGAAAGTCTGCAGGTCAGCCCGGTAGTGCTCCGTAGCTCCCCCCAGCAGGGTCTGAACCACGAACAATGCGGCCATAATGAAAAAAAACCAGGCACACGCCTTTTGAGCGGGAGTGAGCAACACCTCGTCGGGAGCGCGAAATGACATCGTCTGCTGCTCGCGTCCATGCCATCCCAACAGATTCCAGCGGCCAAACACTGCAAGCAGCAAACCTGTTCCGCCCAGAAGCGCAATCAGTGAAAGCACGCTCCACACAATGGAGTCGGCGGTAGCATGATTGTCCACCAGCGGCTCCGGAGGCCAGTTATTGGTATAAGAATAAGGATGGCCGGGGCGGGCGGTGGAGGCCGCCCACGCAGACCAACTGAAGAATGCAGTCAGTTTGCGAATGTCTTCCGGATCTTGAATGGCCTTCGGCCTCAAACCGTGCTTTGTGGTCGGCTCTCCGAAGAAAGATGAATAGTAATCTCGGCACTCGTTGAAGGCATGAGCTTGCGCATCCGTATAAACCAGAGTGCCCGTGGTACTGTCATACCGATTCGTCTTGAAGTCTTCTATGGTGCGGCTGCGTGCCCTATCGGAATCTGCTCCGCCGTAGAAGTTGATGCTGGATAGCGCGGCGCGATGTAGATATTCCGTGGTGAAATCCGGACCCAGATACGCACCATGGCCAAAAATGGAGCCGTACTCCATCAGGCCGTTGCTCAAAAAGATCTGCTGGCCTCCCATGATGTCGGCACGAGTGAAGAGGGTTGCTCCATTCGTGTCCTTCACGGCATTCGGTATGGGTGGTTCATCGTTGTAGGTGTAGTAAGTGAGCACACCCATGATGAAGAAGCCGAAAATCAGGACAATCACTGCCGCCTGAATCCAACCACGAGAGATCAGCAGTGGACGCTTTTCATGTATGTCCATTGTCGCTCCTACACGAAACTGCGCTGCAAGGCCATCTTTTCCAGGCAATAAGCGAACTTCCGTCCACAGTTGCAACACACGCGGTAAGTTCGTCGGTCGATGGTGAAGACGCGACTTAGCCGGCGGTGATGGCAACCAAAAATTAAATTGAACATAGCGATCAAAGTCTGCATAACCATTCCTGTGTCTGCTATCGAGTGTTTTCCTGCGAACCAAACCAGCCGAACACCAGCGCTGCACCCTGCTGGTGGAGGAGGCTATGGATCTATCAGGGGCGCTGGTGTGAGTTGCAGGTTGATCATCAGATCAAGCCGCCAGTCGATCTGAAAAAACAAGAGGGCTTCCCGGCTGGACAGCACTTTTCGAAATTCCGGGAGATATTTCAACCTCAGCTGCATGACTTGTTGTTCCACCGCGGCGCGGCGGCGAAGATAAGTTTCGGCCTGATCGTCGTTCATCGTCTGGTAGTTCTGAAAATACTCATCAACAACAGTTAATTTGGCCTCGTAGATCTTTGCCAAATCCGCAGCATAGCGGTCGTACACCGGCCAGAATTTCTCTGCCTCGGTATCCGTGAGATTCATGTTTGCCGCAACAATCTGCTTTTTTTGTGAGCTCAGGTCTCTTTCCAACAATTGAAGGTCTGGACCAGGAGCCGATGCAGTGTCGTTATAGATCGCGGAGCGGCTGGGCGGTCGCAACCTCCTGCCCGGTTGCGAGGCCGACTCCTGGGCGAGAGACCGGGGGCCTGACGCAAGCATCAAAGCAACAATCGCTGGAACAAGGAGCATTATTGTCAGTCTTCTTTCCATTCATCCCTCTGGATGCATGGGTTCCTGAGGCCCCCAACAGGCTTGCCATTCGCGGAAACCGTCCAATTGCCTTATGCATCCAGGGTTCCAGTCAGTGTCAGTACGCCCACGACCCCTGTAGATCGTACTGGGACAAAAGGTTAGAAGCCGCCCCCTGCGGTAGAGCCCCTTCGACTTGAGCCCGTCACTTGCCAGATTGTTGTCACCGCGCCGTCAGGGGGGCACTTCTGGAAAGTGATGTACGGCATCATCGATCGAGAAACAGCTGCGAGCCGCTCAGGGCCGAACCCCGAAATGCCCCAAGCCCAATGGCTCGGTCAGAGTCTCTCTGGTGCCAGTGCGGCTTGAGCACGAGAACGGCTCAGCGCAATTCTTGCTTGGAACTTGAGTTGCTTGTCAGAATTGGAGTCTGCACGCAACCAGGAAAGAGACGGTTGCATGGGGAGAGGGAGCTCGCACTCTGGCGTGAAACCGATGACGGAGTCGATGACCTTTGGCTTCCAAGCCATTGCTGCAGTGATTCTCGTGACTGCGACGTTGTTATTGCAGTGCGCGGGTATGGGGGTGCTTATTCACTGGGCGCGAGCCTCTATTGCGCGAGGCCTCAACGGCCTGGGTCCGTGGCGCGCTAGCCTGCTGATGATTCGGTTTACAACTGCGATAGTTATTTTGCACATCCTGCAGATTGTGCTGTGGGCTGCCTTCTACCGCTGGCGTTGTCTTCCATCCTGGGAGTCCTCCTTTTACTTTTCAGCCAGCAGCTATTCGACCGTCGGCTACGGGGACGTTGTTCTCCCGCGGATCTGGCGCGCGCTAGGCGCGGTAGAGAGTATTACCGGCGTGCTGATGTGTGGCATCTCTGTGAGCGCGCTGTTCGCTATTGCCACTCGGCTGATCGAGGCCGACGACCAGTCGTCAACCCAAGCGAGAATATGACCAGCCTCGACCCCGGTTGCTGAGTAATAGGACGACTTACTTCAGAAACCCCACAACGGCGCATTGCGGCCGCAGAACCGATACTGCCTGGAGCATGGCCTGCTCAATCCAGCGCCGCATTCACCATTTCCTGAGCTTCGCTCACAAGAGCACTCAAATGCGACTCGCTCTTAAAGCTCTCCGCGTAGATCTTGTAGATGTTCTCTGTGCCGGAGGGCCGGGCGGCAAACCAGCCGCTCTTGGCCACAACTTTCAGACCACCGATGGGAGCTTGATTTCCCGGCGCCCGAGTCAACTTGACAATGATGGACTCGCCTGCCAGTTCCGATTCCTTGACCGCTTCGGGCGAGAGCTTCTGCAATTTTGCCTTCTGTTCAGGCGTGGCTGGCGCGTCGATGCGCGTGTAGAACGGCGTCCCAAATTCTGCGGTCAGTTCCCGGTAGTGCTCAGCGGGATCCTTTCCGGTGCGGGCGGTGATTTCGGCTGCCAGCAGGTCCATGATTGGGCCATCCTTATCGGTCGTCCACACGGTGCCGTCAAGCCGAAGGAAACTTGCGCCCGCGCTCTCCTCTCCGCCGAAACAAAAGGAGCCGTCCACTAGTCCGGATACGAACCACTTGAACCCTACTGGCACCTCGCGCAGCTGACGGCCGAGCTTCTGGACGACTCTGTCAATCATGCTGCTGCTGACAAGCGTTTTTCCAACCGCGACGTCCGGATGCCACTGTGGGCGGTGTGTGAGCAAGTACTGGATGGCCACCGCGAGGTAATGGTTCGGGTTCATCAACCCGCCAACAGGAGTGACAATTCCGTGGCGGTCCGAGTCAGGATCGTTGGCAAAAGCCACCTGGTACTGGTCTTTCAGTCTCACGAGCCTTGCCATCGCGTACGGACTGGAGCAGTCCATGCGGATTTTGCCGTCGTGATCCACTGTCATGAACGAGAAGGTCGGGTCAAGGGTTGGATTGACGACGGTGATATCCAATCCATAAATCGAATTGATCGGCTCCCAATACGGACGGGCAGCTCCGCCAAGAGGATCGACGCCAAGTTTGAGGTGGGCGCCGCGAATGGCATCGATGTCCACGACATTTCTGAGATCGCGAACATAAGGCAGAACAAAATCTTCCTGGTGTATTGTCGCAGCGCGGATCGCCTGGTCAAAAGGAACGCGCTTCACTTCTGTATTTCGTGTCCGCAACAGTTCATTGGCGCGGTCCTGAACCCAGCGTGTCACGTCGCTATCAGCCGGGCCGCCGTTGGGCGGGTTGTATTTGAAGCCGCCATCTTCCGGAGGATTGTGCGAGGGCGTGATGACAATGCCGTCGGCAAGATGTTGTTTGCGATTTCGGTTGTAAACCAGAATAGCCCGCGAGATGACGGGAGTCGGAGTTACACCATCTCCTTGCTGGATGACCGTGTCCAGGTTGTTCGCGGCGAGAACTTCAAGCGCTGTGCGCTGCGCGGGGGCGGACAGTGCGTGTGTATCCTTCCCCATGTACAGTGGGCCGTCGGTCCTCTGCGTGCGACGGTAGTCGCAAATCGCCTGCGTGATCGCCAGGATGTGGGCTTCGGTGAAAGTACCCTGCAACGGGGACCCGCGATGTCCGCTGGTGCCGAAGCTCACCAGTTGATTCGGATCGCTCAGGTCGGGCTGACGCTCAAAGTACTCTTTTTCGAGCTGCCCGACGTCAATCAGCATCTCTTTCGGAGCCGGCTTGCCGGCCAGGGCCGAAATTGCCGGGATGCCGGGTGCGCTTGCTGCTGGCTTTGTTTTCAGGGTATCGGGCATGGCTCCGCCTTCCATATATCCGCAGCATATGCAGAAATAGTGCGGTCGCTCGAGAACTCTCCGGAATTCACCACCTTCAGAATGGCTTTGGGTGCCCGCTCGCCCGGCTTTGCGTAGACATCGCCGAGCCGGTCTTGGGCCTGACAACAAGAGATGAGATTTGCCCGATGCATGTAATGATCACCGCGGGCTAGCAAAGTATCGCACAATTCAGCAAACACTCGGCGCGGTCGTGCTGAATGACTGGAAGCTGAAACACTATTCAGACTGGGTTGGAGAGGAGAACTGTCAGTTCTGCCAGTTCTAACGATACGTCATTTCTTGATACTTTTCCTGCGCTGTTTAGATGCTGTGACGGTGGAAGCATGTCACGTCGGGGAGGATAGGCAGCTCATCGTGCTCTTAGAAGCCTCCTTGAAAACCATCGGACGTTACCGTTCCGCCATACTTCCAATAGCAAGAAGGAGCATTGCAATGCGGCAAGGATGTCGAATCACACTAACTCTGCTCGTAGTCGCCCTCCTCGCGTGCATGGCGTCACAAGCGCAAGATGTGCGTACCAACTACATGCCTGGAACGGACTTCTCGAAATACCACAACTACAAGTGGGTCAATATCGAAGGCGGAGCGCATCCTAATCAGATCGTGGACGCCCAGATCAAGCAGGCGGTTGACTCGCAACTGGCGTCCAAGGGTATGACCAAGACCGATGGCGATAAGGCTGATCTTTATCTCGCCTATCAAGTCGCTGTCGATCAGGAGAAGCAGTGGAACGGATACGGCATGGGTGGCGGCCTCCGCTGGGGTGGGATGGCGTCTGCTACCAGCTCCACCATCAACGTCGGGACTCTGGTTCTGGATATGTATGACCCGGCGACGAAGCAGCTGGTTTGGCAGGGAAACGCTACCAAGACCATCGATCCTAAGAGTAGCCAAGAGAAGAACCAGAAGAATCTGAACAAGGCGATGGAGAAGTTGTTGAAGAATTACCCACCCAAATAAAATAGACACCTGGATTCAGCGCGACTCGCGAAAGGGAATCGCCATGCGAAAGAGTTGGATCAGTTTCGTCTCATTTGTACTTTTCCTGATCGGATGCTTTACTGCTCTGGCCGCCGGCCAAAATCCGGAATTGCAACAGAAAGTCGCTCAGATCAAGGAGGCGTCCGCCAGGAACAAGCAAGCCCTGGCGCAATATACCTGGGTAGAAACAGTCACCATCAGCTTGAAAGGCGAGCAGAAAAAACAGGAGCACTTCCAGGTTCGGCTGGGCCCCGACGGCAAACCGCAGAAAACGTCACTTGATCCCCCAGCGCAAGCGTCCTCCGAGAGTGGCGGTGGAAGGCGGCAAGGTCGCCTCAAGGAGCACGTGGTTGAAAAGAAGAAGGAAGAGTACAAGGAGTACGCCGACCAGATCAAGGCTCTGATCCAGCAGTACGTTCCTCCTGAGAAGGAACTGCTGGAGCAAGCACGTCAGCAGGGCAACATCACGCTTGGGCCAGCGCCGGGTGCTTCCGGCGAATACTCACTGGTCATCTCCAACTACGTTAAGAGCGGCGACAAGATGAGCCTCCTGATAGACGGCGCCAAGAAAGACCTCGCGAGCATATCGATTGCCTCATGCCTGGACAATCCGAGTGATGCTGTCAACGTGTCCGTTCAGTTTAGTGCTATCCCCGGCGGACCGAACCACGTGTCCGGGGAGACCATTAACGGTGTCAGCAAACAATTGACGATCGCAGTCCAAAACAGCAACTACCAGAAACTCTGACTGGTTGAACTTTGAAAGTTGGATGGGTGGCACACTCACTCAAGTCCTCTGTTGGCTTGAGTGGGGCAGTTGCACCGCTGAGCAGAGTCTGCCGGGTGCCCCAGGTCTCGCGCTTTTTCGAGACCTGGGAAATCATCGCAGCGCGGATTGCGTGTTCGGTAACTTCTTGAAAAATTGGCGCGCGCAGAAGGAATCGAATCCGCGTGAAAACGCAAATTCAACGACATGCAGAGCTACGGATGGCATGGAAGTACATGAAAAGCACTGGTAGGAGGACAAACGGATCGCAAACGGATTGCAGCCCGAGGACAGCTTTACCGCTTCGTGCTGATGAAAACGATTACAAGAAACATCGCGGTTAGAGCAGAACGGGAACCGCTTTCCCTGAGCATAGTTAGTTACCCATCCGTGCAAGCGACGAAACGCTGCGGGGCCCGTAAGCAAAACATGGAAACCCAGTGAACGATCGGTCTTGCTGTCGTGACAGAGGCCTTGTGGCCCTTTATGCGATTGCCGATTCTGCTTCAGACGCAATCTGACGCTGCGCGAGCTTCGCCCCTGATCGTCGGAACAGAAGGTAATCGAGAGAAAATACTCCCGCCCCAAAGACCAAAACCAATGCCGACGCGAACAAGAATGTGTAGGGATCTGCGGCATAAAACTTGCCAGGCTCCTTGAGAATCGAAAACAACGCTTCCCGATCTCCGAAATAGTATGCAGCGAGCATGTTCAAGGTGAGCGGAATGGCAATCAACCTTGAGCCGAGGCCCATGAAGAGCAAGACTCCTCCAACCACCTCGAGCGAGCTGACCATCACCGCGGTCATATGCGGCATCGGCACATTCAGACTCTCAAAGTAACCCGTTACTCTGTCTATGTTGCCCAGCTTGCCCCAACCGCTCTGCGCCAGCTGCCATCCCCAATACAAACGCACGGCTAGGATGAACAGAGACTGGGTATGATCCAGCGCCGCCGCGAGCCC
>Ga0187776_10000279_pt1 | contig 24826 bp, 21 predicted proteins | sample 0216_BV02_MP12_2_FD_132426 | JGI IMG/M metagenome (GOLD analysis project Ga0187776, IMG submission 132426) | Tropical peat soil microbial communities from peatlands in Department of Meta, Colombia - 0216_BV02_MP12_20_MG | ecosystem: Environmental > Terrestrial > Soil > Wetlands > Peat | place...
ACTCCGACCGCGGCGATGGTCACGGCCACGGCCACGCCGAACGCCGTCGCCACCCGGTGCTCGCACACCCAGCGCACCAGGCGCGAAAGGCCACGCTCGACCGGGCCGGCCTCGAACGCGCGAACGACCCGCGGCGGAAAATCGGGGAGCGAGGCGAGCAGCAGCGGGGTCAGGACGATCGTCAGTCCGTAGCCGATCATGATGCCGGCCGCCGTGAACAGGCCGAAGTCGCGGATGGCGGGGATCGGCAAGGTCAGCAGCGAGACGAACCCGATGGCCGCGGTCAGCGCGGCGTTGAAGCACGGAATCCGCATCCGACGGTCGGCATGCGCCAGGGCGCCGGACCGCGGAAGACCGCGCGCCCGCGCGGCCAGATACTGGTTCAGGAGCTGGATCGTCGCCTCGAGCGACATCACGAGGATCACCGGCGTCATCAACGACGTCACCGGATTCAGGGATCGTCCCGCGAGCCCGAAGAGACCGAGGGTGCAGACGAGCGTCACGGTGAGCACGCCGAGCGGGACGAGCATGCCGAAGGGATGGCGATAGAGCATCGCCGTCATGACCGCGATGATGAGGAAGACGAGTGGGACGAAGATCTTCTGGTCGCGCGCGATGTACGTCGCGACGTCGACCTTCTCGACGGGGATGCCGGCGACGTAGGCGGTGACGTCGGGACCAGCCTCGCTCGCCGCCCGCCGGAGGTCGGCCACGAGGCCGCCGCGCGGCTCGAGCGAATCGGTGGACGGCCGCAGCTCGACGAGGATCGCCGCCGTGCGCGCGTCCCGTGCGACCAGAAGGCCGCCGAAGAGCGGATGCGAGCCGAGCTCCTTCCCGAGCGCCTCCGGCTGAAGCTTTCCGGCCACGACGTCCGCGTAGGGCACGACCGGCACCGGCCCGAGCTCGTCCCCCTCGAGGTCGCGCGCGTTGGTCGGCGACAGCACGCGGGCGACCTGCGGCAGCTTCGCCACACGCCGGGTGAGCCGATCGAGACGCGCGAGAGATTCCCGCGAGAACAGGCGGTCGGAATGCAGCGCCAGCACGACGACCTCGTCCGACCCGAACAGCGCGTGCAGCGCGCGAAGCCCTTCGAGATCGCCGCCGCCCACCGGAATCATCGACTCGACGCCGGGATCGATCCGCAGGCGAAGCGCATGCCATCCCAGGAATGCGGCCAGTAACGCGATGACGACGAGGGCCGGCTTGCGCCGGGCCAGCAAGAATGAAATCAATTCGTCAGGGATTCCTCGTCACCACTTCAGTAAACGCGCCGACCCGGCTCAGGTTCCCGGACTCGCAGGATCTCGTCGAGCACCCAGCATCGGCTGGCCGATGACCATGGTGCCACAGTCTCGAAGCCGCTCGTCGTGAGTGGGCCCGCGACTTCCTGAGCGATAATTCAGCGGCCGGCGCGATTGACGGGGGAAATACTTCGAGCACCATGGGAGCGCATGTCCGGGTCCGACAACCGCGGTGAGCTGCCCCCCGGCCCTCGGGGCCTGGCCCTCGTCCGGGCGCTGTGGCGCATGAGGACGAACCGGCTGGCCTTTCTCGGTGAGATGGCGCACGACTTCGGCGGAGTCGTACGATTCGCCGTCCCGGGGCGCACGATCTACCTGGTCAGCGAACCCCTGGCCGCGCGACACATCCTGGTCTCGAACGCCGCCAATTATTCCAAAGGCCTGGGGCAGCGTGAGGCCGGGCGGCTGGTCGGAGAAGGCCTGCTCACCGCCGACGGCGCCGCCTGGGCGGGTCAACGGCGAGCGCTCGAGGGCCTGTTCGCTCCCGCCAGGATGGGCGATCTCGCGCGCAGCGCCGCGTCAGCGGTCGAGCGGCTCGGCTGGCGCTGGGCGCGGTGTGCCGCAGAGGGAACGACGACGGAGCTGATCCGCGATGCCAGGGAAGCCGCGCTCCACATCGTCGACGGCTTCCTCCTGGCGGGCGGCCTGGCGCCTCGGGTCGCGGTGGTCCTCGCCGGGCTCGAAGAATTCGAGCGCCTCGTCACGGCGGAAGTGCTCGGCGTGGGGCCGTCGCTGCCCGGCGTTCCCTTCGGCCGCGCGGCTCGCTTGGGGCGAGTCGTGGCCAACCTTCACCGGATCATCGACGACGTCATCGAGCACTGCCGGACACGGGACGCCGAGAGCATCGTGACGAGCATGCGGCGGCATGGTTCGCCGGAGCCCGACCACGCCGCGCTCCGGAGCCAGGTCGCCACATTCCTGCTGGCGGGCTACGAGACGACGGCGGCGGCGCTGGCGTGGGTCTGGTACTTGCTCGACCGATACCGCGACAAGGCGGCCACGCTGCGCGGCGAGCTGCGGACCGAGCTCGGCGGGCGCGCGCCGGGGCTCGCCGATGTGACTCGCCTGTCCTATACCCGCGGGGTCATCCTCGAATCACTGCGCCTCTTCCCGCCGGTCTGGGTCTTGCCGCGGACCGCGCTCGGCGCCGATGCCGTGTGTGGCTTTGCCGTACCGCCGGGAACGGAAGTCTTGATCTCGCCGTTCCTGATCCATCGACGAGCGGACTGCTGGGCCGATCCCGAGACGTTTTCGCCGGAGCGGTTCCTCGACGACCGTCCACCGGCCCAGAGCTCGTATGCCTATCTACCGTTTGGGGCCGGGCCACGGTCATGCGTCGGAGCCCACACGGCCACGGTTGGAGCGGTGCTGACCATCGCGGCGCTTGCGCAACGATTCCGCCTGAGGCGATCCGATCGGCCCGAGCCCGGGCCGCAGGCGCACTTGAGCCTCTTTCCCGGCGCTAGTCTCCCGATGCGCGTCGATGCCGCATAGCGTCCCGGGTCGCGGCCGCGCGTCGGCCGGATGCTCGATCTGGGCTGCGGGCCCATGTACCGCCGCCAGGCGCTCCAGCGCGCCGGCCTCGAGCCCGGGATGCCGCTCCTCGACGTCGCCACCGGGACCGGGCTCATGGCGCGGGGCGGGGTGCAGGTCGTCGGCGATCCCCGCCGGGTCGTCGGCATCGATCCCAGCAGCGGCATGCTGCCGAGGCTCGAGCGGGCGGTCTCGAGCTGCTGATGAGGTACTACTGGGACACGATCGATCAGTGTGTCCCACCCGCGACGATCCTCGACGTCCTGCGGCGCGACGGATTCGTCGACGCGAGGCGCCGCGTCTACTGCGACTTTCTCAGCGAGTACGTCGCGGTCAAGTCCGGCACTCCGTCTCGATCCACCCCATCCCCTCGCGAATCGCCTCGATGATCCCGGCGGCGTCGGCGTCGCTCACGACGCCCTCGATCCACGACACGACCAGATTGTTGCGGTTCGCACAGCGATTGAAGAAGACCCCGATGCCCGGCCGGGGCGGCACGACGGGGACGTGATAGGCATTCACGACCTTGCGTCCGAAGCACTCGGCGAGCGCATGCGGCCAGTCCGCGAGGTCGGCGCAGTTGTAGGAGAAGAGCTCGCCGCTGGTCGTCCACGGCAACACCTGCAGCATCCGCGACAGGGGCCGGTAGTGCAGGAATTCCAGCGCCACCCGGCTGGCCTCGACCTGGCCGTCGCGGACCGCGTCGGCCATCTGGCGGCGCAGAGCCCGTGCGAGCGCCGGCACATCGGCGGTGTCGGACGATCTGAATCGCGCAAAGTGGAACGCGAGGTGGTTGCCGAACGTCGCTCCGATCTCGCCCTTGGGGCGCAGGTCGACCGAGATCGGCAACAGGCACGGCACGTCGTAGAGATCCCGCCGCCGCCACAGCTCGCTCAGCGCCTTGCCGACCAGCGCCACGCGCCAGCAGATCTCGCGCGTGGCCCGCTGGTCGGCGGAGGCCGCCTCGACGAAGCTCTGACGCCGGAAGCACGCACGCCCCGGCGGTAACGGCGGACCTCCCGCCGCGACGGGCGGCGTCGGCGCAAGGCTCTTGAGATATTCGAGACTCGACCGGGCGATGCGGCTGCGCACGAGGAGCGAGCGGCGATCTCGATCGGACACGAACGCGGGCGGCGTGTCGCCCCAGGGCATCGAGTCGACCTGGCGATCGATCTCGTTGAGGTGCGTCAGCAGATTCTCGCCGCCGCGCGCGTCCATGAGCGGATGGAACCACGTCAGCGCGAGCACGCTCGACGGCGCCGGCCGCGCCGACGCGTCGTCGACGATCAGCACGCGTACGGGCGCCTCGCGCCGGGGCTCGAGCGCCCGGTTCAGCTCGGTCGCGAGCTCTCGCTGGAGCTGCTCGCGCGCCGTGATCGTCACCCGGCGGAGCGGCGGCCGGGTCAGACTCGCGCGCGGGCCGGCGGCCCAGTGCAGCTTGCCCCACGGGAACGGCCGGCGGAGCCGGGCCGCGGGCCAGGGGCACACGTCGAGAAAACAGTCCCATGCGCGCGCGATCCGATCGGACTCGATCGGGCCATCGCACTCGACAACCAGCAGCGTGTTGTGCCCGAGCCCGACACCCGTCCATCGCGGATGATGCGCCATGAGCACGACATCGGACCCCCGCAGCGGCAGTCGTCGGCGCACACCTCGTCTCAACACCGCATCCAGCCTCTCCCGCGGCGCGCGGGCCGTCAACCGATCGCGGAGCTGAAGCGATCCTCAGGTCGACGCGCTCGGCTCACCGCGCGCAGTGTCTCGGTCTCCCGCAGGATGGCTGACGGTCAAGAAGCCGAGCAGGATCCGACGCGATTTCTGGGCCGCGCGATCAGCGCCGGCCGGCGCGCGCGCGGAGGACAGGGACGGGGGTCTCGATCGTACGGGACGAAGGTCGTGGTCGCGTGAGCCGCCCGCGCGAGAGCTCGCCGAGCGTCTCGAGGCCCTTCGGGAATGCGCGGTCGATGGTGCGAATCATCCGATCGATGTTCTCGCGGAACGTCCGCCGAACCCGGCGCAGATGGCTGTCGTAGCCGCCGCTCGAGAAGAATTCCGCGAGGGCCGCCTGCCGCAGCGCCGGGCCGCAGAGCGTGAGCGCGATCTTGCTGTCGAGGACCTTGGCCATGTGGCGCGCGGTCGCGATCCAGCCGACGCGAAAGCCCGGCGCGATCGTCTTGGAAAAGGAGCTGCAGACAGCGGGATCCGATGCTTCGCGAGCAGGGCCAGGACGGCCTTCTTCTTCCCGTCGGGCATGGTGCAGCCCAGCGGATCGTTGAAGCTCGACGAGAAGAGACAGGCCTTGACCGGCGTCGTGCGGAGCGCTCGCCGGAGCCCCGCGAGGTCGACGCCGCACGGCCACCAGCGGCCGGCACCGCACTGTTATCGTCACTAATTCGATCATCTGTAACTGTTTTTCGGGCGCCGCGCTTGCTAGGCTCGGTGTCGTCGAACGAATCTCCAGGAAGGAGCTCGGGATGAAAGCGCTCGCATTCCAGCAGGTGGACGTGTTCACGACCGTGCCGTTCCGGGGCAACCCGGTCGCCGTCGTGCTCGAGGGCGACGAGCTGTCCAGCGCCGCGATGCAGTCGATTGCATCCTGGACGAATCTGTCGGAGACGACGTTCGTCTGCGCCCCGACGGACGCGCGGGCCGACTATCGCCTGCGGATCTTCACGCCCCGGCGCGAGCTCCCCTTCGCCGGGCATCCCACGATCGGCTCGGCCCACGCCGTGCTGCGCCACGGCCTCAAACCTCGCGCCGCGGGTCGCCTGGTGCAGGAATGCGGCAAGGGGCTGGTCGACATCAAGATCGACGGCGAGCGCTTGCTCCTGGCGCTGCCCGAGCCGCAATTCCGCGAGCCCGCTCCGTCCGAGCTCGCCCTGGTCGTCGAGGGATTGCGGATTTCCCGCGCCGACGTCCGGCGCGCGTCGATCATCGATGTCGGCCCCGTGTGGTTCACGCTGGAGCTTCCGAGCGGCGATGCCGTCCGGGCGCTGGCGCCCGACATGGGCAAGCTCACGGCGCTGAGCTCGGCCGGCATCACGGGGGCCAACGTGTTCGGCCTCTATGCTCCGGGCTCCGGCAGCGACCTCGAGGTCCGCTCGTTCGCGCCGGGCGACGGAGTGCCCGAGGACCCGGTCTGCGGCAGCGGCAATGGCTGCGTGGCGGCGCTCGTCCGCCGGGACCGGGTGCTGCAGGCCCGCACGTATGTGGCCAGCCAGGGCCGGTGTCTGGGCCGTGACGGTCGGGTCACGGTCCAGTTCGACGCGGGCACGATCTGGCTCGGCGGCGGCGCCGTCACCTGCGTGGAAGGTCTGCTGCAAGCCTGAGCATCTCGCGCGTGTCTCGACCGCGCTGACGCTCTAGCAGAGCCGGATCACGTAGAGCATGCTGCCGCTGTCCTTGCTCGAGAGGAACCCGTCGGGGCTCGTCACCGCATCGGCCTGCCGCTCCGCGCTGGCGCGCACGGTCCGGCGCGCGCGGAACGGCGCGAAGTGGACGCGCACCGCGCCGAGCGCCTCGCACGCCGCCCCCGTCCACTGATTGGTCGCCTCGATCACCATGAACGCGTGGCCGAGCGTCCGGTAGCGCGCCGCCGTCGCCGCCACCAGCTCGAACGCATCGGACTTCGGGAGCGCGTCGGACCGCGCCACCATGAAGTGGTGGCCCACCTTGCCCGCGGCGTGGGCGTCCCGGAACTCCGGGTACGCGACCGACAGCGCCTTCAGCGCCTCCGCGTCCTGCGCGCCGAGCAGCGCGAAGACCGGCTGTACGAAGGCCAGGACGGCGTCGAGGAACGGATCGCCCCGGCGGAAGCTCGGCGGCCCATCGAGCGGCGGCATCGTCTCGTTGAGCGCGCCGCCAATGACGTCGCCGCACTCGTCGAGGATCGCGAGCGACTGCGCCAGCGCCTCCGTGTTGACCTCGACGGCGGTCTGGGGGCTGGTGGCATCCGTCAGCACGAGCAGACGAATGAGCCAGTACATGAGCCGCTCCGAGGTCCAGGGGCCGAACTCGGATCGTCCGAAGGGATCCGCGTGAAGCGCGTCTCGTAGTCCCCCGGGCGCCTGCCTGGCTGGCCGGAGATGCCGGCACTGCGGCTCGCGTCGGGCGAACGACGTCCCCACCACCTCCGCCAGTCGCAGGACCTGAGCCGATGTCAGCAAGGTCGCCGGAATGGCGGCATGACGAAGGCTGCGATGGGGTAGCGCGCGCTCGAAATCGACCAGCGGAAGGACGGCGGGCAGTCTCTGCACGCCGTGGTGAACGACGTCGGCGGCGGTCGGATAGAAACAGTGGGGCAACGGGCGCGGCTCGTCCATGGCCCTGTCGAACACGATGATGCGGTTTCCCATACACGCGTTCTCCCCTCCGGGCGATCACGACCCCCAGAAGCAGCGGAGCACGAGCGATGCCAAAGAGAAGAGATCCGAACACGCGAGCCTCCGTGCGCCTTTCACCGCGCGCGCCGCCGGACGCCGGGTCGACTGTCGGGCGAGGCTCCCGAAATCTTCGGGCAACCTGCCCCTCGCGGCCCGACTCCGAGGACGGCGGGCTATGCTATGGAAGCCATGGAGCGCTCGAGGTGATGCGGGCCCTCGCGATTCCCCTGGGCCTGGTGCTGGTCGCCCAGGTCGCACCGTTTTCGGTGAGCGAGCTGCTCAGCAGCGCCGACCGCCTGCACGGGCAGCCCGTCGTCGTCAATGGGACGATGAGCAATCTGCGGGAGATCGTCTCGCACCGCGGCTATCACCGGTACACCTTCGACCTCGGCGACGGCGCGCAGATGGTGCCAGTGGCCGGCTACGGGACGGCGCCGTGTCGGTCCGGATCCGTGAGCGTGGAGGGCACCTTCGAGCAGGGCAAGCGCGCCGAGGCGGGATTCCGCTACGACAAGATCGTCGCCCGCAACGTCGTCTGCGTCACGGATCGGTCGCCGAAGCCGAGGTGATCGAGCTCAGCTCTTCTCGACGACGACCCAGTTCAGCTGCCTCAGCAGCGCCTCGATCTCCCGGAGGCGCCGTTCTCCGGCTCGGCGGTTGACTTCGATCGGCAGGACCTGCCACCGTCGCTCGCGGCGCCGGCGGTCGAGGATCACCTGGATCTGCGCGTGCCCGGCAAAGCTCTGCTTCATGGTCTCGTACATCCGGGGCTCGCGTCGCGCGACGATAAATAGGTACGTCTTCGCCATAACCCCCAGAGCGAACCCAATGACAGCGCGTTGACCAGAATGTACCGCGAGCGAGCGCCGGCCCAGGCACTTTGCGTGGCCGGACCCGGGCGCCCCGGTCGCGCGGAGCGACGTCGAGGGATCAGGCGGCTCGCGCGATCACGACTGCGCGCGCGCGACGGCGCCGCGGAACCGCGCGAGAGCGATCGAGAAGAACACGGCGCCCAGCACGGTGATGGCCGCGAAATCCCGCCACACGACGCCGAGCCCGGCGCCGCGATACAGGATGGCCTGCGCGAACCGCACGAAGTGCGTGGTCGGTGACGCTAGAGTGAGAACCTGCAGCATCTCGGGCATGCTGTCTCGCGGCGTCATGCCGCCCGACAGCATTTGCAGGGGCAAGATGACCAGGATCATCAGCAAGCCGAACTGCGGCATCGAGCGTGCGACGGTGCCCAGGACGATTCCGAGCGACGTCGTCGAGAACAGATGGAGCATCGCCCCGAACAGGAACAACGGCACCGAGCCGGCGATGGGTACGCGCAGGGCGCCCTGCACCACCAGCCAGAGCGAGAGCGCCGCCGTCACCAGCACCACCGCCCCGTTGGCCCACACCTTCGCCGCCATGATCTGAAACGGCGTCAGCGGCATGGCCAGCAGGTGCTCGAGCGTACCGTGCTCGCGCTCCCGGATGACCGCGGCGCCTGCCAGAATGACCGAGAGCAACGTGATGTTGTCGATGATCTTCATCACGCCGCCGAACCAGATGCCGTCGAGGTTCGGATTGAACTTCACGCGCGTGACGAGCGCGATCTGAGGCGCCCCCTCGATGACGCGGCGGCGGACGAAGTCACCGACCTCGGCGGTCACGATGTTGTAGATGTACAGGGCGCCGATGAAGGCCTGGCTCATCCTCGTGGCGTCGATGTTGACCTGCATCGCCGGTTGCCGGCCAGCCTGGACATCGCGCTGGAAGTTGGGCGGGATGTCGAGAACGAAGGTGTAGCGTCCGGTGTCGAGCCCGCGATCGACGTCTTCCGGCGCGATCGGCACCGGCGGCAGGAAGTATGGCCGGTAGAAGGCGCTCATGATCCGCTCGGAGAGCGCCGAGCGGTCCTCGTCGACCACCGCGATGGGGGCCAGATGCAGCTCGCGGGACACCGCGCTGGCAGCGCTGTAGATGCCGAACGAGAACGCCCAGATCATGAAAACCAGCAGCACCTTGTCGTGCCATACGCTTCGCAGCTCCTTGATCCCGAGATGGACGATGGCCGCGCTCACCGGGCCTGTTTCCGGAGCAGCAGCAGGCTCAGCGCGAATCCCACCGGGATGAAGGCGGCGAGCGCCAGGAACTCGACGCCGAGGTCGTGGAAGCCGAGCGCCTTGTTGAAGGTGCCGCGGGCGATGGTCAGGAAGTAGGTCGTGGGAAAGGCCTCGCCGATCAGACGGCCGACGCCCTCCAGGGACGACACCGGATCGGTGAGGCCGCAGAACTGGGTGGCCGGCGTGATCGACCCGATCGCCGCACCGAACAGCGCTGCGATCTGGGTTCTCGTGAAAGCGGAAATGAGGAGCCCGAAGCCCGTCGAGCTCACGACGTACAGCAAGGCGCCGCAGACCAGCGCGAGCAGGCTGCCCTTGAGCGACACCCCGAACACGAAGACCGCCAGCACCAGCAGGATGACGAAGCTCAGCATGGCGATCGCCACGTAGGGCATCTGCTTGCCGAGCAGGAACTCGATGCGAGTCACCGGAGTGACGTAGAAGTTGGCGATCGAGCCAAGCTCCTTCTCGCGCACTACGGCCAGCGCCGTCAGGATCGCCGGTACGAACAGTAGCATGAGCGCGATCGTGCCGGGCACCATCGCGTCGAGGCTCCGAAAATCTTGATTGTAGCGATAGCGCATCTCGAGACTTCCCCAGCCCGACGGCGCCGCCGTGTTGATGGCGAGCCGGGCCAGATAGTCCTGATGAACGCCCTGGACGTATCCACGGATGGTCTCGCCGCGGAATGGCATGGCGCCGTCCACCCACACCCCGACCTCCGGCGAGCGCCCGCGCTTGACGTCGCGACCGAAGCCCGGCGGAATCTCCATCGCGAGCGCCAGCTCCCCGGTCTTCAGGCGTGAATCGATCTCCGCGTGCGCTCGGATGGGCGGCCGACGGACGAAGTAGCGGGAGCCGGCGATGTTCTCGATGTAGTCGCGGCTCGCCGCGCTGTCGTCGCGATCGAGCACGGCGAAGGCCAGATTGTTCACGTCGAGGGTCATGCCGTAGCCGAGGACCAGCATCAAGAGCGCGGACCCCAGGAGGGCGAAGGTGAGGCGGATCGGATCGCGGCGCAGCTCGAGAGCTTCCCGCCGTGCATAGGCCAGCAGCCGCGCCAGGCTGAACCGGCGGCTCGCGCCGCGGGGCGTCGCGCGTGCTGCCAACGGCGAGATCTCCGGCATCGTTCCGCCGCTCGACTCCTCGAGGTAGCTGATGAAGGCGGCGTCGAGCGTGGCCGCGCCGCGGGCCTTGATCAGCGCGGCCGGCGTGTCGGTGGCCAGCACCCGTCCGGCGTGCATGAGCGCGATGCGGTCGCAACGCTCCCCCTCGTTCATGAAGTGAGTCGATACGAAGATCGTCACGCCGCGCGCGCGCGACAGATCGATGAGCAGCTCCCAGAACCGGTCGCGGGCGATCGGGTCGACGCCGGAGGTCGGCTCGTCGAGGATCAGGATGTCGGGCTCGTGCACCATGGCGACGGCGAGCGACAGGCGCTGCCGGATGCCGACCGGCAGCGCCTCGGCGAGCGCATCGGCATGATCCTCGAGCTCGAAGCGGCCGAGCAGCGCGGTGACGTGCTCGGACAGGCGATCCGGCGGCAGATGGAACAGACGAGCGTGCAGATCGAGATTCTGACGGACGGTCAGCTCTCCGTAGAGCGAGAAGCCCTGCGACATGTAGCCGACCCGTCGTCGGCTCTCCAGGTCGCGCGGAGCGACCGGGCGACCGAACAGTTGGACTTCGCCCTCGGTAGCCGGCAACAGGCCGGTCAGCATCTTCATGGTCGTGGTCTTCCCGCAGCCGTTGGAGCCGAGAAAGCCGAAGATCTCGCCGCGCTCGATGCGGAAGCTGACGTGATCGACCGCGGCGAAGTCGCCGAAGCGCCGGGTGAGCCCTGTCGCCTCGATGGCCGGCTCCCCATCGTCGGCGCGGCGCGGGGGAATCGCGAGCGCGCGATGGCCGCGCTGCCTGTCCTGGGGCAACAGCGCGATGAAGGCAGAGTCCAGGTCCGGCGCGTCTGTGCGGGCCATCAACGCTCGTGGTGTGCCCTCGAAGAGGAGTCGCCCGGCGTCCATGGCGGCGAGCCAGTCGAACGACGCGGCCTCCTCCATGTACGCGGTCGAGACCAGGACGCTCATCGTCGGACTCTGCTCCCGGATCCGGGCGAGAAGCTGCCAGAACTGGCGCCGCGACAGCGGATCGACGCCGGTCGTGGGCTCGTCGAGGATCAGAAGGTCCGGATCGTGGAGAAGCGCGCAGCACAGGCCGAGCTTCTGTTTCATTCCCCCCGAGAGCTTGCCGGCCGGACGATCGCGAAACGGTGCCAGTCCGGTGCCGGCGAGCAGCTCGTCGATACGACGGCGACGCTCGGCGGCCGACTGGTCGAATAGACGGCCGAAGAAATCGACGTTCTCGGAGACCGACAGCGGCGCGTAGAGGTTGCGACCCAGCCCCTGGGGCATGTAGGCAATCCGTGAAGCGATCGCGCGCCGGTGTCGGTGCAAGCGCATGTCTCCGTCGAGCACCACCACCACCCCGTGTTGAATCGCCCGGGCGCCGGCGATGAGACCGAGCAGCGTGGACTTGCCCACGCCATCGGGACCGATCAGGCCGGCCAGGCATCCGGCCGGAATCTCCAGGTCCAGCGAGTCGATTGCCAGCACATCGCGATACCGGTGGCGGAGGCCACGGACCCGGGCAACCGATGAAGGCACCGCCGTCATCGGCTCAGCTTGATGCGCAGCCGCTCGGGCCACTCGGCGTGCGGATCGAGACGCACATAGGCCACGCCGGGCAGGCCCGTCTTCACCTTCTCGATGTTCTGGGCGAGGAGCTCCGGATCGATGCGGACCTTGACGCGAAACATGAGCTTCTCGCGCTCGGTGCGCGTCTCGACTTCCTTGGGCGTGAACTGGGCGCGCGGCGCCACGAACGAGACCGCGGCCGGGATGACCAGGTGCGGCGCCGCATCGAGGACGATACGCCCCTCGGCTCCGATGACGGTGCGGCCGGCCTCTTCGGTCGGCAGGAAGATCGTCATGTAGACGTCGCTGAGCTCGAGCACCGTCACCACCTTGCCGCCTGCGGCTAACACCTCCCCGGGCTCGGCCACCCGATACAGCACCCGCCCGCGGATGGGGGTGGTCAGGGTGCTATCGGCGATGTCCGTTCGAATCCGCTCGATCCGGGCCGCGGCCGCGGCGATGGCGGCTTCGCGATAGTCGACGTCGATTCGCGCCGCGGCCAGGGCCGCCTCGGCCGCCCCGCGCTGCGCCTGCTGCTGCGCCAGGGCGGCATCGGCCATCTGAAGCTGGGCCTGGCCCTCCAGGAGAGCGCCCTCGGCCACCTTGGCCCCAGCCTGTTCCTGCGCGAGCGCGGCCACCGCCGTTTCCTTGCGGGTGAGATCTTCGTCGAGCTTTTGTCTCGCGATCAGGCTGCTGGCGAAGAGCGACTGCGAGCGCTGCAGCTCCTTCTCGGCCAGGGCCAGCTCGCTGTCCCGCTGCACGATCGAAGCCTGCGCCTTCTCCACGCCGCTCTGACGCTGGGCGACGGCGGCCTCGGCGCGGCGGCGATCGCTCTGCCTTTGGGTGATGCCGGCCACGGCGCTCTGGACCTCGCTCTCACGCTGGTTGATGGCGGCCAGCGCCCGTCGCCGGTCCTCCCGTGCCTGCGCAGCTTGCGCTTGCGCCTCTTGCAGGTCCGCCTCGAGATCCCGGGTGTCCATGCCGGCCAGCACCTGCCCGGGCTCGACCATGTCCCCTTCTCGCACCGCGACGGTCGCGATGCGGCCCGGGCGCTTGGTGGCGATGTCGTACTCGGTGGCCTCGATACGGCCGTTCCCCGACGCGAAACCGGCCGGCAGGACGGGACCGCGGACGCGCCCCACCACGCTCGTCGCCAGGCGATGGATTCCGGAGGCATACTTGACGACCACCAGCGCGCCCAGCACGACGGCGAGCGACGCGACGCCGACGAGGACCCATCGGGCGGGCTTCGTCATCTCCCGGGCGCAGCCACCTCCGTCACCGCGGCCTCCTTGCCAAGCTCGAGGGCTTGCTGGGGCGTCGTCGTGGCGAACAGGTGCATGGCCCGCGCGATGATCCCCGTCCATCCAGTTTGATGACTGGCGCCCAGGCCCGCTCCGTTGTCGCCGTGAAAGTATTCGTAGAACAAGATGAGGTCCCGCCAGTGCGGATCCTCCTGGAACGCTCGGGTGCCGCCGTACACCGGCCGTCGACCCTGCCGGTCGCGCAGGAAGATGCTCGCCAGACGGCGCGTGATCTCCTCGGCGACCTCGTACAGGGTCAGGTAGCGGCCGGAGCCCGTCGGGCACTCGACGGTGAGCTCCTTGCCGTAGTACACGAAGTACTGCAGCAGCGCCCGGATGATCAGTGCGTTGACCGGCATCCAGATCGGGCCCCGCCAGTTGGAGTTGCCGCCGAACATGCCGCTGTCGGACTCCGCCGGCAAGTACGACACCTGGTACTCCTGGCTCCCGACCTGGAACCGGTACGGATGCTCGGCGTGGTAGCGCGAGATGGACCGGATCCCGTACGGGCTCAGGAACTCGCGCTCGTCGAGCATGACGGCCAGCACGCGCCGGAGCCGCTTCTCGTCGAGGATCGCCGCCAGTCGCCGTCCGGCGTACCCGGGCCGGGCCGGGTCGTGAATGAAAGCCCGCAGCTCCGGGTGCGCCTCGAGAAAGCTCCGCAGGCGCTGCCGGAGCTCCGGGTACTTTTCCAGGATCCGCCCGTCGAATTCGGTCACGGCACAGAGCGGAAGCAGTCCGACCATCGAGCGCACCTTGAGCCGCTGGGCGCTGCCATCGGGCAGACGGAGAACGTCGTAGAAGAATCCATCCTCTTCGTCCCACATGCCCGTGCCCGCACCCGCGTTCATCATCGCGGACGCGATCCAGAGGAAGTGCTGGATGAACTTGATCGCCATCTCCGAATAGCCCGGCCGGTGCATCGTCAGCTCGGCGGCGATCTCGATCATGTTCTGGCAGAAGAGCGCCATCCATGCCGTGCCATCGGCCTGCTCGAGGTAGCCGCCGGTCGGCAACGGGGCGCTGCGGTCGAAGACGCCGATGTTGTCGAGGCCCAGGAACCCGCCCTCGAAAGCGTTGTTGCCTGACCGATCCTTGCGATTCACCCACCAGGTGAAGTTCAGCGCGAGCTTGCTGAAGGATCGCTCGAGCCATTCGAGATCGCCCGCCCCGCGGCGAGCCTTCTCGAGACGATAGGTGAAGATGGTGGACCACGCGTGCACCGGAGGGTTCACGTCGCCGAAGTTCCACTCGTAGGCCGGGAGCTGTCCGTTGGGGTGCAGATACTGATCCCCGAGCATGAGGTCCAGCTGTCGCTTGGCAAAGTCCTCATCGACGAGGCCGAGCGCCAGAACGTGGAAGGCCAGATCCCACGCTGCATACCAGGGGTACTCCCACTTGTCGGGCATCGAGATGATGTCGGCATTGCGCATGTGGTGCCAGTGATCGTTGCGCGGGGCGCGCCGCTTTGGGCGGAAGGGATCGGCGCCGTGCTCGGTGAGCCAGGTGTCGACGTCATAGTAGTAGAACTGCTTGGACCAGAGCATGCCGGCGATCGCCTGGCGCATGACGTTGGCGCCGTCGGCACCCACGGAGGCGGGAATGATCGCGGCGTAGAACTCGTCCGCCTCCCGCCGGCGCGTCGCCATCAGCGAGTCGAAGGCCGCGAAAGCACCGCCGTCTTTCGTCGGCCACGCGGTCGGGGCCATGTCGCTCAGGCGCAGACGCAGGGTCCGGGACTTTCCGGCCGCGACCGCGAGCACGTGGTGAACGGATGCCTTCGTTCCCCACCCCTCGGCGTTCACCGTCTTGCGACCGTGGACGATGTAGTCGTTGATCCCATCCTTCACGTATGGCGTGCGGTTGGGGACTCCGGCGAGGCGCTCGGAGTTGGTCTCGTTCTCCGTGAAGAGCATCTCGCCCGCATCTTCGCTGTAGAGAAACCGCTCGCCCAGGTCCGGATGGCTCGCCGTGACGACGCCGCCATGGGCGGCCCGCTGCCGGAGCTCCGGCCGGGGCGCTTGTCCTCCCCAGGACCATGCGTTCCGGAACCAGAGGGTGGGCAGCACGTGCAAGGTCGCCGGCTCCGGGCCGCGGTTGCATACGGTGATCTGCACGAGGATGTCCTCGGCGGTGGCCTTGGCGTATTCGACGAACACGTCGAAGTAGCGATCTCGATCGAACGCCCCCGTGTCGAGCAGCTCGTACTCGAGGTCCTGCCGACCCAGGCGGCGATTCGTCGTCACCAGATCCTCGTAGGGGTAGGCCGATTGTGGATATTTGTAGAGATACTTCATGTACGAGTGGGTCGGGGTCGAGTCGAGATAGAAGTAGTACTCCTTCACGTCCTCGCCGTGGTTGCCCTCGCTGTTGGTAAGGCCAAACAGCCGCTCCTTGAGGATCGGATCGTTGCCGTTCCACAGGGCGAGCGCGAAGCACAGCAATTGCCGATCGTCGGAGATGCCGGCGAGCCCGTCCTCACCCCAGCGATAGGCGCGAGAGCGGGCCTGGTCGTGGGAGAAGTAACTCCACGCGTCGCCCGACTCGCTGTAGTCCTCGCGCACCGTTCCCCATTGCCGCTCGGATAGATACGGTCCCCACTTCCGCCAGGCCGCGGTCCCCGCGCGCGTCTCGTCCAGTCGACGGCTCTCCGCATCCATGACACGCCTCCTTGTTCTTCGACCGTGCGACCGCCGCACGGCTGCATCCTCGATGCCACAGGAACCCTTCCTCGGCAACTCGTCATCTACTGGAAGAGCGGCGCCGGAGAGCCCGGTTGTGCGTTGGCGCACCGGGGCGTCTGGGCCCCGGTGTCCTGTCCTTGCCCCACCGGTCGCCGCGACTTCACCGGGTCGTGCTATCCCTGGCGGGCGACTCAAGAGCTTGATCGACAGCGAAATTCGCTGCCGACGCCGGCCGGAACAGCCCTGGCAATGGGCTTGCTACTCGCAGGCTTCGAACGATGAGCGCGCCGGCGGTCTGCATGGTTCTCGCGATGTCGCTGCAGTCGGCGCCGGCAGTGGTGGCCGCCCAATCTGCAGATCCCGCCAATGGCGCCGAGCTCTTTCGCCTGCGGGGGTGCGCCGAATGCCACGTGTCGGGCCTGGCCCGTCTGCGGCACGAATCTCGACCTCTGCCCGCGCAGAGCTGACGGGCCACCGAGCCGTCGTGACTCCCGATATCCTGGCACTCGACTTCGACGGCGTGCTCTGCGATGGGATGCACGAATACTTCGAGGCCAGCCGGCGAACCTATCGTCGCGTCTGGCCCAACGAGAGCGCGCCCGGCGAAGATCTCTTCCCCGCGTTTCGCGCGCTCAGGCCGGTGATCATGAGCGGCTGGGAGATGCCCCTGCTGCTCCGAGCCATCGTCCGGGGCAGCGATCAGTCCCTGATCGTCCGGAGCTGGGAGGCGGTGCGCGACCGGCTCGTGCGCGCCGAAACGCTGCCCGGCGCCGACCTCGTGCGGACGCTCCAGCACACGCTGGACGACGTGCGCCGCGAGTGGATCACTAACGACCGTGACGATTGGCTGAGTCAGAATGTGCCGTATTGCCGGCTCGATGAGCTGCGTCGTGTCGTGAGCGAGCCGGAGCGCGCGCTGGTCGTCACGACGAAAGAGGGGGAATTCGCCCGGCTGATCCTGGATGCCTGGAACGTCCGGCTGGCCGGCATTCAGGGCAAGGAGGCCGGCATCCACAAGTGCGAGAATTTGCGGGCCCTCATCACGGACTTCGCGTCCGCCCGTGGGCGCCGCCCGGGGCTCTGGTTCGTCGAGGACCGGCTGGAGACGCTCCAGCACGTCACCACGCATCCCGATCTCGCGGATGTCCAGCTGTTCCTGGCCACGTGGGGCTACAACACGCCCGAAGTTCGGGCCGCCGCGGGCCGGGACGATCGGGTGCACCGGCTCGAGCTCGATCGGTTCCGCGAGGGAACGCCGCGGTGGCTCTGAGTCGAGAACCATCGAGCCACGGCCCCGTCGAGTAAGATATCGCCGATGATCACGCGCAGAGGCCTTCTCTTCGGTCTGGGGGTGGGTACGCTATCGAGGGCGCTCGAGGGGCTTGCCCAGACAGCGGTAAAGATACCCAGGATCGGCGTGCTGTGGCACGCCGGCAGCCCCGAAGAGGAAAGGATTCCGCTCGGCGGGCTCGTGGACGGATTCAGGGGCCTTGGCTATGTCGATGGCAAGAACATCAGTCTCGAGCACCGGTTCCCGAACGAGCAGCCCGAGCGCTTTTTCAGTCTTGCCGCCGAGCTGGTCCAGATCAGAGTCGATGTGTTGATTGCCGTGACGCGGCAGGCCGCGGTCGCTGCCCGGAAGGCGACAACGACCATCCCGACGGTCTTCATCGCCGTTCCCGACCCTGTCGGGAGCGGACTCGTCGCCAGTCTAGGCCGACCCGGCGGTAACATCACCGGGCTGACGAACATGGCCGTCGAGCTGGTGCCCAAGCGCGTGCAGGTCCTGAAGGAGGCGATCCCCAAGCTCTCGCGACTGGCGCTCTTGGTGAACGCTGGCTTCCCCGATCAGGCGCGGCGGTATGTCGAGGTTGCCCAGGCCGTCGCACGGCCGCTCGGCGTCACTGTGCAACCGGTCGAGATCAGGACACCCGCCGATATCGAGCGCGCCTTTGCGACGGTGGCGCAGAGCCGACTTCAGGGAATGTGCTTGACCTCTGATGGGTTGATCTATGTCGAACAGGAACGGCTGGCGCAACTGGCATTGAGCCGGACCTTGCCCCTGATCGGCTACACGCGCGAGATGGCGAAGTGGACGGGCATGCTCATGACGTACGGCGCGAGTAACGTCGCGCTCTTCAAGCGCGCGGCCTACTTCGTGGATCGCATCCTCAAGGGGACCAAGCCGGCAGATCTGCCCGTCGAGCAGCCGACCACGATCGAGCTGATCATCAACCTGGGCACTGCGAAGGCTCTCGGCCTGACGATCCCGCAGACACTCCTGCTCCAGGCCGACCACATCATCGAGTAGCCACGTAGCCGGCCGCCGCTCACCGGGCGATCAGATGCTCGTCGCCCGGCTTCCAGCCGACAACGACCGGCGCGCCCTCGCGGATGAAGTCCGGTGGCGCACCGGCCAGGCGGATGCGCACGGTGCGGCCTCCGGCATCGCCGATGATCAGCACGCTGTCGCCGTAGTTGACGATCGCGCCCACCTTGACCGCCAGGCGGTTGGGCAGCGTGGTGTCCTCGCGGAGCAGCTGAAGGCGCTCGGGGCGCAGGAGCACGTCGGCGGAGGCGCCCGCAAGCCGCCGGCACGCGTCGGGGTCGGCCTGGATCGGCCCGAGGCGATCGAGCTCGACACGTCCCGGCGCGCTCGAGTCGACGCGGCCGCTGAAAAAGTTGCTGTCGCCGATGAACTCGCCCACGAAGCGCGTGCGCGGCCGGTGATAGACCTCGAGCGGCGGCGCCGTCTGCTCGAGCGTGCCGTGGCTGAAGACCGCGATGCGGTCGGACATCGTCATCGCCTCGGTCTGGTCGTGCGTCACGTACACCATCGTGATGCCGACCTCCCGGTGGATCCGCTTGAGCTCGACCTGCATCTGCTCGCGCAGGTTCTTGTCCAGCGCGCCCAGCGGCTCGTCGAGCAGGAGCACGTCCGGATCGAAGACCAGGGCGCGCGCCAGCGCCACGCGCTGCTGCTGGCCGCCGGACAGCTCGCGCGGCTGCCGGTCCGCGAATCGGCCGAGCCCGACCATGTCGAGGATCTCGCGCACGCGCTGGGCCTGTCGCGCGCGCGGGAAGGCGCGCATGCGAAGCGGAAAGGCGACGTTACGCTCGACCGTCATGTGGGGGAACAGCGCGTAGTTCTGGAACACCACGCCGATGTTGCGCTCGTAAGGCTTGCGGTGCGTCAGATCCTCGCCGGCGAGCTCGATGGCGCCGCTGGAAGGCTCCTCGAAGCCTGCGATCATCATCAAGGTGGTCGTCTTGCCCGAGCCGCTCGGGCCGAGCAGCGTGAGGAACTCGCCCTTCGCGATGTCCAGGCTGATCCCGTCGACGGCGTTGACCCGGCCGTCGTACGTCTTCACCAGACAGTCGAGCTTCAGATAGGCCAGGATCAGGCTCCGGCCCGCGGCACCACGAGCGCGTCCACCACGACGCAGCCGACGCCCCTCTCCCTCACCACGATCGGGTTCACGTCGAGCTCCGCCAGGCTCTCGCGCTCTCCCCACGCGAAGTCGCCGATCGCCTCCAGCACCCGCGCCAGCGCGTCCACGTCGCCGGGCGGCCGGCCGCGAAAGCCGCCGAGCAGGCTCGCGACCCGCGTCTCGGCGATCATCGCCGCCGCGTCCCCGACGCGCAGCGGCAAGGGCCGCAGCGCGACGTCGTCCAGCGCCTCGATCAGCACGCCGCCGGCGCCGAACGCGAGCACGAGCCCGAAGTCGGGATCGCGGCTGACGCCGGCGAAGACCTCGAGGACTCCGTGCGCCATCTCCTGGATCAGGAACCCGGCGACGTCGCTCCGCCGGCCGAGATCGTCGACACGGCGGGACAGCCGAGCCCACGCCCCGCGCAGGTCGCTCTCGTCGCGGAGCCCGATCGCGACGAGACCGGCATCGGATCGGTGGGGGATCGCGTCCGACACGACCTTCAGTGCGACCGGGTACCCGAAGGCCTTCGCGGCCTCGCGCGCGCCATCGAGCGCGGTGACGAGCTGCTCGCGAACGACGGGCGCGCCGACCGCTTCGAGCAGGCGCTTGGCGTCGTGCTCGTGAATGGTCGGCCGCACGCGCCCCTTCGAGATGGCCTGGATCGCCCCGCTCCCGCCCCGCGACGACCGCAGCGCCCCGAGCGGCTCGCTCCACCGCGCCAGCCGGTCGACCGCCCCGAGGCCGGCGCGCGTGCCCCCGATCGCCGCGAGCCCGTGCCGGCGCAGGAGCTCGACGACGTCACGGCGGAAGACGCCCGAGCGCATCGTCATCAGATAGAACGGCTTCGCCGACCGCTGCGCGGCGTCCACGACGGTCTTGGCGTAGTCCAGCGCCCGCGCGGGCGAGCCCATCGGCTGGTCGTCGAAACCGTCCGAGCAGAACGCGACCGCGTCGTAGCCGGGATCGCTCCCGAGCACGCGCAGGCCGTGCGGGAAATTCGTCGCGTAGTCGCCGTTGCCCCACGCGTCCAGCGGATTGCCGTCGCCGGTGATGCGTCCGACCACGCGCTCGACCTCGGCCCGCGAGCCGGGCGAGAGCGGCGGCAGCTGCAGGCCCGCCGCGCCGGCGAGATCGAGGATCAGCTCCGCCTGCCCGCCCGATGCGGTCATGACCGCGACGCGACGGCCGCGCGGCCAGCGATCGGCCTGACAGGCCGCGATCACCTCGGTCAGCTCGTCCATGTCCGCGACCTCGATGGCGCGATGGGCCCGCAGCATCGCCGAGAACACGCGGGCCTCGCCGGCGAGACCGCCGGTGTGGCTGGTGATCGCGCGGCGGGTCCGGTCGCTGCGGCCGACCTTGAGCACGACGACGGGCTTGCCGCGATCGGCCGCCCGGTCGAGCGCGGCGACGAACCGCTCCGGCTGGCGCACCGACTCGAGGAACATCGCGATCACGCGCGTCTCGGGATCGTCGACGAGGTACTCGAGGAAGTCCACCGCCGCGACCACGGCCTCGTTGCCCGACGAGATCACCTGGCTCCAGCCGAAGCGCCGGCAATCCGTCAGGAGCCCGATGCAGATCGACCCGCTCTGCGAGATCATGCCCACGTTGCCCCCGAGCCGGGTCGGATCGTGCACCGCCTGGATGTAGACGAGGCTCGGCACGTGCGGGCTGATCACTCCCATGCAGTTGGGCCCGCACAAGGTCATGGAGGCCTCGCGGCAGATCGCCGTGATCGCGTCCTGCCGCGCGCGGCCCTCGGCGTCCGCCTCCGCGAAGCCTCCGTCGAAGATCACGGTCGCCCCGATGCCGCGATCGGCGGCGGGCCGCATGTGCTCGAGCACGCGGGCATGGTTCACGCAGAAGGCCAGCACGTCGACGTCGCGCGGCAGGTCGGCCACCGAGGCGTAGCAGCGGCGGCCGAGCAGGGTCTCGTATCGCGGATTGATCGGGTAGATCTCGCCGCGAAAGCCGATGGCGTCGAGCGCCTCGACGAGGGTCCGGCCGACCGACGGGCGCTCGGAGGCGCCGAGGATCGCGATCGAACGGGGACGCAGCAGCCGGTCAAGCGACATGGGCGCTCCTTCTGCGCAGGAACATCGAGATCAGCACGCCGAGCACGACCCCGCTGACCAGCAAGGTCGACACCACGGCGATGACGGGGTCGGACTCGAGCCGGATCGACTCGTACATCTTCTTGGGCAGCGTGACCGCGCTCCGGCCGCCGATGAAGATCGCCACGACGGCCTCGTTGAACGACGAGAGAAACGCGAACAGCGCGCCCACCAGCATGCCCGGGCGCAGCACCGGCACGGTGACGTAGATGAACGTCCGCAGGGGGCCGGCGCCCGAGCTCATGGCGGCCTTTTCCAGGTTCTGATCGAAGCCCTTGAGCGTGGCGGAGATGACCAGGAAGGCGACGGGTACGGCGAGCATCGCGTGCGCGATCATCACGCCGAGCAGGGTGCCGGCGAGCCTCACCCGTCCGAGGAACCCGTAGTACGCGAGCGCGCTCACGACGTGCGGCACGACGAGCGGCGCCATGATCAAGAGGTTCACCAGCGGCTTGCCGCGGAACCGATAGCGGACGTAGCCGAAGGCCGCGGGCACGACCAGCAGCATCGTGAGCACCATGGCGCCCAGCGCGATGACGAAGCTGTTCAGGGTGGGCTCGAGCCACTCCTCGCTGGTGAAGTACTTCGCGTAGTAGCCGAGCCAGTATCCGGGCGGCGGAAACGCGAACGAGATGGCCGTGCTGAAGGACATCGGGACGACGACGAGGATCGGCGCCAGCAGGAAAAGCGCGCCGAGGACCGCCAGGACGAGTGCCGGCATCGCGCGCTCAGCCCCACAGCCGGTCGAGGCCGGCGTAGCGGTTGTAGATCGCCAGGACGGCGCCGGTCGCGACCAGGAGCACGACGGCGACGGCGGAGGCGAAGCCGAACGCGAGCAGCTCCTCGATCTGCTGGTTGATGAGCTGCGAGATCATCATGTCGCGCGGCGCCCCCAGCAGCACCGGCGTCACGAAGAAGCCGAGGCACGAGACGAACACGAGCAGGCAGCCGTTGACGACGCCGGGCAGGCTGAGCGGCAGGAACACCTCGCGGAATGCCGCGCCGGGGCGCGCGCCGAGGCTCGCCGCCGCCCTCAGATGGCTCGCGTCGATCTTCCGCATGGTCGCGTAGAGGGCCAGGATCATGTACGGCAGCAGGATATGGGTCATGCCCAGGGTCGAGGCGAACGTGTTGAAGAGCAGCTGCGGCGCCGGGCCGAGCCCGAGCGCACCGTAGGCCGCGGCGACGGGCCCGCGGTTGCCGAGGATCACGAGCCACGCGTAGGTGCGGACGAGGAAGCCGGTCCAGAAGCTCATCGCGACGATCGTGAGGAGCGCGGTCGGGAGCCACCCGGACCGGCGCGCCATCACGTACGCGATCGGATAGCCGATGACGAGGCAGAGCGCGGTGACGATCAGCGAGGTCACGAACGTGTTGACCATCACCCGGGTGTAGAGGGGCACGGTGAAGATGCGCTGATAATGGGCGAGCGACAGCCGGGGATCGCTGACGCTCAGCACCAGCACGTAGGCGATCGGCACCACGAAGAGCAGCACGAGGGCCAGGCACGACGGCCCGAGCAGCAGCCAGGCGGTCGCGTTCCGTCGCGCGCCGCGCACCGCGACGACGGGGCCGACCGCGGCCGCGCTCAGCTCGCCAGCCACTGCGTGAAGCGTTCCTGGATCTTGTCGGTCTGATTCGCCTCGGCGACGGTGTCGGGCTTGATCGCGACCTTCGCGTTCTCGGGATACGTCGGGAGCTGCCGTGAGACCTCGGGCGAGATGTACTTGAACGCGTCGGGGTTCGTCGGGCCGTAGTAGAGCTTGTTCGCGAAGTCGGCCTGCGGCCTGGCCTGGACGGCGAACTGGAGAAACTCCCAGGCGAGCTTGCGGTTGGGCGCGCCCTTGGCCACCCCCCACATCGTCGTCGTGATCGTGGCGCCGTGCCACACGAGCTCCACCGGCACGCCCTGCTGCTGGAGCTCGCTGGCCCGCGCGTTCCACATCACCATCATGTCGACCTCACCGTCGCGCAGGAGCTGTTGCGACTGGTTGCCCTGCGTCCACCAGACCTTGATGTGCGGCTTGATCTGGTCGAGCTTGCGGAAGGCGCGGTCGACGTCGAGCGGGAACACGCGGTCGACGGGGACGCCGTCGGCGACGAGCGCGAACTGGACCGTGCGCACCGCGTTGTTGAGCATCGAGCGATTGCCGGGGAACTTCTTCACGTCCCAGAAGTCGGCCCAGCTCTTCGGGCCGCCCTGGGGGAACTTGTCCTTGCGGTAGGCCAGGTTCGTGCCGAGGGCGCAGTATCCGAGACCGTTGGCGTACACGGCATTCGGGTACAGCTTGTCCTTCTTCACGATCGCCCAGTCGACCGGCTCCAGCAGACCTTCGCGATCGGCGCGGAGCAGATCGGCCTGGGTGATCGCCGTGATGTCCCACTCGTAGCTCCCGCTCTGCACCTGGGCCTTCAGCTTCGCGTAGGACACCGGGGCGACCGTGCGCACCTGGATGCCCGTCTGTGCGGTGAACGGCTTGAAGAAAGCGGCCTCTTCCGCGGCCGTCCAGCTCCCGCCCCACGTGTTGACGTAGATCGTGCGGGTCTGGGCGATGGTGCGGTCGGTGACGATCAGCGGTCCGACCGACGCCGCCGCTACGGTGGCGCCGACTCCCTTGAGAAACGTGCGACGTCGCATGGTGACCTCCGTGGCTTCTTCGCGCCTCGATGGTGGTCGAGATTCTATCGCAGCCGCGCGAGACATTGCCGCACTTCGACCGCTGGTTCGGCCATAATCCCTGCTGTGAGCGAGCGCCTGATCGGCCGGCGACTCTTGCGGCAGGAGGATCCTCGTCTCCTCCGGGGCCGCGGCGCGTACGTGACGGACCTGGCGCTGCCGGGCATGCTGCACCTGGCGGTGCTGCGCAGCCCTCACGCTCATGCGCGCATCGCGCACGTGGGCGCCGACCGCGCGCGCCGGCTACCCGGCGTCGTCGCCGTCTTCACCGCCGACCATCTCCAAGACATCGGCCCGCTTCCGGTGCTCGCGCATCCGCCGGGCCAGCGCCAGTGCGCCTTGCCGCTTCGCAGCGGACACGCGGTTTTCGCCGGTTTCGTGGGGCGCGGCCGTGGGCAATTGCGGTCGGGCTGGCGGTCGCGGCGGCGGCGGGACTGGCGGCGACGACGATCTGGCTGACCACACCTGCCCTGTCCGGCCCCGCATCGATCCTGGTTCTGCCGTTCCGCAACGGGACCGGCGATCAGGCGCAGGAGTATTTTGCCGACGCCGTGACCAGCGACATCACGATCGATCTGTCGCGCATGCACGAT